>Ga0209924_1000334_pt1 | contig 21292 bp, 17 predicted proteins | sample SalPonR1_C_D1_MG_FD_185700 | JGI IMG/M metagenome (GOLD analysis project Ga0209924, IMG submission 185700) | Salt pond soil microbial communities from South San Francisco under conditions of wetland restoration - Salt Pond MetaG R1_C_D1_MG... ...
AACCATAAATAGACTCTGATAGAGTCCATCGTCAATAGCAGGATGTCTAAAATGAAACGTATCTCAGGAAGCGCTTTGTTGGTGTAAAAACGATAGACTAAATTCAAGCATCAGGCTGAAGGCCTGGAACAACTCAGCCCGGTGCATCGCGCCGGGGTAAAGATTGCAGAATCAATCAGGCAGGCTGAAGGCCTGCAGCAGGCAGGTCTTGTATCTTAATTTAATGGTAAAATTTGTGATGATTCCATGTTTTGTCTGCGTCAGGCTTACAGCCTGAATTGATTTACATCTGTCCCCTTTTCCCCAGGCGCCGCCTGGGGTTGTGTTGTACCAGGCCTTCAGCCTGCGGATTCGAAGAAAATATTCTTCTTTTTGAATCGGGCAGGTGGAATCAGATAAATATTTTAGTATCACAAACCATAAATAGACTCTGATAGAGTCCATCGTCAATAGCAGGATGTCTAAAATGAAACGTATCTCAGGAAGCGCTTTGTTGGTGTAAAAACGATAGACTAAATTCAAGCATCAGGCTGAAGGCCTGGTACAACTCAGCCCGGTGCATCGCACCGGGGTAAAGATTGCAGAATCAATCAGGCAGGCTGAAGGCCTGCAGCAGGTAGGTCTTGTATCTTAATTTAATGGAAAAATTTGTGATGATTCCAGGTTTTGTCTGCGTCAGGCTTACAGCCTGAATTGATTTACATCTGTCCCCTTTTCCCCAGGCGCCGCCTGGGGTTGTGTTGTACCAGGCCTTCAGCCTGTCTTTTTATAAGACGTTAATTGAATGTAGCTTTTCACTTTTCACTTTTCACCCTTCACGCTTCACGCTTCACCCCGACAGATTAACACATCTCATGCCTACTCTGCCCAATAACTGACGAAACCTAAATTTGCTCAACTTTTGCGTTTTGCGTTTTGAGTTTTGCTAAGCGCTTTTCGAAGTCCCGATTCATCGGGGCGTTTTCACTTTTCACCTCCCATTCTAAAATAAAACCCGCTAATCAATGCGCCTCGAGCCAGTTATCCGCAAGACCCATTTCAACTTTCAGCGGAACCTTCAGCTCAAATGCCGATTCCATCATCGTTTTGATTTTATCCGGGACAAACCCGGTTTCATCATTATGGATTTCAAAAACCAGTTCATCGTGAACCTGCAGCAGCATCCGCGATTTCAGGTTTTCATTCAGGATCCATTCATGAATATTATTCATTGCAATTTTGATGATATCGGCAGCCGTTCCCTGGATTGGCATATTGATAGCCGTGCGCTCCGCAAATCCCCGTACATTCCAGTTTCGCGAGTTGATATCGGGAATGTAGCGGCGCCTGCCCAGCAGGGTTTTTACATACCCGTGCTCCCTGGCATATTCAATGGTTTCATCAATATATTTTTTTATCCCCGGAAACCGGTCAAAATACTGATCGATCATCTCCTTCCCTTCCGAATTACCAATTCCCAGGCGGGAAGCCAGTCCGTACGCACTCACCCCGTATGGAATCCCAAAATTGACCTCTTTCGCTTTCCTGCGATGATCAGCAGTAACATCACCGGCCTTCTCCAGGTCATAAATCTCTATGGCTGTGCGTGAATGGATATCCTCATCATCCCTGAAAGCCCTGGTCATCGCCTTGTCATCGGCCATGGAAGCAATCACACGAAGCTCAACCTGCGAATAGTCGGCAGCCAGCATTTTGTATCCCTCCTCCGGGACAAACGCCTTGCGTATCTCCCGCCCTCTCTCGGTTCGTATCGGGATATTCTGCATATTGGGATTGGATGATGACAACCGCCCGGTAGCCGCAACGGTTTGATTAAAACTTGTGTGGATACGCCCCGTTTCCGGGTTCACGAGTTTCGGGAGGGCATCCACATAGGTGGATTTCAGTTTGCTCAGGCTCCGGTAGTCGAGCACCAGTTCGGGCACTTTATGCTCCGTGGCAAGCTCCGTAAGTACACTTTCTGCCGTGGAATACTGACCGGTTTTGGTCTTCTTTTTGGATGGAATCTCCAGCTTTTCAAAAAGGATATTTCCAAGCTGCTGCGGGGAGTTGATATTAAACTCCTCTTTCGCCTCTTCAAAAATCTCTTTCTCAATCGCCTGCAAATCTTTCTCAAGTTCATTGGAAAATAGATTCAGCATATCCGTATCTATTTTGACACCGGTCAGCTCAATATCACCCAGTACTGAAATCAGCGGAAAATCAACATCAGCGGCGATATCAAGAAGTTCATCGTTTTCAAGCTCTTTTTTCAGCAGATGATATAGCTGCAGGGTGATGTCGGCATCCTCACATGCATAGTCAACAATATCGGTGTACGGGATTTCGTCCATTGTTTTTTGGGATCGTCCCGTTCCGATCAGTTTCTCGATCGGTATCGGTTCATATCCAAGATACTTTTTTGCCAGAACATCCATTTTCAGTTTCTGGTTGGCATCCAGAAGATATGCTGCCACCATGGTATCGAAGTAGGGACCTTTTACGGTCAGGCCGACCCGTTTCAGAACCAGGTAATCATACTTCAGGTTTTGAGCTATTTTTAAAATACCCGGATCAGAAAAGAGCGGTTCAAGAAGATCACAAACCTCATCTGCTTTCATTACACCTTCCACGTTCATTGGGATGTACCACGCTTTTCCGGCCTCAGCGCAGAGGGAAATGCCTACGGGAAGAGCTATGATGGGATCACTGGCGTTTGTCTCTGTATCGAAGCAGAGAACACCGGCATCTTTCACCTCGCTGATGATCTCCTGGATTTCAGATTCAGTTATCGCCAATCGGTATTGCACATCATCGCTGTTAAACTGCTTGTTTGATGATTCATTATCATCCTCACTATTCAGATGGTTGTTTCCGGAAAACAGGTCCGATTGCTCACCCGGCTCAATACCCAGGTATTTTTTGGTGAGTTTTTTGAATTCCATCCGCTTAAAAAAACGGCCCAGCTCTTTTTCATCGGGGCCATCCCAGCCCAGCTCCTGCCACTTTACCGTATCCGGAACATCTGTTTTGATTGTAACCATTTTCTTCGCGTGCATCGCCTGGTCAGCATAATTGGTCAGACCTTCCCTGTAACGCTTGGATTTCATTTCATCGGCGTGATCGATGGCATTTTCGAGCGATCCATATTTTTTAATCAGTTTTGGCGCTCCTTTTTTCCCGATGCCGGGCACGCCGGGTATATTATCGGATGTGTCGCCGATCATTGCAAGCACATCAATCACCTGTTCAGGATACACATCAAAATAATCTTTCACCCCTTCCCTGTCGATGATAATAAATCCGCCGTTTTTGTTATCCGGTTTCACCATGGTGATATGGTCGTGCACAAGCTGCATAAAATCTTTATCCGGCGTTACGAGGAACACATTTACATCATCTGCATTGGCATCACTCGCGATCGTCCCGATGATGTCATCCGCCTCATACCCGTGCTGCTCCAGGTTATCAATCCCGAACTTGTCGACCATCTCTTTAATCAGGGGAATACCGGTTTTCAACTCCTCCGGTTGCGGCGGACGATTAGCTTTATAATCTTCATCTAAATCATGCCGGAATGTGGGTTCGTGTGTATCCCATACCACAGCAATGTGCGTGGGTTCCTCTTCTTCAAGCAACTTTACCAGGGTGTTTGCAAATCCGAGTATCGGTCCGGTGAGAATTCCCTCCGAGTTTTTCAGCCTGCTGTTGATGAATGCAAAATGAGCCCTGTAAGCCAGTGCCATTCCATCCAGTAAATAGAGTTTTTTCTTACTCATTAAAAAAAATGATTTATAAATTTTAAATTTTATCGGGCGAGTGTGCCAAAATTTGCACAACTTGTGATTATTGAAGCCGGATATGTAAACTTTTTCCCAAAAATTTCGTACGCTTAAAATATAAAATAATACAGACAGAAGATGGGTTTAAAAAACGAAGCACAATCGGCGTTACAAGATACAAAGTCATTTTATAAACAGTACGTTTCTGATATGACAAAAGACCGGCTTGGAAAAGAGTTCCAGGCCGATTCAAGGAGACTGAAAGAGCTCTATTCGGATGTAATTCAGAGGAGTAAAAAAGAGCAGGAAATTTCCGGTATTCAGAAATTTTACCGTTTCTTTTCGGAAATGACCCAGCGGCTGAACCCAACACGCAGACTTGTATTTGGTGTCTCCTTTCTCAGCTTTTTTTCGCACTATGCATTTGGTCTGTTTGGTCTTACTGGTTTGATATTTTACCCGCTACTGATGCCTGCAGCATTCATCGGTGTTAACATTCTGCTTCTGATTGAGCTTCTTGAAAAATCAGACGTTAAAAGAGAGCTTGACCTGGCCAGGGACATCCAGCTTAGCCTGCTTCCTGTCATTCAATACGATGAGGAACACCTTGAAGCCTATTCATTTGCAGCAACCGCGCATGAAGTGGGCGGCGATTATGTAGATGTGATTCCCTCCAAATCAGGAACATACGTGATTATCGCCGATGTGGCCGGTAAAGGCCTGAGTGCTGCTCTCTATATGGTCAGAATCCAGGCGATGGTTCATATGCTGATCAAAATGAAAGAACCCTCTCCCAAAGAGCTTTACCTGGAATTGAACGATTATATAAAATCGGACCGCAACGACAAGACCTTTATCACTTCCTGCACAGCGTTTTTCCCAAAAGATGAAGATTACTACCTTTTTTCCAGGGCCGGTCACAATCAGCCCATACAGTACAGCCAGAAGCATGATCAAACCTTTGAGCTGAAAACCGACGGCTTTGCTCTCGGCATGACCGGTACCCCCGCATTGAAAAAACAGATGGAAGAGAAGAAATTTGAATTCAAGCCGGGCGACTCACTTATCTTTTACACTGACGGGCTGACAGAAGCGCGCAATGATTTTGGCGAAGAGTATGGCGTTGAGCGTATTGACGGACTGTTATCAATTTATGGGTCTCTTCACGCCAAATCCATTTCACTCAAAATTCAATCCTCCATTGAAGCATTTATCGGAAACGTAGATCCAGCCGATGATATTACTTACACTTGTATACACCGACCCGGCAAGTAGTTTTCTCAATTTGAAGTACCGGGATGCGGGTTGTTCTGTTATGAAAAGTCACTGGCAGGAACACACCCCTGGTTCATCCGCTGAACGCGTCAGAACCTGTCCCCTCTCGAGAGGGGACAGGCTAACCTTAACGCCTTCAGGTGTTTAAGGTTAGACAGGGGTGTGTTCCCGGGTTCAAAAGTAAAAAGTACCAAAGCCCCTTCACTGAACCAATTTCTTCACTTCATCGACAATTCGTTCCGAAGTAATACCCAGGTCCCGGTAGACATCTTTATACGGAGCCGATTCTCCAAACCTGTTTAATCCTATATTTACACCCTGAGTACCTGTCCAGCGCTCCCAGCCAAAGGTAGATGCCGCCTCAACTGAAATACGTGCAGTTAACTCTCGCGGCAGTACTTTCTCAATATACTCACGATCCTGTTTTTGGAACAGTTCCCAGCTCGGCATAGAAACTACACGTGTTGCAATATTTTCATTTTCAAGTTCACGGGCTGCCTCCAGGGCCAGCTGAACTTCTGATCCGCTTGCGATTACAATCGCTTCAGGTTTGCCATTTGCAGCATCTTTTATGATATACGCACCCTTTTCGAGACTGGAAGCTTCGTTATAGATACTTCTGTCCAGCGTGGGCAGGCTTTGGCGCGTCAGAATCAGCAGGGTCGGACCTGTTTTATTTTCAATAGCCGCTTTCCAGGCGTAGGCAGTTTCGTTGGCATCCGCAGGCCGAATCACTGTTACATTCGGTGTTGCTCTCAATGCCGCAAGATGCTCAACCGGCTGATGAGTCGGACCGTCTTCCCCGAGCCCGATACTATCGTGCGTGAAGACAAAAATAGATGGAATATTAGTTAAAGCTGCAATCCGGATCGCCGGTTTGTTATAATCAGAAAAAACCAAAAATGTACCGCCGTAAGCTATCACCCCTTTGTGAAGCATCATTCCGTTAAGCGCAGCCGCCATCGCATGCTCCCTCACACCGTAATGTACATACTGTCCGCCATGGTTTTCAGCACTGAATATCTCCTTACCCTTCAGGTCCGTATTGTTGCTTCCGGTGAGATCTGCTGATCCTCCGACAAGATTGGGAATAACTTTAGCCAGCTCCTGCAGCACGGCTCCCGATGCTTTCCGGGATGCCATCCCTTTCTCATCTGTTTCAAAATCAGGCAGTACCTCCTCCCAATTGAACGACCAGTCGTTCTCAATAAATGCCCGGAAATAGACCGCATCATCCTGGTACTCGTTTTCATACTCTTTGAACAAAATATCCCATGAATCTTCCAGGGTTTTTCCTTTTTCAATAAAATTCATTTGCCGGTAAACATCATCCGGAACATGAAATTTCTCCTCAAACTTCCAGCCAAGTCTCTTTTTCGTCAGTTTAATTTCATCTTCCCCGAGCGGTGCACCATGTGAAGAAGCTGTTCCTTCCTTGTTCGGGCTGCCAAACCCGATAATCGTTTTGCACTCAATGAGAGAAGGTTTATCTGTTGTGTTTTGGGCCTTCCTGATTGCCTCTTCAATCGCATCGCGGTCATGGCCATCAACTTGCTGTGTATGCCACCCATAAGACTCAAATCTCTTTTTTGTATCATCAGAAAACGACAAGTCAGTGCTGCCGTCAATCGATATTTTATTGGAATCGTACAGGTAAATAATTTTTCCAAGCTTCAGATGTCCGGCCAGTGAAGCTGCTTCATGCGAAACCCCTTCCATTAAATCTCCGTCACTGACAATTCCGTAAGTGTAATGGTCAATAATTTTAAAATTTTCTTTATTGAACCGCGCCGCCATAAAGGCCTCCGCCATTGCCATCCCGATCCCGGTAGCCAAACCCTGGCCAAGCGGACCAGTGGTTGTTTCAACGCCCGGCGTCAGTGTTCCTTCGGGGTGTCCGGGAGTGAGGCTGTGCAGCTGACGGAAGTTCTTAAGTTCGTCAATTGACAGATTATATCCCGTAAGGTGCAGCAGTCCGTAAAGAAGCATAGAACCATGGCCGGCTGATAAAATAAAGCGGTCGCGGTCGAACCAATCGGGGTTTTGCGGGTTGTGTTTTAAAAATTTAGTCCAGAGCACATAGGCAGCATCAGCCATGCCCATGGGCATTCCGGGATGGCCGGACTGTGCTTTTTCAACGGCATCCATTGCCAGGGTTCGGAGTGTATTGACGCATAGGTGATCCAGGTTATCAGCAGGCATTCAGTCTTTTTAAATGATTCAGATTACTTTTTTTACAACATTTAAGATAGGCAACTGTCACGCTTTTAAAAAGTTACAGAAATAAAAAAAGCCCTCAATTTGAGGGCTTTTAAGAAAATCCAGAAATCAATCAATTAGCACTCCGGGATGCTATCATATTACCGTCTTCCCGCAGATGCGTATCCTTCACATTTAAGTTCATGCTCCATTTTGTGAAGTGACGGATCCCGGAATTCACCATGAGCAGCCTCTTCAAAGGCATTACAAGCCTGTGTTTTTTGTCCGCTTCCCTGGTAAGCAGTACCAAGTTCAAAATAGATTTTTGCTTTATCTACAACTCCGCCGCTCTCAAATTGCAAAGCTTGCTGAGCATGTTCAATGGCACGGCTCCAGTTTGAGCGTTTGTTATAAACTTCTGCAAGCCTGTAGTGCGCATCCGGTGATGAAGAGTCATAGTCCAGTGATCTGCTTAGCAAACTGATTGCGGAATCAAATCTTCGCTGGTCAGCTTGCTGAACGCCCTGGTAAACAAGCTCTTCAACTGCATTATTTTTCGCTTTTTCAACTGTAGTATTGTCTCCCACCTGTTCGCCAACCTGAATGGCACGGTCTATCCACTGCAGGTAGCTATCTACATTTGACCTGTTTTTTCGTTTTTGAACAAGTGCCTTTTGGTAGTAGGCAACTGCATAATTTGAATTGAGCTGAATAGCCTGGTTCAAAGCTTCTTCTGATGCGTTTAAATCCTGCTGCCTGAAATGAAGAACTCCTTTGATGTAGTATAGCTGTGGTATAACTCCGCGGGTTCTCTCAGCAATCTGGTCATCTCCAAATCGCTGTGCAGCTTCATTTGCCTCTTCGAACTTTCGAATTGCTTCATTAAGCGACGGTACATCTTTATTGCTCTGGTATGTTGAATAGGCATCAGATGCACGTGACGCATATACTTTCGGAAGCTGGTTTTCCACTCTTTCTTTGATATCAGTAAGATCATTTTGCTCTGCTATCTGTAACGCTTCTTCAAAAAGGCCGATAGCATTATCAAAATCTTTGTTTTCAGCTAATTCTATAGCGTTATTAAAAGTTGATATCGCTTCTGCATTTGCATCCTGAGCAATTGCATTCTGGTTTGCCCCTAAAAAGAAAATTGCCATTGCTATGAACAATGGTAAGTGTTTGATTGATTTCATGATTTTGGTCTTGAATTTTGGGTTACTGCTTTTTAAACGCACCTAACATAGTGAAATTTTATTATTATTTGAATCATTCTTTTAATAAATCAAATATTTCATGTAAATGCTAAGTTTATTCGTTCTAAATAATTAAACACAAAGGATAAGATAAAGTTTCATTTATCAGAATGAAAAATTGGGTGTCGGTTTTTTTTGCTTGTAGAAGTCACATACGTATTTCACTGCCTCTTCGTGATCATCTGTTACAAAATAGAGGTCCATGTCAGATTCTGAAATATATTCATCGTCAGACAATTTCTTTTTAATCCAATCCAAAACTCCCCCCCAGTACTCCGTTCCCACCAAAACAATTGGTATGCGTTCAATTTTAAAAGTCTGGATGAGAGTAAGTGTTTCAAAGAGTTCATCAAGGGTTCCGAATCCGCCCGGGAAAACGATAAATCCCTGTGCATATTTTACGAACATAACCTTTCTGACAAAAAAGTATTTGAAATTTATCTCGTACTGCGGATGTACATATTCATTGATTCCCTGCTCATGGGGCAATTCAATACCAAGCCCTACCGACTTTCCTCCTGCTTTCATGGCCCCCTTATTGGCAGCTTCCATGATTCCGGGGCCGCCGCCTGTTATCACTCCAAACCCGTTTTTTGATATCAATTCTGCAGTTTTCATTGCCCGTTCATAATTGGGGTCTCCGGGTTTACTCCGGGATGAACCGAAAATTGATACACAGGGACCAATACGGAAAAGTTTATCATAACCATCTACAAATTCCCCCATAATTTTAAAAACGCTCCACAAATCATGGCTATTTCCCTGGTCAAAATTCTGAGGGGCTTTTTGAAAGTCCATTTCTTCTGGTGATTTTAACATAATATTTTTTTTAGCTAATTATTTTTTATTTGCAAGAGCAAAGGAAATTGTCATGCCGGCTGACCGTCCATCTATCAAATCAGGGCGTACGGAGGCCGTTGCTGAGAGATCATCCGATACATCAAATGATTTCATATGTGCAAATACATATGCATCCAATACATTCAATCCGTACGCTAAACCTATAATTACATAGGCAAAATCGCGCTGGTTACGAAAACTGTTGCGTTGTGTTCGAAGTTGTTCCTCGTTCAATCCAACAAGCCTTGGCGGTGTTTCACCAAACCGAAAATCGGAATCCTCTCCTCTTGAACTGTTAAAAAAAGCAGCCCGGTAATCATGATACTGTTTGGTTAGAAAGCGTGTATAAAGTACAGAGCCGGTTAACAAGCCGTAAACAATAGGCACTTTCCATGCCTGGCCGTTTGCAATTTGTCCCCACCCGGGAATCATAACAGATTTCAGTAAAACAGAACCCGGGTTTGGAAATTCTTCCTCTGCCTGCGATTCCTGAAGAAGAGCATTTGTCTTGCGGAACTTATTTTGCTCTGCACTCAAATGTCTGCTTCGCAGCATTGAAAGATCATTTTCAATAAATTCAGCCTGGGCAACGGTTTCAACCGGTATAATGAGTAATAGCAGGAGGGGCAATATATTTTTAAACGTTATCAAATATCTGAAGGAGTCTGTCGAGTTCATCATCTGAATAAAATTCAATCCGGATTTCTCCGCCTTTTCCTTTCTGCCTGATATTAACTTTGGTACTGAACTTCTGCCGCAATCTGCCGGTTATCTCATCAATAAACGGATCCGGTGCCTCTTCTCGTCTCTTTTTTTTCTTTTGTTCATTTTTTTTATCAATGGACCTTACAAGTTCTTCCACCTGGCGGACAGAAAGATCCTGCTCCAGGATTTTCTTCAATATCTTTTTCTTATCTCTCTCATCTTTAATGTTGATAAGAGCACGGGCATGGCCGGTAGTAATTTTCTCATCACGAAGTGCTGCCTGGATAAAATCGGGAAGCTGGAGAAGTCGCAGCATATTTGCAACTGTACTCCTGTTTTTGCCTATGCGGTCAGCTACCTGTGTTTGACTGTACTCACACTCCTCCATTAATCGCTGATAGCCTATAGCAATTTCAAGCGGATTGAGCTGTTCACGCTGAATATTTTCAATCAGGGCAAAAGCAATAATTTGTTCGTCATCTGCTTCCCGCACATATGCAGGGATCTCAGCGATTCCTGCAAGTTTGCTCGCCCTTAGTCTTCTCTCTCCGCTGATTAACTCAAAACGGCGCTCTCCCAAATACCTGACAGTAACCGGCTGAATAAGTCCATGGCTTTCTATTGATGAAGCCAGTTCCCGTAATGATTCTTCATTGAAATCTGAACGCGGCTGATGAGGGTTAGGACGAATATGATCTACAGGTATGCTTAAAACCTGGTTTACACGATCGGCGGGCTCAATGGGTATTGCCGTTTTTGTTTTACTCCCGGAAGAATCTTTGCTTTCTGATTCGTCTGAATACTCCGGGAAAAAAGCACCCAAACCACGGCCTAATACTTTTTTAGACATAATACTCTGTTATTTGGCAAGAACCGGGCTGTTTTTAAATAACTTCCGGTTTCTCTTAATTATTTCACGCGCAAGGGCAAGATAGTTCTTTGCTCCCACACTTGTCGATTCATACAAAAGTGCAGGTTTGCCAAAGCTCGGTGCTTCGGCGAGACGAACATTCCTGGCAATTACCGTTGAAAAAACACGATCATCGAAGTATTTTTTCACCTCTGCGGCTACCTGGTTTGATAACCTTGTTCTTGTGTCGTACATCGTTAGCACAACACCTTCAATTTCGAGCGCTGTATTGAGATGCTGCCGCACTATTTTGATAGTGTTTAAAAGTTGTCCCAAACCTTCCAGTGCAAAATACTCGCATTGAACAGGAATCAAAACTGAATTTGAAGCAGTAAGCGAATTGATAGTAAGCAGACCAAGTGAGGGCGGGCAATCAATAATGATAAAATCATATTTGGATCTGATTTGATCAATAGCCTTGTACAAAATGCGCTCTCTTTGATTCCTGTCCACCATCTCTATTTCTGCACCAACCAGATTTATATGTGATGGAACCAGGTCCAGAAATGGTAGTTCCGTCTCCAGAACAGCATCTTCTACTTCAACTCCTCCTACCATCACTTCATAAATAGAACTTGTTACATTTTTCGGTTCGATCCCGAGTCCGCTTGTGGAATTGCTTTGCGGATCGATGTCGATCAGCAATGTGGGATGTTCTATTGCTGCAAGACTCGCTGCTAAATTTATAGCTGTAGTTGTTTTGCCAACTCCGCCTTTCTGATTGGCTATGGAAATAACTTTACCCATTCACTGATATTAGCCTGTTGATGTTTTTGTTTGATTAGAATATAACCCGCCCGCTAAAGCGAACCAAAATTAGTTATTCACATAAATAACTTCTTGTTGATATCTGTAATTTGTTTTGCTGCAATATATTAAGCAATATTTGAATAAAACTGGAACAAGAAGTATTCCACAATTCGCACCAAATATCCGGATTTTGTTTAGTGAATTGCTAGTTCCGGGAACCGGTAAGCTGAAAATCTCTGGAAACACCAAAATTCTGCTGAAATCTGTCTACCGGAGTAAGTTTATGAAAAGTGTTATTAAATACAGACTCTTCAAGTTCGCCTGTCTGCCTGTTGTATAAATCATTCACATGAATGACATCGTTTTTATCAATCCAGGGGGATAACTGCTGCAGATCCTGCTTATCAGTGTTGAATTTAAGAATTGAAGAATTACCTCCTGACGCCTCTGAAACTATAGAATTTTTTTCCTGACTCCCTGTTGCATCAGACATATAAAAATATCCTCCCGATAAAACTGCTATTAGCAAAGATGCTGCTACTGAGAGGTAGATATATGCGTGCGTTCGATCTGATCTTTCATTTTTTTTTTCAAGAAAATTCAGAACCTTCCCAGAAATTTCGGGCGGCGGGTCAATCAGCGGAAGTTTTTCAAGTCGTTTCTGCGTTTCACGCATAGACTCAACCTCAATCATTAAATCCTCGTTCTCACTGATTTCCCTCTCAAAAATTACTTCTTCGGAAGGGTCTAATTCTCCATAAATGTATTTAACACCGAGTGTATCTTCTGTATTCATACTTTCTTTGATTCTTTGTCACTTTCTTCCTCAAACATCTTCCTCAGATTTATTAACGCATAACGCATGCGTCCTAGTGCCGTATTTATGGATACATCTGTTAATTCAGCAATTTCTTTAAATGGCATTTCGTAATAGTGCCTCAACATAACAACCGTCCTCTGTTCTTCCGGTAATTCAGAAATATGCCTAAGGAGGCTGGATGTTGATTCATCAATTTCAAGCTGTTCTTGCTGTCCAACAGAATCTTCATCCGGTAATCGGTCATAGAAATCCGTGTTTGATTCTTTGTCATAATTACTGCTAACGTCAACAAATCTTTTTTGTTTTCTTATATAATCAATTGTTGCGTTGTGAGCAATTCTCATAACCCAGGCAATCCATTTACCCTGCTCATTGTAGGTGTCATCCATCTTGGTGATAACCTTGGTGAACGTCTCCTGGAAAATATCATTGGTCACTTCACGGCTGTTCACCATACTGTAGATGTAAGAGTAGACTTTTGCCTGGTGCCTGTTCATCAATTCTCTGAAAGCAAGCTGGTCATTCTCTTTCCGATACTTGTGTACAAGCTCTCTGTCTTTTAATTGAGTGTAATTCTCTGGGATATGGTCGGCAATATTTAATTTCATAGTTATTTAAAATAAATGGTTTTCAGCAAATGTTCCACTGATTCTTTAACGGTATTATAGGGTCTAAAGTTCCTTTATATTACATTTCAGAAGTAATCAACACCCTTAAAAGATGTAAAATCACAATGCTGTTAACATTACTAATTTGATTTCACAATTTGCTGAAGATCACTTCTTTATTTAGTCTAATAAAAGAGTAGCACATTTGTTATCATCATTCTATCACATAAACATGCGATAAACCGGCTCACCTCTCGTTGAAATAATCATAAACGGCTTTTCCTTTTTTTTCTCCAACCACTGACTGGAGTTTCGTGAGGTCGGCTTTTTTGATCTTTTTTACGGAACCGAATTTTGTGAGCAGCCGCACAGAATTTTTGTCACCGATACCCGGAATATCGGCAAGTTCTGTTTTAAGCGTTCTTTGATTTCTCTTTTTTCGATGAAAGGTGATGGCAAAACGATGTGCTTCATCCCTCACTTTTTGTAAAAGTTTCAAAGACGATGATGTTTTGGGGATCATTATTGCATCCTGTTTTCCCGGCAAAAATACCTCCTCGAGTCTCTTTGCAAGCCCTGCGACGTCAAATTCATTGTCCATACCAATGTCACGTAATGCCTTCATCGCTGCATTAAGCTGTCCTTTACCTCCATCAACAAGTAAAAGATCCGGTATCTGCAGTTTTTGATTTTTAACTCTTTTATATCGCCTTCTGACCACCTCGTACATAGATGCAAAATCATCAGCCCCTTCAACGTCTTTTATATTAAAACGCTTGTACTCTGATTTCCTCGGCGATGCATCCACAAAGCAGACCATACTTGCCACCGGGTCACTTCCCTGTATGTTTGAGTTGTCAAAGCACTCTATGCGGCGGGGCAGTCTGTCCAGGCTCAGATACTCTTTCAGCTCCTTAACGGAATGCGGAATTCTCTCTTTTTCAGCTTTCTCTTTTTCAAACCTTCTTTCACCGAGAAGCAATTTAGCATTTGATTCAGCCATCTCAATTAAATGACGTTTTTCACCTATTTTCGGAGTGTGCAGGGGCACCTTCTTACCCCTCTGCTGCCACAGGTATTCGTTTAAGGGGTCCGGTTCTTCAAGATCATGGCTTGTATAAACTTCATCCGGGATTGCACCGGCATACTGCCCGGTGTAATAGTCTTCCATAAACGATTGCGTGATAGCTGAATCGGGCATATTATCAATATTTTTTATGAATCGGTGAAACCTCCCGATTAATTTACCCTCCCTGATTTTAAAGAGGACACCGCAAGCCTCTTTCATTTCCCTGTCGGCCTCCATGGCAAAAAGATCCCTGTTAACTTCTTTATCAGCAACAATTTTCATTTTCTGATTATATTTGTGAAGAGACTCATAGCTATCACGCAAGCGGGCAGCCTCTTCAAATGCAAGTGCATCCGATGCAATTTCCATTTCATCTTTCAGAAGCCTCATGAGGTGTTCCGTTTTTCCGTGAAGCATTTTTTCAACTTTATGCATTGTTTCACGATACCGTTCAATCTTCCAGTCGCCGGAACAGTTGTTGAGATAATCATCAAAACAGGAGTGCCATTTGGGCACACCTTTCGATTTATCTATGCTTTTTGCTGATACAGCACATGTACATAGCCCGAATGTTTTACGAATGGTTTCAAGCATCCGCCTCATATGCCCGACGTGGTCATAAGGACCAAAGTATTTACTTCCATCCCTGATTACAGTTCTTGTTGCAAATACTCTCGGACGGCTCTCATTGGTCATGCATATATAGGGGTACGATTTATCATCCCGGTACATAATATTATACCGCGGCTGATGCTTTTTTATGAGGTTGTTTTCCAGAATCAGTGCTTCTGCTTCAGAATCAGTTACAATAACTTCCAGATCCTCAATTTTGGAAATCATTAACCTGATCCTGCCGTCATGAGCCCGTGAACTCTGGAAGTAAGATCGTACCCGGTTACTCAGATTTTTTGCCTTTCCAACATAGAGCAGGTTTCCGCCGCCGTCTTTAAATTGATAGACGCCGGGCGCTGAAGGAAGTTGCTCAACCTTATCTTTTACTGAAATTGCCATCAACTTTTTTTAAAATTTCTATCGCTTTTGATACTAACAAAAATACAACTGTACGGAAGATAATAATTATTGTACATTTACTTGGTATAGGCCTTATATCAGGTCTATATATTGTTTATTTAAATTCTTTAAGTTAATGTACAGCAATTGAATAAAGATATTATATTTGAAGACAACCATCTCCTGGTTATCAATAAGCCTGCTGGTGCACTTTCTCAGCCGGATGGTTCTTCAGCGAAAGATGTACTTACATTTTATAAAAATTACCTGAAAAAAAGAGATAAAAAACCTGGCAATGTTTTTCTTGGACTTGTTCACAGACTCGACCGCCCTGTCGGCGGTGTACTGGTTCTTGCCAAAACATCCAAAGCTGCAGGCAGGCTGAGTGAACAAATCCGCAACAGGACAGTAAAAAAAACATACCTGGTTGTTGTGGAAGGTTACACACCGGTTAACGCACTACTCGAGGGTTATATTAAAAAAGACAGGAAATTGAATAAAGTGTCTGTAATCAATAAACCGGCACATGGCGCAAAAATTGCTCAATTGACGTATATCAAATTGGAATCTTATCAGAATCTTTCCCTTCTTGAAGTCGATTTACAAACAGGAAGACCACATCAAATCAGAGCTCAAATGGCCGATTCAGGGTATCCGGTATATGGCGATCAAAAGTATGGAAAGGCCGAAATAAACAAAAATCCGGCACTGTTCTCCCACATGTTTAACCTGGAGCATCCGACCCAAAAAACAAGAATGAATTTTAAAGCTCTCCCTCCTGCCGTTGAGCCCTGGACATTTTTCACCACTCTCCATCGGGAATGAAGTTTACTTTAACCCTTCTGACGATCAATGCTCAAAAGAGTAGTGGTTATTATTTTCATTTCTTTTAAATTTTACATCTCTCGAAAAAGGAACAGATCAGTGAACTATGTTGTTGATTGTATAAACTCAAAAAGTATCTTTTAAAACAGGTGGTTCTACTAATTAATGTCTGATTTAACAAAAGACGAAGCACTTAAAATTCTTACTCTCGTTATTGACGATGAGGCTTCACCACGTGAAGAGAGTGCATTTTTGAATTATATTGAGAGTGACCCTGAAATGAATGCACATTATAGAAGCTTACTGTCTGTTAAAAAAGCGCTGAAGCAAAAATACCAAAAACAAGAGGCGCCTTCTTCACTCAGGTACTTCGTTGTAAACAAAATCTACACGGATAAAGTATTATCCTCTGAATACTCTGCTAAACAAGGGCTATCATCCAATAACAGATCAGAGAATACGGATGGAATTAGCAGCAAAATGAAAACCCGGCAGAATATTACTGCTTATTTCAGATATATAAGTGCCGCTGCCGCAATACTGTTTTTTTCATTTTTAATTTTTGAGCTGCTCGACCGGTCAGGCGTTCCTGGTGAAAATATTCAGTATCAGCTGGAAGAGTATGCTTATAACCATTTTGAAAATCACAATGGCAGTTTTATAGAGCCTACATTTCGCACCGCTTCACTAACTACAGCCGAAAACTATCTCAATGAATTTCACTCACTTAAAATGACTGTTCCGCCTGTCAGGAGTGCAGATTTCAGCGGAATTGTTGTATCAGAGTTTATCCCCGGTTATCAAACTCCTCTTTTTGAATACTACCAGGAAGAACTAAATCAATACATTTACATATTTGCATTTTACATACCCGATCTTGAGAATGTCAAAAACCTGGTACGTGATTCAATAGCCATCGAAAGTATAAACAGTGATACCGACTTCCACGTTACAGAAATTAGCGGGAAACATGTTGTTTCCTGGAAATGGGACGACAACTGGTATGCTGCCGTTTCAAATCACAACGGGTATGAACTGGCTTCAATCATTGAACCTTTGAATTATACAGTCGAATAACAAATAAATTGGGCAGCATTAAGAAAACCGGCTGGATGTACCATTTATTTACGACTGTAAACCGGAAATAAAAGCCCGGTTATAAAAAAGAGAAGACCGCCTAAAAGAAGAGCCTGGTATTGATTTTTGTAATCAGCAAATTCCTGTGTTGAAAACTCACCTTTTTCAAGATCTTCCAGTTTAGCGAAAAAAGGCTCAATCGTCTCCCCTGCTGAATTGATATCAAAATAACTCCCGCCGCCGTTCCTGGCTATATCCTGCATTGTTCCGGTTTCGAGTTGTGTATTGACAAGATTTCCGTCTGAATCTCTCACATATCCTGCCATGGTTGAAGATTCATCATCATACAGAGGAATCGGACCACCTTCGCGGGTACCAACTCCAACTGTAAATACGATTACCCCCTCATCAACCAAACGCTGCAAATCGTCAGAATAATCCGGCCCGTGATTCTCACCGTCAGCAATAAAGAGCAAAACATTTGCTGCATTGCTCTCTTCCTGTTCTTCGAGAGAATCAAATGCTTCGTAAGCTTTTTGGAAGGCTGAACTGAAATTAGTAGTGTTTGATGGCATCTGTCCCGTTTCTGCAATATCAAGGAACATGCGCAGTGCTGAGTAATCCATCGTCATAGGGCTCTGAATGAACGCCTCTCCGGTAAAAACCATCAGCCCCACCCTGTCTCCTCTCAATCTTTCGATGAGCCTTGAGATCTCAAATTTGGCTTTCTGAAGCCTGCTTGGCTTTACATCCTCCGCATTCATACTCCTGGAAAGGTCAAGCGCAATAAGCATGTTTACACCTCTACGCTGCACCTCACGAACTTCCGTTCCTATTTTAGGACCTGCCAGCGCAACAGTAAACAGAGCAAGTGCAATCAGAATCAAAATAGTGCGAATACGACTGCCAAGCTCCCAGTACCCTTTTCTTATTTTTTGAAAAAGCTGCCGGTCAAAAAATGAATGAACCCTTTGTCTCACCCTGTTATCAAAAAAATAGAAACCAACTGCGATGAGGGGAATGATTACCAGCAGCCAAAGAAATGTACTATTATGCCAGATCAAAAGATTTTGATTTTATATTATCAATTTGCGGGTAAAATATCGACGTGCTACATAAAATTAGCAACCGAAAAACGAATTTAATCAATATTTATTTTTTTAAAAGTTTGGCATTGTGCCTTTATACAACTGAAAAATGATGGTCGGGTTGCAATGCAAGTACTGTCTCAGTCATCAAATCAATCAGTGCATGAATATCATTTAGCGAGGCTGTCTCCACAGGAGAGTGCATGTATCTTAAAGGGAGTGAAATTAATGCACTGGGAATACCTGTTTTTTGGAAAAATATACTGTCTGTATCTGTTCCGGTTCTCACACTTGTTGCTTCATGCTGGATCTCTATTTTTTTTGATTCAGCTACTTCTTCAATCAGAGATACAAGTCCTGGGTGGTTTGCACCGCCGTGCTGAACACTCGGCCCTTTGTCAAGTTTTACAAGGCCGTGTTCCTTCGCATCTATTCCGGGGGAGTCCGTAGCATGGGTTACATCTGTCACCAATGCAGCATCCGGCATATGCCGGTAGCTCATCATTCGCGCGCCGAAACCGCCCACTTCTTCCTGAACAGAGTTTAACGCAATCACATTAACTTTCAATTTTTCTCTTTGATCTTTCAGCTTCCTCAGTACCTGGGCGATCATAAATCCGCCTATGCGATTATCCAGTGCCCTTGCCGTTATTCGCTCATCGTTCAGATAATCTACATCTTCTGCATAAATAACGGGATCTCCTACCTGCACAAGCTCCATTGCTTCTTCGCGGGTAGACACACCAATATCAACAAAAATATCCTTCCATGATGGCTGCTTACCGCCGCCGTTTTTCGTGTCCTGAAGATGAATGGCAGTATTACCCGTTACGCCTGTTACCCTCCCGCACTTATTATAGATTAAAACTCTCTTCGCTTTTGCAATGGTTGAATCGCTTCCGCCAAGTTTGTTCAGGTAGATAAAACCATCATCAGTTATATGCTGTACAACCATACCTATCTCATCTGCATGTGCCTCAAGCATAATTGTCATGACATCGTTGTTTGTCTCGAGTGAAGCAGTAGCTGAACCATACGAATCTGAAGTAACCTTATCAGCATGCTCCCTTACGTACTCCATCCAAACCTTCTGACCTTCAGATTCATAGCCGGTAGGGCTTGGGGTTATCAGTAACTCTTCAAGAAATTTTTCGGTTTTTTTATCAAACATATCTTCTGTTACGTATTTGTTGAGATTCAGGTTCAAATATAACGAATAGCAGTGTCAATAAAGAAGTGTGAAAGAACTCTTAAAATTTTTACCATAAACTTCTGTTTAAAAAGTATCTTACCACTCATAATAAAAAAGGACTGATATCAATGAAAAATCCCGGATATAATAGCGAGCTGTTTCCTCACTGGTGTAATCTGCAAGTTCGATACAGGGACCTGGATACTCTAAATCATGTTAACAATGCAATTTTTAATACATTTTTTGAAGAGGCCCGGATCCGTTTTATTCAGAAAATTCCTGAATTTCAGCAATCCATGAAAGAAGGAAACAGCTTCGTGTTGGTAAATCTTGAAGTGAAGTATATAAAGCCGATATTTTATCCATCTGAAATTCTTGCAGGAACAGGTATTGAAAGTTACGGAAACAGCAGTATAAACGGTTTCCAGGCGATCTATGATAAGGATACCAAAGAGCTGAAAGCTACTGCCAAATCTACCGGGGTCTGGTATAGCATAAATCAAAAAAGGCCCGTAAAACTTCCCTTGCTGCCTTATAAAAACAAATTCCTGGTCAAAACTTTTGAATAAACTGAAATGGACAAAAGCACACAGTATAAAATATTCAACGATCCTGTTCACGGCTTTATCACTATACCAAAGGGGATCATTCTCAAATTAATTGATCATCCGTACGTGCAGCGTCTGCGCAGAATACGTCAGCTTGGACTTGGTTACCTCGTTTTCCCAGCTGCTGAACATTCGCGTTTCTCACATGCAATCGGAACTCTCGAGCTGGGCCAGCGGGTTCTCAACAACCTTCGCGAAAAAGACACAACCATCAGTGATGCAGAGTATGAAGGTACTCTTATCGCACTGCTTTTGCATGATGTGGGCCACGGACCTCTTTCACACACTCTTGAACACTCACTGATTCATGATTTTAATCATGAAAAAATGAGCCTGAAGATTATGAAAGAGCTCAATAAAGAGTTTGACGGTGCACTGGATATTGCGATTAAAATATTTACCAATCAGTATCCCAAAAAGTTTTTACATCAGCTGGTTTCATCACAGCTCGACATTGACAGGCTGGATTACCTGAAAAGGGACAGTTTTTTTACAGGAGTAACAGAGGGTTCTGTCGGTATCAATCGGATTTTAAAAACGATGCGCGTCTTTAATGGCAATATTGTGATTGAAAAAAAAGGAATTTATGCAATCGAGAACTACATCCTGTCGCGCCGGTTAATGTATATGCAGGTATATCTGCATAAAACTGTGTTAAGTGCGGATGTACTGCTAAAAAAGATAATTGAGCGGGTTAAATTTCTGATGGATAGAAATATACCCGTTACCCATCCGTCTGATGCACTAAGAGAATTATTTCAAAACAAACCCACAACTACCAAAACTATAAGTTCAAAACTTGTAGAGACATACACCGACCTCGATGACCACGATATATTTATCAGTTTGAAATACTGGAAGAAAGAAAAGGATCCTGTTCTTTCAGATCTTTGTAACAGATTTTTAAACAGATCCCTGTTCAGAACTACGTTTTTAAATAAACATACCGACAAAAATATAAAAAAGGATGTGGCAAAGAGAACTGCCGACTATCTAAAAGAAAAAGGATTTCCTTTCGACAAAGAATCTGTTTCCTTTTATTTTCACTATGATGAAAGTTTCAGTGAAGCCTACAAATTTAAAAATGAGTCCATCTGGATCCTTGAAGACGGAGAAAGAGCGATAGAGTTTTCAAAGGCGGCAGACACAAAACATATCATAGCACTCACAAAACCGGTGGTAAAGCCATATGTAGTGCATCTTAAAGAGATAGAGAACAGTAAAGCTTTAAAATCGGTTACATCTTAATAGAATGGCCGGTTAGTTAATCTGTTCAGATCTGTCGGGCATCAGCAGCCGTG
>Ga0209924_1000335_pt1 | contig 21269 bp, 14 predicted proteins | sample SalPonR1_C_D1_MG_FD_185700 | JGI IMG/M metagenome (GOLD analysis project Ga0209924, IMG submission 185700) | Salt pond soil microbial communities from South San Francisco under conditions of wetland restoration - Salt Pond MetaG R1_C_D1_MG... ...
GTCAATTCGGTAACGAGGCGGCATAAGCGGCAACCAGGCAGCGGCACCGCACTTGCACTTTCATACTACGGTGCGGCAGGGAAAAGAACAAGACGCATTACCCGTCACGCCGCTACGCCACAGGCCTGCCGCAGAGCTGAACACCGGAAAACCGACACACGAAACGTCTTGACCCGCAGAATCCCCGATTGCTAGTCTCAGTATGCGTTTGCAAGCCAGGTCACAGCGATTGCCTGAGATAACGCCATCACCCATAACAAGAAGATACACAGGTAGCGCGATGCCCGACACGGAAGCAACCCGACCGCCCTGGTTCGATCCGCAGATGCCCGCGAGAGAGGACTGTGTGCTGCGCGACCTGATCGACCGCGGTGCGCAACAGCATCCCGAGCGGCGCCTGGCCCTCTTTGAAGATGAGGTGGAGTGGACCTGGGCCGAGGCTCGCGAGGTGGTGCGCGCTACCGCCGCCGGTCTGCAGGCGTTGGGTATCGGCCACGGCGATCTGGTGCTGGTCTGGCTGCCCGGCAACCGCGACATGCTGCGCCTGTGGTTTGCCGCCAACTACATCGGCGCGGTTTTCGTGCCCCTCAACACGGCCTATCGCGGCGCCATTCTCGAACACGCCATCAACCTCACCCGGGCAACGGTTCTGGTGGCACACAGCGCGCTCATCGAGCGACTGGAGGGACTGGCACTCACTCACCTGCAGCGCGTGATCTGCACTGACGAAAACCTGCCCGCCCCGGACCTTCCGGGCGGCCTGCGACGCGAGGCCGCGGATGTGCTGGAGGGCGACGGCGCCCGGCTCGACGACTCGCAGCCGGTACAGCCCTGGGATACGCAATGCGTCATCTATACGTCGGGCACGACAGGCCCCTCCAAGGGCGTGCTCTGTCCCTACCTGCAGCTCTACAGTACCGCGCTGATCAGCTACGGGCGCATGCAGGCCGGCGAGTGTATCCTGGTCAACCTGCCCCTGTTCCACGTGGGCGGCACCAGCCCCGTCTATGCCGCCCTGGTCCGCGGTGGCAGCCTGTACCTGGTGGACGGCTTCAACACGCGCGAATACTGGACCCAGGTCCGCCGCGGCAACTGCTGCACCAGCGCCGGCCTGATCGGCGCCATGGCGCCCTTCCTGTCGGCCGCCGCGCCGGCACAGGACGACGACGCCAATCCCCTGCGCTACATGACCATGTTCCCCATCAACGAGCAGACCCTGGCGCTGGGCGAGCGCTTCGGCTTTTCACACATCACCGGCTTTAACATGACCGAAGTCTCCACTCCCCTGATCAGCGATGTCGACTCGCCCCTGCACTACAGCTGCGGCCGGCCGCGCAGCGGGGTGAGCTGCCGACTGGTGGACGCGTTTGATATAGAAGTGGCGCCGGGAGAAGCCGGCGAGCTTATCGTGCGCACCGACCTGCCCTGGACCATGAACAGCGGTTACCTGAACATGCCCGAGGCCACGGCCCGGGCCTGGCGCAACGGCTGGTTCCACACCGGTGACGTGTTCCGCCAGGATGCGCAGGGGAATTACTACTTTGTCGACCGGGCCAAGGACATGATCCGCCGCCGCGGCGAGAATATCTCATCGCTTGAGGTCGAGAACGAACTGCTGCGTTATGGCGGTATCGACGAGGCACTGGCGGTGGGCGTCCCCGACCCGGCCGGCGAAGAAGAAGTCCTTGCCGTTGTTGTCAGCCGGACGCCCATTGAGCCACGGGAGCTGCACGCCTTTCTCGCGCAGCGGCTGCCCTACTATGCCGTACCGCGCTACATTCGCCAGGTGAGCAGCATTCCCAAAACCGAGACCAACAAGGCGCGCAAGGTGGGCTTTCGTGATGAGGGCGTCACGGCGGACACCTGGGACTGCCAGAGTGAAGGCATTCGCCTGCAGCGCGAGCGCCTGCGGGGATGACCCGGACGGCAAGGGCCCTGCCCGATGACGGCGACTGGCCGAACCCGATCTACTCCTGGTACGTGGTGGGCGTCCTCATGCTCGCCTACACCAACTCCTTCATCGACCGGCAGATTCTCAGTCTGCTCATAGAACCCATCCGCGCGGATCTCGACATCAGTGACACCCAGGTAAGCCTGCTCGCGGGCATCGCCTTCACGCTTTTCTATACGCTTCTCGGAGTGCCCATCGCCCGCCTCGCCGACCAGAAAAACCGCAAGGCCATTATCACCACCGGTGTGGCGGTGTGGAGCGTGATGACCGCCGCCTGCGGACTGGCGCGCAATTTCTGGGGCCTGTTTCTGGCCCGCATCGGCGTCGGCGTCGGCGAGGCCACGCTCTCCCCCGCCGCTTTCTCCATCATTGCGGACTACTTTCCGAAGCACCAGCTGGCGCGGGCTTTCAGCGTGTACTCCATGGGCGTCTACTTCGGCGCGGGCCTGGCCATGATCATTGGCGGCATGGTTATTCGCGCGGTCGTCGAGGCCGGCAGCGCCTCACTGCCGCTGGTGGGACAGCTCAAGCCCTGGCAGATGACCTTTTTTTATGTCGGCCTCCTTGGGCTGCCCATCTTCCTGCTCGTTCTCAGCATCCGCGAGCCGGTGCGACGTGGCCTTGCTGCGGCTGGCGTCCCCCAGGGGCCGGGCGCCAGCTCAACAACGGCGCTTCTGGCCTTTCTGAAAGTCAATGTCCGCACTGTCAGCCTGCACTTCCTGGCCTTCTCTATGGTCGGCATTGCCATCACCGGCTACATGGTGTGGACGCCGACCTTGTTCATCCGCACCTGGGGCTGGACCGCCGCCGATATCGGCCTGGCCTACGGCGGCATCCTTTTCGTGCTGGGCACCGCGGGCGTCTATGCCGGTGGCTACCTCGCGGACTGGATGGAAAAGCGCGGCTACCGTGACGCCATCCTGCGCGCCGCCTGCTTTGCATCTGTGTCCGCCTTCCCCTTCGCGGCAGCCACGCCGCTCATGCCCAACAGCGCGGCGGCCCTGGCCTGCCTCGGCATCACCTGCTTCCTGATGGCCGTACCCCAGGGCCTGCCCGCAGCGGCCCTGCAGGTGATCACACCGAATCCCCTGCGCGCGCAGATGACGGCGCTCTATTTCCTGATCGGCAACATGCTGGCACTGGGGGTGGGTCCAACCCTGTTTGCCCTGGTAACAGATTACGGCTTTGGCAACCCCGCTGACCTGCGTTACTCCATGGCCCTGGTCAGCGCCCTGGTGCTGCCCCTGGGCGGGCTACTCAGCTACCTCGCCCTGGAACCCTACCGCGCCAGCCGCGAACGCGCCGAGGCGGCACAGTGATGGATGAAGAGGGAAGCCTGCTGCGACAGAGAGGGCGCGGCAGAGCACAACACGACGGATACCGAGAGGACTGACCCATGGCTTACAGCGATTTTCTGCAACTTGCCCTGATGAATCTGGCGCTCATTGGCGCGATGATGATCGTGCTCTGGGCCCTCAGCGTCGCCATCCGCGACTCGAGCATTGCGGATATCTTCTGGGGCTTCGGCCTCGCCATCACGGCCTGGTTCACCTGGTGGATCGACGACGGTGTGCCGGCGCGACAGCAGCTGGTTCTGACCCTGATCACGCTGTGGGCACTGCGCATCGGCATCTACATCGGCTGGCGCAACCGCGGTGGTGAGGACGCCCGCTACGCCCATCTTCGCCGCTACGTGACAGAGCGCGGCGGCAACTATGTGCTGCACAGCCTCGTGCATATCTACCTGCAGCAGGGCTTCTTCATGTGGCTGGTGTCCCTGGTGCTGATCTTCGCCATCGCCAGCGACACCCCCACCAGCCTTGGCACCCTGGCCTATGTCGGCACTGCCCTGTGGTGCCTGGGTATGTTCTTCGAGACCGTCGGCGACTGGCAGCTCAGCCGCTTTCGCGTCGACCCGGCCAATGCCGGGCGTGTGATGGATCGCGGGCTATGGCGCTATACGCGCCACCCCAACTACTTCGGCGAGGCCTGCGTGTGGGTGGGCTTCTTCGCCATCGCCATGGAAAACCCGGCCGCTATCGTGACTGTCATCAGCCCCGCCATGATGCTCTGGGTGCTGATGGGCCCTCTGGGCAAGGGCCTGCTGGAGCGGCGAATGTCGAAGAAACGGCCCGAATTCGCCGAGTACGCAAGGCGCACCAGCGGTTTTTTCCCTTTGCCGCCCAGGCGCTGACCGGCGACTGAACCGATAGCCCAAGACTCGATCCGTCGGCGCGGCGCTCAGGGCGTGGGGATGACCGCGCCGCGCGAGGTGCGCTCATGCTGTATCAGCCAGCGTCCGTCGTCCTGGCGCTGCAGGACATGGCTGTAGCCGCCGGCAATCGTCTCCTCGATGAACACGTGGGTGAAATTGCCGTAGGCGATTGCCGCGTCCGGGCCCAGCAGGGTCACAGCCAGGCTGTCGATGGTGAAGGTGCCCATGCGGGCCTTGTCGGGATAGTGGCTGCGGAACATCGTGTTCAGCGCCTCCCAGCCCTGCACCACCGTGTTGCCGAAGGTCAGGCTCATGCTGTCGTCGCGCCGGTAGGCACCGAGATAGCCGCTCATGTCGCCCGCATTCCAGCTCGTTTGCAGACCCTGAATGACGGCTTTCACGCTGTCTTCCGGCTCGGCGCTGTATCCCGCTTCGGCAAGAGGCAGCAGCGCAGCGAGTAACAGGGCGGCGAGTGTGGGTGCGCGAGGCGCTCTCAGGGCCGGCTTCAGGTGTTGTCTTTGCATGGGATATCTCCGCGTTGTTATTGGTGTGGTGCCCCGCCGCCGATTTCGCGATCGAGGTAGGCTGCGAGATCTTCCGCTGTATCACGGCTATGGCGAGTCGCGGGGTAGGCGTGGGCGCTGCGCGGCTTGCGGTCAAACCAGAAGGCGGCCGGGTCCGCCTGCGGTCGGGCTGCCGCCAGCCAGATAGCGGTATCGCCGCCCTGATGGCCGTTGCGCAGGATCAGGCGCAGGATCTTGCGGAAACGGGGCATGGCCGTCTGCACGCCCTCGGTATCCGTCCAGCCGGGGTGCATCACATAGAAGCGCAGGTCATTTGCCGCGCCGTAGCGCGCCTGCCAGTAACGCGTGAGCTCTGCCTGCCCGCGCTTGTGCACCGCATAGGCGAAGACGCCGGCGTAGGTGTCAGGGTCGGTCACATTCATGCGATCGACCATGAGCGGCGCGTTGTACATCCCGCCCGAGGACATGTTGATGACGCTTCCACCCGCCGCCAGCAGAGAAGCCTCTATCAAACCCTCGGTGAGCAGATAGTGGTTGAGAATGTTGAGGGCAAACGCACTTTCCTTGCCCTCGGCAGTGAGGCGGTGGGTATGAATAAGGGCGCCGACGTTGTTGACCAGAACATCCACGGTCCGGCCCTCGCTCTGCAGGCGCTCAACCAGCGCGGCGGTCTCGGCCATGAGGCTGAGATCCACCGCCATGGGCAGAATCTCACCGTGACCGGTCGCCTCGCCGGCCAGGCGCTCGAGTTTTTCCGCGCTGCGTGCCACGGCAATGACCCGGGCGCCGCGGCGCTCGGCCTCGAGCACGATGGCGCGGCCGATGCCGCCGGAGGCGCCGGTGACCAGCCAGGTCTGGCCACTGAAGTCTGCCCTCAAGCGCCCCCAGAAGGGCCGCCGCGCGACATAGCCGATAGCGGAGAAACTGGGGGCAAAGCGCCCGTAGAACTTCACGATCTTGAGTAGCATGGAAAGATTCATGTCGACCCGCCTGCGCCCCGCTGCACTGTCTGCGTGACGGCAGTCTAGGCCAGAAAAGTCTTGAAATGCAAGCCTGGAATCAGGACTGCAGCCGTGGCTGTACAGTATCCGCCGTCAGGCCTTCGCCGCACTCGCCGCAGACCACCGAGGCGCCGAGCACGTGCCCACAGGAACGGTGACGCACAATGAGCGGGGGCCCGTTGACGTCCACCAGCCACTCGTCTGCCCACAGCATCAGCGAAAGCGCGTGCGGAAACAGGTCTGCGCCTTTCTTGGTCAGCCGATACTCATAGCGCGGCGGCACCAGCTCATACAGGCAGCGTTCGAGTATGCCGTTGGATTCCAGCGCTTTGAGCCGGTCGGCGAGGATATTCGAGGCAATACTGAGATAGGCCTGCATGGCATCAAAGCGGTGAATACCGAAATACTGGGTCGCGATCACCATGCCGGTCCAACGGTCCCCGAGCAGATCGACCGCCTCCGCCGCATAGGATTCGGTGGCGGCGTGTCGGCGCCGATGCATGCGTTTGACCTCCAGCTCCTCCATGCCTGCCCCGGGCCCTTCCTCGCGGCGACAGGCAGTCACGGTAATCTCCTCGTGACAGTGATCGCAGGCCATGACGGGCAGCATGGCCTTGCCACAGCCCGTGTGCAGGATGGAGCTGGGCATGCCCCTGCTGATCATTCCCCAGCGAATACCCCACGCCCAGGAGAGCAGGACTGCGTCCAACAGCGCCTCGCCACGCGATGTGAGGTGATAGGACTGACGGCTGCTCCCTGGCTGCGGCTGCAGGCTGAGAATGTCATTGACGAGCAGGGTCTTGAGCCGGTTCGACAGGGTACTGCGCGGAATATTGCACTGGCTGCGGAAAGCCTCGAAGCGGGTGGTGCCCAGGAAGGCCTGATGAATAATGAGCAGCGACCAGCGATCCCCGAGGGCGTTGAGCGCGCGGTTTACCGAGCTTTTGGGGACGAGTCTGGGCCTGGCCATGTGCTACCTGCGGTTGCGGATGATAACGCATCGCGACGGGAGAACCCGGCAAGCGCGGAACGTGCCGGCATCCCCCAGGGCAGCAGGGGCCGTGCAATGGGCAATATTCTCTCCCATCCCCTGGAAGGGTACAACACGCGGGACAGGCGGTCCGTCCTGCCAGGAGAATTCAGTCAGGCTCTCACGTTATCGGCACTCGGTACCATTGACCCTGCTCAGGCGTTTAGCTGCTGCTCTACTGGCGTTACCGCAAACGAATGCCTGTCACTCACGAACAGCAGTTCGCCTTCCGCGATCGTGCACTGCAGGTTCATGCCGGGCGCCAGGATACCGGCAAGCGCCTGCATGTCCGCGTCTTTCACCTGCAGTATCCGCAGCCTGTCGAGGCGCGACAGTGCGGTATCGTGCTTCTTCAGCCACACGGGTATCGCGCGGTCGCCGTAGGCGTACAGCAGGACCCGCTCTGCACGGCCGCAGGCCTTGCGCAGGCGGTCCGGGTCGGGCGTGCCGAGCTCAATCCAGGTCTCGATGGTGCCGTCGAGACCGCGCAGCCAGAGATCGGGCTCGTCATCGGTACTGATGCCGCGACCGAAGGCCAGTTGATCATCGGCGTGCAGCGCGAAGGCGAGAATACGCAGCATCATGCGCGCGTCCGTCTCGGAAGGATGCCGGGCGACGGTCAGGGGAAAATCCCGGTAAAGCTGCCGGTCGAGATCGGCGAGCTGCAGAGTGAGGCGAAAGATGGACGATTTCAGTGCCACGCTGCGGCCCCCTCCAGGTTGTCGATCACGATCGCCGGCAGGTCATCCGCCGGCGCGAATCCCAGAACCTGTCCGTAAAAGTACAGTTCGGCCTCAAGCGAGGCTATCTGGTTTTCGGCCTTGCGAAAGCCGTGCGACTCGCCCTCGTAGGCGATATAGGCCGTAGGAACACCGCCTTCCCTGAGCGCCCGGTAGATGGCCTCGGACTGATTTGCCGGCACGATCGGATCCTCCAGACCCTGTAGAAGAATCAGCGGCGCCTTGAAGCTGGCCAGGTGATGAATCGGCGACCGCGCCACGTACAGGTCGCGTCGCTCGGGATAGGGGCCAATGAGCTGATCCAGATACCGCGACTCGAACTTGTGTGTCTCCTTCGCCAGGGCCTCGATGTCCGACACCCCGTAGTAGGAGGCGCCCGCAGCGAAGGTCTCGTGGAAGGCATGTGCGGCCAGCGTGGTATAGCCGCCGGCGCTGCCACCGCGAATGATCAGACGTCCGGGGTCGGCCAGACCCTGCTCTGCCAGCCACCGGGCACCGGCAACGGCGTCCTGTACATCGGCCAGGCCCCAGTTGCCGTACAGAGCCTGGCGATAGTCGCGCCCGAAACCCGCACTGCCCCGATAGTTGAGATCGAGCACCGCGAAGCCGCGACTGGTCCAGTAGTAGTGCCTCGGGTTGTAGCTGACCCCGGCAGATGCCGTCGGCCCACCGTGCACGCTGACAATTAGCGGCGGGGCCTCGCCCTGCGGGCCGCGGGCGTGCGGATTCTTCGGTGCCAGGTAGACACCGTGCGCGACTGCAGCATCCGCCACGGGAAAGCTCACCTGCGCAAACCCGGGTACCCACTCGTGGTCCAGTCCCTGCTCTTGCGATCGGCGCAGCACGGCAAGCCTTTCGCCCTGCTGGTTAATCGCGATCAGCGCGGTGGGCTGTTCGGCGAAACCGGCGGTGACATACAGGCGCTCGCCGTCGAGAGCCAGCGCGCTGTAGGAGACCGCGCCCGTATCGAGCCGCCGCTGCCCGCCCTCCCCGTCCAGTATGTGCAGGGTCTCAACACTGCCGCGCCGTGCGTTGACCAGCAGCTCGCCGGATGCCAGGAAATGGTAGTAGTGTCTGTCTATCGACCAGTCCGGACCGCCGATCTCGCTCTCCTCGAGTCCGGTCGGCACCGCCGTGAAGGTCTCGCCCGTCACGCTGTAGGGCCGCCACCAGTTGTCGCGATCCGACAGGGCAAACAGCTGGTTGTCGTCGCGCCACTGGGGATCGGTCACGGATTCCGCCCGGTCCGGATTGTGCGTCACCAGGCCCTCCAGCTCGCCCGCGGCATCGAATCCCGCACTGTGCAGCCGGGTGTTGTCCCAGGGCATGTTCGGATGCATCCAGGTGGTGAAGGCAATGCGACTGCCATCCGGCGACATTCGCGGCGCGGAGACAAAATCCGTGCCCGAAAACAGCACCTCACCCTCGCTTATGCCGTCAAGCGGCAGGGCCACCAGGCTGTTTACCGGCTCGCCGGTGACGCGGTGGTCCTCGCGGATGCAGATCAGCCGGCCCCTGGCGGCATCCAGGCGACAGCCCGCGAAGCGCAGTTCGGCTGCCGGGGTGACTGCCACCGGGGCTTCGCCCGGCGTGAACCGATACAGGCGCTGGTCCGCATAATTGCTGAACCACAGCCGACCGCCCGCCACCAGCAGACTGCCGCCGCCGTATTCCTGCACGCGGCTGCGCGCATTGAAGGGTTCTGGCAGCAGCTCTTCCGGCTCACTGCCCTCGCGCCAGCGCATGATCGTCATGCGCCCGCCCTGCGCGGGCCGCGATTCCAGCCAGTACAGATGGTCGCCATCCCTGTGGGGTGCTCCCAGTCCGCGGCTGCCCTCGACCAGGGCGGCTGCGGTAATGGGGGACGCCCAACTGCCGTAGGGCTGTGGCGTTTGTGGCCTGGGCATGCCTGCCTCCTTGGTGAGGGGCCTGAGGTGCGTTGTTTGCAGGCGGCCATGATAAGGGCTGCGCCCGGCAAAGTAAGCAAATGACCGGCGCATTCTGCCGTTTCGTGTCTATACTTAAGAAAACTTGCCGAAGCAGATCGATAAATCCCGCTCCCGTGCTCGGCAGGACATTGACGTGCTTGGTGATCCAGGGGGGATGCCCAGTCATGACCTATCGAGACCCGTCCCGCAACATCGACCGCAGGGAATTTATCAGGCGAGCCGGCGCGGTGGTTGGCGGCGCGATTCTCCTGCCCTACGGATGCAGCGAAAGCGAGAGCGGCGTGACCGACAGTGGGCCACCCACGCAATACACCTTTTTCAGGATTATGGACAGTTTTTCGCCGGTTCTGCCAAAGGCGGCGGACATTACGCCCGGCATCATGATCAATGACGCCGGGCGCATCCTGTTTTATGGCGATCTCGGCGATGACAATTATGCGCTTTTCGAGTTGTTCATGGATTACACAGCCAGCGGCCCGGTGGTGCGCGAGGCACAGATCGTGGTTGAAACCGGACAGGGCTATGACGGAGGGCCCGCGGTACAGCGGATTAATCGTGCTGATACCAATGGCCGTGGGGATATCTCCCTCGTACTCGATTTTCGCGAGACAGGCACCGGGCCAGCGGAGCCGGCTGAATTGCCTGCCGTTTTCCTGCGCGCAGAGAACCGCCTGCAGCGCATTCTGAGCTTTGGTGATGAAGGACCTGACGGCGCGATGTTCGGGGGCGCCCTGGGTGATCTGGCCATTAACAATGACCGGGACCTGCTTCTGGTGTCGCACTACGTTTCAGCGGAAAAGGACTTCGGACACGGCGTTTTTTCGTTGCCGCAAGCATCCCTGACAGGGTCCCGCCTGCTGCAAAGCAGCGGCACGGCACTACAGGGCAGAAACGATGCCTTCGTCAGGGGCTTTGGCCTCATTGATCGCTATGGCGGAGCCAACTATCTCGCGCAGACGCAGATTGCCGCACAATCACCATTAACCGCTGGCGGCGGCGGGCCCGGTAGCGGTTCCGTGGGTTCGTTATTGCAGGGCAACGCGCAACCGGGTCTGACAGCTGCACCTGCCCGGGTGCTGAGCGCGCCACAGACGCTACGCCTTGAATCTGAAGTCGCCGGAGAAATCATCATGGGCCCACGCGCAGGTGCCGATAATGCCGCCGCCTGGATTGCCCACAGTCCCGACGGTGAGCAGCAACGCCTTTTTTTCAGCAGCAATGCACGACCTGTTTCGGAAATTGCCAATACGCTTGGCGATCCCTCAATCTTTTCTCTATCTGCTCCCGTTCTGAGCGGCAACGGCACGCTGTCGTATCTGCAGATCAACAATGACGAGCAGCGTCCTCCCGAGTTGAAGATGGTGGGCGCGGACGCTCCGGAAACTGTCCTGCGAGTCGGCGACATGATCGACGGACAGGCGATAACCGGACTGATGTACGGTTATCACAGTCGCCAGGCCGATGAGGCTGGCCGCATCGTCGTTTACGCGGAGTTCGGCGAAGGCGAGCCGGCCATTCTCGTGGGCATACCCGCATAGGAGGAGGACCATGGCAAGCATTCAACCCACGCGGATTGGCACCTCCTATACCCGCAGCGGCAGCACTGATGGTCTCGACATCTGCGATGGCGTTCCTCTGCTGCCGCAGGTTGGTGCCCTGCAGGCAGGCACCTCCTTTTCCTACCGTGATCCGATCAGGATTCTGGGGGTCAGCCCCAAGCGTATTCTGTTTTGGCGCCTGTCTGGCAATGTCGGTTATCAGCTGGTGGCCGGCGTCTGCGGACCGGCCTACGCCGCGACCTGCATAGTGCAAGGCGAGACCCAGGGCCGCGACGTGGAGCTGCGGGTTTCGCAGGACGAAGCGGCGGCTGGCGTGTTTGCTGGCCTACGCGTGGATTTCCCCGGCAAATTTCAGGTGGATGCGGGTTCACCGCGCTGGACCTATAAAAAAGGGTTCTACCTGAAGTGGTCAACCGCCTTCAGGACCACCTTTTCGCCATCCATCGACATTCTGGGTCTGCTCATCAAGATCATCCGGACACTGATGAAAAAAATGAGCGACAGCAGCGATATAAAAGAAGGTGAAGAACTCGAAGGTGAACCGAGGGAAAACAAGGAAGAAGAAAAGAAACCAGAGCCCAAGCCTAAACCGACTGTCAAAGTGAAGTCCTGGGGCATGTTCGACAAAACCGATAACACGTTCAACAGCAACGACGGCGTCGTCTCACCCGAGCCCACGCTGACCCTGATTGTCGACCTCGTTCCCCTGTGGCCCGAGCTGGTGGCCGTGGACAAGGGCTTGAAGGCCTTGTGGGGCGGGTTAAGCCTCGGGCCCAAGTTCCACTTTATCGTACCCGTACACATTCGCTTCAAGCGGGTGCAGCTGGACGATGCCGAAGTGCGCGGCCTTGAATATAAAGACGGTGGACTCACGGGAACGCTAGACCAGGATATCGACAGCGTAAGCCGCCTGCAGGTAGACATGGAGCACAACCCGGCCCTGACCTTTGGTACCTCCTTTTACCTGAGCCTCTCGGTGTGCAAGGTGTTCAGCTTCGACCCGGAAAGCCCCATGCTTCGACTGGACAGAATACTGGGCGTTGAAGTCAGCGGCGGTCACTACTGCAATGGCTTTGTGAATGAGGTGGGCGTCGAGACCTCTCCGGCGGAGCCGCTGGTCCGCTGCGAAGAGACCGACATTGCCGTCATTCTAGATCCATGACCGGTGACGCACACGCCCGGACGTTCCGGATTAAACGCGTGGAGGATCTTCTGCCTCTACTGGACCATGCAGACCCCAAGGTGCGCGCCGCGGCATTTTCAAGCGTGCTCGCCAATCCCGACAAAGCCCTGGCGCTGGCGTCATGCAGGAACCGGGATATCGTCGATATTTTTATCGACAGGCTGGCGAAGCCTCTGCCGCAGCGCGACAAGATCCCCCTGCTCTCGGTACTCGGTCAATTCAACGATAGCCGCGTGGCTGCCTTTTTCCGGGAGCTTCTGCTGCGGGAGAACAGCGATGAACTACTGCATATCGCAGCGCAGTATGTCAGCGATACAGACCTTGAGGTACCGGTGGACGAGCTGCTGCGCTTACTTCGCAATCAGGACAACATGAGCAAGAACCGCATAGCCGCCGGGCTACTGCGTGATCACAGTACGCTCAGCAGCGCCGACCGTATTCGAATTGCTGCATTCAGTTCAGGCAGGTCGCCGTTTCCAGCGCTTGACAGCGAGACCGCAGGCGCGTGGCAGCAGCAGCTGAATTCACCCTTGCGTGACTATTTATGCCTGGTTTTGGAAACGCGCGGGCCTGCGCTGGAGGACTGGACCGTACTGTGGCCAGCCCTCGACATGGAACTGCAGAGCTGGCTGGTGCGGCGCGCCTGCCATCATTCGCCGCCGGTAGACGCCATTATCCAGCTTGGGCTGGCTTCACCGCGTGCAGCGGTCCGGTCGTCAACCACCCGCTACAAGCGACTTTACGGCCTGGCGCGCGCCTGAGGCATCGGGCGTCTGGCGCGCTTTCAAGGCGGACGCAATGCCTCACGAGTCGCCGTCATCCGGCCAGTATTCTGTCAGCTGCTCAGCCTTCGCGTATATCTCCGGCCGCACCTTGTTGTGCACCACATAGCCCATAAACCGCCTGGGCGTTATGTAGGGTTGAAACGTGTGCGCCATTTGAAGCATGGTCTCTTTCGCGGCGTCGAGCCTGTCCAGCTCCAGGCACGCCAGAATTTTTCCGACATACGCGGGTGTGTAACCAACGAGGGCGATAGACTGCTCAAAAAAGATCAATGCCCTCTCCGGGTCACCGCGGGCAAAGGCCGTAGCGCCGCGAAAAAAGTTCCAGATATACTGGCGGGGATCGCGCGGTGACAGTGTGAACGCGCGATCTATCTGTTTTTCGGCCTGGTCAATTTTTCCACACTTCAACAGCATATAGCCGTAGTCAGCCTGGACGTGCGCGTTGGTGGCGTCGGCATCGACCGATTTCGCCAGGTACGGAAGTCCCTGTTCGTAGCTGTCAAAAAACGCGCAGACCCAGCCTCGAGCATGCAGCACAAGCCCGTCCGTCGGATCGAGCCGGATTGCTGCTTCGGAATCGCGTATGGCCTGTGCCTTGTCATCACGATGCTGTTCGCTAAACCCAAACGCGACAGCGGTTGCAACAGTAACGGCCCGAGTCGCCAGCGCCCGCGCATCTCCGGGGCCGCGCGCCACGGCGATCTCAGCCAGCTTCCTCGCCTCTCGAAACGTGTCACCGTCATGTCCGCTGAATAAGAATGCGTGGTGAGCGAGCCGGGTGAGAGAGGAGGCACTCAGGTTATCGGTGCCAAGATTCAGCGCGTGTCTGACTTCAGCGCCGATAATGGGAGGCACGAGCTGGGAGGCAATCTGCAGGGCGAGGAAATCACTCTCGCCGACGGATTCGTCCAGCTGCCGCGAATAGTAAGCAGACCAGAACTGACCGCCTGTCCGCAAATCAGTCAGCTCGGCGGTGATCCTGATATCGGCCCCGCGCGGTCGAGTGCGGATTTCCAGTGCATACTTCATTCCCTGTGAACGCAGCGTATCCAGAGGGACCGCCTCACTCAAAAAGCGAACCTCAAACAGGGATGAGCGAACCAGGATAGTTTTCAGATCATCGTTCAGCTCGTCTGCCCATTCGTCATCGCGGTCGTCGTTGACCTTGTCGATAACCGGCAAAATGGCAAGTGTGGCCTCTGAGGCCATGGGGACTGATGTTGGTGAGGGCTCGTGCGCGGGAATGAGATGCGGTGTATCCGGCCCGGCGGCAGTCACTGCCGGATCTCCGGGCGCGCCGGCCGCTTTTACGACCGGTGCCGCGACGGACTGTTCTGATGAGCGAAGCCCCCTGTCGGACCGCCGATCGCGAACAAGTCGGTAGATCGGGCTGAAAACAAAGCCCAGTAGCGCAAGCATCCCCACGACAGCACTGATGGCTGCCTCACGTTCACCAAGCCATGCAATTATCGTTTCCATCATCGGCTTGCCAGTCGCGGTGTATGGCTGTCCCTTCACCAAGTCTACATGAATAAACCAGCCTTTAGCGCACCCGGAGTGAAATGCTGTTCGACGCCGTCAGCTTTGTGGTCTATAGCTTAATGGGCGACCCGGGTCAGGCAACGCTCTGAATTGCCGCGTGACAGCGTTGTTGGTTTGTTGCGGTAGGGGCTCTCCGAACTCGCGGCGATGTTCACAGAACGCTGACTATAACAATATAGGTAAACACAGGATGGCAATAAAACTGATCTGCCTGTCTGATCTGCACCTGGGGGCTGATCACAGCATCCTGACTGAGCTTGACGGTACGCAGCACGCGAGTCGTTCATTGTCGGCCTTTGCTGATGCCTTTTCTGCCATGCTGGAGCATTTGGCGATCACGAAGAACACGCGTCTTGTCCTGTTGGGAGACGTGCTGGATCTCGGGTTCTCCAGCCTGCCTGACGTCGTTGCAAGCTTCAGGGTCTTTGCAGAAACCTTGCTAGGGTCCAAGGGGGGTAGAAAACTCTCGCACGACATTTTGTTTGTACCCGGCAACCACGACCATCAGCTGTGGCAAACGGTAAAAAACACCTACATGGTGCGTCAGGTGGTTGAAGGCAAGACACAGGATCCGCGTGAAATCACCCACCTGTTCAATCCGCAGCACCTGGAGTCCTATCTGCTGCGGGATATTCTCAAGACCGTGCCGGGGGCCCGGGACTACAGCGTCCAGATTGCCTACCCCAACTATGCCGTGCTTGATGACAGCGGACAGAAAGGGGTGGTGCTGCATCATGGACACTATACGGAGTCCATGTATCTGGCCATGAGTGGCTTGCGACAGCGGCTTCAGGGCAGGCTGTCGCTTTCAGAGGATATGAGTGAAATCGAGCGAGACAACGGCTACTGGGTGAACTTTCTGTGGTCAAGTCTGGGGTCGTCCGGCTTTGGCCATACTGCGTTCAACATGTACGAGACCCTGCTCGATACGGGCGCCAGTCACGAATTCATCAGAGCGTCCGGGAAAACTATCAAAAAGTTCATGGTGAACTCCCTGAGTTTGAGCGACAACACGGTTCAGTCTATTGAGCCAGGGCTTAGCCTGGAGAAAATAATTGATGCAATGCTGGATGCCAGCGTGGGGAAATTTGCAGGCTCGGAGCGACTGAGTTTCGGCAGCGTCCTCTCGCCGGATGGTATCAGCAAGCTAAAATGGTATCTTGCCGGCCCGGTAAAACAGCAGTTTATACAGGAGCGGGTTGACGTTCCAAAAGACCTGAGCTTTGTTTTCGGGCACACGCACAAGCCCTTTGAAGACAGGCTGCCCACGCCCGGCTTCGAGGAGCCGGTCAGGGTGTTCAATACAGGTGGATGGGCAATAGACAAACCGGTGATCAGCAGTGTTCAGGGCGCCGCCGCCGTGTTTATCGATGACGACTGTGATGTCGGTTCCCTGCGGCTTTTCAACTGCTCGCCCAATGACGCGGTGGCGCCACCGCATATCGCCGGTGCCGGAAGCCTCGATGACGCAGAACGTCCGCTGTTGCGGCTGCTGGAAGACGCGCTGGCCCGCAGCGCTGGAGACTGGGCAACCTTTAGCGCTGCGGTGAACCATGACGTCCAGCGCAATACCTCGCGAGTGCTTGATCGTTACTTTGATCCCACGTCAGAGACCGGCGTCAGAATCGGCAGGGCGGTGTAATGAAGCGTATTGCCGTTACCCTCGACAAAGCCAGAGATCATTACGACATCCTTGTCGTTGGTTCCGGGTATGGCGGCGCGGTTGCGAGCTCACGCCTGGCCCGTGCGGGTCGCCAGGTCTGTCTTCTGGAGCGTGGCTGCGAAATTCTTCCGGGCGATTTTCCCAACAGCATTGCCTCCGCGAAAGACCAGTTTCAGCTAAATACACCCATGGGGCCCATGGGCAATCCCAAGGGGCTGTACGATATCAAGGTGAATGAGGACCTCAATGCACTGGTGGGTTGTGGTCTCGGCGGAACGTCGCTGATAAACGCAAACGTGGCGCTGGAGTTCAAAAAAAACGTCTTCAACCAGAATAGCTGGCCAACGCAATATCGACGCGGCGACTTCCTTGAAAAATACTATGAGCTTGCCCGCGCCATGCTGGGCGCCAATCCTTACCCGCGGGATGACCTTAACAAGCTCAAGGCGCTCGAGCAGTCTGCGCGGTCGATGGGCCTCGATTTTTACAAACCACCGATCAACGTGACGTTTGAGGATCGCATCAACGCGTTTGATGTCGAGCAGCGCGCCTGCACGAACTGTGGCGACTGCTGCAGTGGCTGCAATTACGGTTCCAAGAACACCACGCAAATGAACTATCTGCCGGACGCACACAACCACGGCGCAACCATTGTCTGTGAGGCACGCGTAGAGAGGCTGGAGAAACTGGCCGATCAACAGTGGCAGCTGCAGGTCACTGATCTATCCGGCGATACCGCTACACCCCGAGCGTTGACAGCCAATATCGTGATCCTGTCTGCAGGCACCTTTGGCAGCACCGAGATCCTGCTGCGCTCCCGCAAAGAGAATGTGCTGGAATTCTCGTCGCAGCTGGGCAAGCGGCTTTCCGGCAATGGCGATGTTCTGGGCTTTGGCTACAACAATTACTGGGCACGCGACGAGGAAAAAAAACCCAGGCCCGTGTACGGCGTTGGCATGGCCGCAGCGACGGCGCCAAAGGCGGCCTTCCCCGGACCCTGCATCACCGGCATTATCGACAATCGGGACTCCGTCAGCCTTGAGCAGGGCCGGGTTATCGAAGAGGGTGTTATTCCGGGTGCACTGGCAATGGCACTGCCGCCCACCTTCTTCTTTGCCGGTGCCCAGTATGCCAATTTCCTGCATTACGGTATGCAGCAGGCCGCCGAGCGGCTTGAAGATGCCAGCTCCCTGGGCAATGCCATTGCCAACGACCCGGGATCCCTGGTCTCACTCGCCTACTCGGGAACGGTATCGAGAACCCAGACCTACCTGATCATGAGCTACGACGATTCCGGGGGCACGCTGCATCTGGATAAAAACGGTAACATCCGGGCCAGTTGGGCCGACGTCGGCCGCAGCAAGTGTATCCGTGATGATAATGCGGCGCTGCAGGATGCCTGCCTGGGTATCATGGGGCAGTTTATCCCGAACCCCATGTGGTCTGAGCCACTGGACTACAAGATTATCACCGTACATCCTCTGGGTGGATGCTGTATGGGTGATGATGCAAATCGCGGCGCAGTCAGTCCGCAGTGCGAGGTGTTCAGTGCCGATGGCGGCGTCCACGATGGCCTGTATGTAATGGATGGTGCGGTGGTGCCTACTGCAGGCGCCGTCAATCCGCTGCTGACCATCTCGGCAATTGCCGAGTACGCCGTAGAGCGTCTGGCTGACAAACATGGCTGGACCATCGACTACTCACTCAAGGCCGCGCGCCCGCTGGCGCCAGAAACACGCGCCGATGATCACAAGAGCGCGTCCACCGGGCGCAACATGGAAAACGCCACGCTCGACGAGCCGATGGCCCACCCCGTCCTGAAAAAACATCCGGCCTGGACAGCGCTTGGCAAGCGGCTCGCCCGCCTGAAAGATTCACTCGAGAACGACGCAGCCGACGTGGCGAAGGACATACTCCGGGTGCTGGTGAAGGACTACCCGGATTTCTTCAGCCCGGGCGTGTATTTTGCAGAGACGATGCGTGGTTTTGCCACCGCAAATTTCGACACGCACCAGCCAGATCCGGCGCAAAGAATCTCTAATGATTATCAGCTGGCATATGCGCAAGGCAAAGGTGACGGTCATGCGATTCACTACCATCTCGCCATCAGCGCGGAGAACCTGAACGCGTTCACCAAGAACCACCGTGCGGACATTACCGGGAAGGTGTCCTGCGCGCTCCTGGGAAGTGCGTCACTGGAGGTAACATCAGGCGAGTTCCTGCTGTTCAATCCAGACGAACACCAGGTTGAAACCTGGACGATGATGTACCGCCTGCACCTGAAAAGCGAGCGTGGCCCCCTGTATTTTGAGGGAACCAAGTACCTGCAGCGCAAGGCGAATTCGCATTGGTGGAATGATGTAACCACGTTGTACGTGGATGTTTATGAAGGGGACGACAGGCACGGCAAGCACCTGCTTCAGGGCATGATGTTATTGGGTATCGATGACGCGATCGCCATGAGCCAGACTGTCAGGACACCGCTGCAGACACACGGGAACCGGCCGCTGGAACATGCCATGGCGAAGCTCCTGGCATCCATGGCCAAAAAATACCCGAAACTGGAGAGTGCGCTGGATACGCTTTTCGTTGCGCGATTCGGCGCTTTTGTGGCGCAAACGGTTTTCGGGGCATACGGCGGGCTGCTGGCGAACCTGAAAAATTTCCCCCGTGATGAGAACGCGGCGCGTCAGAGTGATCGCCGGGCATTGAGTCTGCCGGCGCCAGAGGTGATACCGCTAACGATGCCTGACGGTGCGGGCATAACCCTCTATCGCTACGCGCACAGCGAGGCGACACCGCGCCGACAGATTGTGCTGGCGCCGGGTTTTTCGGTCACCGCCACCTCGTTTGCGACACCGACGGTGGATTGCAACCTCGTAGAGTATCTCTTCCACGCAGGCTCTGACGACAATGCATCCGATCGCGGCTTCGACGTCTGGATGCTGGCCTACCGCGCGAGCCCCGATTCCGGCAATACCCACACCAAATACAGTATCGACGATATCGCGAACCACGACTGGCCCGCCGCCATCCAGTGTATTCAGGACAGGTCCGGGGTAAGCGAGGTGCACGCCATTGCACACTGCGTCGGATCGATGTCGCTGCTGATGGCCCTGCTGAATGGCATGGCCGGCGTGCGCTCTGTGATCAGCTCGCAGCTGACCCTGCATCCGGTGACCAACTGGGAAAACTTCCTGAAAGCGGATATCGACCTCGTCGGGCTGCTGGAGCACAGCGATGAGAACCACATACCGGACAGCCTGCCGGATATGCGTGAAACGATCCCGCTCGTGCCCGCCAAAGCCGATAAAAGCGGCAGTCCAGACAAGCAGTCCGCGGCGCTCGACGTACTCTGCTGGCAGGTGCCTCTGCCGCCGGGCGAAGAGTGCAACAACCCCGTCTGTCGTCGGGTATCAGCCATTTTTGGCCCCTCTTACAGGCATGCGCAGCTCAACCACGCAACGCATATAGCACTGGAAGAGTGGTTCGATACGATTGCCGTCACGCCATTCCGGCAGCTGGAAGTGATTATCGAAAAGCAGTACTGCGTCAATAGCGAGGGCGACAATACCTACCTGCCCCAGGTTTCACGGCTGGCCCACATCCCGATTCATTTCATCGCCGGGGGACGTAACGAGATATTCCTGCCGGAAACATCGCTGCGCACCTGTGAATGGCTCAAGGCCCATAACACCCAGGGTGACTACAGTCGCAAGGTGTATGAAGACTACGCACACATGGACTTTTTTATTGGCCGCTCTGCGGCAACGGACGTTTACCCGGATTTTCTCGTTTTCCTTGACGAGCACTCGCGGCCCCCTGCCGCCGCTGGTGTCACAGACAAGTAGTCCACTTGGCGCATGGTTTTTATCACAGGCCTGGCTGACGCTCAGCCAGTTCAAAGACAGCAGCGCCGCGTCCGCTGACATCACCCGCCAACGTGACTACAGGATGGGCACAGCCCCTGGCCTGATCGACAGCGTCGCCTGTATCGTCCATGATCACTGCCCAACCGGTCGGCATGCATGTGCGGGAAACGTCTCATCGCCAGGCAAACGCTGGTCGACCACCGCCATAAGCACAGCAAGGACGCGACAAGGCCCATGCCAGCGAGCAGCGAACGCGACATCAGGCAAAATTCAGTGGTCACCCACACTCGGCCATACTCCACAGCCCAGGCGGTGGGCCTGGCGCTGGGTCCGTCCCTGTTTGCGCTGACAATGCTGTTCTTCGCACCCGAGGAGCTGGGTTACGCGGGCCGCGTCGTGCTGGCCACGACGCTGTGGGTTGCCACCTGGTGGATTACCGAGGCCATTCCCATCCCGGCCACGTCACTGCTGCCACTGGTGCTGCTGCCGGTCTTCGGCGCGCTGGACAGCGCGACGGTGACCGCCTCCTACGGCAATGACATTATCTTCCTCTTCCTGGGCGGCTTTTTCATCGCCACCGCCATGGAGAAGTGGCATCTGCACAAACGCATTGCACTGGGCATTATCGATGTCGTCGGTACCAGCACGCAGCGCATTCTGCTCGGCTTCATGCTCGCCACCGCCTTTCTTTCCATGTGGGTGTCCAACACCGCCGCGGTGATGATGATGATTCCCATGGCTCTGGCCATCACCGCACAGGTAGCCAGTGGCCTTAAGGGCAAGCCCGAGGAGCGCGACCTGCCCACCTTCGAGAAATCGCTGATCTTCGGTGTCGGCTATGCCGGCACCATCGGTGGTGTCGGCACTCTGATAGGCACGCCACCCAACATCATACTGGCAGCACAGGCGAGGGTACTGTTCGGGGTCGAGATCACCTTCGCAGGTTGGATGGCAGTCGGCGTCCCTGTCGTCATACTGCTGCTGTCGATCGCCTGGCTCTATATCGGCCGCGTTGCCTTTCCTACCCGGATCCGGGAACTGCCCGGCGGCCGCCGCGTGATCCACGCCGAGCGTGAGGCCCTGGGCCGGACTTCCTTCGAGGAAAAAGCGGTTGCCGCGGTTTTCGTCTTTGCCGCCTTCCTGTGGATTAGCCGCGGCTTCATCTGGGCCGACCTGCTGCCGGAAATCCGCGACGGCATGATTGCCGTCACTGCGGCCTTGCTACTATTTGCTATACCCGCGAAAAGCCATATAG
>Ga0209924_1000337_pt1 | contig 21137 bp, 20 predicted proteins | sample SalPonR1_C_D1_MG_FD_185700 | JGI IMG/M metagenome (GOLD analysis project Ga0209924, IMG submission 185700) | Salt pond soil microbial communities from South San Francisco under conditions of wetland restoration - Salt Pond MetaG R1_C_D1_MG... ...
TCTCGGAGTTCGAAACCCATCGCGTGCTCACTATCCTCTCCGGCCTTGACCTCGGTCCGGCGCACATCGACATCGGCCGCCTGACCGTCGATTACTTCGACAAGCGCCAGGGGGATGGCCAGAGCCTTGACACCTACGTGCGCAGCGAAGTGGCGGGCCTTATCGGCAGCACCGCCAAGCCTGTGGAAAAGCCCGTTGACGTGGTTCTCTACGGTTTTGGGCGCATTGGCCGCCTCATGGCGCGCATTCTCATTGACAAGACGGATGGTGGCGACGGTCTGCGACTTCGGGCCGTGGTAGTGCGCAAAAGCAAGGCGGAGAACGACCTGGTCAAACGCGCCAGTCTGTTGCGCAGGGATTCCGTACACGGAGCGTTCGACGGCACGATTCGCGTCGACGAGGAGCGGCAGTCCTTCGTGGCCAACGGCAACGAGGTGAAGGTGATTTATGCGGATGCTCCGGAGGCCATCGATTATACTGAATACGGTATCGATAACGCGATCATCGTGGACAACACGGGCGTGTGGCGGGACGAGGAGGGCCTGTCCAGGCACCTCAAGTCAAAAGGCGTGTCAAAAGTAATCCTCACTGCACCGGGCAAGGGCAGCATCAAGAATGTTGTCGCCGGCATCAACGAAGAGGTCCTGACACCGGAGGATCGTATCGTTTCTGCGGCGTCATGCACCACCAACGCGATCGTGCCACCTCTCAAGGCGCTCGATGATCTGTTCGGGATCGTTAACGGGCACGTGGAAACCGTGCATGCCTATACCAACGACCAGAACCTGATCGACAACTACCACAGTGCCAATCGGCGCGGGCGCAGCGCAGCGTTGAACATGGTTCTGACAGAAACCGGCGCTGCAAAGGCGGTGGTCAAGGCGCTGCCTCAGCTTGAAGGCAAGCTGACGGGTAACGCCATTCGCGTTCCTGTGCCGAACGTGTCCATGGCGATTCTCAATCTTACGCTGGGACGCGCTACCACGGTGGAGGAACTGAATGAGCATATGCGCCATGTCGCGCTGCACTCGGCTATGCGCAAGCAGATCGAGTATTCCAATTCGCCAGAAGTGGTCTCGTCAGACTTTGTCGGGTCCAGGAGTGCCTGTGTCTTTGATGCCCAGGCGACCATCGTCAATGGCACTCAGGCCGTGGTCTACCTGTGGTACGACAACGAGTTCGGCTACAGCTGCCAGGTACATCGCATTCTCGAGCGCATGGCCGGGATAGATTATCTGGTGTTTCCGAAACAATCCTGAATCTGGCATCGGGTCGCCTCGTTGCCGTTCAGGCCGCGAAAAACGCCACGTTGGAAAGGGCTGCGGAGTGGCGTACGGAGGTGCGTTTGTCTATAATACGCACGACTCGCGGCAGGCGCCTTTTCGTCCGCCCGCTTCCGCTGCGGATGAACAGCCATATGCAGCTCAGGCCCGGTTCTCGCCGCCATGTCACCGATGCCCGTCAGCACTGCCGGGCGCCACATTACCCGATTAGCCCTTACACTAAACGCTTTTGCAGGCAGGTCGCATGATCAAGATCAAACGGGGGCTGGATATTCCCATTGCGGGCAGTCCAGAACAAGTCATTCACGATGCGCCGGCCGCCCGGGCCGTCGCCCTGGTCGGGTTTGATTATCCCGGCATGAAGCCGACGATGGAGGTCGCCGAAGGGGACCACGTGGTCACGGGTCAACTGCTGTTCAGCGACAAGAAAACGGAGGGTGTTATCTATACTGCGCCCGCGTGCGGCCGGGTGTCGGCGATCAACCGCGGCGCACGGCGCGTTCTGCAGTCTGTCGTCATTGACGTCGATGGCGATGACAGCGTGAGCGTCGATCCCATGTCTGCCGATGCTGCTCGTGGCCTCGATGCCGCCGCAGTGCGAGAGCGACTGGTCAGCTCGGGACAGTGGACGGCGCTGCGCACGCGTCCATTTAGCAAGGTTCCTGCCATTACAGGGGAAGCGGCGGCGATATTCGTCACTGCAATCGATACGCATCCGCTGGCCCCGGACCCCGCGGTCATCATTGCCGAGCAGGCCGACGCTTTCGCACTGGGACTCGACCTGCTCGCAGGGCAGACACAAGGTGGCACTTATGTCTGCACCGCGCCGGGTGCGCAGATACCCTCGGGCAGCGCTCAGACAATTCAACGCGCGGAGTTTGCCGGGCCGCATCCCGCTGGTCTCGTCGGCACCCACATTCACATGCTGCTCGGCGTGACGATGGAGAAACCGGTGTGGACCATCGGCTACCAGGACGTCATTGCGGTAGGGCGGCTCTTCCTCGATGGCAGACTCTACACCGATCGTGTAGTGGCGCTGTCCGGCCCGCAGGTTGAGAAGCCGCGCTTGCTTCGCACGCGACTGGGCGTTGATCTTGAGGCGCTGGTGGCGGGCGAGATGCGCGGTGAGGATAATCGGGTCATTTCCGGCTCGGTGCTGGGCGGACGCGGTGTGAACGGCGCTACGGCCTACCTTGGGCGTTATCACAATCAGGTCACCGTGATTGGTGAGGGCCGGCAGCGCGAACTCTTTGGCTGGCTGTCACCGGGGCGAAGAAGACACTCCAATCTGAGTATCTATCTCAGTAGTTTTCTCGGTACCGATGGAGCACTCCCCATGACCACCACGACCAACGGCAGTCCACGCGCCATGGTCCCGGTGGGAAGCTACGAAAAAGTGATGCCGCTGGACATTCTCCCCACGCAGTTACTGCGTGCGCTGATAGTTGGCGACACTGAAACGGCACAATCTCTGGGTGCGCTGGAGCTGGATGAGGAAGATCTCGCGCTTTGCACCTACGTCTGTCCCGGTAAATACGAGTATGGACCGATTCTTCGGGACAACCTGACACGCATAGAGAAGGAGGGCTGACGTGGGCCTGCGCAACATACTTGACAACGTAGAACCCCAGTTTCAGGAAGGGGGTCGATTCAGTCGTTACTACCCACTCTACGAGGCGGTGGACACCTTTCTTTTCTCACCGGGCAGCGTTACACGCAGTACCGCGCATGTCCGTGATGGCGTTGATTTGAAGCGCATCATGATCACTGTCTGGATGTCGGTATTTCCTGCCATGCTTTATGGTATGTACAACCTCGGCTTCCAGGCCAATGACGTGCTTGCCGCGACTGGCGGCAGCATCGATGGCTGGCGTGGCACTCTAATCGAAACCTTCGGGGGGTATGATCCGGGCAATATCTGGCACTGTTTCTGGTTCGGCATGCTTTTCTTCCTGCCTATCTATGCAGTGACGTTTATCGTCGGTGGCTTCTGGGAAGTGCTGTTTGCGATCAAGCGCGGCCACGAGGTCAATGAAGGCTTCTTCGTCACATCCATTCTGTTTGCACTGATCTGCCCCCCTGACCTGCCTCTGTGGCAGGCGGCTCTCGGCATCAGCTTTGGTATTGTCATCGGCAAGGAAGTCTTCGGCGGTACCGGGAAGAACTTCCTCAACCCGGCGCTGACCGGTCGCGCGTTTCTGTATTTTGCCTATCCGGCGCAACTCTCCGGCGACGCCGTCTGGACGGCGGTGGACGGTTACTCCGGCGCCACCCCGCTCAGCGTTGTTGCTTCCGAAGGCATGGCGGGGCTGCAGGCGCAGTATTCATGGATGGAGGCTTTCGTCGGATCAATTCCCGGTTCCATCGGAGAAACCTCTACGCTGGCTATTCTGATCGGTGGCGCAGCACTGCTGCTAACGCGCATCGCATCCTGGCGGATTGTTGCCGGGGTATTTCTCGGGATGTTCGTTTTTTCAACCTTCCTCAATTTCGTGGGTTCGGACAGCAATCCCGCGTTCTACATGCCCTGGTACTGGCATTTTGTGCTCGGCGGCTTTGCGTTCGGTATGTTTTTCATGGCAACAGACCCCGTGTCGTCGGCCATGACCAACGGTGGACGCTGGGCATTCGGGATGCTGATCGGCGTGATGGTGGTCATCATCCGGGTCGTCAACCCGGCTTTCCCTGAAGGCATGATGCTGGCTATCCTGTTCGCGAATCTGTTTGCACCACTCATGGATCATTTTGTCGTGCAGAGCAATATCAAGCGGAGGATTGCCCGTGTCCAGTAACGACAGCATCAAGAAGATCATCACGGTAGCTTTCTCGCTGTGTATCGTCTGCTCGGTGGTGGTATCCACTGCCGCGGTACTGCTGAAGCCGGCCCAGCAAGCCAATCGCGACCTCGATCGCAAGCGCAACATCCTGCAGGCAGCCGGTTTGCTGGAGGAGGGCAAGGGCGTTGAAGAACTGTTTCAGCGCATTCAGACCCGCTACGTCGACTTGCGCACAGGCGAGTTTGCCGAGGACGTGCCCGCGGACTACAACCAGCAGAAAGCGTCGAAAAACCCTCAGCTGTCAACGAACCTCAGCGACGATGAGGACCGGGCAGGCATCGGTCGTCAGGCGCACTTCGCCGAGGTTTACCTCGTAGAAGCGCCGGGTGGCGACGGTCTCGACAAGATTATTCTGCCGGTTCATGGCTACGGGCTCTGGTCGACGCTGTACGGCTTCGTTGCACTGGAGTCCGACATCAATACCATAGCGGGGCTCGGGTTCTACGAGCACGGCGAGACGCCGGGACTCGGCGGTGAGGTCGACAATCCACGCTGGAAAGCGCAATGGCCCGGAAAAAAGGTCTACCGCGATGGCGAGGCAGCCATTGCCCTGGCCAAGGGCAGCGTTGACTCATCCAGCCCCGACGCGCAGTGGCGGGTCGACGGCTTGTCCGGTGCTACGCTCACCAGTCGCGGCGTCACCGACCTGGTGCAGTTCTGGCTCGGAGAAAAAGGCTTCAAACCTTTCCTCAATAACCTGAAAACGGGGGACGCCTGACATGCAGGGCATCAAGGAAACACTGACGACACCCATACTCCGCAACAACCCGATTGCACTGCAGATTCTTGGCATCTGCAGTGCGCTGGCGGTGACTTCGTCTCTCAAGGTAACATTGGTCATGTGCGTCGCGCTGATTTTCGTGACCGCGTTCTCGAATTTCTTTATTTCGCTGATTCGCCACCAGATTCCGAGCAGCATCCGCATCATCGTCCAGATGACCATCATCGCCTCGCTGGTGATTCTGGTGGACGAAGTGATCAAGGCAGTTGCTTACGACATCAGCAAACAGCTGTCGGTTTTCGTCGGGCTGATCATTACCAACTGCATCGTGATGGGCCGTGCCGAGGCCTACGCCATGAAGAATGCGCCGCTGCCGAGTTTCGTCGATGGCGTGGGTAACGGGCTGGGCTACTCTGTGGTCCTGATTGCTGTTGCCATCGTGCGCGAGCTGTTCGGTGCCGGGAAGCTCATGGGCATCGAGATCCTGCCCCTGGTGACTGAAGGCGGCTGGTATAACCCCAACGGGCTGCTGCTGCTCCCGCCGAGTGCGTTCTTCCTGATTGGTTTCTTTATCTGGGCGCTTCGAAGCTGGGACAAGAAGCAGGTTGAGGAGCCGGACTTCCAGATCTCTGCGCACACCACAGCGAAGGAGGGCGTGTGATGGAGTACTATCTCAGTCTGTTTATTCGTGCCGTGTTCATTGAGAACATGGCACTGGCTTTCTTTCTCGGCATGTGTACTTTTCTGGCCGTGTCCAAGAAGATCTCCGCCGCGCTGGGACTTGGCATTGCCGTGATCGTGGTTCTGACCATCACGGTCCCGGTGAACAACCTAATATTCAACTACCTCCTGGCCGATGGCGCGCTGGCATGGGCCGGGCTGCCGGGCGTTGATCTCAGTTTTCTTGGGCTGCTCTCTTATATTGGCGTTATCGCTGCACTGGTCCAGATACTCGAGATGTTCCTCGACAAGTATGTGCCCGTTCTCTATAACGCACTCGGCGTCTTTCTGCCGCTCATTACCGTGAATTGCGCCATTCTGGGCGCCTCACTGTTCATGGTGGAGCGCGATTATAATTTCGGTGAGAGCGTGGTCTTCGGGGCGGGCGCGGGTGTGGGTTGGGCCCTCGCTATTGTGGCTCTCGCGGGCATTCGCGAAAAGCTCAAGTACAGTGATGTGCCCGACGGGTTGCAGGGTCTTGGCATAACGTTTATCACTGTGGGGCTGATGTCACTCGGCTTTATGTCGTTTGGCGGTATTGATCTGTAGCTGCGGTATAGCGAGGAAATCTGAATGGATATGACAATTGTGTTTGGCGTCGCCATGTTTACGGCGATCGTCCTCGCACTGGTGCTGGTGATTCTGTTTGCGCGTACGCGGCTTGTCAGCAGTGGTGACGTGACGATCGAGATCAACGGCGAAAAGACAATTACCGTGCCTGCGGGTGGCAAGTTGCTTCAGACACTGTCGGACGCTGAGCTGTTTCTGGCATCAGCCTGCGGCGGTGGTGGTACCTGCGCACAGTGCAAATGCATCGTCAAAGAGGGCGGCGGTGCCATGTTGCCCACCGAGGAGTCTCACTTCTCCCGCCGCGACGCGGCGGAGGGCTGGCGGTTGAGCTGCCAGACGGCGGTCAAGCAGGACATGAAGATTGAGGTGCCGGAGGAAGTCTTCGGCGTGCGCCAGTGGGAATGCGAGGTTGTTAGCAACCCTAACGTTGCCACTTTCATCAAGGAGCTGACCCTGAAGCTGCCGGAAGGGGAGAACGTAGAGTTCCGCGCCGGCGGTTATGTCCAGCTGGAGTGTCCGCCTCACGAAGTGCGTTACGAGGATTTCGATATTGATGAGGAGTACCGCGGCGACTGGGAACGCTTTGGTTTTTTCAAGGTGGTGTCGAAAGTTGAAGAGCCGGTCATTCGTGCCTATTCAATGGCCAATTACCCGGAAGAGAAGGGCGTGGTCAAGTTCAATATCCGTATCGCGACGCCGCCTCCCGGCAGCGAAGGTATCCCGGCCGGCAAGATGTCGTCCTGGGTATTCAACCTGAAGGCCGGAGACAAGGTTACTGTGTACGGACCTTTTGGTGAGTTTTTCGCCAAGGAAACAGATAACGAGATGGTGTTTATTGGCGGTGGCGCGGGTATGGCACCCATGCGCTCACATATCTTCGACCAGTTGCTGCGTCTCAACAGCACGCGCAAGATCACTTTCTGGTATGGCGCGCGCTCGCTGAAGGAAATGTTCTACGTCGAGGAATACGACAAGCTGGCCGAGGAACACGAAAACTTCACCTGGCACGTGGCGCTGTCGGATCCGCAGCCCGAGGACAACTGGACGGGCGACACCGGGTTCATTCACAACGTGCTGTACGAGCAGTACCTGAAGGATCACCCGGCCCCGGAGGATTGTGAGTTCTACATGTGCGGCCCGCCAATGATGAACGCGGCCTGCGTCAAGCTTCTCACCGATCTCGGGGTGGAGCCAGAGAACATCATGCTGGATGACTTTGGTGGCTGACGACCCTGCAGTCAGGGAAAAAAGCCACCGCTACCGGTGGCTTTTTTTTGCATTTCTGGTTTGTGTGGCAGGCTGCCAGGAGTCCCCCGGGACACACAAACTGCAGGGTGCCACAATGGGCACTACCTGGAATGTCACCTACACCGGCAGTGCCCGTCCGTCTCAGCTAAAAGCAGATATAGAGTCGGTACTTGCGGCTGTCAATGGCAGCATGTCGACCTACCTGGACGAATCTGAAATCAGTCGCTTCAACGCCAGTGGTATCGGTGAGACGAGCAGGGTTTCATCGTCCTTCGGCGCCGTGCTCACGGCCGCACTGGCTGTCGGAGAACGCTCGGACGGTGCTTATGATGTCACGGTAGGTCCACTGGTGGATCTCTGGGGCTTTGGGGCAGGCAGTGAGGCGGATTGGCGAATGCCCTCTGCAGAGCGTGTGGCTGAGACACTCGCGCGCGTCGGTCAGAACGCACTGATATGGGATGCGGACAGCAGCACGCTGGCCAGACGCAAACCCGTGGAGCTGGATTTTTCCTCCATCGCAAAGGGCTATGCAGTGGACCGCATAGCAGAGATTCTTGAGAGTAAGGGCCTGTCTGACTTTCTGGTGGAAGTGGGTGGTGAGATGCGTATGTCCGGTATCAGCCCGCGCGGCGATGCCTGGCGAATCGCTATCGAGAAGCCCATCGCGGGGCAGCGCGGTGTGGCGCAAGCCCTGGAACTTAACGATGGTGCTGTTGCCACATCCGGTGACTACCGTAATTTTTTCGAACACGAGGGAGTGCGCTATTCACACACGCTCGATCCGCGCACAGGATACCCGGTAACGCACAATCTGATCTCTGTGACGGTGCTGCATGAACGCTGTATGATCGCAGACGCCTGGGCGACGGCGCTCAGTGTCGCGGGGCCTGACGAGGCGCTGCGCCTGGCGGCAGCCAACGACCTTGCAGTCTATCTCATGGTGCGAGAAGGTGATGGCGTGAAGAGTCGCGTTTCACCGGCGTTCAGTGCACGCTTTGGCACAATGACAAACAAGTAACACGACGGAGTTAGCTATGCTTTTGGCGTTTTTGGCAACATTCCTGATGATGGCGACTGTCATGGCAATCATGGCGGTTGGTGTAATGGCCGGCAGGGCGCCCATCAAGGGCTCCTGCGGTGGTATCGGCGCCATCGGCATCGACCAGTCCTGCGAAATCTGCGGTGGTAACCCACAGCGCTGTGAAGGCGAGACGCAGGATACCGACGGCGATAGGCCGGCTGACGTCGCAAGGACCTCGTTCTATGACGCCGATAAGATATAAGCGCGGGTGAACGGATCGACTTACCCGCTATTCATTGGTTTTCGCTACAGCTTTAGTCGCAAACGCAACCGTTTCACGGCGCTGGTGTCTGTTATCTCCATGTTTGGCATGGCGCTGGGCGTGGCCAGTCTTATTGTCGTTCTTTCGGTTATGAACGGCTTTGCCGCCGAGCTGCGTGACCGCATTTTGTCGCTGATTCCGCACGGTTACGTGAATTTTCTCGATGATGATGCGGGAAGGCATTGGTCAGAACCGATGCAGCGGGTGGCTGACATGCCCGGAGTAGTGGCGGTCGCACCCTTCCTGCGTGAGCAGGTATTGCTTGGCACCGGGCGTTCCCTGCAGGGGGCCCGTCTGTTCGGCGTTTCTCCTGCAGATGAGGCGGGGGTTTCGCGGGTGGCAAACAAGCTCGTAGCGGGACAGTTTGCCGCGATTGAGACAGAACCCTTTGGCGTTGTGCTGGGCACATCGCTTGCCCGCATGCTGGGTGTGGGCGTTCGCGATACGGTCGTCGTAACCTTGCCCCACCTCACGGTAACCCCGCTCGGCGTGTTTCCCCGCAGCAAGCGGCTGACGGTCGTGGGGCTTTTTCAGATCGGTGCACAGCAGGATGCAGAGCACGCCTATGTTTCGCTCGATACCGCACAGCGCCTCATGAGCAGCGCCGGTGCCGTATCCGGGCTGCAGGTGCGCACTGAGGACCTGTTCGCAGCCCCCGGCATCATGCGCGAGGTAGGAGAGCGCCTAGGCTCCAGGGTGAACGCCGTTGACTGGAGTCAGACACAGGGCTCTCTGTTCCGCGCTGTGCGTATGGAAAAAATCACCGTTGCGCTGCTGTTGTTGAGCGTTGTGGCGGTGGCTGCGTTCAACATTGTTTCCACACTCGTCATGTCGGTCGCGGAAAAACGCGGTGATATCGCGGTGTTGCGTACGCTCGGGGCAGATGCTCGTGGCATTATGACCATCTTCATTATTCACGGGCTGTCGTTGGCGCTGTTGGGCGTCGCCACCGGCGGTGTTATTGGCGTACTGCTGTCCTTGAATATTGCCGAACTGACGCGCTGGGTAGAGGCGCTGACAGGGGCCGTGCTGTTTGATCCCAATGTGTATTTCATCAGTGCGCTTCCGGCCGCACTGGAATGGCGCGACGTCCTGTTGGTCGTGCTCGCCTCACTGGCGCTTGGGACAATTGCCACGCTATATCCTGCCTGGCGCGCTTCAAGGATCGCGCCCGCAGAGGTTCTTCGCTATGCCTGAACCGGTTTTGCAGTGCCTGGGTCTCGGCAAGAAGTTTAGCGATGGCAACCGCACCATTCGCGTGCTCAAGGGCGTTGAGCTGACCCTCAACCCGGGCGAGACGCTGGCTATCGTCGGTGCGTCGGGCAGCGGAAAATCCACGCTGCTGAACCTGCTTGGCGGGCTTGATGTGCCCAGTGAGGGGCAGGTGTTGGTGTCGGGCAGGGATGTCTCGGCGATGCGCGAGCGTGAGCGTTGCCTGTGGCGCAATCAGCGTCTGGGTTTTGTCTATCAGTTTCACCATTTGCTGCCGGAGTTCACGGCGGCGGAAAATGTGGCAATGCCTCTCATCATTGGCCGCGTCGGGCGCAAGAGGGCCATGCGCACGGCCGCTGATATGCTCAAGCGTGTGGGTCTTGACCACCGCCTCACCCATCGACCGGGCGCATTGTCGGGTGGTGAGCGGCAGCGGGTGGCAATAGCGCGAGCCCTGGTCACAACGCCGGACTGCGTGCTGATGGATGAACCCACCGGTAACCTCGATCCCGACGCCAGCCAGCAGATTCTGTCTCTGATAGATGAGCTGGGCCAGGACAGTGCAGCGTTTATTGTGGTGACCCATGACCCGGAAATCGCGTCGCGCATGCATCGCACGCTCGAGTTGCGTGATTCGGGTCTTTATCCGCCGCTACATGCGCGGGACTGATCGCATTGCGCTGTCCCTTCGCTACACGTTCAGTGGTGGCGGAGGCCAACTGTCGTCATTCATGTCGAGGCTGGCCATGCTGGGCCTGGTGCTGGCCGTCGCGGTACTGCTCGTCGTGCTGTCCATCATGAACGGTTTCGATCGTGAAATGCGCGAGCGTATCCTCTCTCTCGTGCCACACATCACCGTCCACGCGGTAAACGGTGTGGCCCCGGCGGTTACTATCGCGGAACAGCTCGTGGCGCACCCGGATGTCCTCGCGGCGAGTCCGTTTGTACAGTTTCAGGGGCTTCTCATGCAGCAACGGCGCGTCGAGGCAGTTCTGGGGCTTGGGCTTTCGACGGCCGAAGGGCTTGAGCTGCAGGCTATGGCAGGCGGCGCTGCAGGTGCCGACTTTCTCGGCGGCAGCGAAGATGGACTACTGCTGGGTGCACCACTTGCTGAGCGCCTCGGCGTCGATACCGGCGAACGCCTGACACTGCTCGTGCCTGTGGCAACCGGCGCGCGTGGCGTCACGTCGACCCGGACACAGGTGTTTACCGTTAATGGACTCTTGCGTACCGGAACGGAGCTCGATGAGAATCTGGCCGTTCTGTCACTCGCGGCAGCCTCCTCGCTGGCGGGTCTGGATGGGGCGCCGAGCGGCTACCGCTTGCACACCACAGATATTTTTGGGGTTTCCGAACTAGGGCGCACGCTTGCAGCAACCCTGCCGCCGGGCTATTACCTCACTAACTGGACCATGACGCATGGCAACCTGTACGCGGCTATCCAGCTTTCCCGGCAGCTGATTACCTTATTGCTGCTGTCGATTATCGGCGTCGCGGCATTCAATGTCGTGTCCTCACTCGTGCTTGTCGTCATAGACAAACAGGGCGACATCGCCATTCTTCGCACTCTTGGCGCGACCCCCGGCGACATCGCGACAATCTTTCTGTCTCAGGGCGCACTGATAGGTCTGGCCGGGGGAATCCTCGGCGGCTGTCTGGGTGGCCTGCTGAGCCTCGCGGTTCCGGCTGCTGTCGGGGTTGCCGAGCATCTTCTGGGGGCGCGGCTGTTGGCTACGGATGTCTACCCCGTGTCCTTTATTCCGGTTGATCTTCGCCTGCAGGATGTTGCGCTGGTATCCGCCGCTGCGCTTTTTCTGTGCCTGGCGGCGGCACTTTACCCGGCGCTGCGCGCTGCGCGCCTTGCACCCGCCGAGGTCCTGCAGCAGGAGTAGTCGTCGCAGCGCGTCTGTGCCTTCGTCGGCGCCAGTCTCGCGCGACGCGCCAGCGCCAGATATTGCTGATCAGGAAATAGCCGAGACTGCCAGCGAACAGTCCCAGTAGAAGGCAACCCAGGAGCAGGGGTGGCCACACCGTTCCTATTTTGGCGAACAACCAGTACAGGTCGAAGGCCGTCTCTTCGGTGCCGACAGGTATTGCCAGTGGACGACCGATGAGCAGTCCTCCAAGACGGTACGCCATGTAAAACAGCGGCGGTGCCGTAAGCGGGTTGCTGACCCATACCAGCGCAACGGACAGGGGCAGATTGCAACGCAGCCTGATTGCGAGAAGAGCGGCGACGAGCATCTGCCCTGGAATGGGCAGGAACGCGACGAACAGACCGACGAAGAATGCCATGGACGCGGAATAGCGATTCAGATGCCAGTAGTTGCTGGCGTAAATCCACTCGCCAAACGGCTTCAGCGCACCGCTCTTGCGCAGATCCGACGCGTTCGGAATGACTTTACGCAGTCTTTTCTTGACCATATGCGACCAGGCTGAAAAGGGTGTGTTCTCGATTCGGCAAGCGTGCTTCAGTGCAGAGTCTATCGTTATTCGATGCTGCAGTGATGTAATGTTTTACCAACGACGCCGGCGGCGACGCCGCGCAATTCCGTATGCGTTCCGGCTGCTGCCTCCGCTGTCTGGCGTCTGTGCAGGTGCTGCACTGGGCGCCGTATCACCGGCGTTTTTGCCGACCGCCGGTTTCCTACTTCTTCTGCTGCCCGTGTGCCTGGCTTTTCATGGGACGCTGCGCGCTTTCTCCGCTGGACTGCTGCTCGGGACTGCCTGGGCGACGGCGAATGGCTCGAACCTGCAGGATAAATGGTTGCCGTCTGAATGCGAGCGGCTGCCTGTGGTTATCCGGGGCTACATTGCGTCTGTTCCGGAAGCGGCCATGGCCTTTGGTAATCAGCCAGTGCTACGCTTTTTGTTGGATGTTTCCGAGCTGGAACCCGCGCGTTGTGCGGGGCCCTCCCGGGTGCGCCTGACCTACTACGGCAGTACCGATATCGCTCCGGGGCAGTTTGGGGAATTCGCCGGCCGACTGCGCGTGCCGTGGGGACTCGCCAACCCGGGCGGAGCAGATCGGGAAGCCTGGTACGCCGCTAACGGTGTTCAGGCAACAGGCAGCGTCAGGCGCATCGCTCTGAAAGACAGTAGGCAGCCCTGGCGCTATCGTCATCACGTCGTCAGGGCGGGGCTGCAGCGCTCCATTGAATCCCTACCAGGCAGTGCGCGGGGCAAAGGATTGCTGGTCGCATTGACCGTCGGCGTCCGTCACGGTATTTCCCATCGTGACTGGTCACTGTTCAGGGAACTCGGCGTTGTGCATCTGGCCGTTATTTCAGGGCTCCACGTCTCTCTGGCGGCCGGAGCGGGTGTGGTCGTGGGGAATGTCCTGATGCGTAGCGTCTCTCTTGCCCGTCCGGGTGTCCAGTGGCTTCAGTTGCCGGGGATTATGGCCCTTGTTTCAGCGTTGATGTACGCCGCGCTGGCCGGGTTCAGCCTACCGACAGTCAGGGCCCTGATTATGCTGGCGGGCGTGACTGCGGCCTTATTCCTCGGTCGTGAGGCGCTCAGGGTACACACTCTACTGCTCGCTGTCCTGGTGCTGGTGATTATGCAGCCTCTGGTGACGGTCAACAGCAGTTTCTGGCTCAGTGTTGGCGCAGTATGTGCGCTGCTGTGGTTCCTTGCCTGGCAGCCGCGACGGCAGCCGGTAACCGCTGGACTGCGCGTGCACGGATATCTCTGCCTGGCCATGCTGCCACTCACCGCCTGGTGGTTCGGCGGTGGCAGCCTGATTGCGCCTGCCACGAATGCGGTAGCCGTGCCTGTTGTCGGGCTGCTGGTTGTGCCACTCACGCTTCTGGCGAGTCTGGTCGACCCGCTCTCGCCTGCAATAGCCCGGCACCTATGGAGCGTGGCGCTTGCAGTGATACAGCTATTGCTTTCGCTGGCAGATACGCTTGCGACGCACGAATACATAGGGCGTTACCGCACGCTGGCGGGGGGCGCCTACGCCGCTCTGAATGGCTTGCTGGCCGTTTCCTTGCTGGGCATGCCCCTTCCCATTTCCCTGAGAGTCGCCGCGGCATGCCTGCTCCTGCCCCTGTTTTTGCGGCAGGCCGTCCCGCGCTTCGAGCCGCGTCCGGAGCTTGCGGTGCTGGATGTCGGGCAGGGCACCTCTGTAGTTGTAAGCGACGGCCGTCGCGCGCTGGTGTACGACACGGGGGGCGGTGATCCGCGCGGCTACACGACCGCCGGTGCCGCGCTGCTGCCGTTTCTCCAGCACCGAGGCATTCATGCCATCGACACGCTGGTTGTGAGCCACGCTGATCGCGATCACAGCGCAGGTACACAGACACTCATTGATGCCATGCCAGTTGACGCGTTGCTCTATGGCCAGCCAGTTCCCGGGATAGCCGGAGGAATCCCATGCCGGACAGGCTCGGCCTGGGCATGGCCCAGCGGCGTGCGCTTTCGCATTCTGTCAGGCGTCAATGGTGCCGGTCGCAGCGCCAACGACACCTCCTGCGTACTCCAGGTGGATCTGGCCGGATTCGGGTTTCTCCTTCCTGGCGATATCAGCGCCGCCAGAGAGCGTGACCTGGTGCTTTACTGGCGTGAGGCTCTGCGCTCTGACTGGCTGCTGGCCGCTCATCACGGGAGCGGGAGCTCCACGTCGGCTGCCTGGTTGCGGGCGGTGAATCCCGGCGGCGTTGTGCTCAATTTTGGCAGGGCGAACCCGTTCGGCCATCCACACCCGGATGTGATGTCGCGACTGTTAGCACGTGACATCGATATCCACTCTACTGCGCGCGAGGGTGCGATGGTATTTCGCGTCAGTAGCGAGGGTGAGCTCGAGGTGATCCCAACGCGCGGTGGTTACGCGCCATTCTGGAAGCCGCCTGCCTGAATCCCGCATTCGACTGAGTCCCTGTCGCAGGCGCCTGCAGACTGCGTATAATGCGCGGCAAGCGCGATCAGGGAGCAATAGAGTGCTGGAACTCGTCACAGCCGGTGGTTGGCTGATGCTTATCATCATTGCCAGTTCAGTGATTGCGATCGCTATCTGCATGGAGCGCTTTTATACGCTCAATCCCCGGCGTATTTCTCCACCCCACCTGCTGGCTTCGGTGAGGAAACGACTGAACGCGGGTGACATGGACGCCAGCGCACTTGCAGAGCTGCGCCGGGCATCGCCGCTAGGCCGTATACTTGCCGCCGGCCTGCTCAATTCGCACCATGGGCGGGACGTGATGAAAGAGAGTATTGAAGAAGCCGCGGCCTATGTGATTCATGACCTTGAGCGTTATCTCAATACCTTGGGCACCATCGCCGCGATTGCACCATTGCTGGGCCTGCTGGGCACCGTGCTTGGCATGATCCGTGTGTTTGCCGAGATCATGGTGCGCGGCACGGGCAATGCCAGTGCGTTGGCGGGCGGCATTTCAGAGGCACTCATCACCACGGCCGCCGGGCTCACCGTTGCTATACCGGCTCTGGTCATGCACCGCTACTTCACGGGTCGTATCGATGAGATTGTCATTGGGCTCGAGCAGGAAGCCATCAAGCTGGTGGATGTCCTGCATGCCGGTGACAGGTCGGATTAGGGCGTGAAGTTTCGCCGTCAGCGCCGCGAGGATCTCAACGTCAACCTGACACCGTTGATTGATGTGGTTTTTCTACTGTTGATTTTCTTCATGGTGTCGACCACATTCACGCGGGAAACACGTCTCACCGTGGATCTCCCGGAGGCGACCGGGGTGCCGGCGGACAGCGAGCCGCGACAGATCGAAATCCTGGTGGACGAAGCAGGTAGCTACCGCGTGAACGGGCAGGCGCTGGTCGATAACCGTTTGCGTACGCTGCAGGCGGCGCTCTACCAGTATTCGCAGGGAGATACGACGTTGCCACTGTTGATCTCGGCAGATGCCGATGCCCCTCACCGCGCTGTTGTGACCGCCATGGACGCAGCTGGGCAGATGGGCTTTGCCCGTCTCGGCATCGCCACACTGCAGCCCGCTCCCGATGCGCGATGAGCGACGCCCCGATATCCCGCGAGGTCTGCTGAACAGGGCATCCCTGACGCTGCAGGCTGCGTGGCGCAGGGATGCCCCCTGGCTTCGCCTGTTGCGCTCCCTGTCTCGCCTGCACCAGGTTGTACTGCACATACGTCTCCAACTGTTCAGGTGGGGCTGGCGGTCTACCTACCGCAGCCCCGCGCCGGTGGTGGTGGTTGGCAATATCAGCGTGGGCGGTACCGGCAAGACGCCCGTGGTCAGTGCACTCGTGGCGGGGATGCTGGCCCGTGGCCTGCGGGTCGGCGTTGTCAGCCGCGGATACGGGGCCAGGCCCGGCCACTTCCCACGCCGGGTACGGCCGGACAGTCACTGGCATGACTGTGGCGATGAGCCGCTCATGATCGTGCGACAGACCGACTGTCCTCTGGTTGTATCGCCACGCCGGGCAGATGCGGTGAGGGAGCTACTGCAGTGGCGGGGGCTTGATCTCGTGATCAGCGACGATGGACTGCAGCATCTCGCATTGGAAAGAGACTTCGAAATCGTGTTGCTGGATCCCGCGCTAGGCGTCGGCAACGGCCAACTGCTGCCCGCAGGCCCGCTGCGCGAGCCGCCGGCACGACTCGAGAGCTGTGACTGGATATTGCAGCGGGATAGTGCGATTCCCGAGCGGCACTTCCGCTATCAGGTCGATGGACTGGTGAATATCAGGACGGGCGAAACCCGGGCGGTAAAGACGTTTGCGGGTCAGTGCGTGCAGGCGATAGCGGGCATTGCCAATCCTGCAGCATTTTTTGCCAGTCTGCGCAGTCTCGGTATGCAGGTCTGGGAGCGTCCCTACCCGGACCACTACGCCTTTGGCGCCGCAGACTTCAATGGGCTGCAGGATCTGCCGATTATCATGACCGAGAAAGACGCGGTAAAATGCGCGGCGTTTGTGGAATCCAACGCCTGGTTTCTGAAAATTACCGCCATACTGCCGCAGGAACTGCTCGAACAGGTCGCACGGCTGGCCAATCTCTCAAGATCGCAGGAATAAACCACGGATGTCCTTCACAGTCATTATACCGGCGCGCTATGCATCGACCCGACTCCCCGGCAAGCCGCTGCTGGACATTGCCGGCAAGCCGATGCTGCAGCGCGTGTGGGAGCAGTCGCTGCAAAGCGAGGCAGACGCGGTGATCATCGCGACAGATGACCAGCGGATTGCAGAGGCGGCGCGAATATGGGGCGCCCAGGTCTGCATGACAGCTCACGAGCACGCGTCAGGCACAGATCGTCTGCAGGAGGTTGTGCAGATCCTTGGACTTGCCGACGATGCGCTCGTCGTCAATGTGCAGGGTGATGAGCCACTGGTGCCACCGGCCGTCATCAACCAGGTGGCGGCCAATCTGGCGGATAACCCCGAGGCTGGCATGGCCACCTTGTCCGAGCCCCTGGTCGATGTTGCCAGTCTGCTCGACAGCAATGCCGTCAAAGTAGTGTGTGATGGCCGGGGCTTTGCGAGCTACTTCAGTCGTGCGCCCATCCCCTATCCGCGCGGGCTGGATCTTGAACATCCCGATGCGCTGCTGCGTTATCCAGTGGGTCACTGGCAGCGGCATATCGGGCTGTACGCTTATCGTACGGGGTTCCTGCGCCGCTTTGTCTCCTGGCCTCAGGCGCCCGCTGAGGTCCTCGAGCAGCTGGAACAGCTGCGAGCGCTGTACCACGGCGAGATCGTGCACGTGGCTGCGGCCCGTGAGCAGGTGCCTGCCGGGGTAGATACACCGGCGGACCTGGAGGCGGTGCGGCATCTGTGTGCCGCGAGCAAGTCGAACTGAGGACTGTCATGCGTATTCTTTTTGTCTGTCTTGGCAACATCTGCCGATCGCCCACGGCCCAGGCGGTTTTCGGCCGCAAGCTCGAAGCCCGGGGTTTCGCGGCAGCGGTCGACGTCGATTCCTGCGGCACCCTGGGGACGCATCAGGGCGAGCCACCGGATGCACGCGCAGCATCGGCTGCGGCGCTACGTGGCTACGATCTCTCGCCGTTGCGATCGCGTCAGCTTCGCGATACGGATTTCCAGGATTTTGACCTTATTCTGGCAATGGATAAGGATAATCTGCGGCAGGTTCGCCAGCGGGCCGGCGCCGCTTTCAACGGTGAGCTTGGCCTGTTTCTCGAATCGGCGCCGCAGCTCGGTGTCGAAGAGGTCCCCGACCCCTTTTTTGGCGAAGACGACGGTTTTGCCCAGGTCCTGGATCTTATCGAGGCAGCGAGCGACGCGTTGCTCGATCGTCTGGAGCGAGATCTTGGCTGAGCGGGCAGACCTGCAGGCCCTGAATTCACTGCGTCTTCGCGCCAGTGCGACGCTTCTGCGCACGCCGGATACGCAGGCCGCGCTGCGCGATGTCCTCGACGAAGCGCATTTGCTCCAGCTTCCCGTGGTCGTGCTGGGGGAGGGCAGCAATATCGTGCTGGCCGGCAATCTGAATGCGCTGGTGTTGCGCTATCGCGGTCTCGGCCGCGAGGTCATCAGCGAGGGCCGCGATCACATCGGATTGCGCGTGGCGGCCGGGGAAAACTGGCATGCCCTGACGGTCTGGGCCCTCGGCCAGGGCTTTTACGGCCTGGAAAACCTCGCCTTGATTCCGGGCACGGTAGGCGCGGCGCCCATACAGAATATCGGGGCCTATGGCGTGGAGCTGTCCGATTTTATCGATTGCGTGGAGGTGATGGATATCGACAGCGGCACGACACATCGCCTGAGTGCTGCGGCGTGCGCATTCGGCTACCGCGACAGCATCTTCAAAGGACAGCTGCGTGACCTCTGTGTGATTACTGCCGTAGAGATGACCCTGCGTCGCAGCGAGCAGCCCAATCTTTCCTATGCGGCGCTCGCGGATTATGTAAAGACCGAAGGGCACGAGATCACGGCGGCTGAGGTGCATCGGGCGGTGGTCGAACTGCGCCGCGCACGCTTGCCGGATCCCGCATTGACGCCCAATGTCGGCAGTTTTTTCAAGAATCCCGTGGTCACGGCGGCGCAGGCTGAGGCACTGGCCAAGGAAAACCCGTCCCTGCCCGTGTTCCATCTTGCCGATGGCCGTATGAAAGTCCCGGCGGCCTGGCTGATCGAGGCCTGTGGATGGAAAGGCTACACCCAGAATGGGGTTGGCGTGCACGGCGGCCACGCGCTGGTGCTGGTTAACCAGGGCAGCAATTCCGGCAGCGCCGTGCTCGACCTTGCGGGGCGTATCCAGCAATCCGTGCGCCGCCGCTTTGGCTGCGAGCTTGAGATCGAGCCACGCGTCTATGGAGGCGCCGCATGACCGCGTTTGACGCCAGCGCATTCCTGTCGAACCTGACAACCCGCTGCGGTGTTTACCAGATGTACGACGCCGATGGCCGCCTGCTCTACGTGGGCAAGGCACGGAACCTGCGCAGTCGTGTGGGCAGTTATTTCCGCAATCGTGGACTCAATGGCAAGACCGTTGCACTGGTTAATCGCATCGCCGACATTCAGGTTACCGTTACGTCAACAGAAGTAGACGCTCTCCTGCTTGAACATAACCTGATCAAGAGCCATCGCCCACCCTATAATATCCTGCTCCGGGACGACAAAACCTATCCGTACATTTTTCTGTCGTCTGAGGATCGCTTCCCCCGACTCGCGCTGCATCGGGGGCCCAAGCGGCGCAAGGGTCAGTACTTTGGCCCCTATCCCAGCGCCGGTGCGGTTCGACAGTCACTGCATTTCCTGCAGAAGGTATTCAAGGTCCGCCAGTGCCGCGACAGTTACTTTCGCAATCGTTCACGTCCCTGCCTGCAGCATCAGATTGACCGCTGCAGCGCCCCGTGCGTCGATCTGGTCACGACCAGTGAGTACGCCCAGCAGGTCGACAATACCGTCATGTTTCTGCAGGGCAAGAATCAGGAGCTGATGGTGCGCCTCGCCGATGATATGGAGCGCGCAGCGTCTGAGCTCGCCTATGAGCGCGCGGCGGTGCTGCGCGACCAGTTGCGTCAGCTGCAGCACGTACAGGCGACGCAGGGTATCGAGGGCAGCAGTGGTGATCTCGATATTCTTGCCGCCGTAGTGGCGGGCGGACAGACCTGCGTACAGGTGCTCTTCGTCCGTGGCGCCCGGGTGCTCGGCAGCAAGACCTGGTATCCGCCGCTGAAGCTTGATGAGACACCGGACGCTGTGCTGGCGGCCTTTCTCCCCCAGTTTTACCTGGGTGCCGACAATCGGCCGATTCCCGCTGAAATCCTTGTAAATGCCACGATAGACGATGCCGATGCCATCGCCGAGGCGTTCGCCCGGCATGCCGGGCGTAAGGTGCGAATACGCAGCAAGGTGCGCGAGGCACGGGCGCGCTGGCTGCAGCTGGCGCAGCAGACCGCAGAAACCAACCTGCAGGCGCATCTGGCGGGCAAGAAAAGCACGCAGGAAAGGCTGCAGGCCCTTCAGGACGTCCTTGAGCTGACCTCCCTCCCGGAACGCATGGAGTGCTTTGATATCAGTCACAGCAGCGGTGAGGCCACGGTGGCATCCTGCGTGGTGTTCGACGCGGCCGGCCCGAAAAAATCGGATTATCGTCGCTTCAATATTACGGATGTGACAGGTGGGGATGACTATGCTGCTATGCAGCAGGCCCTGACGCGCCGCTACAAGCGTCTCGCAGACGGAGAGGGCGCGTTGCCGGATATCCTCTTTATTGACGGTGGCAAGGGTCAGGTGAAGCAGGCACTGGATGTGCTGGACAATCTTGGTATCTCGAGCGTTCAGGTGGTCGGCGTCGCGAAAGGAACGACGCGCAAGGCGGGCTTCGAAACGCTTATTATGGGTGAAAGCGGCGTCGAACTGCAACTCCCTGGCAGCAGTGCGGCACTGCACCTGATTCAGCACATACGCGACGAGGCGCACCGATTTGCGATTACTGGGCATCGTGCAAGGCGCGACAAGACCCGGAGAACCTCGCAGCTCGAAAGTATCCCTGGTGTGGGCGCGAAACGTCGCCGCGAACTGCTGAGGCACTTCGGAAGTGCCTCGGGCGTTGGCAACGCGAGCGTGGGGGAGTTGAAAAAAATACCGGGGATCAGTGCTACCATGGCTCAGCAGATCTACGACCACCTGCACAGCGTCAGAGACTGAATCGGTTAACAGAGACACAGAGGTAGAGGTTTGCCTATCAATATCCCCAATGCACTGACGCTGCTGCGTATTCTTCTGATCCCGGTGCTTGTCG
>Ga0209924_1000344_pt1 | contig 20987 bp, 41 predicted proteins | sample SalPonR1_C_D1_MG_FD_185700 | JGI IMG/M metagenome (GOLD analysis project Ga0209924, IMG submission 185700) | Salt pond soil microbial communities from South San Francisco under conditions of wetland restoration - Salt Pond MetaG R1_C_D1_MG... ...
AGAATGGAATTTGATACACGAATATTCGATGGGAATTTAAAAAAAAATATAAATGGAGTACTTAAAAATCCCGAGAGAACTTAAACAAAACACAGAGTTATATCATTATGTAGTAAAAGGAGACAATGTAGTAGCTAAACCCAATAAGATACGATTATTGGAAAGGGTTACAAACCATTGGAGGGAGGGTTTAGTACGTCCCATTCAAGAGGTTGAAGATGGGTGTTTTCATTATGTAAAAGAGGAGAGGTGGTTAGTAGAAATACTTCCCAATAACAATTTTGAGAAATTGAGAAGGGATGAGGTATGGGTACTAAAGTATCAAGGGGAAGGCTTATTACATTTTAAAGACGAAATTGATGAGGAAGAATGAAACTAATTTTGATTATTTGCGTTTTACTCGCAGTAACGTCAATGGGGAATGAAAAAGAAAATACAAGAGGTAAGAAGAAAGGGTAAAGAGGGGTACAGGAAAAAACGAAAAGTAAAAGACGCTGAGGTAGGTATAGATGAGATTGTATTTCATGCCTTCGCAAACTTTTTGTTCGGTTTATCCAGTGGGTTGGTAATTGCAGCAATGGTATTAGGAAATATGTGGATTATAATAGGGGTCTATTTTCTCCACAAAAAAAATGAGGTGAAAACGATTCCTCGAATGCAGTATAAGAGTAAATTTGGTAAGGAGTGGTTATACCCAATTCCAAGTACATTAGGATTCCTTTGCAGTTATTTAATTGCGGAGTATATAAAGAATTGGGTTTAAAAAAAGCTATTATGGAAGTAAGTACATTAGAACGACAAAAGGTAGTTATAGGGGGAGTTAAGCGGTCGCCCCTTCTTATACATTATGGGTCAGATAAGTTTATTCCTAAGAAAGTATTACCTGTTAAGAATACAGATTGGGTTAAGCCAAAAAAAGAGGGAGGCTTATGGACTTCTCCAATTGATTCAAAATGGGGGTGGAAAGACTGGAATGATTGCGAACAATTTAGAGATTGTGATGAGCAGAACTCTTTTACTGTTTGCTTGAATCCTGATGCTAAAGTATTTGTCATTGATTCATTAGAAGATTTGAAAAACGCACCATTGATAGATGGGTACATTAAAAGGGTGTTGGATTTTGAGTTGATAGCACAAAATTATGATGCCATTTGGTTAACTGAGAAAGGGCAAAATGAAACTCATTCATCTTATCCGATTGATTTATGTGGGTGGGATTGTGAAACAGTATTAATACTAAACCCTGATTGTTGTAATGAGGTTTACCAGAGGTGAGGGTAAAAATAAAAAACATGAAATTAGAAAACAGAATCAAGTGCGTCCTAATGGATTTTGAAATTAACGAGGTGTCCTTAAAGGTAGCAACAAAACGAATCCTATCTTTGTTAGGGGGTGTTTATTGTGAAGGTATAGACGAGGATATAATACGGGATATTAAAACAGTAGGTACAAAAAAAGAATTACAAAACAGCACTTTTCACTTAGCCAATGCTTTTGCTTTGTTAGGGGAAGGCGAAATTGCTCAAGAATTACATATACTGCATAACAAAATAAATTAAGTATGAACACCAGAAAGGAAACTATTATTTTGTAACTGAATAAAAAAAAAGAAAACAACATGAAAGTAATTAAATTCACTATTGAGAACTACAAAGCATTAAAGGGTAAGCATGAGTTTGAGCCCAACGGAGACTCTTTCTTCTTAATCGGAGGAAATGGTAAGGGTAAAACAAGTGCGGGTCAAGCAATGATTGACATATTAACCAAAAAGTTCCCTTCTCAGCCTGTTACAGAGGGCGAGAAAGAGGGTTACATTGAGTTTACCTTAGATAATGAGTCAAAGCTATTCGCTAAGTTCACCAATGGTAAGAAGCCAAAGGTAGAGTTTATAACAGAGCAAGGGTATAAGGTAGGAAGTCCGAAAGAGCTTATGGCGGATTTAGCAGGAACTGCAGCTAACTTCAACATAGAGGAGTTTCTTAACTTAGCCCCTAAGCCGAGGAGAGAGATGTTAGAACGTATTCAAGGTATTGATATGAATGCTTTGAACGAGGAGGAGAAGGAAGCTATGGAGAATAGAAAACTTCTTAAACGTCAACTAAAAGACCAAGAAGCGAGGGTTACATCATACGATAAGGAATTAGTGGGTAAGGAGCCTGTCAAATCTAATGATTTGGTAGAAGAGCTAGAAACGATGAACAAATTCAATGATGCTATTGTTACATATAATAATAGAGTAGAGTCTTTAGATTCTGAGGTTGAAGATATTGATGCTGAAATTGAAAGGTTAAAAACTTTGCGGAAAGAAAAGAACAAGCAAATAAAAGAGATTAAAACCAAACTAAAAGATAAAGAACCTTACTCTCAATCTAAAATAGATGAGGTAAAAGAGAAACTATCTAATGCAGATGACTACAATGCTAAGGTAGAAGAAGCTAATCGTATCCATAAGGAAGCGCAGCAAGTGAGAGCTTTAGTTGACCAAGTAGAGGATGCAGACAATAAGGTTAAGGAAGTAAGGGAAACAAAAGAGAACTTACTTCAAGAGAATCCTTTACCTGCGGAGGGGTTAGAGTGGACTGCGGATGGGGATTTATTATTAGATGGATTGCCTTTTGAAAGTAATCAGATAGCAACTTCTCGTAAAGTTATAGCAGGGTTACAAATTGCAGAAACTTTGTTAGGGGATATTAAGTACATTCACTTTGATGCTTCGGTATTAGATAAAGATAGTGCAGATGAAGTAGTAGATTGGGCAGAGGAGAAAGGCTTGCAGCTTTGCTTAGAGAGAGCGTTATGGGAAGGCGGTGAGTTGAAGTTTGAAGTAGTAGATAATTCTTAAATGTATTATGTTTAGTTCTGTGGTACACGCCTAATAACGTAACTGTGTATTTTGAAGCAGTAAAGCCTCTTGTTAGGGTTAAGGTACACACAGGACTAAACTTAGTTTCGGGGGAAAAGTAAAAAACATAAATGAAAGACGTAACAGTATATCCTAAAAACTCCGATGTTGTGATTAGTATGGAAATCTCTAATGGGTATATAAGCACTGTATCAGTTAAACAAAAAGGAGGGGAGGATTGGATAACAATGGAACACAAAGATTTAATAGATGCCCTTATTAGGGGCGTAGAGGAATCAATTATGAACGAAAAAATATAAACAAAATGAGAAACTTAAAAATTGCAGTTTTATTACTAATCGGATTTTCTTTATTTTCCCCGCAAAACATATTCGGGCAAAGCCAAGAATATCAAGAGGGTTGGGAAGATGGGCATTGCCAAGGCTGGAAAGATGTCAAGGGAAGATACGCAGTATGCCCTGTAACACCTATTTGTCCTGTACCTACCATAAACTGCCCTAATGGGTATAGATGTGGGTACAATCGAGGATTCAAGAGAGGACGTAAGGATGCGATAGAGGCTAGAGTTAGTAACAGACGTATATTTGAAACACGAGGGTATAGACCTAATACAAGAAATTAGATTAACGGACGAGTGTAACCGTAGTTGCGGTGAATTAACAACGAAACTTAACAAATAGAAAAATGACAAACGAAGAATTTTTAAGAGATGTATTTCCGAATCATACTGACAAGTCTCTCTTAGAATTGCATAAAGAACTATTACGGTTACACAATGTTGGGCGTAGTGTTTCTAAGGTTATTGACATAGAAACAAAAGTGCAGATGACTAAACGGGAATGGCGGCAAGTATACCGCAAAGGATGGCACATAATGACCATTGGGGGCGCAAATGGTGGATAAGGTACAAATGGAACACCTAGCATTACACACAACGGTTGATAATATTTTACGTGCCGAATGCAAGGCACATAGTTACAAACACTTAAAAACTGAGTATTTGACTCTATCTAAATGCTCTACAACGGCATTGATAAATCCAGTAATAACAAAAATATGGCAAAGAAAAAGAAACCTATGACTAAAGACGAACATAACAAAGAAGCTCAAAGATTATTGGGGGTATCTAATGTTATGCATTCGTTGCCAACCGCTTGGTATTTTGAATGGAATGGTGATGAACCACCACGAATATTTGATGCAGCTGGTAGGTGTGTATGTGTATTGAGTACTGGAACCTTTAGTGGTTCTTATGAAATTGAACAGATAATTGCAAATGCAAAAAGATTGCTTTCAGGCAATGATACATAACGGATCTGGGCTGTGAGCCTGTACTTGTATGGCTTTATAGCCCGTGTTATGCCTGTTTTGGGCGAATTTGAATACTAATTTTTGAATAATGAAAAACTTTTATTGTCAGCAAAAATGTGGTGAAGTCGATTTTTCGATTGACGAATGGAACAAAAGCTATTTAGAGATTGAAGCAATGCCAATTTCACAAGCTGAAAAAGATAAACTGATTGACGGTGAACCCTGCGAAAAGCAGTGCTTTGACTGTATGGCAATCGTGGGAGCAACAAGAAAGAAAAATCGACTTATACGAGAAAGTCAAGCCCAAAATGGGGCATAACGGCTCTGGGTATGGAGTCGGTTTTTTACGGATTTAAAAACGAAAATATTATGGATATTAAATTGAAATATAAGTCTTGGATTGGCGAAAAACACGCTGATATAGCGCACAAACTAATAGGTAATGATATTGAAACGTTTGCTCTTGAATTTGCAGAACACTTAGTAAAAAACTGCTCTATACCCAATGTTGTAGGGCGAAGCGAACAGTTAAAGGCTTTCGCTCAGTATCTTGATGAAATGCATGGTGGTGAAGATTTTGCAGTTAATGAGATTGATAACTTTTTGAAAAGCCTTTAATTGCCTACAACGTACCGAGTATATGAAATGTAGGCGTTTTAAAACACTTACATTTCGGATTTAAAACAAAGGTAGATTAAGTGGAATAACGGCTAAAACAGCACTTACTCGCCTATATTTTATATACTGTGTTAGCCACCGTTTTTTATTATGAAAATTATAACAACAGAAAACAACGTAATTCAATTAGAAGAAGTGTTTAACAGCATTATTCTAAAAACAGCCGATGGTGAAGAAATGGCAATTTGTATGCGAGATACTGGTTTTGAGTTTAAATATCAAGGCGAATGGTATTTTGCAAAAGAAGGACAAGTAATGCCATTTCATAAATCAGTAAGGGGAAATTATTTAGTAGACCAAACACCACATGTGGATAGCGATAATGCTGTTTCAAATGGTGGCTAACTAGTTTATAAACGAACCTAAACCAAAGCATAACCAACTAAGCGACAAACAGTTACGCTTTGAAATGAAAAAAAAGAAGGTTAAATACTTGCGGGGGAAATAAAAAAGAAATATATTTGCACCAAGCAAAAAACAAAACTTATGAAAGAGCAAAAACTTTATGAAAAATTACTATGGTTAGAAGAAGATTATGGAAAAGTAACTTATGATAACTTATCTTTAGAATATGATGAAGCCTATATAAGACTATTAATCAATGGAGCTCAAACAGACATAGATGCTCACATTGAGGATATAGCAGACGCATTAGGCGTATCCCTAGAGACAGGTATTGCTTATACCCCTATGGGGTATGCTTCTGCCCATGACCCATACCAACAAGCTGAGGAGCGTTCTGAATACACCTTACCTGCGGATGAGCAGTTTTCGGATTTTACAGAGCGTGAAATTATAGATGCTTTGTTGGGAATTTAGTTTGGGGGAAAAGAAAAAAAATATGTCAGATACCAAGTATGAGTATAAATATAACCAAAGCAAAAAGTTGGGAGTAGCAACTAAAGACCCTGATATGATATATAGGTTATTGTCTAGCGAAGGTTGGGTTGCAGATAATCCTACCATTCGAGTTTCAATATTAGAAGGGGGTTTAGTTGAGGTAGATATCAACGGTAATGCGATAGGGGACTTAGAACTATTACGAATGTTTGTTGAGACAGGTAGGGACATAGGGGATGTATATGTTAATGGGACTAAGATGCCTGACGACTTGAAAGAGAAGTATATGATGCATATTATTAAGGAAATAGTAAAAGGAAAAAATGAACAATAACAACTACTATGTACCAACCATTGAAGAATTTAGAGATGGGTTTAGGTACGAATATAAGGCAGATGAGTTTTTAGGGATATTGGAGCCTACAAAAGGAAAATATGTAAAAGAAACTTTCACAGGGGGAGGAGGCGGTATGGACGGAGAAAGCGAACGTGACGATTTATACAACTTAATAAATGAAGAAAATGTTAGGGTAAAGTATCTTGATGAGGAAGACCTGTTAAAGTTAGGTTGGGATAAAAATAAAAAAACAAGTGGTTATAACGTAGAACCAACGGTGGATTGTTTGGATGCGGAAGATAGATTGTACGTGTTAGAACTTAAAAACCAAGGGAGGGTAGACATATCTTTATACGCAGGAGGGGGGTTAATGGGAAGGGAGTTGGAACTTATGTGGAAGCTACCCAATATTCAGGTTCGTAATTATAATGAAATGGAAGTTTTGATGAGGCAATTATCAATAAGCCCTTCTAACATAAAAAGATATGATATATGAATTTCACACAGAAATACCACGAGTTATTAAACACAATATTAAACGAAGGGGAAACACGCCCAGACCCCAACAGAGAGGGCACAACAAGACTTCAGATACCATTCTATAGTTTGGTACATGACTTACGAGAAAGTTTCCCTGTGCAAACCACAAAAGGAATGCGGTGGAAAAGTATTGTGGTTGAAACCTTATGGTTGTTGAGAGGAGAACACGATATAACTTCTTTACAAGAACAGGGAGTACACATTTGGGATAAGGATGTGGAGAATTATAAAAAAAGAAAAGGTATTGATCGTGAATTTTTTGTAGAGCCTTGGGGAAGAGTAATAATGAGGCATTCCAAGGAAAACAGTAATTCAGTAGGGAATATGTATGGAGTGCATTGGCGCAATTATGGGGCAAATGTAGAGTATAATTTTACAGCAGGGGTAGGTATAGACCAACTAATTAATGTTATTGATGGGATAATAACAAACCCATACTCATCAAACCTGACTATATTTGGAGACAATCCTCAGTTTAGGGAACACCAAGCGTTACCATGCTGCATGAATTATATGCAATTTTCTTGTTCTGAAAACCCCGAAGGTGGGTTCTTTGTAGACTTAAGCATTAACTACCGTTCCCATGACAATATTCTTGGTTATCCGTGGAATGTTGCACAGTATGCTTTAGTGCTAGCTATTATTGCGAAGTGGACGGGAAACACACCCCGCTATTTGCGGGTAGTTTCTCAAAACGTGCATCTGTATGACAACCAAATAAAGGCAGCTAAGGAAGTGTTAACTAGAAACGAATGGGCTTTCAAAGAACCCAAAATAGTTTTACCCAGTATTAAACCTGATATGCGTTTTCATAACTACATAAATAAGGACTGGAAAGAATTTGAGTTAGAGGACTATAAAAGTTTCGGGAAATTGAATAACCAACCAAAAATGTTAGGGTATGACAGATAGAAAAACAGTATTAACATTCAAAGAACGTGAAACGAAAATAACAATAGAAGAGGAGGGCACAGTAGGTGTGGAACGTTTTGCAGAGATGCTTGTTAAAATAATATTCGCATCAGGTTTTGATTTGGAAGATATAAGTAACGAAGTATATTCATTAACTAACGAAATAATAAAATCGAACAATGAAGGAGATAATAGAAATGGTTAAAATTGTAGGTAAGGTTGGTTATGGGCACAGGCCCTTCAACCTATTTTTAACCCACCCAAACGGAAAGGTACAGGCTATCACAGTATCTAAAGATGGGTTTGAGGGGCAAGAATTATACGAATCCGAAAAAGAAATAGTGGATTTGGGGAACTATTTGGAGGGTAGACCTGTTTATAGTTATGAATTGACTACCAAAGTTTTGGTGGAACGATATCCTGAGACAGGAGAAACCAAAGTAACAGATTTTAAAACCGATAAAAACTGCTAAAAATGAAGTATTTAAACATCGCACTAATTTTACTACTCTCTTGCTTTACACAAGCCCAAACCATAGAGAAAGACCTAAAGAAAACTTTAGAGCAACCTGATTCGATTAGTATTGACCTAAAGGTATATGCTCCTCATTACTATCTGGATAGCCTTGATCAAATACAGGACTTCCTAGAAATTCGTGAAGAAATCGAATGGTATATGCTGGAGCGTATTCCATCTTTATATCCAACGCATGAAATAACATACAGAAGGTGCTCTACGAGTTCAACACGAACGGAGTCTTTTCTAAATGTAAATGGTGAAGAGTTGCCCGTATCTTTTAGGTATCGTATATTTGAACCTAATACGGCCATCAATACCACAGATAAACCAAGGTTAGTGGTCTATTATTACCATTGCTTTGATGCGGTTAGAGAATAAATGTCCAGTTTTTTAATTAATTAACTGGACAAAAATAAATTATGAGGAGTCCCCGCAAGAAAGCCCCCGCACTTTAGTCGGGGGAGTATGTCAATGCATAGACTGTCAAAAAAACGTAGCAAACTAATTGCATACAACGGATAGGTATATGGTTAGTGCGCCTACCAAAACTCCCCTATCGCGCCAAATTGGCGCGATAATGGCGCGATAAACAATAAAGCACCGACCTTCACTGGCGCATTAACTATATACATTGTTGTGTGTAGTGTGAGTATTAGCAGATAAATTTGATTGAAATGAGAATAGAGATTAAATACCAAATGACTCTTCCTGATGTAGATCATACTAATAAAGAGTTGGAAGACTATATCAAGTATATGGTAGGCGTCATAAATATAATGCCTAAAGAATCACCATTTGCTAAAGACCATGATATAACTATGAGTCAAAATACACATTATCAATACGAAGAGATAAATCCTAATGGCGACTAACACCAAACTATCCGCCGTTACTATGGCGTGATAGCGATTATTAACCTGATGTTGCAAAGGCTATCCAATTACCCATTGTTGTAGCATCGTAAAAAGAACGATTATGGAATGTAGTTACAAAAAGAATAGCGTGCAACCGTGTAAAGATTGCCCGCGAAAGATAACAGCATTATACAGGTGTAAATTATTACAGGAAACGAAAGATAGAATAAAACAAAAAAATGAATTATGAACAAATATTTAGTAGCATTACGTGTGGGCGGTTTAATGGAGAGGCCAGAAATAATTCACCAAAGTTTTGATATTATAGAAGCTCAAACACAGGATGAAGCAAAGGAAAAGTATAATAAAAAACATAATTGCTCATTTTTTTACGGCACTTGTTTAGCTGAAAAAGTTGATTCTAAAATAAAAGTTTTAGATAAAAGGGTAAGCTACGAACAAGTAGCGCGTTTAAAGGGCGTATAATTTGTTTAGAATATTAAATTTAAAAGGTTTAAAAGCACTTAAATTTCGGATTAACAACAAAGGTAGATTAAGTGGAATAACGGCTAAAACAGCACTTACTCGCCTATATTTTATATACTGTGTTAGCCCCCTTTTTTATGGATGCAGAATTTAAAAAGGCAGTTGTAATAGCTGACCAATTAGAAACAGAAATAAGTGATATGGACTTAGGCTTGACCTATATTGAAATCGCAAAAACTGCCGAGTTTACGGCAATGAAAATACGTGAGCAAATACCAATGTACACTGGTAATCTTAACCCGAAGTGGAAAGTATATGATAATGTAGTAGCTTTACTTAAAGATCGAGTAAATGGGGGCTAACACCAAGCTATCCGCCGAACGATAAACTTTCAAAACTAAGCACAAATTTCCAAAGGCAATTATATATAGCCTTTGTTATAAACTTTTAAAATTATGGAGGATTGGAAACTATTAAAAGAAGAATTACCAACAGAAAGCGGTGAATATGAAGTGATAAACAACAGTAATTGCAATGGTGGGTGGGGCTTGTGTTATTATGATACTGAGAAAGGTTGGGATATACCAGATATGATTGCAAGTTTCTACAAGATTATAAAATGGAGACAAAAGCGAAGGGAATAATTGTTATGTATAGTACAGATTTAATAAACGAAATATGGAACAATTAGATATACTAAATAAAAAGCTTGATAAAATAGGAATAGATGTTGAATTTATGGCAGACTTTCCTTGGATATACCTATACAAGATTAACGGAGAATTAGTAAAAGAACGATACGAAGCTGAACATGGATTTACAATAGCATTTTTACCCGTAAGAAGAGATAAGTCTTTTCACTTTACAGAATTGAATGTTATTTTTAAGCTGATACGTAAGTATTGTACATAACGTCCGCAGGTATAGTTAGTGCTTGATTAGAATTACAAAACTTTCAAAATACAAATACAGATGAAAAAAGAACAGAACTTAGAGACAAGCAGAGAGCAGGCATTAACTATGCCTGTTGTTAGCCGTAGTTTTTTATCCGAAGATGATTTAGTAGAACTTGGATTTCAAAAACGGTTAATGTTAGGAACTGGTTATGTAAGTATTAGTAGTATGCGACCTGCGCAATACTATTACAAGAAAGGCAGGATAACAATAAACGCTACTGAGTTTTGGACTTGGTTCTTAGATGGGCAGCAAAGAAATGATATAGCTGTAAGTAGCAAGGGTGCTTTGCGTGAGCTTCTTCAAAATTACGGCTAACACCAAGCTATCCGCCGCGCAGTGGTGTGATAGCAACTGTTGTACTTTGCGATTCGCGAATTACGAATATCTGCTTATCGTCAGATAATTAATAGTATCGGGTTATATGCAGATAAACGTAGCAAAATAATTGAGGGAAGGGCATTTCCCGACAGTCGTCAACGTGAAGCATTGGCTTGTGCGTAGGCTGTAGAATCTGCGAGCTCAAGTACCGCAGAGTATGTCAAATTTTAAATGGTGGTAATAAAGCAATTAAACAAAAAAATATGAAAACGACAACATTAATCATTTTAGTAATGGTAAGCTTATCCCTTTTCGCACAGCGAGACCAAGGGCAGAGTTTTATGGAATATTACACTCAAAGGGATAAACTGCTTCATGTTGGGGCGGGATTCGTTATAGGGGCAGGAACCACCCGAATTTATGCTGTAACTAGACCCAATGGACCTTTAATCAATGCGTTTGGATGGGGAGTTATGGTAGGCTGGGGAGTAGCAGGGTTTAAAGAAGTTGTATATGATGATATGTTAAATTTAGGAAACCCTGATGCAGGAGACTTCTATGCAACCGCAATGACTGCTGTGGTAGGGGCTGGGATTGAGGTAGGTTTTCAAAAATGGCAAAGAAAGAGATATAAGAAGAAACGAAACAAAGTAGTAACCGATTTCGCAACAGGACAAAGAAAACAGTTAAAACTATGATAGACTTACCAAAAAAAGATAAAAAAGGAACGCCTATGACATCATACTCCCAATGTAGTATGTTTAACAAGGATAAAGGATTTAACATACAAAGTTGTGAGGGGAAGTATGAATATATACAACGTTATTTTTTAGGGAAGCAATTTCCTGATACGATGGGTTGGGCTGCTTTCGGAAATAAAGTAGAAGATGCTATTGAAAAGCAAGACTTCTCAAAATTCACCAAAGAGGAAGCGGAGGTATTAAAGAAAGTCCCTCACCACCCTGTATTTCAAAAAGAACTGATTGTGCCTTTCGATGGATTTAATCTAAGGATGTTCATTGATAATGCGACTGAGGATTTAAGTGATTTTGTTGACTTTAAAACAGGTTCCGAAAATTCAATTAAGCAGTATTATGATAAGTCTTATAATCAGTTGGAAGTTTATGCTTTGGGAATTAAAAAAGTAACAGGGAAACTTCCTAAAACAAGCAAGGTGATTGCTATAATGAGAGAGGGTAATCCGTTTCGGGGAGAGTCTTTAAAAGTTGGAAAAGGCCATAGGTTTATTGATCGTAAAATAAAATTAGATGATATAAAGAGAACAGAAGAATGGATATATGAAACAGTAGAAGAAATAAGTAAGTATTATAAAGTATTCAAACAAATCCAACAAGTAACATAGATGGAATTAACAGAAGAAAAAGACAACAGATTAAAACATGTATTGAAAAAAAATGAATTTATATATGGGGAAGAGCCTGAAGAATCAGAAGGATTAATAAGTATTTATAGCCATGGCAAAGAGATACCTATATTACACAGAAAAGGGTTACTTTCAGTATTTGGTAAAACAGGTGTCCGTAAGACTTCTTTTTTAGCTTTATTGGGTAAGATTGCCTTTAGTAATGAAACGGTAGGTAATTTAACTGCTAACCTAAAAGGAGGTATTGTTTGGATTGATACAGAGCAAGCGGGTATTGAGTTTTTTAAGGTGCAGACTTTATTTCATAATATGTGCGGCCTCGAAGATAATTCGCCAAGAATAAAGTCCTACAGTTTAGTAGAACTACCAAACTTAGAGGATAGGTTAGATGCTATTGAGTTGGCTATTAGTAACATGGAAAATGTAGATGTATTAGTTATTGATGGGATTAAAGATTTATTGTTAGATAGTAATGATGAGTCTACGTCAAAGGCAGTGATAGAGCGATTAAGAGCATATTCAGTAGCTTATAATTGCGGGCTAATTACAGTCTTACACACGGATAAGAAAGGACACCATATGGTAGGGCGATTAGGAACTTTATTAGGGGAAAAATCTTCTTATACAATGAGATTAGAATTAGATAGAGGTACAGGCGAAACTATTATCACAGGGGATAAGACAAGGGGTAAAAAATTTAAGCCTTTTAGAATTAATCACAATGACGAGGGAGAAATTGTAATAAAGGATGATAATCCAAACCTAATGGATAGCTCTGAGAAAGCCACAGAGGATATGTTGGAAGAGGTTCCTACCCAAATGGAAGTAACACGAGCTACGGGGGGTGAACTTCCATTAGATGAAGATGATCCTGACTATCTTCCCTTTTAAAAGAAAATTATGAGTAGAAGTACAAGAGATAAGCACAAAAGCAGGATTCAAAAATTTCCTTTATCCGAAGATATATGTGGGGTGACGGTAACTGAGATTAGTGTAGGAAAAAAGGGAAAAACAGAGTACCTAAAAATTATATTTAGGAAAGGGGAATACACCTTAACACATTTTGTCACAAGACCAAGTGTTGAGTTTTTACGGAAGTATTCATCGAGCGAACAAGAGCTCAAGATGAAGTTGAAGCAGGAGAAAGAAGCAACAAGGGATTGGATTGAAACATTCTTTGCTGTGTTTTTAACGAGTGAGCAGATGATAGAAGCTAGAACAAAAGCCACTAATTACATAACATATTGTGAAGCGTTAAAAGAGTTTGCGGAACAAAATAATTATCAAAATAAACAACTATGTATAAAAACAGTCCCCCATAGAAAAAGGATGGTAACCATGCCTAAGTATGGGGATTTTATTAAATTACAGAATGACGATTCTATATTTTTAGAATGGTCGAAATGGGAAAAGAAACAAATATCAAAAAACGTAAATTAAACAAGTATGAGTAGAAGTACAAGAAATCAAATCACAACAAACCCTGTAGATTATTACATTAATTGGTCAGCGGGGGAAGGGTATATCCGAGTATATAACCGAGAGACTAAGGAAACCACAAAACGGGAAACCTTGAAGTTTGCAGTCTTAGATAATTTATTTGCCATATCAGGTTATACTGAGGAGGATGGTCAAATTTATAGCAATGAGATACGCAATATTTCAGAAGACGTGCTTAAAGTTCGGCAAGGTAACGAAACTATTGCGGTAGGTACTTATTCTGAAATCAGAGAAAGGGTTAAGTCCCGTGGAGGTAAGTTCACTAATGTATTATACGTCCTATTAGAGGATGGTAAGAGTTTAGGTCAGATTAAATTCAGCGGTGCTTCAAATGGGGTATGGATAAGCTTTAAAAATAGCGGAGCAGATTCTCCTTATGAGGGTAATCCTAAGCCTGATATTTATCGGGAGGGTATTGCTATTGTGGGAAAATCAGAACTACGTAAAAAAGGAGTAGCTAAATGGTTTGACCCTGTGTTGGAGACGTATGAAGTTTCAGAGGAGTTTGATGAAAAAACTCTTATGATGGATGAAAAGGTACAGGCTTATTTAGGTACTAAGATTGAAAAAGATCAAGAGTCTATTGATAAGGCGGGTAGTCTTTATGGTACAGAAGAGGCGGTTCCTCCTAAGGAGTCCGTTTCAGGCCCAGTCCCTGACCTGACCGAAGCTGATTTAGCAGAGGAAGATGATGACCTACCGTTTTAACGTAGGAGCACCCCTGCTTAGTTAGAGCAGGGGTGTTTTTTTTAATTTAAAAATATGAAAAGATGAAACAAGCAAACATCACATTAGAAACCGCCAGAGCCTTGTACGCCCAAGGCGGGGCGGCTAGACAGATAGCATTAGATAACTTCTTAGAATCGGATTTAAAAGAACCGAACTGGCCTAAGAGTTGGTTAGATTTAAGCTATATAAATGGTTGTTATATACGAGCATCATCGCAAATATTTAGCGCTCATACTGATCCTACACGAACGAATATAAACGTAGCCCCATCAAAATCTGACTGCGAAAACATCCTGGCCTTCTGCCAGTTACGACAGTTAGCCGAACGGATGAATGATGGGTGGGAGCCGAGCGAAAGGAACAGAGGTTATACTGTTAATTATTTCTTTAACGGCGGGTTAAAAGCTACGAGTACCCATACAAGTTTTAAAGAATTAATAGTTTTCAAAACTAGAGATATGGCTGAGTTTAGCCTAAACCACCACAAAGATTTGTGGGAAAAATATTGGAAGGTCAAATAACAACAAAATGAATGGTAAATTACAGAAGGCTAAAAAAGTACATTCAATCAGATGTTTTAATTTACCGATACTTTTTTGGGGACTTTGAAGTTAACCAAGTGTATTCTTCACCTTTACGAAAAGATTATAACCCTTCTTTTAGCATAAGACAAAGCCAAAAGGGAAACTTATATTGGGTGGATTACGGGCTTGCTGACCAAGAGTATTTTGATGGGGTGGGGTTAGTTATGGCAATGTACAATATAACCCGACAGGAGGCCATACAAGCCGTCTGGTCGCATTTGGTAAGGAAGGAGAAGTACAAGATTGTACGAAACACAAAACCAAAAGTTAAAAAGAAGGTTCCTTATGAGTTTTTACACAGCAGTTTACGTCCGTGGGAACTAAAGTATTGGGAAGAGCATTTAGTCAATGAGCAGCTATTAAATATATATAACGTACATTCTTTAAATGAACTAATCCGAGATGATAAATTAGTAATGGAATCCGTTAAAGGAAACCCTGCTTATATTTATTTGTGGGAAGAGAATGAAGAAGCATTTAAGTCCTATCGTCCATTAGATAAGTTTAATGATAAGTTTAGAGGACAACAGAATGGGATGTGGATACAAGGGTTTGAGAACTTACCTAAACAGGGAAGGGATGTAATTATTCAAAGTTCTATGAAAGATGTGTTGGTTTTAACTTCTGCCCGATATAATACAACAGCCCCGCAAAGTGAAAACTCACATAGAGCATTATTAGATAAGGCACGAGAATTAAACAATAGGTTTGATAGGGTGCATATTCTTTTTGATGCCGACAGCCCTGGGATTAAAGCAGCTAAAGTGTTAAACCAAAAGGTAGGAGGTAATTGGAACATATTAAATTGGCCGAGGGCGTGGTCAAAAGACCCATCTGATTTGGTGCATAAAGAAAGGAACTACTATTTACTTAACGAATTTATGAGAAAGCATGGAATTTATAAGCATTGACCCTGCCTTAGCTAATACAGCATTAGTTTTCGGGGAAACAGAAGGAGACGAATTGAGGTTAATAGAGTACAAATTAATCCAAACTAAAAAAGAAAAAGGGGGAACCGATGAAGTAGTAGGAAGATGTGAGCTCATCAATAATAATGTACATGACTACATTAAAGAGAAGGACCCTGATTATGTTTTAATTGAAACTCCAAGCGGAAGTCAATCCTTCATGGGAGGGGTTAGTTATGCTGTGGTTTGCTATTTAATTGCCACAATAAAAAGGTATAAGGAAGTTCTAACAACGACCCCTGTAGGTATGAAAAAGCATATATTAGGTAAAAATGATGCAACTAAAGAAGAAATAATTGAATATGTGGGAACAAAATACCCTTATTTTGAGTTACCTATGGTAGGAACACAAATAAATAAATCAAAAGCAGAACACATTGCTGATGCGGTGGGTGTTGCTGAAACTTGTTTAAACATAAAATAATGTACGAAGAAGAACAAATATTAAAAAGTATTGATTTAATTATGTCTTACTTTCACAAAGCTGTGAAAACAGGGGATATAAGCAAAACAGGAGACCCTGATGCTGCGGAGTACACTAGCTTTGATGATTACATAAGGGACTTACGTTCTCGACTAACCGTAGTTTCTTATTACCTCACCAAAGATTTGTTGTATGATTCTAAAGTGAATGAAAGGAAGTATGAGTTAAGGTCTAAGATAATACAGGCTGAGAAGCAATTAGAGTACCAAGATGAAGCAAGGGGAGAGGGGTATTCTAAAAGTCAATCTGAGACGGTAGGTAGAAAACGCGCGGAAAAAGATAAAGACTACATAGATATACAAGAGCACTACAATGACTCCTATACAAAAAGTTTACTTTTTAACAACTTAAAGTGGCAAATAGGGCATACCCTACATGCTATGGCCCAATACACAAAAACTAATTTTAGTTAGCAAAACGCAAAAACGTAAACAATGAAAAAAGGTAGGTATATGGTTAATGCGGCTACCCCAAAATATTGAATTAAGCACTAACATAACAAGCGTGTTAACTTTATACAATGTTGTACGCTTTTAAAATTACGGATATGATAAAACAAAAGTTAATTGAAAACGGGGTAAAAAACCTAAAAGCATTTGGATATGACAAGGTAGATAAAGACAACATCTTTACGGACTTAATTTATAGTCAAATGTTTAAGAGTATGCTTGAAGATAATAAAGGACACAGAGATGATATAGACAATGCCATAGATAACTTACTTACTAAAATTAAAACCGATAGCAAGTAATTTTTATTGCGTACAACGGTGAGCATAAAAAACGTGGAGCAAGGCGGAATGTGTTTTTATGCATTGTTATGCTCTCGTTGCGGATTATTAACGATGAAATTTAAACATAGATGAATATTGAAAAAGAGATACAAGCAAGGGTGGATTTCAAAAGGAAGGAAATCTTAAAAGCGGTTGAAAATACTGCAAAAGCAAATTGGAATGTAGCATTTCAAAACAATAGCCAAAAGCATTCACATTATTGGGAAGCATTTGGAAAAATGAAACAGATGCTAATTAAAGAAATGGAAATGGCTACTCCATACGATGATATGGCTGAGCAAAAACGCAGAAAGAAACGAGATGAAGCTGTTGATAAAATAATGGAACGATTTTGTAAACGGGGTGAACGAGATTACCACCATAAAGAAAGATTGCTTGTATCTCTAATCGAAAATGCTCAAAATTGGTAGGATTACAGCAATGGAGCATAACGGAAAAGTGTATGGTGTCGTGGCGACCAAATAGCACAAAACATTGATTAATAACGAAACTTAATAAAATGACGCAGACTTTAAATGATTACGGGATTGAGCCATGCACTATACATAATGTTGTGTGTAGTGCTTTTACGCAAGAACAATGGCGAAGGCTTGCAACTCGAATAGATAACGAGTATATAGGTAGTGAAAAGACCTTTACAGCAGAACGTAAAAATGGTTATTACTACCTAAATACAAATAGGTGTGATAATGCTGGAATGATTAAAGTTTACACTAACGGGATTGGAATTGATAAAATAACCATTTTGGGTGAACATACAGAAGGTTGGGATGAAATACAGAAAGGCACTTACGGAAACATAAAAAGGTCTTTGAACGGGTGGAATAACTAGCATTACACACAACTAGTTTATAAACAAACCTAAACCAAAGCGTAAATAACTAAATATCAAAGGGGTGTGCTTTGAACTAAAAATAAAACAGAATGAAAAGACCAGAAGGTATGTCTTACGAAGAGTATAGACAAAAAAGAAAATTCGACCAGAAGAAAAAAGAAGTTATTAAGAAGGGGTTCTTTATAGAAAAAGTACCTCCCTCAACAAGGCGGCAAAAACGACAAAGCGCAAAGAATGAAAAAGAGATGCGTGAAGCTATGGTTTCTTATGTAGATAGGTTTGGGCAAGAGAAAGGGATGCAGCTTTGGATGAAACGCTACTTGGGTATTGAAATGAAAAAGGATGAGGAAGAGTAGACCGTTAAGCAAAGAGTTTTTAAAAGAAAGAGGCTATTGTTGTGGTAACGGATGTAAGAACTGTCCTTATTTCCCCCGCAATAAAAAAGGTAACACAAAATTAAAATAATGGGAGTTAAAGCTTGTAGTAACACAGACTGTGATAATATAATGTGCGATACCTACATAAATGCGGTAGGGTATGTTTGCATTGATTGCCAAAAAGCGTTTAAACAACATTTGATAAGTCAAAAAGTAGGATTTTTAAATAATTATGAGTTAGCAAAGGAGTTAGGTTGGTTTTTAGATGGGGGCTTGTCCTCAGAAACCCCAGAAGACTATGATTATATAGATGAGTTTTTTAGAACATACAAGTAAAAGCTAAATAAATGAGTAAACAAGTAAAATGGGAAGAACTTCCCGTAGAGATACAAAACAGAATGTTAGACTGCCAAGAGGAGCAGGGTAATGAAAGAAATCCTGATGTGTTTAAAAGGAACATAAATACGGGTAAAGGGAGTGGTGGTTTTATGTGGGATATTACAGAGGAGCGTACTTATTTTTGGGAAACCGTTTTAATAACGGGGAGACTTGATTACTTTTTCACCGAACACCCGAAACAAAAAAGTTCGGTAAAAGATGATTCTACATTAGGGAAGGCTAAGAGATATAATAAAGGAAAACTAAAGCACCAACTAATAGACCCTTTTGTAGCACAACTTCATTCCCGAAGGCATAGCTTAGGGTCTATGAAATATGATGATTTCAACTGGAAAAAAGGGCAAGACTTCATATCCTCTTTAGGTTCAATAAAAAGACATATCAACGCATTTGAGAGAGGGGAGAACTATGACCATGACTGGGATGATGACCATATCCAAACATATGGCTTACCTCATCATTTAGACGCAGCTATGTGGGGTTTAGAAACCTTAATGTGGCAGTTCTTTCATAAGAAAGAAATGGATAACAGGGAGTATAGAGCCCCACAACGCATAGGTTTAGATATAGATGGGGTAATAGCTGACTTCGGAGGGCATTTCTTAAAGTATGGAAAGGGGCAAGGTTGGTTTGACGATGTAGATACTCCTGTCCATTCATGGAATGACTATCGGTTTAGAGACCATTTTCACAAAATACCTGAATCTTTTTGGTTAGATATTCCCGCTATTGTAAAAGGAGAAGATTTACAGTTTGACCCTTGTTGTTATATCACAGCAAGACCCATTAGTTCGGATGTAACAAGGGAGTGGTTGCGCAAAAATAACTTTCCTTTAGCGGTTATCCATACCGTAGGTGTAGATGGAAGTAAATTAGAGGCGTTACGAAAGTCTAAAGTAGAACTATTTGTAGAAGATCATTTCCATAATTGGAAGATGGCTTTTGACCAAGGTATCCTTTCTTATTTAGTTACAAGAGGGCATAATAAAAAGTTTAGTGTTCCTGATGCGCTTCGGATTAACTGTATTAGTGAATTAGATTACGCAGGTAAAAAATAATATATGGTATTAAAGGTTTTAATATTTGTTTGGTTGTTTTTTAATTCCCCGCAAACCCAAACAGAGTGGCTAACTTACATTATTAACGCGGAGTGCGGAATATGTACAAAGGAAGAGAAATATTTGGTCGGGTCGGTAGTGTTGAATAGAGTAGAGGCTAAGTCTTTTCCTAACACGATAGAGCAAGTAATAACACAACATAGGCAGTTTGATGGGTATGAGAGCGTTCATTTTAGGTGGGGAAAGCAATCAGAGAACGTAGCAAAAGACTTATTAAAAGGGAAAGGGCGGACATATAAAATACTTTATTTTGTTAATGAAAGCATAAGCCACAATAAAAAGTTCATTAACTTCGTTAAAGGGAGCCCTAATTACATAATAGCACACAATCATATATTCGGATGATACAAGTAATAACAGAAAGAGAAGAAGCATTTAGGGACATAGGATGGCAGAACTTCATAGATGTAGATTCTGCTTTGTTGGAGTTAAACTTCTCAGAATATATTTCGGTAGATACAGAAACCACAGGGTTTTCTTTTAAGGAGCATGAAATGTTTTCTATGCAATTAGGTATAGATGGTAAAGGGTTTGTAATTGACCTTGAAACCATACCTATCAAATTGTTTAAAAAAGTTTTACAGACTAAACATTTACTTTTTCAGAATGCGGCTTTTGATTTACCTTTTCTATATGATAAAGGGATTGTACCCACAGACATTTGGGATACTTTATTAGCAGAGCAGGTTTTAACTTTAGGTTTGTTAAGTGTAAAGCGAGGGTTAGGAGCATTAGTAGAGAAGTATTGCGGAATAAAAATAGACAAGTCCAAACAAAAAGAAATACATAAGACAGGGATATTAGATTATGAGGCTATAGAATATGCGGGCAAAGATGTATTGTATCTAAAAGAAATTAAAGACGGTCAAATAAAACAAGCTACTGAGGATGGTAATATAAGAGCTATTAAATTAGAAAATAGTTTTGTTCGAGTAAATGCTTACCTTGAGTTTTGCGGAATATATTTTGATGCAGAGTGTTGGATGAGCGTAGCAAGAGAAATGGAGTATTTAGAGTACCGATCTTGGTTACGGCTAAACCAGTATGTTAAAAACAAACTTGGCATAGATGCGGAAGAAGAAGAGATTAACTGGGGAAGTACAGAGCAGGTTAAGCCTATCCTACTAAAGTTAGGGGTTGACATTTATGATGAAAAAACAAAGAAAGAAACATTAAATCAAAACTTTTTAAAGAAGCAGC
>Ga0209924_1000351_pt1 | contig 20774 bp, 16 predicted proteins | sample SalPonR1_C_D1_MG_FD_185700 | JGI IMG/M metagenome (GOLD analysis project Ga0209924, IMG submission 185700) | Salt pond soil microbial communities from South San Francisco under conditions of wetland restoration - Salt Pond MetaG R1_C_D1_MG... ...
CCCGCACTATTGCTGATCTCGACCGATCTGAAACGATCCGCTCAAATCACATCTCGGAAGCCATCCAGTACAGAAGCCTCGACCGGGATGGCTGGCTGGGTTGAAAGATCACTTCTTCACTTTCCCTGGTTATCAATAATGTGCTAAAAATCATTATTAACCTGAGTTCGATTATAAAATCATAAAGAAAAGAGTCCCCCTTCCCCGAAGGGATGCTTGCGGCGAAAAAAGGGGGAAACAGGGGGATAATTGTCAGATTCTTAAAAAATCCGATGAACATCCCTCTCAATCTCTCATTATTAGAGAAGACTTTTATTCTGATCATGTCGAAAATTTAGTAATCGAACTCGGGTTATTACTTACGAAACCCGATTCACACTCCGATAAGAATTTTAAGAGCCATCTTCAGAGACCATGCGCGCGTATATCTAACTATATGGCAAGCGCGGAACAAATGAGCAAGGCACGAGTTACAAAATTGTTATGGAGAACGATACTACACAAAGAAAAACGAATTGGGACTGGGTGTTCACGCTCCCTTTCATACTAATGCTGATCTACCTTTTGATCTGACGATAGAGTACGTCTTGCATACCTGGTAGAAAGATTCCCGTCATTGTAAGCTGTAAATTCTCAAAGACGATCTAACACCCAGTTAGGAGTGAGTTTTATCAGCCAGGCAACTAATCTCCACCGCCGGGTAACATATGAGTAAGACTTCTTTTTTTCGATATCTTTAAGCATCTGTTTAACGGCTTTATCTGTTTCTCCCACCCAGAACATTCCCTTCTTGCCTTCCGTCATCTCGCTCTTAACAAATCCCGGCTTTACATCTGTAATGGTAATATCTTCTTTCATTTTATTGCACCGCTGGCGATAAGCCTGCATGTAAGTAGAGATAAATGCTTTAGACGAGCTGTAAGGAGCTGCACGGGACGACCCAAACAGTGAAGCTATAGATGACACCCCTACAATATGGCCATAACCCTGTTTTTTAAAGTACTGAAAGGCTTCTCCAAATAGCTGAACGAAACCACTTACATTTACATCTATCACTTTTTGCTCCATCGTCGTAATGGAAGAAGACGGGTAATTTGAAATTCCCGCATTCAGCACAATCATATCCATGCCGCCAATATCATCAATAAGCTTGTGTAACTGCTTTTTTGCCTCATCAAATTTCGTCACATCCATTGGCGCATAATAAAAGTAGTTGCCCAATTCCTCTTTCAAATCTTCAAGACGCTCAATGCGGCGGCCTGTACCCCCCACACGATACTCCTTATTTACACACTGGCGGGCTAATTCTTCACCAATTCCAGACGTTGCCCCGATTATAATTACTTTTTTACTCATGGTATGATGTCTTGATTTTTTCACTTCTATCGCGGTCCTGCTGCATTTAATGTACTTTGATAATGTAGCCAGCCACTCTTTTCATGATGCCTGTCAAATTCTTCAGGATGAAATATTTCTGCCAAAATCTCAACCGATGTTTTTATTCTGGGCCCAGGCCGATTAAAGTAGTGATTTCCATCTAAAATATAGACCCGGTTGTTTTTAACAGCGGCTAAATCTTTCCACCCCTCATTTTTTGTCAGGACGCCCATTTCACCCATGGTTTTATTTATTCCATAGCCACAAGGTACAATAAGCAGAATATCCGGATCGAGTGAATGAATGTCGTCCCATGTGCACCATGGGGAATGTTTACCAGCTTCAGCCAAATGGGGAACTCCACCCGCAATTTTAATCATTTCGGGCATCCAGTTACCGCCAGTCATTAATGGATCCAGCCACTCCAGGGCCACAACACTTGGCTTTTCCAATTCTTGCGTTCTATCCAGAATGTCATCAAACCTGTTTTGAATACTCTCCACAAGGTCCTGGCCTTTTTTTGATACGTCCAGTGCATCTGCAATGTTTTGAAAAGATTTAAAAATACCCTGCAGAGTTGATGGAGACACTGACACTACCTGTGTAGTGTCCCCAAAAGTTTTCCTGACAGCTTTTTGTAACTCATTGAATGAAACAGCACAGACCTCACAATGATCCTGAGTGAGGATGATTCCGGGACTAAGGCGTCTGAGCATTTCTTCGTCTACATCATAAATAGAAAGGGCCTTTTGTAATAATCTGGTTACTGACTCATGAATATCCTTGCTTTGAGAGTGTGACGCTCGAGAATAGTTTACGGATGTAAGAACCGGCAGATCAGTTATGGATTCAGGATAATCACAGGCATGCGATCGCCCTATAAGTTGTCCTTCCAGCCCAAGAGCACAGACCAACTCTGTTAACCCCGGCAGCAGGGAAAGTATTTGATCTGACGATTTGTGGGCAGATGTCGTCGTTATACGAATCAGGCTTGAATTGTTGCCAGTTCAGGAGCTTTGTACCTGAGGTATTCAAACCCTCCAAACAGCACGCCGCAGTAGATAAGGTTTCCGGCTATAGTATAGTGAAAGAAAGGAATTGCCGCAGTATAGCACATTATCAGGCCTTCTATCGTAACAGGATACATCGGACTGCTTAACCACACTCCAAAATTACTGACGATGAAAAAGATAACCGATGCTCCTAAAGCTCCACCAATAACACGAGGAAATGATATTTTTTTCAAAAGCGTGATTCCAAGAATAACGATCATTGCAAATGCTCCGTAAATATACAGAAACCCGCTCGTGAAGAACGTGAAACCATCATAATACGCTGAATACATAACATTATTTAAAACAAGATCACTAAGCCAAAGTGCTAATACAGGGATGATAAATGCCAATTTCTTCTTTGGGAAATATGCGGCACCAAAAAGTGCAATCGCTCCCAACGGCGTAAAGTTATAGGCATGCGGCAGCAATCGCGCCAATGCTGCAAATAGAATAAATCCTGAAATGATATAAAATGCTTTTTTCTTCATGGGTCGATCTTGCTTTAAATTCAGAATTATAAAATAACAGTTTTATATCAAAAGTGTGAGTGACATCTGATATAAAATTCAATACCTAAATAAAGCCTGAAGCTTGAGCAAATTCCCAATAGATTTACAATTTACGTGAGATTGAGCTACTTTTATTTTTTTAAAGATATTCCCTTTTAACGTAAGTTGATTACTTCCATAACAAATGCTTTTACCCACCATGGATAGTGACCGCTAATATCCGATATCAAATACACTAATCGGTTTTGGAAGCTACATAACATTAGAAATATCATGTCAAACAACACAGACTTATCCTCTCAGCGGGATCAAATTGATTCAATAGATCGCCAGATCCTTGATTTGCTTAAAGAACGCAACAAAGTATCACGTGAGGTGATAGAATTTAAAATTGAAAACCAGCTGCCTGTTTTTGTAGCTGAAAGGGAAGAGCAAAAAAGTGCAAAATTTCGCACCATGGCAAAAAAAAGAGAGCTCGATCCTGATTGGGCAGAAGATTTCCTGCGGATGATAATGTCAGCTTCCAGGGCGACACAATCAACTCATACGTTCCCCAGAGCAACACCCGAGCCCAAAAATATTCTTTTTGTAGGGGGTGAAGGCGGTATGGGATCACTGTATCGCAAGGTAGCTGATCAAAGCGGTCATCAAACATATAGCATTGATAAAGGAAATTGGTTTGAACTCGAAGAATTTGCACCAAAGCTGGACCTGGCTATTATTACAGTTCCAATTAACTTAACAGTTTCAGTTATTGAGAGGCTTTCCAGCAAACTTGATGAAAAAACAATCCTTGCGGATTTCACCAGCAATAAATCAGAGCCTCTTCAGGCAATGCTGGATTCACATGAGGGGCCTGTGGTAGGGTTGCACCCCATGCACGGGCCTGATGTCCCGAATTTATCCAAGCAGCTAATGGTCGTTTGCGAAGGCAGAAATCCGGAAGCCAGTGAGTGGCTGATAGAACAGTGCAGGCTCTGGGGAATGCGTGTTATTGAAGCTGACCCGGAAAATCACGATCACGTAATGAACCTGGTACAGGGTCTGCGTCATTTTGTAGCACTTTTGCACGGTTCATTTATGAAAGAGTATGATCTTGACCCCCATCAGATGCTGGATTATTCAAGCCCGGTTTACAGAGCGGAATTAATGATGACCGGCCGCATTTTTGCACAGGATGCTGAACTTTACGCTGATATTGTGTTTGCAAATAAGGAGCGCCGGGAGCTGCTCATTTCTTTTTTTAAACATCATGAGCGCCTGATATCCATGGTCGAAAAAAATGATAAAAAAGGATTCGTGAAAGAGTTTGAGAAAGTCACAGATTTTTTCGGGCGCTTTGCTACACAAGCCCTCAAAGAGAGTGGATATCTGATTAATCGGCTGGCGGATCGATTCTCTTGAGACAGTTTTGAGTTCTAAGTTTTTAGTTATGAGTTTTTTTAATACAACTAAAAACTCAAAACTCACCCCTAATTCATCATCCAAATTGTGCCGTTTAAGACCGTCGCGAAGGCAACCCACAAGATGTATGGCACCATCAAGTATCCTGCGATCCGGTCTTCTCTATAGAAATAAATGGTAGTAGCAATAATTGCCGATAGAAGAAACAGTATTTCAACGAAAGCAAGTCCCGGATTTTGGGCATTGAAAAATAGTTGAGACCAAAGGCCGTTTAGTAATAGTTGAACAGCAAACCAAGACAGTTCTGTTTTACCGGCTGCAAATCCAAGTTTCCTCCAAATGCGCCAGGCTGCAATAGCCATCATGGTATATAAAATTGTCCATACCGGGCCAAAGAGCCATCCTGGGGGATTCCAATCCGGTTTATTTAATTGCTCGTACCAATTTGAAGAGGCAATGCCCGGCGAAACCTGTGCACCTGTCCATGCAACTCCAAAGCATGTAAGTAAAAATAACACCAGCATGCCGGCTGATTTTAACCGGGAAGAGGCTCTGTTTTCCATCTTGAACTAAGCTTTAAATTTTAAAAATTAATTGATCCAAAGGTAAAGCGATAAAATTTTATAAGATTAATCTTTATTTAGACACCCTATTTTATTTGTTTCTCACAATTTTTACTCCTAAATACCTACTTATCAACACTCAGAAGCAATATTTATCATGAAGATACTCCTATCAAGCATTTCGCTGTTATTATTCATCATTTTTAGTGCGGCCGACGTTCATGCGCAACAGGTATTTAAGCTTAACTCCATGGACAACCGGTCTAAACAAATGACCGCAAAAACGATTTCCGGAGTCGACCAACAGCGTCAATATTACACGCTCAATGATGAGGAAGTCAATTTTTTAAATATAGATGCGGGTGATTATATAGAAATGGAACCCACACCAGGCTCCATTGTCACACTCAAAGTAAACAGGGTAGAAAATTATACCCCTACTACACTATCATTTTTGACGCAGGACATCAAAAATCCTCAAAATACATTTACATTTACCTATTCGAACGGGCAACTTCACGGTATTTATCATAAATCACACGAAGAAGTCTATTTCTTTGAGTACGATAAATCGGTCGATCAAAACTATGTGGCCCAATCCTCTTCATTTTACGATGACGAACAGTTTTGTTCAATTCATGAGGTAAATCACGATATGTCTGAGTTAGCGTCAGATGAACTAAAAGGCAAGGCAACAGGAGCGGAAGTATCTCAATCTCCCCTTCCCACCACGGCTTCCATGACGAGTTCTCTTAACGATGAAATTACCATCGATCTGATGTTGCTATATACGGCCAATGCAAAAACCTGGGCTGAATCTACCTCCTTTAATACGATTGATGCCGTAATATCTGCCGCCATGGCAAATTCACAAACGGCTCTCGATAATAGTCAAACCGGAATAAAGCTGAGACTTGTCCACTACTACCAGACAGATTACAACGGTGATTCCTTAGAACGCCTCAGTTCTAGTGACCCCGACTATGTTTCAGGAGGCGATCATCTTCGCCGGCTAACCCGAAATCCTGACAATCGCTTTGAACTTTGCCCCACCAGCAGCTGTAATGAATCGGATTTCGATGGTTATATGGAAGAAGCACACCAGCTAAGAGATCAGTATGGTGCAGATGTTGTCGCCTCAATTCTGAGTGAACCTAATACGGGTGGAATAGCATGGGTCAATTTCTCAACGGCCGGATCTTCCAGTCTGGCTTTCTCGGTAAACAGAGTTCAACAAATTGCCTCCAACTATACACTGGTACACGAATTTGGACACAACATTGGAAACGTACATTCAAGGAATCAAACGTCGGCTCAGGCTGACGAATTTGGTGGCCTTTTTGTCTATTCAACCGGGAATCTTTTTGCTACACCTGAGGGCAATTACGCCACTATCATGGCATACAATGATGTCATATTCCAAACTGTGCCCTACTTTTCAAACCCACAGGTACAATTATCAGGCACACCTACCGGCAACCCTGTGAATACTACAAATGAGGGCGGGCCCGCCGACAATGCCCGGAGCATGCGGGAAATCAAGCGTGTCATTGCATCTTACCGATCGACTATTGTAGACCCCCCGGTAACCACTATTGATGTTTCATCAATATCAGCAGACTTAAATCAGGAAAACAGTACGGCGAATGTACCGGTTACTATCACCAACAATGGAACCAGTGATTTGATGTGGGATTTTGATTTCGATATAGAAAGCAGCGGCGTTTCAGCGTCAAAACAGGTTTCTGCAAAGACTCTCGTTTCTGATCCGTTGATTAACACATACTCTTCCGGATCAATAGCTGAATTTATACAATCGGATGAGCCTGGAGTAATTTATTCTACAAGTTTCGAGTCTTCTGAAGGTTTTACTCTTGGAGATTTTCCAGCAAGCGTTGGATGGAGATCATTTTCAACTTTGACCCCTTTTCAGATTTCAGATGAAAATTCCTCAGATGGCAGTCAGCACATGCGGCTTCCAAGACGCACAGAATCATCCGGCTCTATGTTTTCGAGGTCTCCGTTTTTCGGCCCTCAACCTATGGGAGAGTTTGTAGTAACATTCGACATTGCCACTCAGGATCAGGCCGTTAATGGCTCCGGAGAAGTTTTTGACGTTTATGTCTATGACGGAAGCAATCGAGTCATATCGTCAGGGATCATCATTGCGGAAGAAAATATTTTTGCGCAATCTGTAGACGAATTTGGTGAGGGAACATTCTCGTCTACAGGCATAACATTTCCGTCTGATGGCGCTTACCGAACAATGGAAATCCACTACAATCCTAATAATCGATCTATAGACTACTTTCTCGACGGTACTCCAATTGCTTCAAATCCCTATACATCAGGTCGTAAACCAGACTACATATATTTTGGTCAGCGAAATGATGTCAGCGGGGCATACATGGATGTAGACAATATTCGTGTGGAACGCCTTTACTCTCCCTTCGACTGGCTCACAACAGAGTCGTTTGGTGGCGTGGTTGCTCCGGGAGAGTCTCAAACAGTTAACTTAACCCTTAATGCCACAGATGTGGAAACCGGGTCATATGAAACTATTCTGCTGGTAAGAAGCAATGACCCGGCTAACCCGGTTCTGGAAGTTCCTGTTTCAGCGAATATAGAAATGGCCACATCATCAGAATTGATACAGGAAGTGCCACAGCGCGCTGAACTTTCACAGAACTACCCGAATCCCTTCAACCCAACGACGACTATTCAATTTTCACTGAATCGTTCATCAGATGTCACACTTGAGGTATTCAACATTACCGGACAGCGTGTGGCAACACTTATTAATGGTTCATTGAGTGCAGGCAGCCATCAGCACACATTTGATGCAAGCAACCTGTCGAGCGGTATTTACATGTACCGGCTGAAAACGCCTGAGCAGATGTTAACCCGTCAAATGATCCTCATTAAATAGGAACTGTATGAAATTAATTCTTTTTGTCAGGCCGGCTTCAATAGTTTCACTATTAATGGCGGCATCCCTGATTTTTTGGGGATGCGGTGACAGTGATGAAAATGGATCTTCTTCTATGAACATGAATGAGACGGCCAGTCCTGCTCTTCTTCAGATTCAACCTGCAGATTCATTGCTGTTTTCCCCTTCCGGGACCATTGATTCCTCGTTCGTGTGGCCGGCAGATCTCAATGACTCACTGGTTACTGCATTTTCATTTATCAGGCCATCAGAATCAACAGACGCCATTAAAACCTTTACGCCCGGCACACTGATTCATATTTCTCTCGATGATAACCTTACTATATCCGTAGAAGTCAAAAGAAATCAAGCGATAGGCGATGAGACACGGTCTATTACCGGCACCATCCAGGCTCCGCACAGTGGCAGCTTTACACTCTCAGTGAGACCGGAGATGCTTGGCGGGACTATTAACGTGTTAAGTGAAAACCGTCTTTTTTACATTCGCTACGATCAGGAAAGCGGAAGGCACTACCTTGCTGAAATAAACAGGGATATGCTGGATGTTCAAGAAGGTTCTGAGCCACTTGAATACAATTGATCTCAGTGAACCGGTAAACACCCTTGAAAAAAGCTTACCGGACCAGTTCACTAAATAATGTGCCTGCTACCCGGGCAGTTTTCCCATGCTCATCATATTCAGGGTTCAATTCGCATACATCCATTGACATTAGCATCCCTGACTTTTTTACAATATCGAATACTTTCTGAGCATGACTCAGCATGATACCATTCCATGCCGGTGCACTTACACCGGGAGCTATTGCGGAAAGGAAGACATCCAGACAAACAGTAAGATATATATGGGTCCTGCTCTGTAGAAAGTTTCTCAATTTCTGAAGGGCCTCAGGTTCGTGTTGAAAAATCTCCTGATTGGTACAGTAAATTGCCCCCAGATCGTTAGCTTTATTAAACAAATGCCGCGTGTTGTTGTCGGAGTTTATTCCGTATACGAAGTATTTCAGGTCCAGCTCTTTTTCTAATGCATAATCGTGGGCCTGAAGAAAAGACGAACCGGAATGAGCACCATTTTCATACGATCGTAAGTCAAAGTGAGCATCGATGTTCAGAATTCCCGGTTTTGCCTCAGGATCATGTTTATTTAAAAAATCAGCGATACCTTTAAAGTGACCGAATGCCGTCTCATGTCCGCCGCCAATAATAAATGGCCGTTTTTTCTTTTCCAGTAAAAAAAAGACTGCTTTTCCAAGCTCATGCTGAGCCGCTTTCAGATCTCTTTCAGGTTTAATATTTCCGGCATCAATAAAGCCACCCGGATCACCATGCCAGCACAATGACCCAATATTTTTTCTGAAATAATCGGGGCCTTTTACAGCACCAATTCTTCCTCCGTTTCTTTCCACGCCAATATCAGATTCAAAACCCAGTATCGAAACTTCATTTCCATTTCCATCTGTCATTTCCTTCAACTCCGTACATTTAACTATCTGATGGTATCGAAACTGATCATAGTCAGTTTCCGAATCGATACGTCCGGACCAGACTGAAGGGTTTGAAGGTTTATATAACTTACTATTCATTTGAAATGAAATTTTCTCCGATTACAGTAAAAGATGGACTAAGCTGTCCTTGCCGATAGAATATGTCCCGATAGTCACTGGTTTTGAATATGGTAAATGCAGCCTTTTTTCCAGCCTGAATAGTCCCTGTTTCAATACGCAAAGCACGTGCTGCGCGTGTGGTAATACCGGCAAGAGTTTCAGCGATTGTCAGTTTTTCAAAAGCTCCTAAAAGAGAGGCCTGAGTAACCAGATCACCCATTGGTGCTGAACCAGGATTCCAGTCGCTGGCAATAGCCAGACTTGCACCGGCATCAAGTAACTTTCTGGCCGGAGTGAATTGCATACCAAGCCCCATAGAAGCGCCGGGGAGTGCTACTGCCACAGTTTCACTATCACCGAATAGTTTTATAGCATCCTCATCTGTGAATTCAAGGTGATCGGCGGAGACACAACCTTCCTCAACTGCCACTACTGAGCCGCCGGAATGAAACTGATCAACATGCATGGTTACGTCAAAACCTTTCTCTTTGATGCTCCGCACATACCACCGGGCATCCTCAATGCCAAACGCACCCTCTTCCACAAAAATATCTGCGCGTTCTGCCAGCTCTTCTTTTTGAATAACAGGAATCAAATCATCCAGTAATACTTTGAGGTATTCCCGGTGATTTCCTTTGAATTCTTTCGGCTTCATATGTGCCCCCAAAAAAGTTGGGATCAATGTAGCCGATGTATGCTCGTTTGCAGCTTTAATACACCTGAGCATTTTGAGCTCATCTTTGATCGTAAGTCCGTAGCCTGATTTAACCTCTATCGTTGTTATTCCACGCCGGATATGCTCATCTACCCTTAATAATAACCCTTCAATTAATTCTTCAGTATCTGCTTTTCTCGTGGCTTTAACAGTATCCATTATACCCCCTCCTGATCTGGCGATTTCAAGATAGGATTTGCCGGCCACCCTCATTGCATAATCATTTACCCGTGTTCCGCCCCAGCAGATATGAGTATGGCAATCCACAAATGCCGGAATTGCCACTAAATCGCGTCTATCAGAAAGTTGGCGGCTGCCTTGTGGATATTTTCCAATCAGATTATCAAAATCCCCAATTTCGATAATAACTCCGGATTCAACGGCGATGCCCTGGCCGCTGGTTATTTTGATGTCATCATCACTTAATGCACCATGTCCGGGTATATCATCCATACTTACCAGCTGAGAAAAAGGCCCATATATGGTTAATGGTTTCATATCAATAAGTTATGCTCTTCTCCTACTTCAGTTGCTCTATCATAACCGGCATCATGATGACGGAAAATACCCGTTGCCGGATCATTATGAAGAACTCGTTTAAGGCACCTTTCTGCTCTGTCTGTTCCGTCTGCTAATACCACCATTCCTGCATGCTGGCTGAATCCCATTCCAACTCCGCCTCCATGGTGAAAGCTTATCCATGTTGCACCCCCTGCAGCATTCGACATCAGGTTCAGAAGGGGCCAGTCGCTTACTGCATCGGTACCATCTTTCATTCCTTCAGTTTCCCTGTTTGGAGAAGCAACTGAACCACAGTCCAGGTGGTCGCGCCCGATTACAATTGGTGCTTTTACTTTTCCGGTCCTTACCAGATCATTAAATATTTTTCCTGCTTTTTCGCGTTCACCCATACCCAGCCAACAAATTCGGCAGGGTAATCCCTGGAATGCAACTTTCTCTTTTGCCTGATCCAGCCAGTTTATTAAGTGTTCATTTTCCGGAAATGCTTCTTTCAGAGCACGATCAGTTGTGAAAATATCTTCCGGGTCACCCGACAAAGCCGCCCAGCGAAATGGCCCTTTACCTTCGCAGAAAAGCGGACGAATATATGCGGGAACAAATCCGGGAAAGTCAAAAGCGTTTTCTACTCCGCCTTTTTGCGCATACGCCCTCAGATTGTTACCGTAATCAAAGGTAACAGCACCTCTGTCTTTGAGTGTAAGCATATACCGAACATGACGAGCCATGCTTTCTATGGATCTTCGCTCATATTCCTTTGGGTCTGTTTTCCTGAGCTTAAATGCCTCTTTCAGGGTTATTCCGTGCGGCACATAACCATTCAGCGGGTCATGAGCAGATGTCTGGTCTGTTAGAATATCCGGTGTGATTCCGTCTTCTATTAATCGTCCCAATACATCACCGATATCACCCACCAATCCTACTGAAATATTCTCTTTCTGATCTTTAGCATCAGTCACCCATTGGATAGCTTCTTCATAAGAATCCGTCATCCGGTCGATATATCGGGTTTTAATCCTTTTTTTGATGCGCTCAGGATCTACATCAACTCCAAGAAAAGTAGCGCCCGCCATTGTAGCTGCCAGTGGCTGCGCTCCGCCCATACCTCCAATTCCACCCGTAACCAACAGCTTTCCTCTGAGATTACCACCAAAATGCTTTTCCCCGCAGGAAACGAAAGTTTCATAGGTTCCCTGCAAAATTCCCTGTGTTCCTATATAGATCCATGAGCCGGCTGTCATCTGGCCGTACATCATCAATCCGCGTTCTTTCAGTTCGTTAAAATGGTCCCAGTTGGCCCATTCCGGGACAAGATTGCTATTAGCTATCAATACTCTTGGCGCTTCAGGGTGAGTCCGGACAATACCAACAGGCTTACCGGACTGTATCAGTAAACTGTGATTTTCATCCATTTCCATTAATGATTTTACAATCTTCTCAAGAGATTCCCGATTTCGTACTGCCTGCCCGTTGCCCCCGTAGACAATAAACTCATCCGGTGCCTCTGCCACTTCCTCATCCAGATTATTCAACAGCATTCGAAGCGGTGCTTCCGTCTGCCAGCTTTTTGTATTTAATTCCGCACCAGTGGGTGCTTTATAACCGGGATGTGTCGCATATTTTTTAATAAAGTCTGAATAGTTCATCGAATTCTCCATTCATATCAATTTTTGATTCCTCTGCAGTATTTTCGGCTACCTGGTTGAGAGTAAACTCTTTTATAAGTTTATGTGCCCTGGAAATATCATCAGCAAATACTCTGTCACTGTCGGCATGATCGATATATGTTCTGATCAAATTGTGGCAGGCTTCAAGAACAGGACCTGACTTCATAGGCCGGCGAAAATCAAATGCCTGAGCTGCAGTAACCAATTCTATTGCCAGGATCTGAGCAACATTATCGATTACCTCATTCAACTTCCGGGAACTGATCGACCCCATACTCACATGATCTTCCTGTCCCAGTGATGTAGGTATACTGTCTGCAGAAGACGGGAAACAAAGTGATTTATTTTCGCTGACCAAAGCAGCCGACGTATACTGAGGAATCATAAAACCGGAATTAATTCCAATGTCATCCATTAATAACTTCGGCAGCCCGGGATGCCTACCTTCCAGGAGCAAATAAATTCTGCGGTCTGAGATATTTCCAAGTTCATGTGCCGCAACAGTGAGATAATCACACGGAATTGCCAAAGGCTGACCATGAAAATTCCCACCGCTTATAGTTTCTTTCTCTGAAAAAATGATTGGATTATCCGTGACTGAATTTATTTCAATATCCACCATTTGTTTGACGTGAAGCCATGCATTTCTGGAACTGCCATGCACCTGCGGCATACACCGGATGGAGTACGGATCCTGTACTCTGCCACAATTGGCATGTGACTGGACCATTTCAGAATCAACAAGTAAATTCCTGAGTCGGTGGGCTACCAAACGCGTTCCGTCAAACGGACGAATTTCATGCAGTTTTTTAACAAATGGACTCACACTTCCCAGAACGCCCTCCAGGCTCATCGCGCCAATGATGTCAGCAGCATTTAAATAGTGGTGTAGTTTATATATGCCTGAAACCGCATGAGCTGCTATAAACTGTGTGCCATTTATCAGAGCAAGCCCCTCCTTCGCTTTCAGCTCCAGTGGCTCTATACCTGATTCCTGATAATAACTCAATGTATCCTTGACTTCCCCATCCACCTCAACCTGACCGAGACCAATAAGGGGAAGGAAGAGATGTGCCAGTGGTGCAAGATCTCCTGACGCTCCTACCGAGCCTTTTTCCGGAACTATAGGTATCACATCATTATCAATCATCCAGATCATCCTTTCCAGTGTGTCAAGCTGAATTCCTGAAAAGCCATAACTCAGATTATGAACTTTGAGGATGAGCATCATTTTTGAGATTCTGCAATCTATCGCCTCCCCCACGCCCACACTGTGACTGCGAAGAATATTATTCTGCAATCGGGCAGTATCTGTCTTTGATATAACTGTGCTGCATAAGGGTCCGAAACCTGTATTTACCCCATATACTACGTCACCATTTTCAACAATTTCTGCAACACAGTCTGAACTTTTTACAACCGCATTAACTACTTCCTTGGTTAAAATAATCTGACACCTGCCTTCAGCCAGATCAATCAACTTCTGAATTGTTAGCTTTTCCTTTCCTGCTTTAAATACCGACATAATTCCGATCTGTTTTTCAAAAAGTAGCTAACGAACTACATGTTTTAAAATACTTTATTTACATATATTAATGCTTATGAGTAATAAATTAGAATTTCGGCATCTCAGATATTTTCTCACCGTTGCTGAAGAGTTACACTTCAGTAAAGCAGCGAAAAAACTCTATATCACTCAGCCCGCACTAAGCCGGCAGATCCAGCAGCTCGAGGATTATTTAAATGCCAGGTTGTTTATTCGGGATAAACGAAACGTATCCCTTACCAAGTCTGGAGAGTATCTTGTTGATGAGGCCCGGTTCATGTTCAATCATCTGGAATTTGTTAAAGAGACTATCGGGCATATAACACAAGGAGACAGAGGAGAGCTCAGGATAGGCTTTGTTGGATCTGCTATGCAATCGGTAATTCCGGAGCTGCTTAAACAGATCGATGCAGAATCACCAGGCATCCATTCCATCTTAACGGAGTTGCCGAATCAGGAACAAATAGACCGAATTCGAAATGACCAGCTTGACCTGGGTTTTATCAGAACTATGAGACTGCCTGAAGGTTTAAATAAACACGATGTTTTCGAAGAAGCATTTTGCCTGGTTCTGCCTGAAAATCATCCGGTTAATCAAAATAACTTTACCTCGGTTCTGGACTTAAAAGAGGAATCCTTTATTCTGTTTTCAAGTCAATACAGCCATGGCTACTTCGACAAAATTATGAGTATTTTTGAAGACCAGGGGTTTAATCCAAAAGTTGCCCATGAGTCTGTTCATGCAAACACCATATTCAGATTGGTAGAAAATGGACTGGGTATAGGTATAGTACCGAGTTCTTTAAAACACGGGTTTAATCTGAATATCAAATTCATTGAACTTACAGGTATCCCCCAACGCACCACTCTTTCAGCTATATGGAAATCAGACAGCCGGAATCCGATTTTGAACGGTGTGCTGACATTCCTTCCGGATGCTAAATCTTGATTTCAGACAATTTATTAATCAAACTGCACATCAATGCTTATCAGCAGCATGTTTTATTTTTTGGTTCTACGGTAAACCTTGTGGGTAGAAAACAAATTCAACTGCTATTGGAGAACTCCCTGTTCATTTTGTCTTGATACAAAACGAACCATCCCGACAGCTGTCGGGACAAGGCTGTGAAAAAATTTGCGGCGGTCACGGAATCTCTGCTACCTTTTATCAATGGTCCATCACGTTTATCGTTTGTTAATAAGCTACTCACCGCTCATCTTTTGAACGCGAAGCGATATAATAAAAGGTTTTCGCAGATCTTCCACCTCCCTGATCCCGCCAATTTTTTCAAGGCCAAAGTAATTTTTAGCCCCATTGGTGCAATTCCCAAATCAGTTCGGGTAATGAAAGATTTGAAAAAATTATACCTTACCCACAAAGCTTCCTATAGATCCTATTTTTTAAACATCGTACTCGCAACAAAAAAGATGTTCTCTTTTCTCTCTAGTAGCCGCCGCTTAAAGTATGGGAACCACATGGTTCCATAGGGTACGTAAACACGGGTATCATATCCCTCATTGGTTAGCTGAATCATAGTTTCTTCCCGTAATCCATAAAGCATCTGAAATTCAAACCTGGATTTGCCGAGATTGTGTTCAAGCGTAAAATCTTTAACCCAGGTTACAAGCTCGTCATCGTGAGTTGCAATGCGGGGATAGGTCGTTTTCTCAAGAAGTATTTTTGTATAATCTTTGAACGCATCACGTATAGCCGGCATATGCTGCAAAGCGATGCGTTCCGGCTCACCATAGGCGCCTTTACAAAGACGAACATCAGCCCCCAACTCCGCAAGTTCCGGTATATCATTTTTGCTTCGGTGCAGATAAGCCTGGATGACTATCCCAACATGCTTACCATACTTTTTGAATGCCTCCTTAAAAATATCAATCGTTTGCTGTGTATAATCGGAACCTTCCATATCAATTCGAACGAATGAATCGTATTTGCGGGCCACATCAAGCAGTTTGAACAAGTTATCCCGGCAGTACTCCTCGTCTATATCAAGGCCGAGCATCGTAAGCTTGATAGAAATTGTACTTTTAAGTCCTGCGTTATTAATGTTGTCCAGAAGCTGGATATAGCTTTCTACCGTATCGTCTGCCGTCTGTCGATCCTCTACGTTTTCGCCCAGCAAGTCAAGCGTGACCTTGATCCCATGTTCGTTTAAATCACGAACTTTTGGTATGGATTGGTCGAACGTCTCTCCCGCAACAAATCTCTTTGCCAACACAAATGGTAATTTCATAACTGCAGATGCTTATTTCATATTCTCGATAATCAAATTACTGAACTTGTTCGTTATTAACACGTAGACCGCCTAACATTTTTCAATGTAATGTGGTTCTTCTTGAAACAACTGCGCGCTTGTTTACGTACGATTTACAGTTACTAATCTAGTTCAAACTTACTGCTATCATGGAAAGTATTCTAAAATATTTTTTCTGCTTATTTGTCTCCATCTTAACCTTTTTTGGGTCGCTGAATGCTCAGAATATTGATGATTCCTACAGTACAGATATATTTAATACTGGCAACAGTCCGTCTATAGAAATTGAAACGTCCGGAGGATCTATTTTAGCTGAAGGCCATTCAGATAACGAGGTACGTGTTTATATGATCGTCAGACGCGGCAACAGAACCTTATCTCCTTCAGATTATGATCTCGATGATTATGAAATTGATATAAGCCAGGATGGAAATACGATAACGGCACGCGCTGATAGAAAAAAAAGTGGCATTGGCGGATGGTTTAGTTCAAACAAAAATGTCTCTATCTCATTTGTCGTCCATGCGCCGACCGGATCTAATGTAGATGGAATTACAAGTGGTGGATCTGTCACGGCTCGAAATTTCAATAACAATGTAAATTTGAGAACAAGCGGCGGAAGTGTAACAGCCGAATCCATTCGGGGAAGTGTCGATCTCAGAACATCAGGTGGCAGCATCAATCTCAATGATATCCAGGGATCCGTATCAGGAAGGACAAGCGGCGGTGCCATTCGAGCAGACGGTATATCGGGCAGTGCTGACATGAGAACATCAGGGGGCAGCATCAGGCTTGACAATATTAGCGGTGATGTGGAGGCACGAACATCTGGCGGAAATATACGAGCCGCCCTCATTAACTTTACTAACGACGTTGAACTAAGGACCAGCGGTGGAAACATTACGGTTGATATGCCGGCGATTGACAATTTTGCGCTTGATTTAAGTGGAAATCGGGTCAATGTTGAGCTCCGAAATTTTACCGGCAGTTCTGAACGTAACAGTGTAGAAGGTGTGATCGGGAATGGCGGGCCAATGCTTACCGCGCGTACATCAGGCGGAAGTGTAACTGTTAATTATTACTAGTAACCGGTAACTGTAAATCTATGGCCAAAAAAAGAGACTACTCTCACGAATAGTCTCTTTTTTTTTGAAAAGTGAATAGATCAGCAATCGATTAAACAAGTAAAAGGTGTTATCCCGAATTATTCATGAGTAAGTGTACAGGAGTAACTTAAAGCTTTAAAATATATACATTTACGGAATTATGTTTATAGCTCAAATTTGGGTGTAGATGTTTTCAGCGAACTTTTAATGTGCACTGCGTTCGCCACAGGCATTCCTTTGGAATAAGTGAAAATGGCTTACTCAGGGTACATAAGTACCCTTCCGTCACCATTTTCACTTCGCCTTGTTCACATCAAAATTTCTTGATGAATAATCCGGGTTATCTAATTCGTCCTATAGCTCTTAAAATAAAAGCACGTTAGCTGGCTCCACAACTCGCTCCCCAATTTGGTCTGGGCAGCGTCCAGCTGGTCGCTTCTGAATCAAAAAATGCAGGCTCATCCGGAATATTTTCAACACACCAATCTGACAAGTCCTGGTTGAAGGACTCAGCCAGAACAAACATTCTGTCCATGTTAGTTACGTTACTTGTATTCCAGGCTCCAATATTCTGATTAAAAGAATGGGCTTCGACAAACATATATTCCATCGTAGTCACGTTGCCGGTATCCCAGTTCCCAATATCTTGATTGAAGGATTTTGCTGCGCCAAACATAAACATCATGTCTGTCACACTACCGGTGTCCCAGTTTCCTATGTCCTGATTAAAAGATTCAGCGACACTAAACAGTCTATTCATATCCGTTACTTTACCTGTATCCCATGTCCCAATATCTTGATTAAATGAGGTTGCAAGCTGAAACATCTCACCCATTTTTTCAACATTACCGGTATTCCAGCCGCTGATGTCCTGGTTAAATGCACTCGCAAATGAGAACATACCAAACATAGTAGTTACATTTCCGGTATCCCAATCGCCAATATCCTGGTTGAAAACAGTTGCGCCAGCAAACATACCACCCATATCTGTGACACGCCCTGTATTCCAATTCCCTATATCCTGATTAAAGGAATGTGCATCACTGAACATCCGCCACATGGTCGTAACATTGGCAGTATTCCAGTGTCGGATATCATGGTTAAAATTACTTGCTGCTGATCCAGTAAATAGTCTTGACATATCTGTAACATTCCTGGTATCCCAGTAGCCGATGTCCTGTATAAATGTGGTTCGCGATGCAAACAAGGCTTCCATACTTATAATAGGCGTTGTGCAGAGCGCTGAAAGATCGTTCTCTAAACCTACTCGTGATCGAAGCATGTCTTCATCAACTGCTTCATATTCGATGCCATTCACAATCCCTTTATCGCCCGGAGCAACTCCCGGACACACGATTGTGATACCGTTATCATCTAAGGAGAATCCGATTTCCGGACTCGTGCTACTTCCACACGACACAATAAATAAAGTAGAAAAGCATAAAAGAATAACCCCGATTATTCTATAATCCATAATCTCGAGTTGAATAGTTAAGGTTGGAAAAATTAATTTACCGGACAGGAACCCCAAACCGGTTTATTTTCTTCGGTGAGAGGGCTCCCGACAGAGAAGAACGAGGGTTCTCCACTTGTGAACTGATCGACGCACCAGCCGTTGATTGGCTGGTTAAATGGACTGTTCTGAAACATACCATCCATGTTAGTAACCATACTCACATCCCAATTTCCTATCGGCTGATTGAATTGACTATACCAGAACATTTCCTCCATGTTGGTAACATTGCTTACATCCCAGTCGCCAATTGGCTGATTGAATCCATTAGCAGAAAACATTTTTCTCATAGCTGTTACAGAGCTGACATCCCAATTTCCTATCGGTTGATTAAAGCTTCCCTCTTCCGCCCAAAACATACCACTCATGTCGGTGACGCTACTTACATCCCAATCTTCTATTGGTTGATTGAAGAAAATATTATTGAAAAACATGTAGCTCATGTCGGTCACGTTGCTCACATTCCAATTCCCGATGGGCTGGTTAAATACAGGGTCAGTCCCTTCATAGCTAAACATCGACCTCATAGAAGTCACGGACGATACATCCCAACTGTTTACATCACGATTGAATGGACTGTCTTTAAACATAACGCTCATATCTTCCACACTGCTGACATCCCACTGACCAATAGGCTGATTGAACTCACTCTCCTCAAACATATTATTCATCTGAATCACCGAACCAACATCCCAAATTCCAATATCCTGATTGAATGGACTGCCGCGAAACATATTTCCCATATCAGTTACAGAACTTACATCCCAATTATCTATCCTCTGATTAAATTGAGTCCCTTCAAACAAGCCATTCATACTTGTAACCTGTGATACACATAGCTGAGATAATTCCCTTCCCTGGCTTTTTCGAAGTCTTAGTAAATCATCATCAACAACTTCGTACTGTACATTATCGATAAATCCAATTTCTCCGACCTCAGCATTTGGACACATGACGGTAACACCGTTGTTTCCCAAATAAATATTTGAAACATCAAATACAGCAGTAATGTCTTTAACCCCATCCATCATAATTTGCACCGGGCTTTCTTCCCCGGTTAAATCACCACGCCATTCAATAAACCTCCATCCAGAGGAAGGCTCAGGCGTTAATTCAACAACTGTTCCCAATTCATAGTCAGTCATTTTTTGCTGAACAATGTTCTCCGCGACTGTTCCTTCTCCAAGAATCGTGATGTTCAGTGAATAGGTAATTTTTGCAAAGTTTGCGGTAATTGCCTTGTCTGAATTCATTGTTATGGTCAATGGATTTGATGTGGTTTCCACGGCACCGCTCCAGTTTTCGAAAAGCCAGTCTTCTTTAGGTAGTGCAGTTATAGTCACGGTCTCACCCTCCTGATACTCTCCGCTGGCCCCAGTGATATTACCACCTTCAAGCGGAGAGACGCTTACATTAAGGGAGTAGGTGGCAGTTGTTACAGATTCATCGCCGCATGAGGAGAAAATCATTAGAATTAAACAAAGTAATAGATAGTTATTTTTGCTGTGTTGCATGGTAAGGCTGTATCCCTGTGATGATGAATAAAATGTTTTATAGCATGGGGACTGCCAAGATTATACGAAAAAAAACAATCTATTTTTTCTAACGCCTTTATTTCACCCATTTGTGAGCTGAGATGGGATGAGAGTATATGCAGAAACAAAAAAGCCTTCAAACGACATCTGCATGCAATTTGAAGGCTTAAACTAAGTCGGGACGACAGGATTTCCCCGAAGGGATGCCTTCGGCAGAACCGCGGAGTACTGCTTCGCAAGATCAACTCTTTGATTCCTAATTCGACAAAACAGTCACTTTTATATAAGGAGCATAATTACTGCATACAAAAAAGCCCTCAAACAACATCTGAATGTAATTTGAAGGCTTAAACTAAGTCGGGACGACAGGATTTGAACCTGCGACCCCTCGACCCCCAGCCGAGTGCTCTACCGGACTGAGCCACGTCCCGATTTTGATAGGCAACA
>Ga0209924_1000352_pt1 | contig 20764 bp, 17 predicted proteins | sample SalPonR1_C_D1_MG_FD_185700 | JGI IMG/M metagenome (GOLD analysis project Ga0209924, IMG submission 185700) | Salt pond soil microbial communities from South San Francisco under conditions of wetland restoration - Salt Pond MetaG R1_C_D1_MG... ...
TGAGCTGCTTGGTTTCCCCGCCACAATGCAGGTCGACATCGACCAGATGCTTATTGAACTGGATGGCACGAAAAATAAAGGAAAACTGGGTGCGAACGCACTTCTTGGCGTGTCAATGGCCGTTGCCAAAGCCGCTGCCATGTCAACCGGAATGCCGCTGTGGCGTTATCTCGGCGGTGTAAATTCAAAAGTTCTGCCGCTGCCTATGATGAACATCATCAATGGAGGCTCTCATGCCGATAATAACGTAGACCCGCAGGAATTTATGATTATGCCTGCCGGCGCTGACACATTCAGTGAAGCGGTTAGAATGGGATCCGAAATATTTCATAACCTGAAAAAGGTGCTCTCATCGAAAGGCTATAATACGGCTGTAGGCGATGAGGGTGGATTCGCTCCCAACCTTAAATCGAACGAAGAGGCCCTGGAAGTGATCCTCACGGCGATAGAAAAAGCGGGCTACACTCCCGGAGATGAAGTGCTGATTGCGCTCGACCCGGCCAGCTCGGAATTCTACGATACCGAGAAAAAAGTGTATGAGTTCAAATGGAGCGACGGATCCGTTCGCGATGCCGACGAAATGGTTGAATACTGGTCATCATGGGTTGAAAAATACCCGATTATCTCCATCGAAGACGCTATGTATGAAGATGACTGGAAGGGATGGAAAACGCTGACCGACGCCATCGGTGATAAAGTGCAGCTGGTGGGTGACGATCTGTTTGTCACAAATACAGAGCGCCTCGCCCGCGGGATTGAGGAAGGTATTGCCAACTCTATTCTTATTAAGGTAAACCAGATCGGAACACTTACGGAGACCCTTGATGCCATTGAAATGGCGCACAAAAACGGGTACACATCTGTAATTTCTCACAGGTCGGGTGAAACGGAAGATACAACGATCGCTGACCTGGCGGTCGCTACTAACGCCGGCCAGATAAAGACAGGGTCCATGAGCAGGACTGACCGTATTGCCAAATACAACCAGCTGCTTCGGATTGAAGAGGAGCTCGGAGATGCCGCCCTGTTTCTTGGCAGAGATACATTTAATGGGTGACCCTCTCTTATTAAAAATTGAGTGACCATCTGAAAGCCTTTCGGTGAAAACCGAAAGGCTTTTTTTAGTTTAAGAAGGCTTTGAAATACCCATCAGTTGGTTGTTTTTACTGACCAATGAGTGTCCCTAACCCGTCGGCCCGCACATACAGCGTGCAGACGGGGGTAATGCAAAGCCCTCTTTAAATAAATATGGTATCACGTCAATTCTCAATTACTCGTGATAAGCAGTAACTCTTTATTCGCTGGCTTCCTGTGATCTGATGAGAAGGCTATGGTCTGAAACTCCTGTTAAAGGTTCTCAGGCATATAGCTAAAGTTCGTTCAGTTAACCGGATGAAGCGACATAATCCGGTTAATAACCTCACCCAACGAACCTCTTAACTCTTCAGTGAAACATCAATTGTTCCGTGCCTGGGGGTTTTTAAGTACGTTGATACGCGTACTTAGCGGGAATAAAATAATAGGCATTGATTTTAGGCATTAAATGAAGGACATTAGTATGCATAATTTAAAAGCTGTTAAATTCTACTTTAAAGTAGATATAAGTGGTTACAAATAAACATTTACAAAACTAACTGATTTTTATGAAGAAATATTACAAAGCAACACTTTTGCTACCGTTGTTTTTGCTTTTATTTTCAAGCAATGTCTATTCACAGTTTACTTTGAACGGAACTGTGATTGATGCAGAAAGTGAGGAGCCTTTATTCGGTGTGACAGTTGTTGATACAGAAACAGGCGACGGCGCAGCAACAGATATAAACGGGCAGTTTAGTCTCGATTTACCCGGTAATGCCACTACATTGAGGGTAACATACATTGGTTATTTGACCAAAAATGTAGAAGTAGAAAGTAATGGCACCTCAATTGTGGAACTCGTTATTGAGTTGGCACCCGATATTTCAAGGCTGGATGAGGTAGTTGTAACAGGTTTGGCCTCAACAGTAAAAAGAAGCAACCTCGCAAATGCGGTATCCACTGTTTCTAGCAAGGAGCTTGCGGGAACCACTATTGGCCAGTCTCTTGATAATTCATTGAGCGGGAAAATTGCCGGTGTAAATATTAATGCAAACGGAGGCTCTCCCGGAGGAGGCAGTAACGTACAGTTGCGGGGAATCTCCACACTTGGTACCGGATCTTCTCAGCCGCTGTATATTATTGATGGTGTTTATGTTGATAACTCCGTGATATCAACCGGCCGCTCATCCGTTAGTGGTGCCGGTGGGTCTTCCCAGGATGATGTAGCAAGCAGAATTTCAGACATCAACCCAGAAGACATTGAGTCGATAGAAGTTCTCAAAGGCCCATCTGCTGCGGCTATCTATGGTGGACGTGCCAATGCGGGTGTAATTATTATTAACACCAAGCGAGGTCAGGCTGGCGAAACCAGGGTTAGTGTGAGACAAGACATTGGCTTTACAAGCGCATTGAATCTCCTCGGATTTGACGAGTGGAGCGAGGAAAAGATCGATTTGATTTATTCCGGCCAGAGAGCAGAGACTGAAAAAGCACTGTTTCGGCAGAACGGCAACCTTCTGGATTATGAAGAAGAATTTTATGGTGAAAACGGCCTTCTGAGTAACACACAGATAAGTGCATCCGGGGGTAATGAAAGCACACAGTTTTATGTAAGTGCCGGCCTTCAAAGCGAAGAGGGGATCATTAAAAGAACCGGTTTCGACAGAAATAACATCCGGTTGAACCTGGACCACTCTATCAATAAAAATATCTCGGTTTCCTCTACTTCGAACTATATCAGAACCGATTCTGATCGTGGATTTACCGGGAACCAGAACGGAACAGGTGGAAGTATCGGATATAATATCGCATACGTACCAAGCTATTTTGACCTTCGTCCAAATGAGAATGGTGTCTATCCCGATAACCCTTATTTTGCTGAGAATCCTTATGCATTAAGAGATAATGCAGTTAACAGTCAGCTTGTAAACCGTTTTCTGCAAAGCCTCAGGGTTGACGTAAACTTATACTCCGATGAAAATAGTTTTCTTCGATTTAACACACAGGTTGGACTCGACTATTTAAACTCAAACTCAGAAATATACTTCCCGGAATTTTTCCAGTCACAACAGGCGAGTGCTACCCCGGGTGATGTTATACACGGTAAGCAGGACAATTTTAATCTGAATATGCAGGCATTCCTTGTTTATAACAGGGACGTCAACAATGTAAACTTCAACACACAAATCGGGTACACAAGACTTTTTGAAGAGTCGAACCGGTTATTGACGCGCGGACGCGGGTTAGCCCCGGGACAGACCAACATGAACCAGGCTGAGGTGCAGTCAATCTTTGGACAAAATTTTCAGGAAGTATCTGAAATTGGATTGGTAGCACAAGAGGAGGTTAACTGGGATGATAAAATAATTGCAACGTTAGGTGTTCGATTTGATAAATCGACGCTTAATGCCAGCCAAAATGAATTTTATCCTTTTCCAAAAGCGTCGCTTGCACTGAATCTGACAAGTTTCGATTTCTGGACATTTGATAAAATCGGGTTGTTTAAACTCAGGACCGCCTATGGCGAAACCGGGGGTAAGGCCCAATTTGGCAGCACATTTGAGGCGCTGCAGGGTGTGAATATCGGGGGTGGATTTGGGTCTGTTATTTCGACTCGTGCCATTGACCCGGACCTGAAACCGGAAACAGCCAGTGAGATAGAGTTCGGGGCTGATATTAGTGCCTTTGATGGAAGAATTGGCCTTGAAGCCACCTATTACATTAAAAATGTAAGTGATTTGATTCTGGACCTTTCACCGGCTGCATCAACCGGTATCAACGCAATCGCAACCAATGCTGCAGATCTTGAAAATAAAGGAATTGAGCTCGCTTTAACCGCATCGCCATACCGCTCGAATAACCTATCGTGGATAACACGGTTGATGTACTGGCAAAATGATTCTGAACTCACAAGACTGGATATACCTTCATTTGATGATGGTGCTTTCGGTTTATCCCTTGGTCAGTACCTGTTTCGGGAAGGGTTTTCCCCAACAACCATTGTTGGTAATCCACAAGATCCGGATTACACATTCTACGGTGATGCACAACCTGACTACCAAATGTCATGGTATAATGAAGTTAGCTTTTTAGGCAATTTTGAACTCAGTTTCCTATTCCACTATCAGAAAGGTGGAGACAATATTAACCTGAGTAACTTCTTGCTGGACGGCGGAGGTAATACACCGGACTGGAGCGGCGATGATGATGGTGATGGAGTGGTTAATGGACAAGACCGGGGGCCATTTAACCCGGGCCGGTTCGTCGAGGACGCTTCGTATCTTAAACTCAGAGAAGTCGGGCTCTACTATACACTGCCCAGTGAAATCACATCCGGCATATTTAGTGCAGAGCGTATCCGGCTTGGTGTATCCGGAAAGAACTTACTTCTGTTCTCGGATTATAGCAGTTATGATCCGGAAGTGTCGAACTTTGGAGCACAGCCGGTTGCACAGTCGGTTGAAGTGACTCCTTACCCAAGTTCAAGAAGAGTATTCTTTCACATTAATCTCGACTTTTAAGAATGAGTATCATGAATAAAACAAATAGCTTTATAGTAGGTACCGCGATTGTACTGTTGTCCATATTTATGATAACAGGTTGTAATCTGACAGATGTTGACGAGGTAATCGACCCCAATAATCCATCGGTTGCCGGTGTCTTAAATGATGCGTCAAAAGGCGAGCTGCAAAATATGGTAACCGGCCTGGAAAGCCGCCATAGAGGATATGTAGGGAACAGCACGCTTCTTTACGGCTCATTTGGCCGGGAAGTCTGGGCCTTCTTTGAATCAGATCCAAGATTTACAGTGGACTGGTTAGGCCAGGAGTCAATTACTACACCCTATCCTAACTTCTTTGCTTCCGGAGGGTCGTATAATACGCCATACCAGGCAATTAAGCAGGCTAACCTGCTGATTGAAGCTGTCGAAAACACAACTACAATTAACGAGTCGGAAGCAAATGCCTATCTCGGGTTTGCGAAGACAATCAAAGCGTTTCAATATCTGATACCTTTGAACGGTCAGTACCAGAACGGTATCAGGTTTGATGTGGATGAACCGCTGAACCCGGGACCGTTTCTGAGTTATGAAGATGCTCTGGATCAAATACTGGCACTGCTAGACGAGGCATACAGTGATTTAAATTCAGCGTCTACCATACCGTTTAATTTAACCGATGGGTTTGGAGAAGAGTTTGGCACAGTTGACGGCCTCAAGCAGGTTAACAGGGCCATCAAGGCTAGAACATCAATCTATGCCGAGGATTTTGATGGCGCGCTCGCTGCGTTGGATGATTCATTTTTAGAGTTAACGGCAGGAGAACAGAGTATGAACAGGGGTGTGAGACATGTTTATGGGAACCCGCCGGACAACTTCAATCCCTTGTTTTATCCTCTTGATGCAAATACAAACCAAATTATGGTTGTACACCCATCAATGATTGAGGACGCTGAACCAGGAGATCAAAGGGTTGAGAATAAGTTCTTTGAACGCACAAACCCGGTAACCAATGCGAATGTGCCCGAAGCGGCAAGCTACCAGGATGCGAGATTTTCAAGTAATACTTCTTCAATCCCATATTTGAGAAATGAAGAGCTGATTTTGATTTACGCGGAAGCACTTGCTCAGCGCGGACAGGGCAGCGACTTTGCTGATGCTGAGGCCGCCATTAATCTTATCAGAACAACATGGGGTCTGACTCCGGTAACTCTCACAACATTTGATGAAATTATTGATCAGGTGCTGTTTGAAAGACGATATTCGCTGTGGGCTGAAAGCGGGCACCGCTGGATAGATGCCAGAAGATACGACCGGCTTGATGAAATATCCGCCAGGTATGGTCGGGTATTCACGCAGCTGGCTCGACCGGTAAGTGAAACGAATTGGGATAATCAGAACGATTAATCTGATTCTCATTTAAGTATAAAGGACTGTGCCTGATAAAGGCACAGTCCTTTTTTTATACAATATTGTTTCGCCGGGCCGTCATATCAAACCAAAGAGATTTCTATCGAAATCGTCGCAGATTAGTTGCCCGATCAAATGAATGAACGAAGGCTTATTTATTTGTTATCTTCAACACATGCGCATCAACAGGCTGAAACTTCGATATTTTAGGAATCATGAGGAGACGGAAATTCATTTTGCTCCCCATCTGAACCTGATTACAGGTTCTAACGGGGCAGGGAAAACCAATATCATTGATGCGATTCACTATCTCTGCATGAGCCGTAGCTTTGTGGCAACCAGCGATCAGTATGTAGCCAACTGGGATGAGAAATATTTTATGATTGACGGAGATTTTGAAGGAGAAATCCGCCAGTCGTTCAAGGTATCATGCAGCTATTCGCGTGGCGAAGGAAAAAAGATTTTTGTAAACGACAGTCCGCTGCCGCGCCTGTCGGATTTGATCGGCATGGTGCCTGTGGTGGTGATGAGTCCCGAAGACCTTAAGCTGACGGCTGAAGGCCCGGCCGAACGGCGCTCATTTCTCGACAGCATGATCAGCCAGATTTCCCCGAAATACCTTCGCGATCTGATGGAGTATCGCCACATCAGAAAGCAGCGCAACAAACTGCTGCAGGAGTTTCGGGGACCTAGGGATCTGCTCATAACCTATCTTGAGCCGTGGAACCTCCAGCTTGTGGAAACCGGTTCGCGGCTGATTGCCAAGCGGGCGGACGTCCTTCAGCAGTTCAAGCGATATCTCGAATTTCAATACCGAACCATATCGGAGCTGAAGTTAAAGCCCGATCTCAGCTACCAAACTATTTTGAAGGACCCGGAATCCGTGGAGCAAATATCAGAAAAATATGCCCGGCTCCTGGAGGATAACCTGGAAAAAGAAATTGAGCGCGAACAGACGCTCTATGGGCCTCACCGCGACGAAGTGGTGTTTTTTCTTGATGACATGGAGCTGCGGAATTTTGGCTCGCAGGGTCAGCACAGGCTGTTTTCAATGGCGCTGAAAATGGCGCAGCTTTTCTATTATTCAGATCAGCTGGATGATCTGCCGATTATGCTGCTTGACGATCTTTTTGGTAACCTGGATCAGCAAAAAGTGACGATAATTATGGAGACACTCACGAAACACTCCGGGCAAACGTTTATAACATCAGCGGCTGAAAAACCTTTTTTAGAATCTCAGTTTAAAGAGACATCTTCCAACAGCTGGTTCAGAGTTGAAAACGGCAGGGTTCACAAAAAATATTAAGTATGGCATTTGGAAATAAACCACAATCGATGGATGAGCTCCTTAAAGAGTTCATGAAGCGGATACCCCACCGCACAAAATTACAGCGCGGCATGGTGCTGCATGTCTGGCCCGACGTAGTAGGCGAGAAGATTGCTGCTGTGAGTAAGAACCTGCATTTCGAGGGTAACCGCCTGGTCCTTGAGGTAGATAACAGTGCATGGAGGCACGAAATACACATGAAGCGGTTTTCAATTACCAAAAAGCTGAATGAAAAGGTGGGCAGCAAAGTGGTTCAGGAAATTATTGTCAGAGCTTCATAAAAAATGCATATTTTGACATCATGAGCTTATTAAAAAATGCAATGGAAAAAATATCCGGTTTTTTCTCCAGGCGGTTCAAGCTGGAGGAGACCGAGGATGAAGAAGATAAGCTATTTACCCGGCATAAGGTATTTGCGTTTACCTTTGCAATGCTTTTCTCCGTGGCGCTCTGGTTTATTGTAAATATGGGGCGTGACTACAACATGACGATGATGCTTCCCATCGAAATCACCAACCTTCCTGAAGATATTGCGCTCAGTTCGGAAGTTCCTGATAACGCGGCTGTAAGCGTCAGCGGCGAGGGATGGAGCCTGTTCAACCTTTATATCAACCCGCCCAGGGTAACGCTCAATGTGGATGCGCAGCAGGTTAATATGTTTGAGCAGGTTCGCCAGCAGATCAGCTCAATGTCTGACGTGAGCGTAATGCAGGTAGACCCGATGTTTCTCGAAATTGAAACTGAAATGAGGGTGTCGAAAAAGGTGCCGGTAGAATCGGAAGTTGAGATCAACACCGGAAATCAGTTTGGCGTGCTGGGGCCGGCGCAAATCACTCCCGATAGTGTTACTGTAACAGGGCCTGCCTCTCGCGTTGAGAACGTGCTGTCGTGGAAAACGGAAGATACTGCTGTGAATGATGTGAACTCCGATCTTGAAATGACGGTAGATCTTCAGGTACCGGGGCCGGGCATCACAATTATTCCGTCAACCGTAACACTTCAGGCCGATATTGCAGAGTTTACCGAGGCCGAAGTGAGAATACCCGTACGTTCCCGCGGACTTCCATCCGGCAGGGCAGTTACGTTTTCGCCATCGTCTATAGTGGTGAAGTACGATGTTCCTCTGGAGCACTACAATGATGTGCAAAGCATTCGGCCGTTTGTTGCATTTGTTGACTTTGAACGGCTTCAGCAGGATACAACCGGCCTCATCACGCCGGAGCTGGAAAAAGTGACTGATGAGTACGATGTGCGTCTTCGAAGCTTTCAGCCAACCCGGGTGTCTTACTTTAATATCGTGCCTGAATAAGCATACAGGCATGTATGATTTTTTTATACGCTATGTAGCGGCTGCCATTGTCTTTTCAAATGGCTCGATAACCTCATCAATGTCCCTTGTATCATCAAAAAACGAGAGCAGCTTCAGGAGGACTTCATCCACAAGAATATCCGGACACGAGGCGCCCGAGGTAAGTGCAATCCGAAGCGGCCGATCGGTATCGGGCAGCCAGTTTTTTGTCTCTTTCATCTTCTTCTCCCACTGGTCGAAATGGAGAATCGCCTCGGGTGAGTCAAATTCATTGGCATCGCGCACATGGAATGTAGGACAGTAGTCCTCAAGTATCTCAACCAGGTGCATCGTATTCGATGAGTTATAGCCCCCCACTACAATGGCAACGTCGGGATCGGCATCTGCCAGCGCATATGTGGCCGACTGATTTTCGTTGGTGGCGTAGCATAGTGTGTCGGACGTGTCGGCAAAGTGCTTCTGAATGTTTTCTTCCCCAAACCGTTTCTTAGCTGCTTCCTTGAGGATATCCATCACCTCCTGGGTTTCAGTGGCCAGCATGGTGGTCTGATTGATCACGCCAAAAAACTCAAGGTCTTCACGAGGGTTGAATCCCGGAGTGCTTTTATGGCCGAAATATGTTTCAAAATCTTCAATCGGCCGGTCTTCAGTCATAATCTCTGCCAGGATCCGGGCTTCATCGGGATTTAGCACAACTACCGTGTTGGAGTGATCGGAGCTGTGTGAAAATGTAGCGCGAGTCTCCTCATGCTCGTGCTTTCCGTGAACCACCAGGCTATACCCTTTTTTCCCGAGCTGGGAACCGCGCTTCCATACTTTTTCAACAAACGGACAGGTGGTGTTGTATTGATATGGGTCGATTCCCTGCTTCTGGAGTTTTTCCTGGATATCGAGCGTGGTTCCGAAGGCCGGTACGATCACAATATCGTCTGAGCTGAGTGAATCGATCGGTATTCGCTCTGTGCCGTCGGTATCAAACAGGAACTTGACGCCCTTATCAAGAAGGTCTTCATTGACTGTGGGGTTGTGAATCATCTCGCTGAGGAGATAAATGTCTTTGTCGGGGTTCTCTTCTACCGTCCGGTAGGCGATGTCAATTGCATTTTCGACTCCGTAGCAAAATCCGAAGTGACGTGGAATTAGAACTTTCAGCGGGCCAAAGTCGAGTTCTGTCGGTTCCAGATCCTTTTTGCGCGGATCTGTCACTTTGTTCGCCTCCTTTACCTTACGGATAATAGGTGAACGGTACATCTTGGGGATTTCAAATGATTTACGGGCCATTGTGATAAACTAAATTCTTAAACTGGTTTCCTGTAAAGATACGAAGTCGACTGCAAAACATTGTGGTTAGGGAAATGATTCATAAATAACCCTCCAAGGGTTGCGAACCCTTGGAGGGTTGAAATCGGATTTTAGCCCTCAACTCTACCCGACTTCGTCCCGCATCTGATGGGGAGTCTGCAAAGCAATTTATTGAATAAAGGTTCTGCAATTGGCCGGATTCACTTATCAAACGGAAATGGGTGATCGCGGATCGGGGTCCGCGATGACGGTTTAGCGTGAATATTCTGTCACAAACAAACCTCCAAGGTTTCTAAAACCTTGGAGGTTTAAGTCTTCTTCCGATCTAAAAATGCCTGCACGCGATCTCTGTGTTCCTCACTCTCCCAGAAGAGACTGAACGGTGTTACCTCCTCATCAGGCCCGTCAAAGTGAGCACTGCTTTTCAGGTATTCTATGAATTGGCGGTCATTACGCGTGAGTTTCTTTGCCAGCTTGGCGAGGGAATCGTCATAGGTATCACGATCCAATAGCTCATCCACAAAACCTGATTGATACGCCTCTTCCGCGGAAATGACGCTCTGGGAAGCAAGCCAGTAGAGCGCTTTCTGAACAGGTACCAGCTGTTTCAGGCTTGCAATTCCACCCCAGCCGGGAGGCAGATAGAATTTGCCCTGGGTGAAGCCGATGCTGATACCGCGTTTTGCGATCCTGAAATCAAATGCTGCCGCTATCTCCCATCCGCCGCCATAAGTAGCGCCGTTCATGGCGGCTACCGTCCAGAGCGGGAGGTTGCGTATGCGGTCGAGCAGGCTAAGCATGCGGTTTGTCATTTTGCGCGCTTCCTCTGCGGTTTCGAGCTGGTGAAATTCACGCAGATCGCCACCGGATATAAAGCTTCCCTCACTGCCCCTTAATATGAATAGCCTGGCAGAATCACTTTGGGATAATTTATCTACGAGGTGCTCCAGGCGATCCATCAGTTCAAAGTTGACAGCATTCATCGCTTCCGGACGCTCAATGGTAGCTGTTGTCACGTAATCTGATTCTTCAATACGTAGCGGCATGTGAAATTTATTGGTTTGGGTTACCCACGGAATTTTTGATCCATTGAAGATACTCGCTGTTGCCTTCAGTTTCCGAAAGCGGAAGAGATATTACACATGGGACATCATAGCTGTGATGCTCCAATATGGCAGATGTTACCTCTTCAACATAAATGGATGTGGTTTTTACAAGTAGTATGCACTCCTTGTCGGATTGAACCTCACCGTCCCAGAAGTACATCGATTCCATGCCATCCAGGATGTTGACGCAGGCGCAGAGCTTACGGTTTACCAGGATTTCACCAATGGATCTGGCCTCATCCCGATTTTCTGTGGTAACGTATAAAAGTCTTGGTTCACCCATATGTTGATAGTCTTATTGCTGGTATACTGCATCATTTAAGGTAATTGCAAAACGGGAGACTCTGCAAGGCTGGAATGAGTTAAATCATAAGGAAATAAAAATGGCTGCCCTGGTTGAACTACGGTGAAAATAACCGTAATTTATTAGGCTCTGATTCAAAAACAGAAACCACGATAGAAATGCGAGAGTGGCGGAATTGGTAGACGCGCTAGATTTAGGATCTAGTACCCTTACCGGTGTGGGGGTTCGAGTCCCCCCTCTCGTACGATATTCGACATTTTTTATCCATTCTCATCGTTAATTTACCAACTTAAAAAAATACAAGTGGAACTATCCGTTCAGGACATCACCTCCGTAGATAAAGAGATCACAATTAAAGCAGACCGCTCCGATCTCGAGCCAAAATTTAACAAAGCGTATAAAAAGTATCGCAAAGAGATACAAATGCCTGGGTTTCGTCCCGGTAATGTGCCTGTAGGGCTCATTAAAAAACGCTTTGGTAAAGAGATCGAAATGGAAGAGATCAATACCTATGTTCAGGAGGTTTATGAGAACGAGATTGTTCCTGAATATGAGCCGGTGGGTGAGACTCAGATGAAAGATATGAGCTGGGAAGATGATCAGCTGGAAGTGACGTTTAAAGTGGGTGCCAAGCCTGAATTTGAGCTCGCGGATATTGAAAGCATCGAAGTAGACAAAATGGTGCATGATGTAACTGATGAAGAAGTTGAAGAAGAAATTGAGCGAACGCTGGAGCGTCAGGGTAACTGGGTTGAGCAGGACGAAGATGCTGAGATTACGGAAGAGTGTCGCGTTACTGTAGACGCAGTTGCACTGGGTGAAGATGGTGAGCCAATCGAAGGAGAGAAAGATGAAGATCAGAAACTGGACCTCAGGGAAGACGGCACGGCTGAATTTAAAGAGCACCTGATAGGTCAAAAGAAAGGAGATGTTGTCAAAATGTCTCTTGGTGAGGATGTGGATCACAACAATTTTCAACTGACCGTTAAGAAGGTTGAGAAAATGGACGAGGCAGAACTCACGGACGATTTCGCCAAGAAGCAGAGCAATGGCGAAGCTAAAAATATTGATGAGTTTAAGAGCTACATCAAAAGCCAGATGCAGCAGTATTACGATCAGTCGGCAAAAGATATGTTCCGCCAAGATGCGGTAAGTGCCCTCGCTAAAGCTCATGATTTTGACATTCCGGAAGTGATGATCAATCAAATCCAGGATTCATATGTTGACTATGCAAAGCAACAGTCAGGCGGGCAGCTGCCTCCGAACTTCAATGAAGATGAGTACAAAGAGAACCTGAAGGATCAGGCAATACAAGAAGGGAAATGGGCGTTTATCAGCGAGAAGCTCCAGGAAAAATTCGATGATATCGAAATTAAGCCTGAAGATATCGATGAGTTTATCGGAATGGAATCAGCACGTCATGGCGTGCCTGTAGATCAGATGAAGAGCTACTACGCTCAGAATCCAAATCAACTTGAAAGTCTGCGCACCAGCATCCGTGAAAACAAAGTTTTTGACAAGCTGGAAGACGCTGTTTCTATAAATGAACTAACAAAAGACGAATTTCGTAAGAAAAGAGAAGCTGAAGAAGAAGAAGAAAAAGACAAAGAAGCAGAATCAGAAACCAGCAAATCGTAACGATCAAATATAAAAAAGGATGCCAACCGTGAAACAACCAATTTTTGAACTTCCTACAATGCAAGATTCTTCACAGGTACAAAATAATCTCGTACCGATGGTGGTTGAAACAACCAGCCGGGGTGAACGCGCCTATGATATTTATTCGCGTCTTTTAAAAGACCGTATTGTTATTCTTGGTACGCCCGTAAATGATACGGTAGCAAGTACCATTGTAGCTCAAATGCTGTTTCTTGAGTCACAAGATCCTGAGAAAGACATTAATCTTTACATTAACAGCCCGGGTGGCGTTGTGTCTGCAGGCCTCGCTATTTATGATACGATGCAGTATTTGAAGTGCGACGTAGCCACGACATGTGTAGGTATGGCCGCGTCTATGGGCGCCGTACTATTAACTGCTGGTACCAAGGGCAAGCGAAACGTTCTGCCTCATGCACGAGTCATGATTCATCAGCCGCTGGGTGGTGTACAGGGTCAGGCCAGCGATATTGAAATTGAAGCGCAGGAGATTATCAGAATTAAGAAAGAATTAACTAAAATTCTCGCTGATCATTCTGGTCAGGATGTCGATAAAGTAACTGCTGACTCAGATCGGAATAAATGGTTGTCTGCAGATGAAGCCGTTGAGTATGGCCTTGTGGATAACGTGATGCGCAGAGAGAAGAAAAGTGGCAAAAAATAAGTAAATACGGGTTTTCTAGTTATGAGTAAAAAGAAGGACAGCGAAAACGTAACATGTTCATTCTGCGGACGATCCAGCAGAGAGGTGGACTCTATGGTGGCAGGTCCGGAAGTATTTATTTGCAATCATTGTGTGGAAGACGCGTCTAGCATCATAGAAAGTGACCTTTCGTCGCTTTCCAGACGTCGCGATCGTCAGTATAAGCCAATGATGAAGCCGTTGGAAATCAAGGCAAAACTGGATGAGTACGTTATTGGTCAGGAGGGAGCAAAAAAAGCTCTCTCAGTAGCAGTTTACAATCACTACAAAAGAATATCAGGATCACAAACTATCTCTGGCGATGATACAAGAATTGAGAAGAGTAATATCGCACTCATGGGGCCTACAGGTGTGGGGAAAACGCTTCTCGCACGAACACTTGCTGAGGTGATTGACGTGCCCTTTACAATCGCGGATGCTACGGTTCTTACTGAAGCGGGGTATGTGGGTGAAGACGTTGAAAGTATTCTCAGTAATTTACTGCAGGCAGCCGATTATGATGTAGACCGCGCCAGACGGGGAATTATTTACATTGATGAAATCGATAAGGTAGCGCGTAAAAGTGACAACCCGTCCATCACCCGCGATGTATCTGGAGAAGGTGTTCAGCAAGCGCTGCTAAAAATTCTTGAAGGAACTACGGCTAACATTCCACCCAAAGGCGGACGGAAACATCCTGAGCAAAGCTTTATTCAGCTCGATACATCCGATATTTTGTTTATCTGCGGGGGTGCATTTAGCGGACTTGAAGATGTGATCTCCCAGCGCCTCTCAGTAAGTTCGATGGGTTTTCAGTCAGACGATCAGGTGAAATTTGATAAAGAGGATCCGCGAATTTTCACTAAAGTGGAACCTGAAGATCTTCAGAAGTTTGGCCTCATACCGGAATTGATCGGTCGAATTCCGATTATATGCGGTCTCGAACAGCTTTCTGATGAAGCTATGATTGAAATTTTGTTAAAACCTCGAAACGCCATCACCAAGCAGTATAAGAAACTGTTTCAAATGGAGGACGTAGAACTTGAGTTCGAGGAAGATGCGCTCGAAGCCGTTGTGAGCAAAGCGCGTGAGCGGAAAACAGGTGCGCGTGGATTGAGATCTATTTTAGAAGCTGCAATGCTCGACATCATGTTCACAGTACCATCTATGAAAAATGTGAAGCGGTGCATCATTACCCGGGAAACAATTGATAACCAGGCTCCGCCTATTTACGAAAAGCAGAAAGCATCTGCTTAAACAGCCGCCCGTTTGATAAACCGGGTACTGTTACTGAATAAAATTTAAAGACTCTGCAGATTCGCAATCTCCCGGTAGATTTGTGATATTTGCAGAGTCTTTTTTTTTGAACGGTTCAAATTTACCGTCTATGCGAAATTTACTTCCATTAAACTGGATCAAGATTCTTCTCGCCGGTTTACTGGCCCTGCTAGCTATAGCATCATTCTTCTATAATAGGATACTGGTCGAAGAGCTTTTGGAGCATGAACGTGCAATGTGGAACTTTGGGCAAAAGCGCTTGAGTTTACAAACGATCCGGTTCATGACGACATTACGTCCAATCTTTTACAGTCTATCGAGATTCTAAAATCGATTGAGGAAGTCCCCGACAGCGTCATTCAAATGATTGAGGATGTTGAGACCATAAATCCCACATTGCAGTTTGTGTCGGATAACTTACTGATAGACACGAGATATGAAATCCCGACAATCGTGACAGATGAGGAAGGTAATATCTCAGCAAGCAGGTTCATTGATGGAAATGTAAGTGCTGATCTTGTCGATGAATTTGCTGAAGTAAATGAGCCTATAACCATTACCCGGTCTGAAGGTAACAGGGAGCTTCGAAACTATATCTACTTTGGCGAAAGTCAGACCGTTAAATATTTGAGATATTTTCCGTTTATTCAGTTTGGGATTCTGGCGGTTCTGATTGGAATTGGGTATCTGACTTACCGAAGTATCAATAGATCAGAGAAATCAAACCTCTGGGTGGGTATGACAAAAGAGGCGGCCCATCAGTTGGGTACACCGCTCTCGAGCCTTTACGGATGGATACAGCTGCTTAAGGAGGCAAATAAGAATGATGATGAGACTCTGTCTATTGTTTACGAGATCGAAAATGATGTGGGCCGCATCAAGGGTATCACTGAGCGATTCAATAAGATTGGGTCAGAGCCAGAGCTCAAAAGTATCCGAATCGATCCAATAATTGACCAGGTTATTGATTATATGGTTCGCCGGTTACCGCAGCTGGGTAAGAAAGTGGACGTTCGAAAAAATATCAGCACCACTGCTAAAATCAGGCTTAACCCAGAGCTGTTTCAGTGGGCCATCGAAAACCTGATAAAAAACGCCATGGATGCTATTAAAATAAAGGAAGGCGATTCGTTTATTTCCGTTTCTGTTTTTGAGAATAGCGATTCTCTGGTGATTGATGTGGAAGATTCAGGCACAGGTATCGACCGAAAATATGTAAACGAAATATTTAAGCCGGGATATAGTACCAAAAAGAGAGGGTGGGGCCTTGGGCTGAGTCTAACCCGTCGGATTATTGAAGATTATCACAATGGAAAGATCTTTGTTCTGCAATCCGAAAAAAATAAAGGGACAACGATACGAATAACGCTGCCCCTTTAAAATTCGTCGGTAATATAAATCAGAACTGAATTATTCCCGTGATCAGTTGACTAAGATAGACATATACATAAGTTAATCTTCTTCAACGTAACCGCGATCTTCTGCATACTCAAGTAGCTGAGCTTTCAGAAGGTTACGTCCTCTGTGAAGTCTTGAACGTATGGTACCGATTGGTACATCCAGCATGTTCGCTATCTCTTCATAGGTAAAATCTTCTACGTCGCAGAGAAGTACAACTGTGCGGAAATCTTCAGGAATCTGATCGAGTGCATTTGTGATATCATCGTCTATCAGCTCTCGATACATTGTATCTTCAAGATCGGACGTGTCAGTCCGTTCAGCTCGGATTGTTTCATAAAACGTTGCCACTTCGTCATAGTCAACCTGTTGTGGCTTTTTAGACTTACGGCGGTAATTATTTATGTACGAATTCTTAAGAATTCTGAATAACCAAGCCTTGGCATTGGTTCCTTTTTCATAGCTGCTGAAGAAACGATAGGCTTTAACAATAGTATCCTGAACTAAATCTTCGGCATCGTTTGGATCAGTTGTTAATCTCAGTCCGAAGTTATAGAGAGCATCAAGATGAGGAATAATCTCCTCATTGAAGTCGGACTGTTTTCTAATTTCTTTTTTAGTGAGTTCTGGCATCCCTTATTACCCTCAACAATTAGCGGGGTTTAAAATTAAAAACCGGCTCATTAGCCGGGAAACAATCACCTTAATTGATAAAATTACTTATATAGCTTTATTAGTTCAAATTGATAAAATCAATATGATGGGTAAGAAAAAATGAACAGCCTACCTTTTTAAATTCATATTTTGAACACTACGATTAAATCGTAGATAGCATGAGTCCATGCAGCACTCCCAAATCCTCTTATAACATAAATAACATTTAATGTTAAGCCAAATAGAAAACGAAAAAGGAAACTGCTTAGTGTCCATGGATCGGCAAATTCACCTACGTAGTGAACGCCACTAAATATAACTGCTGCAATGAGAGCTGAGAGCGCGTAAGCGGCTTTTTTACCCTTCAAAAGATAGTTTAAGCCATAAAAAAGAGACGATACCAGGAACACCCGGAAAAAAAGTTCTTCATACAGACCAGCCCCCAATGAGAGCGCAAACAATTGGAATTTTGACAGCGAATCTGTGCTTTCCTGCAGATCCATATGTAAAATCAATTCAAGGAACTGGCTGATGATTATCGAAAAAAGCACCGCATAAATAGTTGATTCAATCAGCAGAAGCACAAAATACCTTATTTTCAGAGCCGGAAGATTGTCGCGACGCTTAAATATTAGGATGGCACCGATAATGAGAAGGAGTCCTATAGTCGCAGAGAGAGCATCCAGGCCGAAGTATGAAAAGAATGTTTGAAACCAGATATCAACGGAAATTCTGACCATCTGTTCGCTTCCGACCTGGGAAAACCGAATCAGTACTTCATACAGAAGAAACAGCGGCAGCGAAAATATATAGCTGTAATAAAGACTTCTTGTCTGGCGAAAGTAAGTGCTACATGGATATGAATATGAGCTTGTCAATCAGTATCGTCGTTTACTGATCGAGGTACACGACGACCAATGAACGATCGATGCTTGAAAAACCCAGCATATCGAAGGCTTTATGAGATAATTTGATACCGCTGCCGGATGTGCGATCATTAATTCGAACATATACGCCCAGTCCGTTTTCCGGATTTTCAATGTAGATTACATTTCCGAGAGGCATATTGGAGTGGCCGGCTGTAAGGTAATCAGGATTGTAAAGTTCACCGCTGGTTGTTGGATTAGCGCTATCACTGTCGGCATAACGAGTAGCAGGAATCTCACCAAGATTTTCAAGGGAAGCTCCTTCCTTAAAAGGATCACTAAAATTTCGGGAAGGCGGCAAAAGCACGGTTACTTGCTGTCCGGATCTTAGTGATTCTATGTTGAGATCTGGATTCAGTGCTGAAAGCTCATCGTCACTCATCATAAACTTTTCTTTCAGATCGTCGGCTGATTCACCTGACCCGAGCCTGTAGCTTACAAATTTGCCCTGAGGTGTTGATTCTTCTGCACCTTCAGCAATAGAAGGGGCGGTTTGTATATCTCTGACAGTGAGCTGCTGACCTATACTAAGCATATCAGACTGAAGATTGTTCAATTCGCGAAGCTGATCTAACGTCATATCATGCAGCCTTGCAATACGGGTGAGTGTGTCTCCGCTTTTTACGGTATAGTAAGTTGTGCCGCGGGCACCTTCACGGTCACGAATAATTGACTCTCTCGGAGTATCTTCAGTATCAGTATCACTATTTTGAACAGCTTCAGTCTCTGCTGGCTGCGATGTCTGGAAAATAGTGAGTTCCTGCCCTTCACTAAGCTGTATGCTTTCAAGATTATTCCATGACTGTATCTCTGCAATTGTCACATCGTAAAGTTTCGAGATTGCAAAGAGTGTCTGACCCGGTTCTACTGTATGAATAATGGAGTCATCATTTCTGGGTGGACCCACGAGTATTTCCTGACCAGGTGACAATGCATCTGACTGGAGACGGTTCCACCGGCGCAGGTCGCCTACTGTTACATCATACGTTCTGGAGATGCTGAAAAGTGTTTCTCCCTGCTCAATAATATGTGTTTGACCAGCTGCCTGAGAAAAGGCATTTGGTGAAATAATACATGCGAGGAAAAGAAATATAATTGCGGTAAAAACCGGTTTATTCATTATTTGCTGATTCTTCGATTTCAATCTGTAGTTGTAACAATGCTTCAGAGAGTTCAGATTTTGTCCGGGACTCATTTTTATTTTCTGCCAGGTCGATGCCTTTGGTAAACATCTCTTTGGCCAGTCTATACATTTCGCGTCGCTGATACAGTTTGCCAAGATGATAATAAACGCCAAGATAACCCGGATCTTGTTTTAAAATGGCTTCAAATAAAAGTTGTGCCTTTTCTACCTGATCATCCTTCAAGAGTTCCAAGGCAAGAGCAAATTTTGAAAATGTGTCAGATGGATCCTGCTGTATAGTCTTGGCAAGCTGACTGATTTTGCTTCTAATCGTTGACATAACCTGTTTCGTGTTTGTATCTATCGAGAATTATATCCATTGAATCTCCGCCAAATTTTTCCAGGATGGCATTGGCCAAGACTGGTGCGATTACACTTTCAGCCACAACAACAGCCCGGGGAAGCGCACAAACATCAGAGCGTTCGTACCGTGTGTCTTCTTCTTTTTTAGTTTCCAGATCTGCCGTTTTCAGCGGTTTAATCATTGTTGGGATTGGTTTCATTACACCTCGAATGATAAGGGGCATTCCTGTAGTCATTCCACCTTCAATACCGCCCGCACGATTGGTGCGACGCCTGAACGTTTTGTCATAAACAATTTCATCATGTACGTTATGCCCCTGGCGTTGGCCAGACTCAAATCCCAGGCCAATTTCCACGCCTTTCATAGCCTGTGTAGCAACTATAGCCTGTGCAAGTCTTCCATCAATTTTGCGATCCCAGTGAACATAGCTGCCAAGCCCGGCTGGCACACCGGTTACAATAATTTCGTAAATGCCACCAAGTGATGTTCCCTCTTTCCGTCTGAGTTTAATTTCCTCTCGCATTTTGGAGCTCAGATCGTCGTCGAGGCAACGCACATCTGACTTATCTGACTGCTCATAAACGTTATGAGCGCCGTTGGTATACAAAGGGTCTGCTATGTCCCGGACATCTTCCCAGGAATTATAGCCAATAGCGCCGATACGCACAACATGGCCGCCGATCTCAATTCCCAGCGTCTGTAAAAACTTACGCGCAATTGAACAGCAGGCGACTCTCATAGCCGTCTCGCGGGCACTTGACCGCTCAATCACAGGACGGATATCATCAAAGTTATATTTTTGAGTTCCCACAAGGTCGGCATGCCCCGGGCGCGGAAGGGTAATCCTTTCAACATCCCCGCGATCACCATCTTTGGCCATAACCACAGGCCAGTTACTTTTATCTTTTTCGTAGGCACGATTTGGCATTGTCATAGCAATAGGTGCAGCGGTGGTTTTTCCAAACCGTACGCCAGACTGAAAAGTTGCCCTGTCCTTTTCGAATGCCATTCGACCGCCACGGCCATATCCTTTCTGGCGTCGAACAAGGTGATGCTCAATTTCATCTTCATGTATTTGAAGTCCGGCTGGCATTCCTTCAACAATTCCGGTAAGAGAAGGGCCATGAGACTCACCCGATGTAAAATAACGAATCATAATTAAGTCTGTAGTTTAAATGATGTGTCCAGAATACAGTTCCATAGTGGGACTATACAAAAATACGGCGTGAGCTGTTCAAACAAAGTAGCTCGCGCAGTCGATCGATTTAATATTGTGTGTTGAATTCAGGGAATTCAAAATTTAAGATCCATTCCCAGCTGTACCACACTTCCAAGGTCGCTGAAGCTTG
>Ga0209924_1000355_pt1 | contig 20648 bp, 15 predicted proteins | sample SalPonR1_C_D1_MG_FD_185700 | JGI IMG/M metagenome (GOLD analysis project Ga0209924, IMG submission 185700) | Salt pond soil microbial communities from South San Francisco under conditions of wetland restoration - Salt Pond MetaG R1_C_D1_MG... ...
TTGGTCGCAATTGGCCGCGAACCGATGCGGGCATCAGGCAGCTTCGGCCACGCGCTGCCCGTGTTCGCGCACGACGCGCCGGCCCAGCACGAGGTCTGCGGCCTTTTCGGCGATCATGATGGCCGGCGCGTTGGTGTTGCCGCCGATCAGTGTCGGCATCACCGATGCGTCGATCACTCGAAGGCCGTCGATGCCGCGAACCTTGAGTTCCGGGTCGACTACCGCGTCGTCGTCGCTGCCCATGCGGCAGGTGCCGACGGGGTGATAGATGGATTCGGCCTTGCTGCGGATGAAGCCGAGCAGATCGTTGCGGTCGGTGACCTGGTTGCCTGGATAAATCTCGTGGGCACGGAACGGCCGAAATGCCGGCTGGGCCAGGATTTCGCGCGAACAGCGAACGCACTCCAGCATCATCTCGACGTCCGAAGCCGCCGAGAGGTAGTTGGCATAAATCGCCGGCGCGGCGTCCGGCTCGGCCGAGCGCAGCTCGATCCGTCCGCGGCTCTCGGGCCTGAGGTTGCAGGCATGCAGCGTATAGCCGTCGCCGGGCAAGCGGTTGCGACCGTGATCGTCCAGCAGCGCGGGAACGAAGTGCATCTGAACATCGGGCCGGCGGCCGTCGCTCAGACCGCTGGCCAGGAAGCCGCCGGCCTCGGCGATGTTCGAGGTACCGATGCCTTCACGATAGAGAAAATATTTCAGGCCCACCATCAGTTCGTTGAGGTTGTCGTAGGTGACCGGCTGCGAGCAGCGGGTCAGCGTCATCACGTCCAGGTGATCCTGCAGGTTGGCGCCGACGCCGGCCAGCTCGTGCATGGTCTTGACTCCTGCCCGTTCCAGCATGCGCGCCGGGCCGATGCCCGAAAGCATCAGCAGCTGGGGCGAATTGATGGCGCCGCCGCACAGCAGTACCTCGCGCTCGGCGTGCACTCTCCTGGTGACGCCCAGGCGTCGGTATTCGACGCCGCGGGCGCGCTGACCCTCGAACAGGATGCGCGCGCTCAGCGCGCCGGTGCGCACGGTCAGATTCGGCCGCTTCCTGACCGGGTGAAGGTAGCCCCGGGCGGTGCTGCAGCGCCGGCCGTTGCGCTGGGTGACCTGGTACAGGCCGAAGCCGCGCTGGACCGGGCCGTTGAAATCGACGTTGCGAAAATACTCGGCCTGTTCGGCGGCCTGGATGAATACCCGGCTGAGTTCGTTGACGTGCTGCAGGTCGGCCACCCCCAGCGGGCCGTCGGCACCGTGCATTTCGGACTCGCCGCGGCCCTGGTCCTCGGCGCGCCGGAAATACGGCAGCACGTCGGCGAAACCCCAGCCGGGGTTGCCCAGGTCACGCCAGTCGTCGTAATCGCTGGCGTGACCGCGTATGTAGCACATCGCATTGATGGAGCTCGACCCGCCCAGCACCTTGCCGCGCGGCCAGTAGAGTCGGCGGTTGTTCAGGTTCGGCTCGGGTTCGGTCTGATAGCTCCAGTTCAGCGACTTGAACTTGATCAGCTGGGCCAGGCCGGCCGGCATGTGGATGAACGGGTTCCAGTCACGTGGTCCGGCTTCCAGCAGCAGCACGCGGCAGCCGGGGTCGGCGCTGAGGCGATTGGCCATTACGCAGCCGGCCGAACCTGCGCCGACGATGACGTAATCGAAATTATCGGGCATTCAAAAACTCCTGTACCGGGACTGGTGTCCCTATGCACGACCGGCGCATGCTTCGACCCTCGGCCGGTTGCGGCGTTCGCACGGCGCGTCTCCATTACGGCGGGCGCGGTCTGTCGGCCATCCGGTTTGCGGCTTGATTACTGCTGAAGATACCGCACCCGGCGTCGTGAAATTACGAACCACGGTCAAATTCCGGGCACTTCCGCGGCTTCCGGATGTCCATTTTTTGGATACACCGGCGGCCCGGAGCGATCGACGGCGCCTGTTCATGACGTAATCCGTGATGCATATCGCATATTCGTAATATGTGACAGCGCATTCATTGTATTCCGGTCATAATCCAAAGGTTAAGCATTTGGACTGCAATTTGAATCGTCATCTACACCGGGGGCATCAGCCGTGCCGTTAACTCGCCTGGGACTTGGCAATCCGGTCGCCGTCGCCGTCGGCTGCATTCTGCTGGTGATCTTCGGGCTGATCAGCCTGTACCGCCTGCCGGTTCAGCTCACGCCCAACATCGATCGCCCCACCATTTCGATTTCCACCGGATGGCGGGCGGCGGCGCCGGCCGAGATCGAATCCGAAATCGTCGAGCCGCAGGAAGAGCAACTGCGCGACGTGCCCGGTCTCAAGCGCATGAACTCCACCGCCAGCCAGGGCCGGGGATCCATTTCGCTCGAGTTCGACGTGGGCGCCGATCTAAACCGCGCGCTGATCGCCGTCATCACCCGCCTCAACCAGGTTTCGAGTTATCCGGTCGACGTCACCGAGCCCAGCGTTCGGGTGGGGTCGGACCAGTTCGGCGACACCATGGCCTGGTTCGGCATCATTCCCAAGGCGGGCAACAACCGCCCCATCATCGAGTACCAGGATTTCGTCGAAGACGTGGTGCAGGAGCGCATCGAGCGGATCGCCGGCGTGGCGTCCGCCACCCCGCGCGGCGGCCGGCCGTTCGAGGTGCGCATAGAATTCGATCCGTTCCAGGCCGCGTCGATTGGCGTTGATCTGGCCCGGATCGGCCGCCAGCTGGGGCAGAACGCCGACGTGTCGGCCGGGTTCGAGGAAGTCGGCAAGCGCCAGTACACGCTGCGGTTTGCCGGCCAGTATGAAATTCCGGACCTCGAAAGCCTGGTGCTGGAATGGCGCGACGGCCGGCCGGTCTACCTCGGCGATGTCGCGACCATCGAGCGGGTCATGCGCGATTCGTCCGGCGGCATGACCCAGAATACCCAGCCGGCAATCATGATGAACGTGGTGGCCGAGCCGGGCGTCAACATCCTAAGCGTCATGAACGAGGTCAAGGCGGCGGTCGCGGAGCTGCAGGCAACGCACCTGGACCCCGCCGGCCTGCAGATGAATCAGTCCTCCGACGACACGATTTACATCAAGCAGTCGGTGCGCATGGTCGTGACCAACCTGATGATCGGCATGCTGCTGGCCGTCGGTGTCCTGTGGTGGTTCTTCCGGCGCTACCGCGCAACCATGATGGTGGCGCTGGCAATACCGCTTTGCCTGTGCTTCGCGTTCATCGTTCTCGACGCACTGGGCATGTCGCTGAACGTGATATCGATGGCCGGTCTTGCGTTTGCTACCGGCATGGTGCTCGATGCCGCGATCGTGGTGCTGGAGAACATCGTGCGCCAGCGTGAACAGGGCCGTGACGGCTTCGAAGCCGCCGACCGGGGTGCGGGCCAGGTCTGGGGTGCACTGGTGGCGTCGACGGCGACCACGGTCGCGATCTTCCTGCCGGTATTCTTCCTGCAGGACGAGGCCGGGCAGCTGTTCGGCGATCTTGCGGTGGTGATTTCGGCGGCCATCATCTGCTCGCTGTTCGTCGCCATCATCGTGCTGCCGGCGGCAAGCTGGCGCCTGCTCGGCGACCGGGCCATGGACGACCGCCACGTGCACTGGTGGCGCAACGCCGCCGACTACGTGATGAAGCTGACCGACACGCCCAGGCGCAGGATCGGCTGGATCTCCGGCCTGATCGGCGTGCCGCTGGCGATCGGTGTGTTCCTGCTGCCGCCGGCCGACTATCTCCCGGAAGGGCAGCGCAACCTGGTGTCGGCGTTCGTGCTGGCGCCGCCCGGCATGGGCCCGGACACGGTGCAGGCAGAACTCGTCGACGTGATCAACGAGCGGCTCAAGCCCTACCTCGACGGCGAAAAGGAACCGAAGCTCAAGAACACGTTTCTCGGTACGTTCGGTTCCGGCGCGTTCATCGGCGTGCGGACCGAAGACGAGGACAGGTCCGGCGAGATGATCGAGATTCTGAACACGGAGATCCTGGTCGGGTTTCCCGACACCTTCGGTCGGGCGACCCGGCGCGCGATCTTCGGCGGCCGCGGCGGACGGCAGATCGACGTCGACCTGCAGGCCGGTGAATTCGAAGGCCTGCTGGAGGCCGGGCGCGCCGGCTATGAGGCCATATCGGCACTGATGCCCGGCGCCAACGTGCGGCCCCAGCCAAGCCTGGAACTGGCCGAGCCGGAGCTTCGCATGAAGCCCGACGACCGGCGCATCGCCGAGCTCGGCTGGACCCGCGGCGACGTCGCCACCATGATCCGGGCGATGGGCAGCGGTGCCTTCCTGGGCGAATACTTCGACGGCGACAAGCGCCTGGACGTGATTCTGCGCGGCGAGCGCTGGGACAACCCCGAACAGCTGATGGCCACACCGCTGGCCTCACCCACCGGCGAGATCGTCACGCTCGGCGAACTGGTGACGCTGGAGCGCACCGCCGGGCCCAACGAGATCCGGCGCGTCGACCGCAGCCGCACGTTGACGCTGCAGGTCACGCCGCCGTCGGGCATGCCGATGGAAACCGCCATCGAACTCCTGCGAACCGAGGCCGAGCCCGCCATGCGCGCGGTCCTGCCGCCCGGCGGCGTGATCGCCTACCGCGGCACCGCCGAGGCGCTGGGCGAAACGCTGAGAAGCCTGGCCGGCAGTTTCGTGCTGGCGATCGTGATCCTCTACCTGCTGATCTCGGCGCTGTTCCGCTCGTTCAAGGATTCGCTGCTGGTGGTGATGACACTGCCGATGGCGACCGTGGGCGGGGTGCTGGGTCTGCGCGCGGTCGACCTGGTCTATGGTCAGGCCATGGACATGCTGACCATGATCGGCTTCGTGATATTGCTCGGGCTGGTGGTCAACAATGCCATCCTGCTGGTCTACCGGGCCCGTGATGAGGAGCGTGAAGGAAAAAATCGTCGTGAAGCGGTGCGCCAGGCCGTCGGCTTGAGGCTGCGCCCGATCCTGATGAGCACCTTCACCAGCCTGTTCGGCATGCTGCCGCTGCTGCTGCTGCCGGGCGCGGGCACCGAACTCTATCGCGGGCTGGCGGCGGTCATCGTCGGCGGCATGGCGGTCAGTACTTTATTCACATTGATTCTGCTGCCGAGTCTGCTGAGAATGAACGAAGAAAAAGTGGCGCCGCAAGAGACGGCGGCAAGTCCGGGACGGGAACAATACGCATGAACAAAATCGCGATTTCATTACCGGCTATGGCACTGATCACCCTGGGGCTGCTCCCCGGCATCGTATCTGCCCAGTTCGGCCAGGCCGCACCAGTCGAAGTGGACCAGGCGCGCCTCATGGCCATGGCCCCGACGATGCAGGTTGCCGGCACCGTGCTGTCGCGCGCCGACGCGTTGCTCTCGGCCGAGGTCGAAGGCCGGTTGCTGGAAATCGCCGAGGTCGGCGAGCGCTTCGCCGCCGGCGATGTATTGGCGCGCATCGAAGACACCCAGTTGCAGCTGCGGGCCGAAGAACTGGAAGCCGAAATTTCCAGCGTCGAGGCGCGCTTGCAGTTCCTCGACGCCGAGCTCGAGCGCTACCAGCGCCTGGCCGCCGACAACCTGGCCTCGCGAACCCAGATCGATCAGACCCGCTCCGAGCGCGACGTGGCTCAGAGCGACCTGCGCGTGGCTCGCAGCCGTCTGTCCCAGGTGACCGATCAGATCGAACGCACCCGCATCCGGGCGCCGTTTCCCGGCGTTGTGGCCCAGCGGCTGGTGCAGGCCGGCGAGCGCGTGGCGACCGGTACCCAGGTCATGCGCGTGTACAACCCGAACGACCTCGAAGTGGTCGCGCGCGCGCCGCTTTCGTTTTACCGCTACCTGCAGCCCGGCGACGAGCTGGCGGTGCGCGTCAACGACGAGGTCATCGCGGCACCCCTGCGCACGCTGGTCAGTCAGGGCACCGAGCAGAGCCACGTGTTCGAGCTGCGGCTGAACCTGGAGGAAAACCTGCCGGTCGGCCAGGCCGTGCGCGTGACCATCCCCACCGCCGACGTACGCGAAGTGCTGGCCGTGCCGCGCGACGCGCTGGTGCTGCGCGGCACGGGTACCTCGGTGTTCGTCGTCGACAACGAAAACAACGCCCGCCGGGTCAGCGTTGCCGTCGGCATCGGCTCGGAAAACATGATCGAAGTCAAAGGCCCCATCCAGCCCGGCGACCGCGTCGTCGTCCGCGGCAACGAACGCCTGCGCGAAGGCCAGGCCATAGAAGTCGTTCGGGGCTCTGGCGGCGCTGGAACCGAGTCGGCGTGAATCTTAATGCGGATCGCATTCATCGTAGCGGGTAGATACGTCCGGAACGGAGCCCCGATCGCGTAGCAATGAGAGTCACGGTGTGTTTCTCGCACCGATGCTTCGCATTCAAATGCAATGAGGTTCCGATGAGATTTCTTGCCGCGCTTTTGTGTGCAATCAGCCTGTCGATTTCTCCGGTCATCGCGCAGACGGAGGTGGCGACCAGCCGCAGTTATCCCGACGGACACGGCGGAGAGGTTGTGTTTCCGATGGGCGACGTGTCGTTCGCCGACATGGTCGAATCCTACAGCGACGGGGATCCTTCGCCGATCGAGCGGGCCGCCGATCCGGAGGCCGCGCTGGGGGCGCCTGATTACTCCGCCGGCGACAACAGCGGCTACGTCACGCTGGGCTGCGCCGGTGAACTGGTGCTGGCGTTCGAGGACAACGCGCTGGTCGATGTTGCAGGCCCCGACCTTTACGTGTTCGAAATCGGACCCGATACCGAGCCGACGGCGATGGCCGTTTCCGCCGATGGGAGTGAATGGACGCGGGTCGGGCGCATCTCAGGCGGCAAGGCCGAGATCGATCTGGCCGCTTACGTTGCCCCTGATGCTGAATTCCGTTACGTCAAGCTGGTCGACCTCAAGAGCGCATGCGGCAGCGGCGAGACGCCGGGTGCGGACATCGACGCTGTCGGCGCGATCGGCTCGGCGCAGCGCATCGCGCTGGACAGCGCGGTGCTGTTCGATACCGGTAAGTACACGCTCAAGCCCGAAGCATTCGCTGCGATCGACGAAGTGCTGGACGCGATCGCCAATCGGGCCGAGACCTCTGTGATCGTCGCCGGCCACACCGATGCTGTGGGTGCCGAATCCGACAACGAAACGCTGTCGCGCAATCGCGCGCGCGCCGTGGCCGACTACCTGGTCGGTGATTCCGGGTTCACGCAGGATCGCGTGACGCTGAAGGCGTATGGAGAGTCTCGGCCGGTGGCCGGCAACGATACTTCCGCGGGCCGGGCCAGGAACCGGCGCGTGGAATTGACCGTGCGCACGCCCCGGACCGACGCGCCCGGCGAATCAGCGAGCGTCGAGATTCTTGGCGTCTGGGACGCCAAAGACCACGGCATCCTCGAAATGCGTCGTGTCGGCGGCAAATTCGAAGGCGAATACAGCTCCGACGGCGGCCGGCTATTGGGCGAGTTCGTCAGCGATACGGTCTTCGAGGGCTGGTGGGTCGAAGACAACTCGAGAACGTCGTGCGACAGCGAAAAAGCCGGCAGCGACCACTGGGGCCCGCTACGGATCGAGTTCGAATCGTCGGATCTAGACGCGTTCACCGCGCAGTGGCGCTATTGCGGCGAGGACGAGTGGCGCGGCAGCTGGAAGCGTGCAGAGCGCTTGTTGTAGAAATTTCATGCATGACACGATACGGCGCACGTGTTCCTGCCCGGCGCCATGACCGAAAGTCCAGTTGGCGCGGGGCGGTGTCCGGGGTAGTCTTGGCGACACCATCGATCTCGTTCCGAGGAATGCCGCTATGTCGCTGAAGGGCAGAACCGCCGTCATCACGGGCTCCAACTCCGGTATCGGGCTGGGCGTGGCCGAGGAACTGGCGAAGGCCGGCGCCGACGTGGTGCTGAATTCGTTTACCGATTCGACAGAAGACCACGCGCTGGCCGAACGCATCGCGGCTGACCATGGCATCAGGTGTCGCTACATCGCCGCCGACATGTCCGATCCGGACGCCTGCCGACGGCTGATCGAACAGGCTGGCGTGGTCGATATCCTGGTCAACAACGCCGGCATCCAGCACGTCGCGCCGGTCGATGAATTCCCGCGCGAGAAATGGGACGCGATCATCGCGATCATGCTGTCCTCGGCGTTCCACACCACCGCGGCAGTACTGCCCGGCATGCGCGAACGCGGCTGGGGCCGCATCGTCAACGTTTCTTCCGCGCACGGTCTCACCGCGTCGCCGTACAAGGCTGCCTACGTCGCGGCCAAGCACGGCCTCGTGGGCCTGACGAAAACGGTCGCGCTGGAAACGGCGGAAGAGCCCATCACGGCGAACGCCGTCTGCCCCGGCTACGTGCTGACGCCGCTGGTCGAAAAGCAGATTCCGGCGACGATGGAGAAATACGGCATGGACCGCGAGCAGGTCATCCGCGAGGTGATGCTGGCGCGCCAGCCGTCGAAGCAGTTCGCCACCGTCGAACAGATCGGCGGCACCGCGGTGTTCCTGTGCTCGGCGGCGGCCGATCAGATCACCGGCACGACCATCTCGGTCGATGGCGGTTGGACGGCATTGTAATTTTTTGCCTTTTTTGAGCGCGGTTCGGCGACGATGGGAGGCGGGCACGGAACGTTCGGCGGCAGTTGCTACCTGCACCCAACCTTCGGCGGCCACCCCTCTGCCTCGATGGTGCCGAGTATCGCAGCAGCGAACGGAGGTTTCCGGTTCCGCATGTCTGAGCGACCGGAAGGGAGCGAGTTCGGAACCGGCCGTTCGATGCGAGAAACGCAGGGGACCCGGCGCAGTTTGCCGGGCGCCTTCGCGGCATGAGCGGTTTTGGTTACTTTTGCCGCCACAAAAGTAACTCGCATCAGCCAGCGAAGCTGGCGGCGAAACGGCAGTTGCTTTTGCGGCGGAACTGATGCCCGGCATCCAACCTCGACCGGCCGCGACCCGGCATCTGACGCCAAAAAATCCAGACCCCTATTCCGGCCGACCCGCCGGAAAAGGCACCCCCTCGACTGCTATAGTCGCTTCCGTCCAAGATCGAAGGAAACCGAACCATGGTCCGACGCTGGTTCTTCGGCATCTCCGGGTGCTTGTTCGCGCTGGTCGCGCTCATTTGGCTGGTCTGGCCGGCGGTGCTCTGGAGCCTGGTGGTGCTGGTGCCCCTGTTTGCGCTGGGCGTTCGTGATTCGTTTCAGAACAAGCACACGGTGCTGAAGAATTTCCCGATCATCGGCCATGGCCGCTACATGGTCGAGGGCGTGCGACCCGAACTCCAGCAGTACCTGATCGAATCCAACCTCGACGCCTACCCGGTCGAGCGCGAGTTCCGATCGCTGGTCTACCAGCGGGCCAAGAACCAGCTCGAGACCCGGCCGTTCGGCACCCAGCGCGACGTTTACCGGGTCGGCTACGAGTGGGCCAGCCATTCATTGGCACCGGTCGAGGAGCTGGACGAGGAGCCGCGGGTGATGTTCGGCGGCGAAGATTGCACGCAACCGTATTCGGCCTCGCATCTCAATGTCTCGGCGATGAGCTTCGGCTCGATTTCCAGCCACGCCATCCTGGCGCTGAACGGCGGGGCGAAGAAGGGCGGGTTCGCCCACAACACCGGCGAGGGCGGGGTGTCGCGGTATCACCTCGAACCCGGTGGCGATCTGATCTGGCAGATCGGGACCGGCTATTTCGGCTGTCGGGCGAAAGACGGCGGCTTCGACCCGGAGCGCTTCCGCGAGACGGCGGGCCGTGATTCGATCCGGATGATCGAACTGAAATTGTCCCAGGGCGCCAAGCCGGGCCACGGTGGCATTCTGCCGGCGGCCAAGGTGACGCCCGAGATTGCAGAGGCGCGCGGCCTGCCGGAATACGAAGCCGCGCTGTCGCCGCCGTGGCACTCGGCGTTCACCACGCCGGTGGAGATGATCGAGTTCGTCGCGCGTCTGCGAGAACTGTCCGACGGCAAGCCGGTCGGCATCAAGCTTTGCGTCGGCCGACGCACCGATTTCCTGGCGATGTGCAAGGCCATGATAGAAATCGGCACCGCGCCGGATTTCATCACCGTCGACGGCGGCGAGGGCGGCACCGGCGCCGCACCGCTGGAGTTTTCGAATTCGCTGGGCATGCCGGGGCGCGACGGGCTGGTGTTTGTGCACAACGCCTTGGTCGGTTCGGGGCTGCGCGACCGGATCCGCGTGATCTACTCGGGCAAGGTGCTTTCGTCGTTCCACATGATTCGCGCCTTCGCGCTGGGGGCCGATACCTGCAACTCGGCGCGCGCGATGATGTTCGCGCTGGGCTGCATCCAGGCGCTCAGATGCAACAACAATACCTGCCCGACCGGCATCACCACCCAGAACCCCGCGCTGATCAAGGGCCTGCACGTGCCGAGCAAGACCGAGCGCGTGTACCAGTTCCATAGCGCGACCATCCACGCGCTGCTGGAAATGCTCGCGGCGATGGGGCTGGAGGCGCCGTCCGACGTACGGCCCGACCACGTGTTCAGGCGGGTCGACGACCTGAACGTGCGCAGCTTTGCCGAGATTTATGAAATTCTCGAATCCGACCTGCTGGTATCGGGCAAGGCCGAATGCTCGCTGACCCGCGAATGGAACAGGGCCGCGGCCGACAGCTGGAGCCTCCAGCCCGAACGCGGCAAGGAAATGCCGGTGGACTGATCGCCGCCGCACATCGGTCTGAATCACCAGTCGATAAGCATGTTCCAGCTGACCTTGCTGTCGGCATCGCCCTGGCGCGTTCGGCGCCAGTCCCACGACACGTCCATCGCGCTTTCGACCCGCGGCCAGAGGCGGGTCAGCCAGGCGCCGAAATCGAGCGCCAGCGAAAACCGGTCGCCGACCAGTGGCTTCGTCGCGGTCGCAAACCAGGCGCGTTCGGCGGCATGCGCCCAGCGCGCGGTGACGGCCAGCAGGTTCATTTGTCGCCTGAGTGCAAGCTGCGCCGTCCAGTCGGTGCTGTCGGCCTCGGTCGACGCATTCGACAACGCGTAGATGGGCGGATCGGTACGCAGAATCGAGACATCTGCCTGCGCCTGCCATCCACCGGGCAGCAGATGGTTGTGGCTGAGCCCCACTTCGTAGTCGGGCATCAGCGGCATGGCCGCGCCGGCGGGCATTTCAGGCTCGGTGCGAAGCACGCGCAGTGCGGTGTTTCGCTCGGGTCCCCAGCGCCAGGCAGCACCCCAGCGCGCCAGCGCCAGGTCGGTCACGCCGGGCGCCGGTGCCGACCCGCGGCAGTGCTGACCGGAAAGCTCGACGATCGAACCGGCCGGTGCAGGCAGGAATTCCACGGGGAGCTGGAGCCCGGCCCGAAGGTTGCAGTTCAAGCCGTCGTTCGGTTGCGAACCGCGTTCGGGCCGGGTCCATTCGACGTGCAGGTCGATCGCGCCCGGCGACCAGCGAAGATCGGCCCGGGTCGACTGTGTTGTGCGTTCGCTGTCCACGCCAAGCCGGGTGTCCTCGCGCCGCGTCAGCTGCAGCGTGACGGGTGCGCCAGCCGGCAGGTGCAGCGTCGAGCCCAGCGTCTGTTCGAGGGTCTGCAGCGCGACTTCCCCCTGGGCCTGCTCGAGTTCGTCTTCGCCGTCGCGAATCGCCTCGAAGAACTTGCCCTGGCGGACCCGGTAGCTGGCGCCGTAGTCGATCAGGCCTTCTGGCGTGCCGAGCCGCACGCTGCCGGTCACCATCTCTTCCGGGGCGTCGGATCGGCCTGCCGAAATGGCCGGCAGGGCGTGGTCGATCTGCATCTCGGCACGCAGCGGCGCGCCCGTCTGCGGTGAATTCTGCTGCGGTACCGATGCGCAGCCGCTCAGCATGGCCGCGACCAGCGCGAGGCTCAGCGCAGCCGATCGCTTGAACAGTCCGGCATCGGGTTTCTGGATTGACGGGTAGTGCATGCCTTTCAGGGTCTGGTTATTGTCTTTGGCACTCTGGAGTCTAGCCGCCCGGGATCGGCCTCGGGCCGAATCTGCAGCGCAAATTTTCACTATCGTGACCGGTTGCACGAATCAACCGTCGCAACTTGATCCGCGCCCTCGATTGCACCAGACTGTAGCGGCATTGCAGCAGCGTTCACCCCAGCAGGTTCATCATTCGCTCATGGTTCTGATTGCATCGCTCATCGTTTGTTTCATTCTCATGGCCGCGCTGTGGGCCTGGCAGCGCAAATCCGGTCGCGCCGACTGGGTGGATTTCGCATGGGCGGCACTCATCGGGCTGCTGGCGGTGACCTACGCGCTGGTCGGCGACGGCAGCACCGAAAAGCGCGTACTGGCGGCGCTGGTGGCGGGGACGTGGTCGTTCCGCCTGGCCTACCACCTCTTTCGGCGCCTGAGCAGCCACGACGACGAAGACGGCCGTTACCAGGCCATGCGCGAGCACTGGGGCGCGCGTGCGAATTTCTGGCTGTTCTGGTTCTTCATGGTCCAGGCGCTGGTCGCCTGGCTGTTTGCGCTGCCGGCGTGGGTGGTGGCCAACGATCCGGATGCGGCGCTGGATGCCTGGGTGTTCGCCGGGGTCGCGTTCTGGCTGGTGTCGCTGGCCGGTGAATCCATCGCCGATCGTCAGCTGGCGGCGTTCAAGGCCGACCCGGGCGATGGTCATGACAATGGTCATGACAATGGTCACGTCAATCGGGGCAAGGTCTGCAACGTCGGGCTGTGGCGGTATTCGCGCCACCCGAACTACTTCTTCGAATGGCTGCACTGGTTTTCCTACCCGCTGATCGCGCTCGGCGCGCCTTACGGCTGGCTCGCCTGGCTTGGACCGGTCGTGATGCTGCTGTTCCTGTACCGGGTCAGCGGCATTCCGTATACCGAGAAGCAGTCGCTCAGGTCGCGCGGCGAGGCCTACCGCGAATACCAGCGCACGACCTCGGCGTTCTTCCCGCTGCCGCCGAAACGCTGACCGGAGGAAGTCAGACCGTTGGCAGGAACAGCAGGATGAGCATCACCACCCCCGCGAACGTTCCATTGCGGTAAGCGTCACCCATGGCCCCCTGGCCGAGCGGGGTCTGCCACATCTGGAACAGCGCGGCGCCGATGGTCAGGAACAAACCGAACCACAGCAGCAGCGCGATGCCGCAGCCGATCAGCGCCCATTCGGTGGCCGCGGCGAAATCGGCCGGGGAGCCGCCGCCGGCGATGAACATCTGCACCGCCCCGAGCGCGAGTGCGGCGCCGGCGGCGAACTGCAAGGCGATGATCAAGATCAAGGCCGTCCAGATCGAAGCCCGGCTTCGAATCGGCGGCATCATCGAGCGCGGGTAGACCGGCGCTTCGGCCTGGCCGAGAACGTCGGCGATCGCTTCGCCGGCCTGGGTCGGGTTGAGCACGTTCTGAATCGCGTAGGCCAGGTGCATCAGCGCCAGGAAGGCGACCAGGCCGGCAATCAGAAATTCCATGGTGCACCCTCCGGGGTGTCTCCATTGTTGCTGGAACGGTAGCCGGCCGCCGGCGCCCGGTCAAGTCGCGCGCGTTTCGGCAATGACTTCGGCAATCCGCTGTCGGCAGGTCTTCCAGATCGAGCGTGCGACCAGGCGCTGGTTGATCTCAAGTTCGAGTGTTATCAGCCGGCTGTCGCCGTAGCTCTTTCGGTGTTGCTGGCCCATGCCGTTGCTGACGCCGCGGTAGGGCTGGTTCATGTGGACGGTGAGGTCGGGAAGCCTGGTGCGCAAGGCCGAGCCCAGCGTTCGGCAGTAGTGCGCCTCCAGCGGCCGAGACGGGTCGTAGAGCAGGCCGATGTCCGTGCCTCGGGGTTTGCCGTCCATTGCGGGGCTGAAGCTGTGGCAGGCGATGTGGATGATCTTTCCGGGCAGCGAGTCCAGGTAGTCGCCGTAGCGGTCCCAGTGCGGCTGCCAGTAGTGGTCGACCAATTCCTTTTTCTGTGCTTCCGGGAGACTTCGGCTGAATTCCGAGAAACGGCGGGGATGGCTGGCCGAGCGATTGAGGTCGACCAGCAGCCGCGTGACCCGGCCCTCGAGCAGCGGGGCGTCCAGCGCTTCGTTGAGTGCCCGCGCCAGTTCCCCGCTGCCGGGGTCCCAGGCGCGGTGGCTATTCAGAACGTCGGGCGATTCCGCGAACAAGGGTCGCCAGGATTCGGGCACCTGGTTGCTGGCGTGTTCGGCGCTGATCAGGAACGAAACGGGCGGTTTTCGGCCAGGCATTCGACGAGTTCGCGATAGGTGCCGGTGAGGGTCTCGATATCGGGTTCGCTGCCGACGCGACGACTGATCCGTTCGGCCAGCGTGCCGTTGTCGAGGATTACGCCGAGCTGACCGCCGGGGTCATCGTCAAGCCAGCCACGTTCGAACATCGTTCGCCAGGCCAGGCCGGCGCTCGTCGGGCCTTCGATGCGAAACGCGTCCAGCCAGTCCCGGTGCTCGATGCGCGCGACGCTGCCGTGGCGGGCGCACTCGAACAGCAGGTCGGCCAGCGCCTGATTATCGAAAGCCTGCTGCCGGTCGAAATCGACGATTTCGCCGCTGTAAAGGCGCTGGATCAGTGCGACCACGGCGCGCGCGATGGCCAGGTCTGCCGCCGGGCATTCCTGCAAGTCGATGATGCGGATTTCGATGGTCTGGCGCTCGAACCGGGCGATTGCGGCGCGCGAATTCAGCCAGTCGTCGGCCAGGATACCGTCCGGGTCGTGTGGCGCGATCGCCCGGTACATCGGCTGGAGAATTCTTGCGTGGTAGTCGTCGATGGAGGTGACCGCCTCGGGAATCACCTGCCCCGAGATCTCCGGGATCTCGCGCTGGTTGTCGCGGTAGTAGCGAAGGCGTGTGTCCATCCAGCCGGTGGTGCGGCCCTGCTCGAACGGCGAGGCTGCCGACAGCGCCGGAATGATCGGCAGCACCGCGCGTATGGCGGCGTGCAGCCGGGTGAACTCGGCGTCGTCGGCGAACGGCAGGTTGATGTGCATCGACTGCAGGTTCGACCAGCCGTGGCCGCGACAGTCGAAGATTCGATTGTAGGCCGCGTAGATCTCGTTCTGGCCGAACGGCCACAGCCGGGTCTCGCGGTCCGGGACGAACAACGGGTGCATCGCCGTGGGCATCAGGCAGGCGCCGTGCGGCGCCAGCAGCCGGTTGATCTCGACCAGGTCGGCGTGGAAGTTGCCTTCCAGCCCTTGCAGCGATTCGGCAGGACCATTCGTCTTGAGCTCGACGACGTGGCGCACAAGCTCGTTGGACCATGCCAGCTCGTCGTGGTCCACCTCGTTGGCGACGTTGCCGTCGGCGTCGACCAGCAGCAGGTCGGCGATCGGCCGCGCGGCAAGCGTTTCGCGATCGACGATCATGTATTCGAGCTCGATGCCGTAGCCGGTAAAGGCGGCGATGTGCGGCGGCGGGACGATCGGGTCTAGGGTGGGCATATTTTTGTTGGCTGGTTGGCTGGTTGGCTGGTTGGTTCATCGTCTGGGCGGCTGGCCGGTCCGATTCTCCTGAAAACTGAAAACTGAAAACTGAAAACTGAAAACTGAAAACCGTCTACCGTCTACCGTCCACCGCCCTCCCCCTGCTTGCTCGACTCGACCCGCTTGAGAATCACGCCCATGATTTCGCGATACAGCGCGCCCTTGAGCACGTCGTCTTCGATGCCGGCGTCGATCGACGGGTTGTCGTTGACTTCTATGACCATGACCTTGCCGTCGCTTTCCTTCAGGTCGACGCCGTACAAGCCGTTTCCGATAAGGCCGGCGGCCTTGACGGCGGTGCGGATGACCGCGTCGGGGGCCTCGCCTATCGCCAGCGTGTCGACGTTGCCTTCGTCCATGCCGGCGTCTCCGTCGTGCTTGATGATCTGCCAGTGGCCGCGCGCCATGTGGTAGCGGCATACGTACAGCGGGCGGCCGTCGAGCACGCCTACGCGCCAGTCGAAGGTGGTCGGCAGATACTCCTGAGCCACCACCAGTTCCGAGGTCTTGAGCAGGCGCTTGACCGTGGGCTTGAGTTCGGCGGCGTCCAGCACCTTGACCACGCCCACTGAAAACGCGCTGTCGGGCTGCTTGAGCACCACCGGCAGGCCGAGCCGGTTTTCGATCTCGTCGATATTGTCGCGGTGAACCAGCATGGTCTTCGGCGCCGGCACGTTGTGACGCGCCAGCAGTTCGGCCAGATAAACCTTGTTGGTGCACTTGAGGATGGAATCCGGGTCGTCGATCACCACCAGTCCCTCGGCGGCCGCCTTGCGGGCGAAGCGGAAGGTATGGTGATTGACTGCGGTGGTCTCGCGAATGAACAGCGCGTCGAATTCGGCCAGCCGGCCAATGTCGTCGGGACCGATGCGTTCGACGTAGAAGCCGAGTTCGGCCCCGGCGCGCTCGAAGCGCTTCAGCGCCTGTTCGTCGGATGGCGGGTGCGTCTCGGCCGGGTTGACCAGCATGGCCAGGTCGAACCGGGTCTTCTTGGCCTGAACCGCGCGCGGCCGTTCCCCGGCGAAGTAACGCCGTGCCGATGCGTGCATGAATTCACGGTGCGATTCCGGCACGTCGGCAAATCCAATCGGCGCCAGCCGCTTGAGCATCCAGTCGTCGTCGGCACGGGTGAATTCGGCCCGCAGCAGCGGCGCCGGGAACAGCTTGAACAGCGCCCGGCTGAGCGTTTCGTGGCGCTCGGCCAGGTTGCGTCCGAAGTAGATGCTGAGCACGAAATGATCGGCCCGGATCGGTTTCAGACTGCGGCCGATCTGTCGCTGCAGTTCGCCGGAAAGCAGGCGCACCACGTGCGGGCTTTTCAGGTCGAGCATGGTCGCCACCGACGGCAGCGGACGGTGGCCGCGTGCGGCGGCCAGCAGCGAAACGTAATAACCGGTGGCCTGGTAGCGATAGCTGGCGCACAGGTTGTAGACGCGCGCGCCCCTGAGCCCGGAAAAGCGCGGGTCGGCCAGGTAATCGCGGGCCGCGACGATTTCCACGTCCGGCAGCGCATCGGGCAGCGCGGCCGGCGAGTCGACGACGACGAGGTGGCGCATGGTCAGCCCTCCGGGCGTGGCGGTCGCAGCACGACCAGGTTGGCATCGTAGGTCATGGCGCCGAGCAGGATGGCGCCGATCAGCCGGTCGATGTGCACGCGATAATTCTGGCTGCCGCCGGACCCGGGGCCTCCGTGGCCGATCCGGCTGCCGAGTGGATTCTCCTCCATCGGGTCGGCAATCTCGACCTCGCGCGACTCGCGGTGATAGCCGGTCAGGAGCACGAAGTGTCCCACCGGCAGGCCTCGGACGTCGTCGTCCTCGTCGTTCGGGCCCCACTCGCGCATCGAGCGATACAAGTAGGTGGCGCTCAGGCCGGTGAGCACCGGGTTGCCTGAGCGCAGGAGCCGGCGGATCAGGGTTCGGGTCAGATCGACAAACCGGATCCGCCCGCCCAGTTGGAGATATTCGAGATAGCCCCGGGTGGCGATGGCGAGCTGCTCGTCGTCGGACTTGGCGCCGGCTTGCGCGGCCAGCTTGTCGGCCAGGCGCGTCCTGCCGGAAAACCAGCTGGGGTCGAACACCTGCAGGTTGTAGGTGTAGATCTCGGCCGAGTAGCCTCGTGCCAGCGCGTGGTTGGCCAGGAATACGTCCAGCGTGCCGCCGTGATCCAGCCGGTGGATGGTATCGATGACCGCGTGCAGGTCGACGTCATCGTCGAAGTGCCGGTACAGCGCATGCAGGCAGGTCGGCCCGCAGGTGGTGGTGTCCGGTTGAGGTTCGATATTCGGAAGGGCGTTCAAGGTGTCCTTTAGACGCCGGCTTCGACGGCTTGTTCCAGATCGGCGATCAGATCCTCGACCCGCTCGATACCCACCGAAAGCCGCATCAGCCGATCGTTTATGCCGAGTGCCTCGCGCGCTTCGGGCGCGAGCTTGGCGTGGCTGGTGCGCGACGGCTGGCAGATGGTCGATTCGACCCCGGCCAGGCTGACCGCCGGGGTGATCAGCTCGAGTTTGCGCAGAAAGCGGTCGGGGCTGACGGCGTCGGCCAGCCGGACCCCGAGCATGCCGCCGAACGCGCGCATCTGGCGCGCGGCGATGCCGTGGCCGGCATCGGCTTCGAGCCCGGGGTAATACACCTGGGCAATGTTTTCGCGCGATTCAAGCCATTCGGCAACGGCCGCGGCATTCGCGGACTGGCGTTCCACACGAAGGGCCAGCGTCTTCAGCGACCGCTCCAGAAGATACAGGTCCTGGCCGTTCAGGCTCGAGCCCAGTCTTACGGCTTGCGGTCGAATGCGCGCGATCAGTTCGTCCGAACCGGCCACGGCGCCGCTCAGCAGGTCGGAGTGGCCGCTGAAATATTTGGTGGCCGAGTGCATGACCAGGTCGAAACCCAGTTTGATCGGCTGCTGCAGGATCGGCGTGGCAAATGTGTTGTCGACCACCGAAACGATGCCGCGCTGCCGAAGTACATCGGCGGTGGCCTCCAGGTCGATCACACGCAGCAGCGGATTGGTCGGCGATTCCACCCAGGCGAGCTTCGTGTTGTCCTGGACCAATGACGCCAGCGAGACCGGGTTGCCGTCCCAGGTCGAGAATTCGAAACCGTAGGGCTTGAGCAGTCCTTCGATCAAATCCGTCGTGCCGCCGTACAGGCCGTCGAGCAGGATCGCGTGATCGCCCGGCTTCATCAGGCCGAGGAAGACCGCGCTGACCGCACCCATGCCCGAGGCGGTGACGAACGCCGCCTCGGCGCCTTCGAGCGCAGCGATGCGGTTGGCCACCACGCGGTGGTTGGGCGTGTTCATGTAGCGCGGGTAGCGCACCTGGTCGTCGCGCGAGTAGTCGAACGCCGTGGACGTGACGATGGGCGTGTTCAGCCCCTGCTCGGCGGGCCCGCGCTCGTGCCCGGCGTGCACGCAGGCGGTCTCGGCGTTCCAGGTCTTGTGGTAGTGCTTGGTCACGGCTTGTCCCGGGGTCGCGGCAGTGGCGCCATTCTACTGGACGCAACGCGCGCGCGATTCCGGTTGCGAAAAAGATTGCGGAAAAGCGTGAACCACGAAGGGCACGAAGAACACGAAGGAAAAGCAAAGCGTTACCCAAACCGGGGAAATCGTTGGGTCAACATCGCGATTCGCCTACCCGGGCTGGACCTGGGGCCCAATGGTTATAATCGAGTGGATCGATGCCGTCAATGCGACATCAATCCCACTGCACTCAAGCAGCCGCGCGCCTTTGTTTTCCCTTCGTGTTCTTCGTGCCCTTCCTGGTTACACGGCTTTTGAGTCTTTCCCATGGATTGGCAACGTCAATTCGCTTCCGAGTAAGCCTCGACCTCGCGCCACACGCGCATCACGTTCTCGCCCAGGATTTTGCGGATGTCTCCTTCCGAATGCCCGCGTCGGAGCAGTTCGGAGATCAGGTTGGGGTAGGTCGAGGCGTCCTTGAGACCCTCGGGCAGCGAGTCGCCGACGCCGTCGTAGTCCGAACCCAGGCCGACGTGTTCGATGCCGGCGATTTCGACGACGCGCTCGATGTGGTCGACAACGATGTCGACGTCGGCGTACGGATACGGGTTCTGCTCGCGGTAGGCTTCGCTGAATGCTGCCACGCGCGGGTCGTCGCGGCCGGCTTCGCCGAGCTGGGCCGTCAGGCTGTCGCGCGCGGCCGAGAACTTCGCCTGCCACTGGTTGGCCTCCTCGCTCAGGAACGACGAGCCGAAGTTGATCATCACCACGCCGCCGTTCTTCCCAATTGCCTCGATGATCTCGTCGGAGGCGTTGCGCTCGAAGCCGGGCGTGAAATGCCGCGCCGACGAGTGGGTGGCGACCACCGGCGCCCTGGTGATCTCGATGACGTCGCGAAAGGCCTGGTCGGAGATGTGCGAGACGTCGATCATGATGCCCAGGCGGTTCATCGCGGCGACCAGTTCCTCGCCGAACGGGCTCAGGCCCTGCCACAGCGCGACCGGGTCGTAGGACGAATCCGAAATGTGGTTGGACTTGCTGTGGGCCAGCGTGATGTAGCGGATGCCGCGCGCGTGGAAGTGCCTGAGGTTGTCCAGGTCGCCGGCGATGGCGGCGCCGTTTTCCATGCCCAGCGGCAGCGCGATCTTGCCGTCGGCGACCAGCTTTTCAACCTCGGCCGGCGAGGTCGCGATGCCGAAGGTGTCGGGCGCGCGCGCGACCTGGGCCTCGACCAGGTCGATCAGCCGGTTGGCCAGCGCCGTGGCCTCGCCGGTGATTTCGGTTTCGGCCGGCAGGTAGATCGACATGAACGGCACGTTCAGGCCGCCGGCGCGGGCGCGCGGCGCGTCGAAATCGTTGCCGGGCACGTCGCCCGATACGTCGGCCCACTCGTCGTAGACCCGATACGGCATGTCGACGTGACCGTCGACGATCAGCGCATCCTGCGCAATGTCGTGCGCGCGCTGCTGCAAGTTGTCCTGGCCGGACACAGGCCAAGTCAGGGCAAGCGCTGCGATGCCGGCGGCGATCGAAATCAGCTTCGAAAATCTCATTCAATATTCTCCAATTCGGGGATTTCACTGTAGGCGCAAGACTCGAACCTCGGCGTGCAGACGGCCAGGAAAACAAGATCCTCGTCGCCGGTATTCGTAATGCGCTGCGGCAGGCCGGGCGCGATGATCACCACGTCGCCGGGCTGAACGTCGCGAGCCAGGCCGTCGACCTCGGCGCGACCGCGGCCCTCGAGGATCACGTAGCGTTCGGTGATCGCGTTCAGGCGATGCCAGCGCGTGGTCCGGCCGGGCTCGACCCGGGC
>Ga0209924_1000366_pt1 | contig 20247 bp, 13 predicted proteins | sample SalPonR1_C_D1_MG_FD_185700 | JGI IMG/M metagenome (GOLD analysis project Ga0209924, IMG submission 185700) | Salt pond soil microbial communities from South San Francisco under conditions of wetland restoration - Salt Pond MetaG R1_C_D1_MG... ...
CAGCGGCAAGACCACCCAGCTGCCGAAGATCTGCCTGCAGCTCGGCCGCGGCATCGACGGCATGATCGGCCACACGCAGCCGCGCCGTCTCGCGGCTCGCTCGGTGGCCGCGCGAATCGCCGAGGAAACCCGTCTGCCGCTGGGCGGCGGCATCGGCTACCAGGTGCGCTTCGACGACCGCAGCGAGCCCGGCACGCGGGTCAAGCTGATGACCGACGGCATCCTGCTCAACGAACTCGGCTTCGATCACGACCTGCGCCGCTACGACACGCTGATCATCGACGAGGCCCACGAGCGCAGCCTGAACATCGATTTCATCCTCGGCTACCTGAAGCGGCTGCTGCCGCGCCGGCCCGATCTCAAGGTGATCATCACCTCGGCCACCATCGACCCCGACCGTTTCTCACGCCACTTCGGCGATGCGCCGGTGATCGAGGTATCGGGACGCGGCTATCCGGTGGAGGTTCGCTACGAGGCGCCGGCCGGCGACACGGAACTGGCCGATGCGCTAACCGAGGCGGCCCGGCGGCTCATGGGCGAACTGCCCGACGGCGACATCCTCGCGTTCCTGCCCGGCGAGCGCGAGATCCGCGAAGCCGCCGAAGCCATCGAGCGGGCCCGGCTGGGATCGCGCCGGGGCGATGCGGGCTGGGAGATCCTGCCCCTGTACGGGCGGCTGTCCGAAACCTCACAGGGCCGGGTCTTCCGGCCCGGCCGGCGGCGCCGGATCGTGCTGGCCACCAACGTCGCGGAGACCTCGCTCACCGTGCCCCGCATCATGGCCGTGATCGACTCCGGTCTCGCCCGCATCAGCCGCTACTCCTACCGCAGCAAGATCCAGCGCCTGCAGGTGGAGCCGGTCAGCCAGGCCAGCGCCAACCAGCGAGCCGGCCGTTGCGGGCGCATCGCGCCGGGCATCTGCGTTCGCCTCTACGACGAGGAGGATTACGCTGCGCGGCCGGCTTTCACCGATCCCGAGATCCGGCGCACCAATCTCGCGAGCGTCATCCTGCAGATGGCGGCGGCTCGCCTCGGCGAGATGGAGGACTTCCCGTTCATCGATCCGCCGGATGCCCGCTACGTCCAGGACGGCTATCGGCTGCTCGGCGAACTGGAGGCCGTGGACGATGCGCGGGAGATCACGGAGGCGGGCCGGCGCATGGCGCGCCTGCCCGTGGACCCCAGGCTCGCCCGCATGCTGCTGGTTGCCGAGGAGCGCGGCGAGCTGCGCGACGCGCTGGCGATCGTGGCGGGGCTGGCCGGCCAGGATCCGCGGCTCTTCCCGCCGGAGGAGGGTGCGAAGGCCCGGGCGGCCCAGGAGGAGTTCGCCGATCCGGCCTCTGATTTCGTGTCGCTGCTGAACCTCTGGCGCTCCTGGCGGGCCGCCCGGCGCGGCACGAGCCGCCGGCAGGCGGAGCGCTGGGCCGAGGCACGCTATCTCTCGCCGCGCCGGCTGCGCGAATGGGGCGAGATCCACTCCCAGCTCACCGGTCTGTGCCGCGATGCCGGCATGCCGGTGGCCCACGGCGCCGGCGACCGCGAGGCGCTGCACAAGGCCCTGCTGGCCGGGCTGCTCGGGCACATCGGCCGGCGGGACGAGGCGACCCGCTACGACGGCGCCCGCGGGACGGCTTTCCACCTGCATCCTTCTTCCGGCCTGCACGGTAAGCCTCCGGCCTGGGTGTTCGCCATGGAGCTGGTGCGCACCAGCCGGCTGTTCGCCCGCACCGTGGCCGGGACCGAGCCGGGGAGTATCCTCGAGGTGGCTGCACACCTCGTCCAGCGCACCTACGAGGAGCCGCGCTGGAACGCGCGCCGCGGCCACGTCGAGGCCAGCGAGACCGTCACGCTGTTCGGCCTGGTGCTGGCGGCCGGCCGCCGGGTGAATTACGGGCCCGTCGACCCGGCGGAGTCGCGGCGCGTTTTCATCCGCGAGGCCCTGGTGCAGGGCAGGGCCAGTCACCGGGACCGCTTCTGGCGCCACAATCAGGCGGCCATCGCGCGCATCCGGGAGAAGGAGGGCGAGGCGCGGCGGGCGCTGCTCATCCCCGACGGCGAGATGGCCGGCCTGTACGAACGGGAGATCCCGGAGCAGGTCGTCGATCTGCGCAGCTTCCGCCGCTGGCTGCGCAAGGCGTCGAAGCGCAATCCGGAGATTCTGTGCTTCCCGGACCAGCACCTCGCCCGCGACCCTGACGGCGCCGGCACGGAGATGCCGGCCGCCGTGGAGCTGCTGGGCCAGGATCTGCCCGTCATCTACCGCTTCCGCCCCGGGGAAGCCGACGATGGCGCCACAGTGAGGCTGCCGGCGCCCGCGCTGGCGCAGCTGGAACCGGCGCAGCTGGATCGCGCTCTGCCGCCGCTGGTGGCGGAGCGGGCGGAGCTGCGCATGCGCTCTTTGCCAAAGTCGGTGCGCCGGCGACTGCAGCCCATCGCGGACACCGCCGCGGACTTTGCGGCCCGCTATCTGGTGATGCCCGGCAGCGGCGAGCTGGAGCAGGCGCTGGCCGATTTCCTCGCCGGCGAATTCGGCATCACGCCCGATCAGATACCGGCGGCATCTGCGGAGGAACCCGAACACCTCAGGCTGCGCCTGGAAGTCACCGACGAGGCCGGCGAGGTGATCGCGGCCGGCCGGGATCTGCAAGCCCTGCGCGCCGAAGTCGGTGCGGCGGCGCCCGCGGCCGCGGCTGCGCCGGGTGAGGCCCGGCCGACGCTGCATCGTGACTGGGACTTCGGCGAGCTCCCGGGCGTGCAGGCGGAGATATCGGGCGGACTGCGCCTGGAACGCTTCCCGGCACTGGCCGACCGTGAGAACGGCGTGACGGTGGAATACGCGAGCGACGAGGCCGAGGCGGCCACAGTGCATGCCGGCGGGGTATTGCGGCTGCTGTGTCTCGCCTTGCCCCAGCAGGAGAAACTGCTGCGCGGCAAGCTAACCGCCGACCGCCGGCTGCAGCTCGCCTGGGCGGGCGTGGGCGGAGCCGGCGAACTGGCCGAGGATTTCGTCGCCGCCGCGTTCGGGCGGGCGTTCCCGCGGGAGCGCAGAGCGACGGCGCGCAACCGGAGCGACTACGAGGCGTTACTCCAGTCCGGCCGAAGCGAGCTGGTGGCGGCGGGCGAGGCGCTTGCCGCACTGCTCGGCGAGATACTCGAGGCGCGCCGGCTCGCCGCGGCCGCTGCCGCGAATCTCCCCGAGCGGCTGGATGACGTCCGCGCGGAGATCGACGCCCAGCTGGAGGGACTGGTCTATCCGGGATTCCTGAGCGCCACGCCGGCGCAGCGACTGGAGTCCCTGCCGCGCTATCTCCGGGCGGCGGAGCTGCGGGCATCGAGGCTGCCGGCCGGCGCGGACCGGGACCGCGCGGATGCGCGGGAGATCGCGGTCAGCCTGGGCCGCCTCGCGCAGCTGGAGCAGCGCCGCGCCTCCCTCGACGCCGGGCGGCGCGCGCTGATCGATGAATTCCGCTGGGGCATCGAGGAGCTGCGGGTGTCCCTGTTCGCCCAGCAACTCGGCACCCGCGGCAAGATCTCCCCGAAGCGGCTGGAGAAACTCTGGCACCGCATCACGGGCGTAACCCGCTAACCCGACCTCTTCCTGTCGGGCCTGAAGGCCCTCCTACCTATTCTTTCTTCTGGGCCATCATCTCCTTCGCCTTGTCCATGAACGGCCCGATCAGGTCGAGGGGCAGGGGGAAGACGATGGTGGAGGATTTCTCGCCGGCGATCTCGCGCAGGGTCTGCAGATAGCGCAACTGCATGGCCAGGCGCTCGGACTCCAGGGTCTTGGCCGCGTCGGCCAGTTTCTGTGCCGCCTGGAACTCGCCCTCGGCATTGATGACTTTCGCGCGCCGGGCACGCTCGGCCTCGGCCTGCTGCGCGATAGCGCGGATCATGCTCTCGTCGAGGTCCACGTGCTTGATCTCGACGTTTGCCACCTTGATGCCCCAGTTGTCGGTGTGCTGGTCCAGGATCAGGCGGATGTCGGAGTTCAGCTTGTCGCGCTCGGCGAGCATGTCGTCCAGGTCGTGCTGGCCGAGGACGGAGCGCAGCGTGGTCTGTGCCAGCTGACTCGTCGCCTCGAACACGTTGGCGACCCGAATGATGGCCTTTTCCGGATCCACGATGCGGAAGTAGATGACGGCGTTAACCCGCACGGAGACGTTGTCCCGGGAGATGACGTCCTGGGTGGGCACGTCCATCACAACGACGCGCAGGTCCACTTTGGTGAGCGTCTGCAGGAAGGGGATCAGGATGATGAGGCCCGGTCCCTTCACCGTCTGGAAACGGCCGAGGAAGAAGACGACGCCGCGCTCGTATTCCTGCAGGATGCGAATCGCATTGAACAGGAACAGCAGGACGAGGCCGACTGCGATTCCGATATAGAGCATCATGATGGTATTCCCTCTCTCTGGTGTTCAGTCCGTGTCAGATTCGTGTTCGGCGGGCGAGACATCGAGTACGAGCCCGTCGATGCGCTCGACCCGCAGTTTCTGGCCCTTCTTCACCGGCGCACTGGTGCGCGCCGTCCAGATCTCGCCCTCCAGCATGACCTCGCCCTGGTCCTCGAAGTCCTCGCGGGCCACGGCGATCTCTTTCAGTATCTGTTCCTGTCCGCTCACGGCACCCTTGCGCCGCAGGCGCAGCAGATAGGCGATGACCCACATCAGCAGCAGTCCGAAGACGCCGACGACGATGATGACGAACCAGGGCGAGATGCCGAAGCCCGGGACACCCGTGTCGAACATCATGATGGCTCCCATGACGAATGCGGCGATGCCGCCGAAGCCGAGCGCGCCGAAACTGGGCACGAATATCTCGGCGATCATGAGTACGATGCCGAGCAGGATCAGGCCGAGGCCGGCGTAGTTCACGGGCATCACCTGCAGGGCATAGGCGGCCAGCAGCAGGCAGATGGCGCCCACAACGCCGGGGACGATGGCGCCCGGGTTCCAGCCCTCGAATATCAGTCCGTAGATGCCGACGAGGAGGAGCAGCAGCGCGATCTCCGGGCTGGCAATGACCGACAGCAGCTTCTGCCGCCAGGTGGGTTCCAGCGTCTCGACGCGCATGTTGCCGGTGGCGAGCGTCACCGTGCCGGTGGGCAGCTCGACCTCGCGGCCGTCGATCTGTGCCAGCAGGTCGGCGGTGTCGCTGGCGAGGAGATCGATCACGTTCATCTCCAGCGCCTCGCTGGAGGTGAGCGTGGCCGCATCGCGCACGGCTTTCTCGGCCCATTCGGCGTTACGGCCCCGGCGTTCCGCGAGACCGCGGATGTAGGCAACGGCGTCATTCAGGATCTTGCGGCTCATGGCATCGCCGGACCGATCCGGCGGTGCCTGCCCGCTGTCTCCCGGTTCCGCCGCGCCCTCGCCGCCGTCGTCTTCGGCGGCCTGCTCGCCCGACGGATCGGCGGGCGGGGTCTCCCCGGAGCCGCTGCTGCCGTCGCCGCCGTCCGTCGGCAGGGGCTGGCCGCCGGGCAGCGGCGGTTGCGGCCGGTCGCCCCCGCCGCCGGCCAGAGGCACGGGCGTCGCCGCCCCGAGGTGCGTGGTCGGCGCCATGGCCGCGATGTGGCTCGCGTAGAGGATATAGGTGCCCGCGCTGTCGGCGCGCGCTCCGGCGGGGGAGACGTAGGTGGCGACCGGCACGCTGGCATTCAGGATGGCCGAGATGATGTCCCGCATGGAGCTGTCCAGCCCGCCCGGCGTATCCATGCGGATGATCACGAGATCGGCCGCTTCCTCCTCCGCCTGGCGGATGCCGCCGGTGATGAAGTCGGCCGTTGCGGCGCCGATGGCGCCTTCCAGATTCAGCTGCAGCGCGCGGCCGCCCGGGCCCTGCTCCTGGGAGACGAGCGGAGCCGCCAGCCCGGCGAGCCCGAGCGCGACAAACAGCATCCAGAGTATTCTTGTTCGGGCCATGTTTCTCACCGCGCCATCATATCAGCCCGGGACCGGCGTTGATCCCCGCTGCGGCCGTCTATAACCTTCGGCTCCTGTTCGGACCACGGGGCGTCACGCGTGTTCATCAAGTTCCTCACCACCGGCGGTACCATCGACAAAATCTACTTCGACGACAGCAGTCGCTTCGAAGTGGGCGATTCCCAGGTCGAGCATATCCTGCGTGATGCCCTGGTCGATATCGATTATGAAGTGGTCTCGTTGCTGCGCAAGGACAGTCTCGATATTGACGAAGCCGACCGGGCCCGCATCCGCGACTATATCGAGCGCGACTCGGCCGGGCGTTACGTGATCACCCACGGCACCGACACCATGGTGAAGACCGCGCTCGCCCTGGGCGGGCTCGGCGACCGGGTCATCGTGCTGACCGGCGCGCTCAGTCCGGCGCGCTTCCGCAGCACGGATGCCGTGTTCAACGTAGGCTTGGCGACGGCCGCGGCCCAGTCGCTCGGCCCCGGCGTCTACATCGCAATGAGCGGGACCCTCTTCGCCGCCGACCGGGTGGTGAAGAACCGCGAGAAGAACCGTTTCGAGAGCATCGCCCGGCGGGATGCCGGCTGAGAGGAGAGAACCGATGAAGTGGAGACTGATGATGGCGGCAGCCGCCGCCGCGACCGCCATGGCGGCAGGGCCGGTGCAGGCTCAGGACGATATGGCCGACGTGGAGATCGGCGTCACGGATCTCGGCGACGGTCTCTACCTGCTGACCGGCCGGGGCGGCAATATGGGGCTGTCGGTGGGCGAGGATGCCACGTTCCTCATCGACGACCAGTTCGCGCCTCTGACGCCGAAGATCCGGGCGGCCATCGCGGAGCTGACCGACCAGCCGGTGAAGTTCGTGTTCAACACCCACTGGCACTTCGACCACGTCGGCGGCAACGAGAACTTCGGCGAGACGGGCTCGGTGATCGTCGCCCATGACAACGTGCGCGAGCGCATGAGCAAGGACCAGTTCCTGGAGGCCTTCAACCGGGAGGTGCCGGCCTCGCCGCCGGAGGCGCTGCCGGTGGTCACCTTCAACGACCGGGTGACCTTCCATCTCAACGGCGAGACGATCCGCGCGTTCCACACGCCGCATGCCCACACCGACGGAGACAGCGTCATCCACTTCGACGGCGCGAATGTCTTCCACATGGGGGATACCTTCTTCCACAAGATGTATCCCTTCATCGATGCCAGCAGCGGCGGATCGGTGAACGGCGTCATCGAAGCGGCGAACGCGGTGCTCGCAATGGCCGACGAGGAGAGCGTCATTATCCCCGGCCACGGCCCGATCGCCGGCCGGGACGACCTGCGGGCCTACCGGGACATGCTGGCGACGGTGCGCGACTCCATCAATGCGATGATCGCCGACGGCATGAGCCTCGAGCAGGTGCAGGCCGCCAACCCGACGGCGGACTTCGACGCCATGCACAACGAGATGGGCATGTTCGAGCCGGCCCAGTGGGTGGGTCTGATGTACGGTCTGTTGGCCCCGGCGGAGGACGCCGGCGGGGAATGAGGGAAGGGCCGCCGGGCGCGCCGCCCGGCGGCCTGCCGCCTAGATGCGGAAGCGGATGCCCTGTGCCAGCGGCATCTCGGTGCCCCAGTTGATGGTGGTCGTCTGCCGGCGCATGTAGGCCTTCCAGGCGTCGGAGCCGGATTCCCGGCCGCCCCCGGTTTCCTTCTCGCCGCCGAAGGCGCCGCCGATCTCGGCGCCGGAGGTGCCGATGTTCACGTTGGCGATGCCGCAGTCCGAGCCGCCCGCGGACAGGAAGCGCTCGGCGTGCTGCAGTTTGTCCGTGAAGATGGCCGAGGACAGGCCCTGTCCTACGCCGTTGTGCAGCGCCAGCGCCTCGTCCAGGGTCTCGTAGCCGATGAGATAGAGGATGGGCGCGAAGGTCTCGGCCTGCACGATGGGCCAGTGATTCTCCGCCATCACCAGCGTCGGCTCCACGTAGAAGCCCGGCCGGTCCAGCCGGTGGCCGCCGTACAGCACCTTGCCGTGGTGGGACAGGATGTCCTCGACGGCCCGCTCGAAATTCGTGACCGCCTGGTTGTCGATGAGGGGGCCCATCAGCGTGCTCTCGTCCAGCGGGTCGCCGATGCGCACCTGGTCGTAGGCCCGGATCAGGCGCTCTTTCAGTTCGTCCCGGCGCGAGTCGTGCACCAGCACGCGGCGGGTGGTCGTGCAGCGCTGGCCGGCGGTGCCGACGGCGCCGAACAGGATGGCGGGCACGGCCAGATCGAGGTTCGCGTACTCGTCCACGATAATGGCGTTGTTGCCGCCGAGTTCCAGCAGGCTGCGCCCCATGCGCGCGGCCACCCGTTCGCCCACCTTGCGGCCGACGGCGGTGGAGCCGGTGAAGGAGAGCAGATCCACGCGCGGGTCCTCGACGAAGGCCTCGGCGCGCTCGGTGCCGCCGTCGTTGAAGAGGTTGAAGATGGGCGGATGGGAGAGATCCGCCAGCACCTCGTTGCAGATCTTCTGCACCGCCAGCGAGACCAGCGGCGTCTTGGGCGAGGGCTTCCAGACCGAAACGTTGCCGCAGACGGCCGCGACGAGGGCGTTCCAGGACCAGACGGCCACCGGGAAATTGAAGGCCGTGACGATCCCCACCACCCCCAGCGGATGCCACTGCTCGTACATGCGGTGGGAGGGCCGCTCCGAGTGCATGGTCTTGCCGTAGAGCATGCGCGACTGGCCCACGGCGAAGTCGGCAATGTCGATCATCTCCTGCACTTCGCCGTCGCCCTCGGCCTTGATCTTGCCGTTCTCCAGGCTGACCAGGCTGCCGAGCGCATCCTTGTTGTCGCGCAGTGCGAGCCCGATGCGCCGCACCGCCTCGCCGCGCACCGGCGCCGGCGTGTTGCGCCACTCGGCGAACGCCTCCCGGGCGGCGACCATGAGCCGGTCGTATTCGCCCGCACTGCTGGCCAGCACGCTGCCGAGCACCTCGCCCGTGGACGGGTTGACCGACTCTATCGGAGGTCCCGGGTCCTTCTCGATCGCATTGCCGCCGCACCAGGTCCCGTGGTTCTCGGCCTCCAGACCGAGCCGTTTCAGGATGTCTTTCATGGCTTTCACTCCCGGCCGACCCGGCGAGGCCGCGAGCCGGCTTGCTCAAAGTTACGAAAGGGATGGGGATTGATGCATGGCATTGTCCCATCTGACCGGACAAGCCGCCACTGAGGGTTTCCCCGATGGCGAGCCGTCGTGGCCGGCGCCCTCGCGTCGCGGCGCCATTTCGGCCCGGGCGCAGCAAAGGCCGACGATTTCGTACGTAACTTATTCGAATCCCTGAAAGTTTTGCTTTGCAGCAAGGCCCGTGGCATATTGCCGCAATGTCCCGAAGCACCGCACAGACGAACTGGCACCCCACCAGCTGGCAGAGCCGCGAGGCGACCCAGCAGGCGGCCTATCCCGATCGCGACGCACTGGACGACGCCGTCGCCCGGCTGAGCCGGCTGCCGCCGCTGGTCACCTCCTGGGAGGTGGACAACCTCAAGCAGCACATCGCCGCCGCCCAGCGCGGCGAGGCATTCGTGCTGCAGGGCGGCGACTGCGCCGAGACCTTCGACGACTGCACCTCCGAGAGCGTCGTGCAGAAGCTGAAGATCCTGCTGCAGATGTCCCTGGTGATGCTCTACGGCATGAAAAAGCCGGTGGTCAGGATCGGACGCATGGCAGGCCAGTACGCGAAGCCCCGTTCCGCCGACACCGAGACCCGGGACGGGGAGACGCTGCCGAGTTTCCGCGGCGACCTGATCAACCGCAGCCCCTTCACGGCCGAAGACCGGGTGCCGGATCCGGAGCTGATCCTCCGCGGCTACGAGCGGGCGGCGCTCACTTTGAATTTCGTCCGCTCGCTGGTGGACGGCGGCTTCGCCGACCTGCATCACCCGGAGAACTGGGATCTGGAGTGGGTGGGCCATTCGCCGATGGCTGCCGAGTATCAGCGCATCGCTGATGCCATCTCCCACTCGCTGGATTTCTTCGAGTCCATCGCCGGCCGGCCCATCCATCACACCCGGCGTGCGGACATCTACGCCGGCCACGAGGGGCTGCACCTGCACTACGAGCAGGCCCAGACCCGCCTGCGGCGCGACCGCTGGTACGACCTGACCACCCATTTCCCCTGGATCGGCATGCGCACGGCCAACGTGGACGGCGCCCACATGGAATATTTCCGCGGCGTCACTAACCCGATGGGCGTCAAGATCGGCCCCGGCATGACCGCGGAGTGGCTGCAGGAGCTGATCGGCATCCTCAATCCGCACAACGAGCCAGGCCGGCTCACGCTGATCCATCGCCTCGGCGCGAAGCAGGTGGAGGAGGGGCTGCCGCCGCTGATCCAGGCCGCCCGCGCCACCGGCAGCCCGGTGCTGTGGGTATGCGACCCGATGCACGGCAATACGGAGAGCACCTCCGGCGGCTTCAAGACGCGGCGCTTCGACAACATCGTCTCGGAGCTCAAGGCCGCATTCCGCATCCACCGCGAGATGGGCAGCTACCTCGGCGGCGTGCATCTGGAGCTGACCGGCGCGAACGTCACCGAGTGCATCGGCGGCGCCCGCGGGCTGGCCGAGGCCGATCTCAAGCGCGCCTACCGCTCCCAGGTGGACCCCCGCCTCAATTACGAGCAGGCGATGGAGGTGGCGATGCTGATCGCAGGCCTCCGCGACGCGGTGGAATCCCACCGCAAGGCCGGCTAGCATGTAGGAGGGCCTTCAGGCCCGATCCGGCAGGCCCGATCCGGCTCTTCTGACCGGAGCACCTACCTATCGGCGTTGGCCCGCCATCGGCTGGGGTGGACTGCGGCGGACGGGCCCGTAGCCGAGAGGCTTGGCACCAGTCAGCAGGTGTCGCTGACTGGCAGATCCTCACGGCCGCCGCGAGCACGGCCGTCATGCGGGGGTATCCATCGCCGCGACCTTTTGTCGGGAGCAAGATGGATACCCCCGCAGGGCGGTCACAGGAGAAGGGGATAGGGCAGGAAGAAATCGGGCCTGAAGGCCCTCCTACCGTTGGAATTTTCGGAGCATTTGCCAGGCCTCGCGGGTCGGGATCTCGCGATACTCGCCGGGCTGAAGGCCGTGCACTTCCCAGGGTCCTATGCGGGTGCGGACGAGGCGCAGTACCGGGAGTCCCACTGCGGCGCTCATGCGCCGCACCTGGCGGTTGCGTCCCTCGTCGATGGTGATCCGCAGCCAGGAGTCGGGGACGCTCTGGCGGTAGCGGATGGGCGGATCGCGGGGCCATAGCCAGGCCGGCTCTTCGACCGCGCCGGCTTCCAGGGCACCTGCCTTGCGGCCGCGAATATCGACTCCGGCGCACAGGCGGGCCAGGGCGTCGGCGGCAACCATGCCCTCCACTTGGGCATAGTAGGTTTTCGGCAGCTTGTGGCGGGGATGGGCTATCGCGGCCTGCAGCCGGCCGTCGTCGGTGAGGGCCAGCAGACCCTCGCTGTCGTAGTCGAGCCGGCCGGCGGGGTAGACGTCCGGAACGTCGACATAAGCGGCGAGCGTGTCGCGGCCGCGGGTGTCGGTGAACGCCGAGAGCACATGGTAGGGCTTGTTGAGGAGCACGAGTCGCATGGTGGGGACCATACCCCCGGGGCGGATCGCGGAACAGCCGGCTGGCTCGGCTTGTGATGCGCTTCCGATCGGATCCCGGTGGGTTGGGGAAGGCCTCGGGTGAGGCGATCCGGGAGCTTCCCGGATTGCAGCGGCTGTTGGCGGCCGGTATCATGATGCACCGCAATAAAATCGGTCCTACAGACATCTGCCGGGCTGCAATTCCCGTGCAACCGCTTGATTCCTGTGGACCCTGAGTGATCAACCGGACTGGAGTGAGTCATGAGCAACCCTGCGCGTACGTCTCCCGGAGAAGGCATCGAACTGTTGGGGACGATGCACGAGGGATTCGACGAGATACTCACCCCGGACGCGCTGCAATTCGTCGCGGCCCTGCATCGGGAGTTCACGCCGCGGGTCCACGGCCTGCTGAAGGCGCGGGAGGAGCGCCAGGCCCGCATCGATGCCGGCGAGATGCCCGATTTCCTGGAGGAGACCCGCGAGATCCGCGAGTCCGAATGGAAGGTGACCGCCGCGCCGGCCGACCTGCAGGACCGGCGGGTCGAGATCACCGGCCCGACCGACCGCAAGATGGTCATCAACGCGCTCAATTCGGGCGCGAAGGTGTTCATGGCCGACTGCGAGGACTCGATGACGCCCAACTGGTACAACGTGGTCCAGGGGCAGATCAACCTGCGCGACGCCGCGAACCGGAACATCAGCTTCGACGCGCCGAACGGCAAGCACTACGAGCTGGGCGAGAAGATCGCCACCCTGATCGTCCGCCCCCGCGGCTGGCACCTCTTCGAGAAGCACCTGAAGGTGGACGGCGAGGAAGTGCCGGGCGCGTTCGTGGATTTCGGCCTGTACCTGTTCCATAACGCGAAGGCACTCAAGAGCCGCGGCACGGGGCCGTATTTCTACCTGCCGAAGATGGAGAGCCACAAGGAAGCCGCGCTCTGGACCGACGTGTTCCGCTTCGCCGAGAAAGCCGGCGCGGTCGACGAGGGCGCCATCAAGGTGACCGTACTGATCGAGACGATCCTGGCCGCCTTCGAGGTGGACGAGATACTGTACGCGCTGAAGGACTACATCGTCGGCCAGAACTGCGGGCGCTGGGACTACATCTTCAGCTTCATCAAGAGGTTCCGGAAGTTCCCGGAATTCGTGCTGCCGGACCGCAACGAGGTGGGCATGACCACCCACTTCCTGCGCTCCTATTCGCTGCTGGTTATCAAGACCTGCCACCGCCGCGGCGCCTTCGCCATCGGCGGCATGGCAGCCCAGATCCCGATCAAGGACGATCCGGAGGCCAACGAGGAGGCCATCGCCAAGGTGCGGGCCGACAAGGAGCGCGAGGCCACCGACGGCCACGACGGCACCTGGGTGGCCCATCCGGGCCTCGTGCCGATCGCCATGGAGATCTTCGACCGCCACATGCCGCAGCCGAATCAGGTGGAGCGCCAGCGCGACGACGTGGAAGTGACCGCGGCAGACCTGCTGCAGGTGCCCCAGGGGCGCATCACCGAAGCGGGGCTGCGCAACAACATCTCGGTGGGCGTGCAGTACATGGCGGCGTGGCTCGGCGGCAACGGCTGCGTGCCCCTGTACAACCTCATGGAGGATGCGGCCACGGCGGAGATCGCCCGCGCCCAGGTCTGGCAGTGGGTGCACCACGAGACCGGCGTGCTCGACGACGGCCGGCCGGTCACCCTGGAGTTGTTCGAGACCGTGCTGGCGGAGGAGATGGAGAAGATCCGCGAGGAGGTCGGCGAGGAGGCCTTCGCCGCCGGCAACTATGACAAGGCGGCGGAGCTGATGGACAGGATCACCCGCGAGGAAGATTTCGAGAGCTTCCTGACGCTGGAGGCTTACCGGGAGATCGATTGACTCATCGGACCCCGTCGACTTTAGACCAAAGTACCAGTGGTCCCGCCGTGACCATCGCGTACCATCCGAAACCCACTAACGGCGTGTCAGCGAGGAGTAGAGAATCATGAGTGTCATGTCAGCCGAGGAGCTTCAGAAATCGTGGGACAGCGACCCGCGGTGGAAAGGCGTAACCCGACCCTACAGTGCAGAAGAAGTCGTACGGCTGCGCGGCACGGTAGAGGTGGAATACTCCCTCGCGCGCCAGGGCGCGGAGAAGCTGTGGAAATACATCCACGAGAAAGATTTCGTGAATGCGCTCGGCGCACTGACCGGCAACCAGGCCATGCAGCAGGTGAAGGCCGGCCTGAACGCCATCTACCTGTCCGGCTGGCAGGTGGCCGGTGACGCCAACCTGGCCGGCCAGATGTATCCCGACCAGTCGCTGTATCCGGCCGACTCGGTCCCCGCCGTGGTCCGGCGCATCAACAATACGCTGTTGCGGGCCGACCAGATTCATCACGCGGAAGGCGACGACTCCATCGACTGGATGCAGCCCATCGTGGCCGACGCCGAAGCCGGATTCGGCGGCGTGCTGAACGCCTTCGAGCTGATGAAGGACATGATTCATGCGGGCGCCGCCGGCGTGCACTTCGAGGACCAGCTTTCCTCGGCGAAGAAGTGCGGGCACATGGGCGGCAAGGTGCTCGTGCCCACCCAGGAGGCCGTCAGCAAGCTGGCCGCGGCCCGGCTGGCCACCGACGTCTGCAACGTGCCCACCCTGGTGGTGGCCCGCACCGACGCCGACGCCGCCAACCTGCTCACCTCGGACATTGACGAGCGCGACCAGCGCTTCATCACCGGCGAGCGCACCGCCGAGGGCTTCTACCGGGTGAAGCCGGGCCTGGAGCAGGCCATAGACCGGGCGCTGGCCTACGCACCCTTCGCCGACCTGGTGTGGTGCGAGACGTCCACGCCGAGTCTCGAGCAGGCGAAGGAATTCGCGGAGGCCATGCACAAGGAGTACCCGGATCAGCTGCTGGCCTACAACTGCTCGCCGTCGTTCAACTGGCGCAAGAACCTGGACGACAAGACCATCGCCAAGTTCCAGAAGGAACTCGCGGCCATGGGCTACAAGTTCCAGTTCATCACCCTGGCCGGCTTCCATGCACTCAACTACAGCATGTTCACGCTGGCCAAGGGCTACCGGGAGCGCCAGATGGCGGCCTACGTGGAGCTGCAGCAGGCGGAGTTCGACTCGGAGAAGGACGGCTACACCGCCACCCGCCACCAGCGGGAAGTGGGCGCGGGCTACTTCGACGCCGTCACGCAGGCGGTGAGCGCGGAGTCCTCGATCACGGCGCTGACCGGTTCCACCGAGGAGGAGCAGTTCGACGAGGCCAGCTGAGCCATCGTTGGAGTATGCTGGGAACGGCGCCCCCCGGGGGCGCCGTTTTCTTTGCGTATCCAGAGGAACACACGATGCAGTACGAGAAGATCCAGATCCCGGAACGCGGCGACGTCATCAGCATGAACCGGGACTTCCGGCTGAACGTGCCGGACGAGCCCGTCATCCCGTTCGTCGAGGGCGACGGCATCGGCAGGGACGTGACGCCGGTCATGAAGGACGTGGTCGACGCCGCGGTGAGCCGCGCGTACGGCGGCGAGCGCCGCATCGCCTGGATGGAAATCTATGCAGGCAAGAAGGCCAGCGAGGTCTACGACAGCGCCAACTTCCTGCCCGAGGAGACGCTGCACGCGCTGCAGAAATACGTGGTCTCCATCAAGGGTCCCCTGACCACGCCGATCGGCGGCGGCATCCGCTCGCTGAACGTCTCCATCCGCCAGAGCCTGGACCTCTACGCCTGCGTGCGGCCCATCCGCTACTTCCCCGGCGTCAGCACGCCGATGAAGGAGTCCGACCTGGTGAACATGGTGGTCTTCCGCGAGAACACGGAAGATATCTACGCGGGCATCGAGTACCCGACGGGCTCCCAGGAAGTGCAGAAGCTGATCAAGTTCCTGCAGGAGGAACTGGGCGCCACCCAGATCCGTTTCCCGTCGAGTTCCGGCATCGGCATCAAGCCGGTCTCCCGGGAGGGCTCGGAACGCCTCGTGCGCAAGGCCATCAACTACTGCATCGACAACGACTTCGGTTCGGTGACCCTGGTGCACAAGGGCAACATCATGAAGTTCACCGAGGGCGCCTTCTGCCAGTGGGGTTATGAAGTGGCCCGCGAGGAATTCGGCGCGGAGCCGAAAGACGGCGGGCCCTGGCACGCCTTCCCGAACCCGCGCACCGGCCGCGAGATCATCGTCAAGGACGTGATCGCCGACAACTTCCTGCAGCAGATCCTGCTGCGGCCGGAGGAGTACGACGTTATCGCCACGCTGAACCTGAACGGCGACTACATCTCCGACGCCCTGGCTGCCCAGGTGGGCGGCATCGGCATCGCCCCGGGAGGCAACATCGGCGACGGCGTCGGCGTGTTCGAGGCCACTCACGGCACGGCGCCCGGCTTCGCCGGCAAGGACCGCGTGAACCCGGGTTCGCTCATCCTGTCCGCCGAAATGATGCTCCGCTACCTCGGCTGGACCGAGGCCGCCGACCTCATCATCAAGGGCGTGGCCAATACCATCGCCGCCAAGGAGCTGACCTTCGATCTCGCGCGGCTGCGCGAGGCGATTCGCAAACCGAAGCGCCCCGCCGGCAGCCATCCCCACGGCAAGCAGGACGTGGAGCAGGAACTCGATCAGCTTATTCCAGGCGCCACACTGGTGGGCACGAAGGGCTTCGGCGAGGCCGTCATCCGGCACATGGACGACTGATGGGGGTGCCGGAGACGCACGTGCCGAAGGACCAGTACGACCCGGACTGCACCCGCTGTGCGCGTCTGGCCGCCCATCTGGCCGCGGTGCGCGAGAAGCACCCCGATTACCACGCCCTGCCGGTGCCCCCGTTCGGCGACCCGGAGGCGAGCCTCCTGATCGTGGGTCTCGCCCCGGGCATGCACGGCGCCAACCGGAGCGGGCGGCCATTTACCGGCGACTTCGCGGGCATCCTCCTGTACCGGGCGCTCTACGACGCGGGTTTCGCCAGCCGCCCGGAGTCGGTGTCGGCCGACGACGGGCTCGAACTCACCGATTGCCGGATCACCAACGCGGTGAAGTGCCTGCCGCCGCAGAACAAGCCGACCACGGCGGAGGTAGACGAGTGCAATCCCTATCTGCAGGCGGAACTCGGCACGATGGACGAGGGCGGCGTCGTGCTGGCCCTGGGATCCATCGCCCACCGCGCGGTGCTGAAGGCATTCGGCATGAAACAGAGCGCGAACAAGTTCGCTCACGGCGCGGAACACGAGCTGCCCGGCGGCCTGACCCTGCTGGATTCCTACCACTGCAGCCGCTACAACACGCAGACGCGCCGCCTGACCGAAGAGATGTTCCATGACGTCATCGGCCGCGCACGGGAGCTCGCCGGCGCCTGAGACGACGTGCGGGCGCCGTTGTCCCGCCAATGCCTTCGTCGCCGCCATCGCCGCCATTGCGGCCGTCGCCACCCTGGCCGGGCTCCGTCCGTTATCCTAGGCACCATGGACGAAGCCGACTTCGATCATCGCCGCTTCCTCGCGAACCTGAGCCACCGGCCGGGCGTCTACCGCATGCTGGATGCCGACGGCGAGACCCTCTACGTGGGCAAGGCGAGGGACCTGCGCAAGCGGGTGGGCAGCTACTTCAGCGGCAAGGCCAGGGACGCCAAGACCATGGCGCTGGTCGCCGAGATCCGCGACATCGAGGTGACGGTCACCAACACCGAGGCCGAGGCGCTCATCCTGGAGCACAACGTGATCAAGCGGGAGCGTCCCCGCTACAACGTGCTCCTGAAGGACGACAAGAGCTATCCCTGGATCCACGTGACGGAACATGCCTACCCGCGGCTGGCCTTCCACCGCGGCGCGCGCAGCGCCAGGGGCCGCTATTTCGGGCCCTATCCGAGCGCGGGGGCCGTGCGCAGGACCCTCGGCGAGCTGCAGAAGCTGTTCCTGCTGCGCAACTGCACCGACACCTTCTTCGCCAACCGCTCCCGGCCCTGCCTGCAATACCAGATCCGCCGCTGTTCGGGGCCCTGCGTCGGCCACATCGGCGAGGCGGATTACGCCCGGGACGTGCAGAACGCGATCGCATTCCTGGAGGGCCGCAATCAGGCGGTGATCGACAGCCTGGTGGAGCGCATGGAGGCGGCCGCAGAGGCCCTGGAATTCGAGCGGGCGGCGCAGTTTCGCGACCAGATCGCCCGTCTCAAGCGGGTCGATGCCGAGCAGATGGTCTCCCGGGAGAGCGCCACGGACGTCGATGCCGTGGCGCTGGCCCGTCGTGGCAGCATCGTCTGCGTGGCCGTGCTGTTCGTCCGCCACGGCCGCCTGCTGGGCAGCCGTTCCCATTATCCGAAAGTGGCGCCGGACACCCCCGACGACGAGGTGCTGTCGTCGTTCCTCGGCCAGTATTACCTGGAGTCCGCCCCGCCGCGGGAGATCCTGGTGGAACAGGCGGTGGAGGACGCCGACCTGCTGGGCGAGGCCCTGACCGCGCGGGCAGGACACAGGGTGGAGGTGCGCCACCGGGTGCGCGGCGACCGGGCGCGCTGGCTGCAGATGGCCGCGACCAATGCCCGCCAGGGGGCGGATCTGCGCGCCGCCGGCAATGCGGGCGTGCGCCGGCAGCTGGAAGCCCTCGCCGAGGCGCTGGAACTCGACGATGTGCCCGAGCGCCTCGAGTGCTTCGACATCTCCCACACCGGCGGTGAGGCCACGGTGGCCTCCTGCGTCGTTTTCGGCCCCGAGGGGCCGGTGAAATCCGACTACCGCCGGTTCAACATCCGCGGCACGGCCGCCGGCGACGACTACGCCGCCATGCGCGAGGTGCTCGAGCGCCGCTACAAGCGCGTCAAGCGGGGCGAGGTGCCGTTGCCCGACCTGATCCTGATCGACGGCGGCCGGGGCCAGCGCACCCAGGCGCTGGAGATCCTTGCCGATCTGGATCTCGAGTTCCTGAAGGTGGTGGCGGTGGCCAAGGGCCGGGCGCGCCGACCGGGCAGCGAGCAGCTCTGGGTGGAGGAGGAGGCTTACCCACGCAGCCTCCCGTCCGGCTCGCCGGCGCTGCTGCTCATACAGAACATCCGCGACGAGGCGCACCGTTTCGCCATCACCGGCCACCGGGCACGCCGCGCGAAAGCCCGCCGGGGCTCGGTGCTGGAGGATATCCCGGGGCTCGGGCCGAAGCGGCGCCGGGACCTTTTGCGCCACTTCGGCGGACTGAAGGGCGTGGCGGCGGCGGGCATGGACGATCTGACCAAAGTACCCGGCATCAGCCGCGTTCTGGCCGAGCGCATTTATACTGTACTCCACGCCGAGCAGGAACCGGCCGGCGAGGCGCAAACGAATTGATGGTGACGGAACTGCCGTGCAACTGAATACCGCGAATACGCTGACCTGGATACGCATCGCCGGCATTCCGCTGTTCGTGGTGCTGTTCTACCTGCCGTACGAGTGGGGGCGTCCGGCCTCTGCGGTGGTCTTCATGCTCGCGGCCATTACCGACTGGCTGGACGGCTACGTCGCCCGCAAGCTCGGCCAGATCACGCCCTTCGGCGAGTTCCTGGACCCGGTGGCAGACAAGCTCATCGTCGCCGTCGCCCTGGTGCTGCTGGTGCAGACGGACCAGCGCATCTCGCTGGCCCTGGTGGCCGCCATCATCATCGGCCGCGAGATCACCGTATCCGCCCTGCGGGAGTGGATGGCGGGGCTCGGGCAGCGCACGACGGTGGCGGTGTCCATGGTGGGCAAGGTGAAGACCGCCCTGCAGATGATCGGCCTGACCCTCATGGTCTGGCACCTCGATACCGGCGGTCTGCCGGTGTATGACGCGGGTTTCCTGTTCCTGCTGGCGGCGGCGGGCCTGACGCTGTGGTCCATGTATGCTTACGTCAAGGCGGCCTGGCCGGTGCTGAACGCGAATAGCTGAGTGCGGTGCCTTGACAGTCCCCCGGGAGTCGCTAGAATTGCGGTCCCTTCGCGATAGGCGGGAATAGCTCAGGTTGGTAGAGCGCAACCTTGCCAAGGTTGAGGTCGCCGGTTCGAGCCCGGTTTCCCGCTCCAGATAACTTCAGGGCCCCGCAACGGGGCCCTGATTCGTTAGGGTCGACGGTTGCCCGGACGGCCCGATCTGGTAATCTGCCGTCGCCGGCTAAGCCGCATCAAGTCACTGACGAATAAAGGACAATTCGAGAATGACTCCGCCCCCCGGGATTGGCGGCACCGCTGCCCTCTGTCTGCTCGCCGTGATGGCCGCCACGCCGCTGCCCGCGCAGGAAAATACCGATGGCGCAGCCCCCGCGGACGCCGCCATCGAAGAGGTCATCGTTACCGCCCGGCGCCGCAGCGAGAACCTGCAGGAGATCGCCGACGCCATCACGGTGTTCGACCGGACCACCATCGAGGACGCGGCCATCCAGCGCATGAACGACGTGGCGGCACTGACGCCCAACCTGCGTTTCTCCGACGACCAGGAGGTGGGTCAGAGCACGATCACCATTCGCGGCGTCACTCAGCAGCGGGGCATCGGCGAGACGCCGCTCGCCTTCGTGGTGGACGGGGTCACCGTGAACAACTCGCTGGTCACCACCCAGGATCTCTTCGACGTGGAGCAGATCGAAGTGCTGCGGGGGCCTCAGGGCGCGCTTTACGGGCGCAACTCCGTTGCGGGCGCCGTGAATATCACCACCCGCGGCCCCACCGAGGAATTCGAGGCCTACGTCGAGACCCGCGCGGGCGAGGGCGAGGATTACACCGTTCAGGGCGCCGTC
>Ga0209924_1000367_pt1 | contig 20217 bp, 18 predicted proteins | sample SalPonR1_C_D1_MG_FD_185700 | JGI IMG/M metagenome (GOLD analysis project Ga0209924, IMG submission 185700) | Salt pond soil microbial communities from South San Francisco under conditions of wetland restoration - Salt Pond MetaG R1_C_D1_MG... ...
CGGGATGCCGACCAGACACCAATTCAGTGATTTACGCGAACGCCCCGAACCCATGGTTCGAGCATAGCTGATAGAGACCACTGTGCCAATGCCGGCCACCCGGTGGCCCGCCTGCCCGGGTCAGGCCGTGATGCGATCGACCAGCCGGGTCACGTTCGCCGGCTCGGCCAGGCGGTCCAACCCGCTTCGAAGAATTGTCTCGGCTGAATGTCCGTCACGGGTGTTGGGGCACTGGATGGAAAAACTGACCTTCAACGGCATGGTTCGACCCGGGAAACGGGCCGGATTGCGTCCCAGATGCTCGCGCAACCGGGCCCGAAGGTGTTTGGCGCCCTGGGCCGGGGTGGCCATCAGGATCATGCTGAACACCGAGTCGTCGCTGCGTCCGATAGTGTCCTCGACACGCACTTCGCGCGCCAGCACCCGTTCGAGGTGGCGCATCATCGATTCGGCCCAGTTCAGGCCGTGACGAGAGGCGATCTTGTCGTAATCGTCGAGCTTGGCATGCAGAAGCGAAAATTCCAGGCCGTGGCGGTCGTGGAAGCTGCCGATCTGTTCGAGCCTGTGAGTCAATTCGTCGCGCGTACTCACGATATTGGCCAGGCGGGCGGGCTGGGGACGACTGTCGGTCTGCGCGACAGATCGCTTGAGATATTCCTGTACCGGTTCGATCAGGTCGGTGCCGGAAAATGGTTTTGGCACGAGATCGTTGGCGCCGACATCCAGGGCCCGGCGCCTGCCGGTTTTTTCCTCTACGCTGGTCACGACCAGCACCGGTAATGCCCGGATACGGCCGTGCTCGGCCTCGCGAATTCTGCGAATCAGCTCGATTCCGTCGACTTCCGGCATCATCAGGTCGGTAATCACCACCTTGATGGAATCGTCCTGCTGCAGCATTTTCCAGGCCCGCCGGCCATCCTCGGCAACAACCACATCGAAGTGCTGGCTCAGGAATCGCTTGCCGGCAAAGCGCATCAGACGCGAATCGTCGACGAACAGGATTCTGGCGGCGGCGCTCTTGCGGGGTCTGTTGTCGTACATTCGAATGTTCTCCCTTCCCCTGTTCGCTTGTCGTAGCAATCGACTTTGCCTTGCCATTGCAATCGAGATTTCGATCGCGAACCGGCAGCGGTTCATGCCGGCGCTTCACCATAAAACCAATACAATAACGATGCCATAACGCAGGAAGCCGTCCTAAGCAATTGATCCTGCGTGTTCCTGGAGCATTTTCAGAGGTTGCAAACAGCCCCGGCATGACACGTTTCGTCACATCCGGACCGATCTGCATCTGTACAGGCAGCAAATGCGTCGGCTCGAAAATTCATCGCGGCCGATGAACGAGCGCCACGTCGAGGCGCATGGCCGGATGAACGACGTCATTGAAACGGTCTCCCGACGGTTCGACCGCGCCAGCGCGACACCCCCGAATGGAAGGATGGCACGGCATGCCGTCTCCCGCATGAGCTGTCGGCAGGCAACATCGGATCCAGGCCTGAATGGGTCCTCGATATGGATCTGCCGGCCGGCGAGGAAGACCGCGACCAAAGCTTGAGGCCGGGCATTCGACTGGCCACGACAAGCGCAGCGATATTCGATCGCGGCGCTTGCTTGTCCCGGAACCTACTGCCGGATCGCCTCGAACTCGAAGCGCAGCGCGACGTCGTCGCCGACCAGGTTGTTGCTGACCGCGTAGTCCATGCCCCAGCGACTGCGCGCGATGGTCGTGCGCGCGGAGACGCCGAGGGTTTCCTTGCCGTGGCCGAACGGGTACTTGGCGCGCTTGTTGATGGTCACGTCCAGCTCGACCGGGTGCGTGGTGCCGAGCAGCGTCAGGTTGCCGGCCAGGGTGCCGCCGTCGCCGTCGCCCGGCGTATATTCGGTGGCTTCGAACACGATGACGGGATGACTCTCGACGTCCAGGAAGTCATCGTTGCGGACGTGCTCGTCGCGCTTTTCATGAGCGGTAAATACGCTGGCCGCATCCACCTCGAATCGGCCCTCGGTCAACTCGCGCCGCTCCGGATCGTAGCGGAAGCTGCCCTGGGCTTCGCGAAACAGGCCGATCTGGTGCTGGTAGCCGATGTGCTCGACCTCGAACGCGACCGAGAGATGCTCCGGATCGATCTCCCAGTCCGCCGGCTCGGCGTGCGCCGTGCCCCAGCCGGCCAGAACCGCGGCCGATACGGCCAGCAGTGTCGAATGAATTGTCAATTTCAGTGCATGCATAAAAACTCCTGTGTCTTTTTTCGATGACCCGGGTGGCTTCTCGGTGTTGTTCGTGCACCGCTTTTGCGCTTTCACTTCGGATCTTCCAGCGTCGTGCGCGATCAGCGATGTTGAACCGCGCGATGCCGCCACAGCCAAAGCGTATCGCGACCGAATGAATGAACAAGCGCCGCAAGCGACAGCGCCAGCGCCGACTGTACCAGCGCCGCCGGCAGCCACGGCACAAGTGCCAAAGCCAGAACGATGCCCTGGGCGACGCATACCGCCTTGCGCCAGGTGCTGGGCGGCAAATCGCCCTGCAGCCACGGCAGCAGCTTTCCCGCCAGGACGAAAACGTAACGAACGCCGCCGATGGCCAGCACCCAGGCGCCGGCGCGATCGGCCAGCAGCACCGCAACGCTCAGCACCAGGATCAACAGCGCATCGACTTCCATGTCGAAGCGCGCGCCGAAGCGGGTTGCGTCATCGACCATGCGTGCAAGCCACCCGTCGAGCCCGTCCAGCGCGATGGCCGCAAGCGCCAGCGATGCCAGCACGATGCCGTGGCGATTGATGATTTCAGGTGTCGTGAAAACCCCGGCCACCACCGCAACCAGCACTGCGCGAACCAGCGTGACGCGATTGGCCCAGCCAAATCGTTCACGCCGGTCGGTCCGGCGACCGGCTGCCGTCCAGAAGCGGTAAACAATTGCCGCCATGCCGAGATATGCCGCGATCGATGCGCTTGCCCATACCAACGGCGTTTCAAGCCACGCGTTCAAAAACGTAATCAGCATGACGGCCGCAACCAGCCCGACAATAAGGTCGAGCACCAAAGACCAGGCGACCCGGGGCGCGTTGGATGATCTCGACTGGGCCTTGCGCATACGGAATCCCGATCTTCCCATGGGGCTGCGCGGCCGATACCCGTATCGCACGCCTGGTTTACGCGTGCACGCAGCACTGTTGCAGATACGTGACAATAACCCACCATGAGTGAACATTCACGAACCTCACGCGCGTTCTGGGCCACGGCCCCGGGGCGCGGAGAAATCCGTGACCTGCCGATTGCCGAACCCGCTGCCGGCCAGGTCCGGGTGCGAGCTCGCTACAGCGGTATCAGCCGCGGGAGCGAAGCGCTGGTGTTTTCCGGGCGCGTCCCGGAAAGCGAGTTCGCACGAATGCGCGCGCCGTTCCAGCAGGGTGAATTCCCGTTTCCGGTCTGCTATGGCTATTCGAGCGTCGGCGAGGTCGAGTCCGGCCCTGCGTCGCTGATCGGCCGGCCGGTGTTCTGCCTGCACCCGCACCAGGACCGCTACGTCGTACCGGCATCGGCCGTGGTGCCCTTGCCGACCGGCGTGCCGATGGCACGGGCGGTGCTCGCAGCCAACCTCGAGACCGCCTTGAACGCCGTCTGGGACGGCGCGGCCGGCCCGGGCGACACAATCGCCGTTGTCGGCGGCGGCGTGGTCGGGTTGCTGACCGGCGCGCTGGCCGCCGCCATTCCCGGATGCTCGGTGACGCTGATCGATATCAACGCGCAGCGGCGTGCACCGGCCGAAGTGCTCGGCATGACGTTTGCCGAACCGGACGATGCGCCGGAAGACTGCGACCTGGTTTTCCACGCCAGCGGCCGCGACGAAGGCCTCGATACCGCGCTGCGCTGCGCCGGGCTGGAAGCCTGCATCATCGAGATGAGCTGGTACGGCGATGCGCGCGTAAGCCTGCCGTTGGGCCAGGCCTTTCATGCCCGCCGCCTCACGTTGCGCTCCAGCCAGGTCGGTCATGTGCCGCCGCAGCGCCAGCCCCGCTGGACCCGCCGGCGACGACTCGAGACGGCGCTTTCACTGCTTGCAGACGAGCGCTTCGACATCCTTGTCAGCGGCGAAAGCGACTTCGAACAAATGCCCGATATCATGCCCCGACTGGCCGCAGGCGACATCGACGCCCTGTGCCATCGGATTCGTTACCGACACCGCTGAAGATTCAAGGCCAACCTCGGGGAACCCGACCATGTATACGCTGACCGTTCGAGACCATTTCATGATCGCCCACAGTTTCACCGGTGAAAGATTCGGACCCGCGCGCAAACTGCACGGTGCAACCTACGTCGTCGACGCCACCTTCGAACGCGCCGAGCTGGACGCCGACGACCTGGTGGTCGACATTGGTCTGGCCTCCGAGGTGCTGGCCGGCATTCTCGCGCAATACAACTACGAGAACCTCGACGAGATGGCGCAATTCGGCGGCCGCAACACCACCACGGAGTTCCTCGCCGGGGTCATCCAGCAGCAGCTGGTCGCGGCGGCCCGGGACAACAAGCTCGGCCCGGACAGTGCCAACCTGGAACGCATCCGGGTTTCGCTGGGCGAATCGCACGTCGCCTGGGCCGGCTTCGAAAGCCCGGTATGACCGGGAGCCCGGACCACCAAGCGCTTGCCGACGACGGCAACGTCCAGCGCCTGACGCTGATCGTGCCGGGCGACCCGTCGCAGCCCACCGGCGGCTATCGTTACGACGCCCGCGTGGCGACCGAGTTGCGCGGAATGGGCATGGAAATCAACGTGGTTGGTCTTGCCGGCCGCTTCCCCGAAGCCGACGAACAGGCCCGCACGGCGCTGGATACGGCCCTGCGCGCCCTGCCCGACGGACACGTCACCGTCATCGACGGACTGGCGCTGGGCGGGCTTCCGGAAATCGCTCATCGACACGCCGGGCGGCTGGTGCTGGTCGGCCTGGTCCACCATCCGCTGGCAGACGAAACCGGAACGGCGCCCGAACTCCGCCAGCGCTTCCTTGGCGCCGAGGCGAAGGCGCTGGCCGCGTGCCGGCGGATCGTGACCACCAGCGAATTCACGGCGCGCCGGATTGCAGACCTCGGGCTCGTATCATCCGATGCGCAACGCGATCGCGTCCGGGTCGTACCGCCCGGCGTCGATACGGCCGCGCCGCGCGCGTCAAATGATTCGCCCATCCAGCGGCTGTTGTGCGTCGGCAGCCTGGTCCCGCGCAAGGGCCAGGATCTGCTGATCGATGCGCTGGCCGGCCTCGGGGACCTGCCGTGGCAGCTTGAACTGGTCGGCGACCCCGACCGCGATCCGGGTTTCTCGGCTGCCTTGCGCACAAGCATCGACGTCCAGGGCCTGGCCGACCGCATCAAGCTGTGCGGCGTGCAGGATCCGGACACCCTGGACAGCACTTACCGCAATGCCGATCTGCTGGTCATCCCGTCGCACTACGAGGGTTACGGCATGGTCGTCACCGAGGCGCTGGCCCGCGCGCTGCCGATGATCGCCACCACCGGGGGGGCATTGATCGACACCGTGCCGCCGGCGGCCGCTCTGCGGGTGTCGCCAGGCGATTCCGGTGCCCTGGCCGAGGCGTTGCGCCGATGGTGCGGCGACCGGGAACTGCGCGCCGAAAAACATGCCGGCGCGGCACGGATCCGGTCGTCGCTTGCCGACTGGAAAACGACAGGCCGCCGCTTCGCCGATGCACTGAATTTCGGCAGCGAGGCGCCCTCAACATGACCGAACACTACGAGTCCGACTGGCTTGCGCTGCGCAAGGATGCCGACGCGGCCGCGCGCGACCGCGGACTGGCGATCCGGGCGCGGGACTGGCTGGCCGACCGGCCGACACCGATTCGCATTGCCGATCTCGGCGCCGGCAGCGGCGCCAACCCGGGCTTTCTCGCCGGATTCCTGCCGGGCCCGCAGCACTGGCGGCTGCTCGACCATGACCCGGAATTGCTGGAGCAAGCCGGCGCGCGCATCGCCGAAGCGCGCGATGCCGACGGCACGCCGATTCTGTTCGAGACATGCCGGCAGGACCTGACAGACCTGGATGCCGCCATCGCCGACGATATCGATCTGGCCACCGCATCGGCACTGCTCGACCTGGCTTCGGCCGAATGGATAGACGCGCTCGCCGCGCGCTGTGCCCGGGTCGGCTGCGCGGCCCTCTGGGCACTGAGCGTGGACGGCGACTGGCACTTCACCCGATCCGACGGCAACCGGATCCAGAACGCCGATGACGCGGCGATGCTGTCGCTGCTGCAAGCGCATCAGGGCCGCGAGAAGGGACTTGGCCGGGCGCTGGGCGGTGCCGCGCCGAAAACGCTTCGCACCGCTTTCGCCAGGCACGGCTACAACATCGCCGAAGCGCCCAGCCCTTGGCGGCTTCCAGCCGGTACGCAGCAGCCGCTGGCCCTCGCGCTGCTTGACGGCTGGCGAACCGCGCTGCTCGAGCAGGCGCCGGAAGATGGCCTGGAAATCGAGGCCTGGTGGCGCAGCCGCAGAGCCGGCGTCGAAACCGGCGAACTGGGCATCGAGGTCGGCCATATCGATCTCTACGCCGAGCCGCCACCGTGATTCGGCGCCCGCCGGTCCCGGCGCTGCGGGCCCTGGTCAGTCTCGGCCTGCTGGCCGCGCTGGCGCTATGGCTGGAGCCGGCGGCGATTGTCCGGCACATCCGCGAGGTGGATCCGTTCTGGCTGGCCGCGGCGCTTGCTCTCGGCACACTGCAGTTCGGCCTGTCGGCAGAGCGCTGGCGAAGAACCGCCGCGCGGCTGGATGTCCCGCTGGGCAAGCGCCGCGCGCTGGCCGACTACTATGTTTCAGGATTCGCCAACCAGGTGCTTCCGGGCGGCGTAATCGGCGACGCGGGCCGCGCATGGCGACATTCCAGAACCTCGGGCCGGCCGGGTCCGGCCGTTCGCGCCGTGATTCTCGAGCGGGCCTCGGGACAGTTCGTCCTGCTGCTTGCCCTGTTCGCCACGCTGGCCGCTACCGACCCGGGTGCAATGCTGCTGGCACGACTGGATACCGCCGCGGGCCCGGGCTGGATGGTCGCGGCCCTGATCGTGATCTTGCCGGCTGCCGGCCTGTTGGCGACCGGGCGCAGCGGCCGGCTGCCCGGCTGGCTGATGTCGCTGGCCCGCGACGCGCATCGCGCGCTGCTGATGCGCGGCGCATGGCCGGCACAGCTGGTGCTTTCCCTGGCGGTTCTTGCCACCTATTGCGCCATGTTCGCCTGCGCCGGGCGCATGATCGGCGCGGACGCACCGTCGGCAACGCTGGCAATGATTGCGCCGGTCGTGCTGCTGGCCATGCTGCTGCCGATCTCGGTCGCTGGCTGGGGCGTGCGCGAAACGGCCGCGGCCGGCGTCTGGGCGGCGCTGGGTTGGCCGGCCGCCGAAGGCGTCGCCGTGTCGGTGGCCTACGGCGCGCTGTGCCTCCTGGCCAGTCTGCCCGGTGCGATCATATCGGCGCTTATGCCGATTCGGCAGGCAGAACAGACGTCCTGAACCAGTTTCACGAGCTCAGGCATTACGATCCTCGAAACTAAAAAGCCACGTCGAACAACGTGTCGTCGCCCAGCCGGTACAGACGCATCTTCGGACGGGCCGCGTCGCACAGCCGTTCTATCGGCGGCAGGCTGAGCCCTGCACGCCCCGACCCGATCAAAAGCGGCGCGACCAGCACGTGCAGCCTGTCCAGTGCGTCTTCGGCGACGAAACGCGAAATCGTGCTCGCGCCACCCTCGACCAGCACCCGGCGGCAGCCGATCGCCGCGAGCGCTGCCAGCACATCGCGCGGCGCAACGCCCTGACCGGACTCGGGCAACGGCAAGCGTCGAACGTGCGCGGCGGGCACGGGCAGGTGCTCGAGGCGCGATGCACCGACCAGATGCAGCGTCGTCGGCGCGTCGGCTTCCGGCGCAAGCGGCGAAAAATCATCGGGTGCCCGACCCCGCGGATCGAGAACCGCGCGCACCGGATTCGGCCCGGTCACTCGGCGGACCGTCAGCCGCGGGTGATCAGCCACCATGGTGCCGACGCCGACCAGCACGCAGTCGACCAGGGCGCGCAGGCGGTGCAAGTGGGTGAGCGCCGCATCGCCGTTGACGTAGTGCGAATCACCGCTGTCGGTACAGATCCGCCCGTCGAGGCTCTGGCCGATCTGGCCGATCACGAACGCGCCGTCTGCGGTCGCCAGCGGCATCAGGCACTCCAGCATGTCGGCCGCAACCGGTTCGATCGGCGCGCGATCACGCAGAATCGCCTCGATATCCGGCCCGCCGGCCGTCGCCGAATCATTGCGCCCCGCCGCCGCCAGGATCGACTGCCAGGCGATGTCCATATCTGTTTTCATGGTCTTGATTGTCGCCTGATTGTGTCGACGCGGGGGCGATGTGCATGTGGTGTTGTTTTTTTAAAGTGCGAGTTTTCGGCTGATGAAGGCACCAGGGCCGGGTGCGGCGCCTTTTTAATCAAATTCAACTTCTAAAACCGTTTCGCTACGCGCTTGCTGGCGACCTGCTTTTCACAAGCGCCTCGAACCCGCCTTATTGACCACCCGCTCTACTGCGGCGCCGCCAGGCCCCGCATCTGAGGCGTTTCGCTCGGTCGCGCATCCTCACCGTACAGTCGAGTGCGCTTGCGGAGCACTCGGTCGCAAAACGCCCCATCTACGGGACCTGACACCGCCTCGTGACGAGCGGGTGGTCAACAAGGTGGGTTGAAAGTAGGCAAAAGCGCTTCTTGCAGGCGGCAGCACGTCTGGTTGCGAGTCGGAGCGGAAAGGAGGTCGGGTGTCTGATTTGGGCTTCGGCGTGTCTTGAAGGCCGGCGTCGTGCTGGTTCGAGTGAGTCCGGGGCGAGGTGGGGTTCGTGCCAGATGGCCAGGGTTAGTACGAGTGCGGGAAAACCGTGACTCGACAACCCTAGGCGTGGCCTTCTGCAGGAGCGGTCTCCAGGCCGCGATCGGGCCGCCGCAATCGCGGCCTGGAGACCGCTCATACAGGACATTCGGGCGACGTCGCTGTGCCCGCCACCGGGCAAGAACACCAACCGCAACCAGGCCACCACCAGCCCTTACCGCCCCGAACCGGAACCCGCTTCAGCATCCGCGACAGACAAGTACCAGCACAATCGAGGCGACCCCGCTCCGATAGCCATCGAAGCCGGAATCCCGTCGCCGCCCGGAAAGCAAGGCGAACGTGCTCCACGGACAAGAAGATCTACGAACAAAGCCCGATGCCACACACCTAACCCCCGTCCGCGCCGGTCGGCACCTCGAACAGCTGCCGCCCGTAAAGCGCATTTTTGGTTACTTTTGTTGCAACCGAAAAATAAGGGGCCTCTGGACAACCCTGCGTGGGCGCGACGGGTCTGTGCGGGATGCGCCGTTGCGGCTTTGGCGAGTGCAGTTTGGTTGATCCAAATAAGCGAGCTGGATTGTCATGACAATCGCAGCGGAGCGCCCGCACAGACCCGTCCCACAGGGTTTCGCCGGAAAAGCCGCATCTCGCGCGGGGCGACCCTCGGCCGTAGCTATGGCTACTGTCACTCGGCCCGCACCACACGATCTGCGGCTTTTCCGGCAGAAACGCGCTCCGCGCAGGGTTGTCCAGAGGCCCCTGAACTCGCATCAGCCAGCGAAGCTGGCGGCGAAACGGCTTTTGAAGTTGAAGTTGAGGTTAGATTTAAATTTGATTTCAAGGCCGCCGCACCCGGCCGAGGTGCCCCTAATCAGCGAAAGGCGAAATGAAGTTGAAATTGAAAGCCACCGCACCCGGCTTTGGCGCCCTCCCGCGGAGACGAAACGACTCCCGCGCCCGAGCGTGCGCCAACGCTCCGGCCACGTTTCACGCATCGACGCCCGAAACTCGGGTATGTTGATCACATTAGTGAATCAACTGGAGACACCATGCAGCAATGCGAACGGGCGATGTTCGATTTGCGGCGCGGCATTCCGATCATCATTCGCGCCGGGGCCGGAGACAATGGCAGCAGCGCCGGCCAGGGTGTGGCTGATGAGCTGGATAGCACGCACCGGATCGTGTTCCCAATCGAGACCGGCACGGCGCGTTCGCTCGATACGCTGGATACCGCAGGGATCGGATCGATCTCGCTGGTCGTGGCGCCGCAGCGGCTGCGCATGCTGGGCGCGCCCGACGCCGCCGATTGCGCCTGCCTGCCGCTGGGGGCGGGACAGCCACTCGATCTCGAGACCTGCCGACGGATTGCCTATGGGCCCGCCGCCGGCGACGAGTTCGACGAACTGGCGCTGTCCGCGCCTTCCCGGGCAGACCGCGCGGCCCTGGCATTGCTCAAACGCGCGCTGCTGATTCCCGCCGCGCTGACAGCGCCAATCAACGAGGCCGCCAGTCGGCGCTTGATCGACGACCGCACCGCGCTGGACGTGTCGGTCGACGAGATCGATGCCTGCGTGGAAACCTCGGCCGGCCGCTTGCATCACGTCAGCGAGGCCGACGTACCGCTTGAAGTGGCCCAAAGGACCCGTTTCATTCTGTTTCGCGAGCCCGACGGACTGCGCGAGCACGTCGCGCTGCAGATCGGCGACCCGGCCGAGTGGCCCGACGCTGTGCCGGTTCGCCTGCACTCGGCTTGTCTGACCGGGGATCTGTTCGGTAGTTTGAGATGCGATTGCGGCGAGCAGCTGAAAAACGGCGTCTCCCGCATCGCCGCGGCCGGCGGCGGGGTGCTGCTTTACCTGGCCCAGGAGGGCCGCGGCATCGGCCTGGCGAACAAGTTTCGCGCGTACGCGCTACAGGACACCGGCGCCGATACCATCGATGCCGACGGCACGCTGGGCTTTTCGCCTGACGAACGGCGATACAGCGTGGCCGTGGAGATGCTCGAGCACCTGGGCGTCAAGCGCATCAGCTTGCTGACCAACAATCCGCGCAAGCTCGCCGCGATCAAAGCCGGCGGCATAGAAGTGGTCGACCGCGAAGCCGTCTACGGGCGGCTCAACGCGCACAACGAGCGCTACCTGCGCGCAAAAGCGGATCGTTCCGGCCACCTGCTCGAAGAATGGCTGGGGACCGAATCGGAAAGCGATTAGGACCGGAAACCAGCTCTCGCGAAGCCGCAAAGGCGCGAAGAAGAGCAAAAGCAAAAAGCTGTATTTCTCGCGGAGACGCGGAGACGCAGAGAAAGGCAAGGGCAAGACCTTCAGACCGTTTTGTAGCCCGGATAAGCGCCTAGCGCGCATCCGGGGCCGCAGGCCGAATCGGGCATAGACCCGGGGGACGCGTCTGTCTCGAGTTTTCCTGTGACTTTCTCTGCGTCTCCGCGAGAGCCAGCCTTTGCATTTCCTTTGACCGGCTTTTCCTTAGCGCCTTCGCGCCTTCGCGAGAGCTGTCTTGAGCCTTTGATTCTCTTGGCTAACTACGCGCCGGGGTGAAGGCGTCGATATCCAGTGCGGCGGCTTCGACCAGCACCCGGGCAATCCTTTCGGCGTAGAACTCGACCAGCCGGGCGCCCTGCTCGGCCGTGGCCGCGGCGGCATTGCCGATCACGCCTTCGGGGTTGAGGTCCTCCGACAGCCAGGCGAACGACGCCGGGCCCTCCGGACCCAGCAAGGCGGTTCCGGAACCGTCGATGCCGGAGGCCCGAAAATCGGCCAGATGGTCCACATGCACCCGATCCGGGGCCAGGTGCAGCATCAGCGCCGTTTCCAGCCAGCCGCCGTGGAAGCCCCGGGCCAGTTCGGCCACGTCGCCGCCGGGCGGGGAACCCAGCCGGGTATAGGTGCACTTGACCGCCAGCATGCCGAAACGGCGCCGCAGTCCAAGCGCGGCGATATCCATGGCCGCGCGGTTGCCGCCGTGGCCGTTGACCCAGACCAGCCGGCGCCCGCCGGCGCGCGCGACATCGCCGCCGATGGTCTCCAGCATGCGCGCAGCGGTGGCGGCATCCAATCCCAGCGTCCCGGGAAACGACTTGTGCTCGTCGCTGGCGCCGATCGCCATGGGCGGCAGCAGCACCACGTCCAGCGACGAATCCAGCCGCTCGAGCGCGGCATCGAGCAGCGCTTCGGCAATCACGCTGTCGGTATCCAGCGGCAGGTGCGGCCCGTGCTGCTCGATCGCCCCCAGCGCGCCGACCACCAGGGTCGTGTCGTCGATGTGCCGCTCAAGCGCCGGCGAAGTGAAGTCCTGCCATTTCTTCATGATTCGAGTTTATCCCGGTATCGGCCGAAAGCGGTTGCTCGACGAGGATCCGGGATTGGCTAAAAGCGATTGCATGGTCTTTTCAGTTTTTTGAGCTTGACAGCCGCGCATACAGATCGCCGGAAGCGATTCCGCCTGCACCGTGTGCCAGCCATTCGCGGACGGTGTCGCCGGATCGCCATTCATTCCACTGGAATGTGCGCTGCTCACCGATCACGAAATCGAAGCGGTAGTCGCCGAGCCGCTCGAGCCGTTCGACGCAGGCCCGGGCCACGTCCAGCGCACCGGCGACGAACTCTACCGAGATTGCTTCCAGCGGCTGGCTGAGACCGGCCAGCACCTCGGCCTCGTGACCCTCGACGTCGATCTTGCAGAATTGCGGGCGACCATGGATTTCGATCAGCCGGTCCAGCGTGGTCACCGGCACTTCGACCCTGCGATCCCAGCGCACCCGGGAAAAGCCAGGATTGCGGTCGCCGATGTCCTGGGTCCAGCGCGCGTTCAGCGACGACACCGTCGGCGTCGCGCGGCTGACCTGCAACATGCCGACGCCGGCTTCGGCCCCGACCGCCTGTGCCATCACCTCGATGCCCTCGCGCCGCCCGACGCTTCGACGCAGAAACGAGGCCAGCCACGGTTGCGGCTCGAACGCCGCGACACGCGCGCCGAGCGCGGCAAAAGCCAGGGTGCGGTCACCCACATGCGCGCCGACGTCGAACACCAGGTCGCCTTCGCCAACGAACGGCGCATACAGACGCCGAAGCCCGCGCTGGCGCCCGGGCCGTCGGTACAACCACAACGAACGCGCCAGGCCGAAAAGCTCGCGCATCAGGTACCGCAGAAAGTCTTGACGATCCGTTCCGCGGGCGCGGCCGGACGCATGAGGTCGGCATCCTCCGGCACCGGATCGTAGGGGCGAAGCCAGGTCGACAGGAGCCGGTCGAAGACCGAGAAGTCATCATGGTCCTCGGCCGCACGGATGGCCTGTTCGACGCGATGGTTGCGCGGAATCAGCGCCGGATTTGATGCAAGCATGTCGGCCGCTGCGTTTTTCCGGTCGCGGCCTTCCGCATCCAGTCGTGCGCGCCAGTCGACCAGCCAGGCCTCGATGCCCTTGCGTTCGGAGAAAAGTTCGAACAGCTTCGCGGCCTCGGCCTCGCCATCCAACGCATCGGCGAGGTACCGGAAAGTCAGCGTGAAGTCCGCATCGCCGGCGTGCATCGCATCGAGCAGCTTCTGCGCCAGCGCTGCGTCGCCTTCCCGCGCCTCTTTCAGACCCAGCTTGGTGCGCATGCTCTCGACCCAGGCCAGGTCGAACGCCTTTGGAAACGCCTCCAGCGCACCGTTGGCCGTTTCCACTGCAGCTTGCTGGTCGTCGTCGATCAGCGGCAGCAGTGTTTCTGCAAGACGCGCCAGGTTCCACAACGCGATCCGCGGCTGGTTGGACCAGGCATAGCGGCCGCGGCGGTCGATGGAACTCCAGACCGCGGCGGGATCGAAGCCTTCCATGAACGCGCACGGCCCGAAATCGATCGTCTCGCCGGAGATCGCCATGTTGTCGGTATTCATCACGCCGTGGACGAAGCCCAGCGACATCCAGCGCGCCACCAGCGCGGCCTGCCCGGCGATCACCCGCGCCAGCAAGTCCAGCACCGGCGATTCGGCCTTGCGCGCAGCCGGATACAGTCGGTCGACGACATGCTCGACCAACACGCGGAGCGAATCGGTGTCGCCGCGCGCGGCGAAATACTGAAACGTGCCGACGCGCACGTGGCTGCGCGCCACGCGCGCCAGGATGCCGCCCGGCACCGGCTGTTCGCGCTGCACGTATTCGCCGGTGGTCACGGCAGCCAGCGCCCGCGTGGTCGGCACGCCCAGCGCGTGCATCGCCTCGCTCACCAGGTACTCGCGTATCACCGGCCCCAGCGCCGAGCGCCCGTCGCCGCCGCGCGAAAACGGCGTCGCCCCGGCGCCCTTGAGGTGCACGTCGCGCAGCAGCCCGTCGCGGCCCTCGACCTCACCCAGCAGAACGGCCCGCCCGTCGCCCAGTTGCGGCACGAAATTGCCGAACTGGTGGCCGGCGTAGGCCATCGCGACCGGCCGCGCGGTCTCGGGCACGGCGTTGCCGCCGAACAGCGCGGCCAGTTCGTGCTCGTTCGAGTCCGACGCGTCCAGCCCCAGGAAATCGGCCAGGTCGCGGTTGAACGCAATCAGCCTCGGCGCCCGGACCGGCACCGGGTTCATCCGCGCATGGAACGCCGCCGGCAGTTGGGCATAGTTGCGTTGAAGATCGATCATGACTTCGCTTCGTTTCGGCTCGCAATCATGATACGCGCTCGAAGTGGACGCGCCAGGGCACCACGAAATCCTCATGCGGCCTCGTTAGCCTGTAGGGCGAACTCACACCGGACCTTCAATCCATGAGCGCACCCATCATCATTCTGGGCGCCCACGGCGGCATCGGCGAAGCGCTGGCGCGCCGCCTGGCCGACCAGGGCCACGAACTTTTCCTGACCGCGCGCGACGAAGCCTCCATTTCCGATCTCGGCGAAGAGCTGGGCGCGAAAACCGCCTCGCTGGACGTCATGGACCCCGACGCAATCGCCGAGGTCATCGGCAGCGCCGACGACGGCGACGGCATCGCCGGGCTGGCCTACTGCGTCGGCAGCATCGTGCTCAAACCGCTGAAGTCGGCGAGCGCCGAGGATTTCGTCGACACCTTCAGGCTCAATACGCTGGGTGCGGCGCTGTCGGTCAAGGCCGCGCAGAAGGGCCTCAAGCGGGCCGGCGGCAGCGTCGTATTGTTTTCCACCGTGGCCGTGGGCCAGGGCTTCGGCAACCATTCGGTCATCAGCGCGGCCAAGGGCGGCGTCGAGGGCCTGACCCGCGCGCTGGCCGCCGAACTGGCGCCCGAAATCCGGGTCAACGCGATCGCGCCCAGCATTACCGACACCGGCATTGCAGAGAAACTGCTGTCCTCGGAACAGATGGCAAAAGGGCTGGGCGAGATGCACCCGGTCGGGCGCTACGGCAAGCCGGAAGACGTCGCCGCGATGGCCGCCACCGTGCTCGACAAGGACAGCGGCTGGATCACCGGCCAGGTCATCGGCGTCGACGGCGGCCGGGGTGCGCTGCGCACGCGCAACCAATAACCGTCGACACCCGGCCGCCCAACATCGGCCGGTCAGGGACGGTTTGCCTTAATAAATCGTGCGCTCGCTGCCCCAGCAGCGAGTGTCGATGCGCCCCGACCAGAGCACCGGCTTCGACCACCGACCGCCGACCACCAGCCAGCCAACCAGCAAACCAACGAACCAAAAGGAATCTCTGTTCACCCCGGTGCGAGCGAGAGGGTTCTGTGCGGGAGTCTGCGACGTGGCTTGAGCGAGCGCGGTTTGGTTGTTCCAAATGAGCGAGTTCAAACGGGTCGCAGGCCCCCGCACAGGAGGGTCCCGCTTGTGCAGGGGTGTGCAGAGCTTCCTTAACCCCTTTTCAAACCCTCCGACGTTGTTCGTTGATGAAGGAAGCCTGCAAACAACAACCGGAGCACCAAGATGAGCAAGCCACTTACCAGAACGAACGCTTTTCTCGCCGCCTTCGGCTTCTCACTGCTGCTGAGCGCGTGCGCTCCGCCGGAACCCGAGGAGCAGAAGCAGTCCGTAGAGATCGAAAAACGCCCACAAACCACCCAGCCCATACCCGAGCTGCGGCAACCTGCTGAAATGGAGCCGGCTCGGCGCGAATCCGATGCCGCCAAGGCCTACGGCATCGCCGCTGAACAGGCCGCCGTCAGCGACCGCGCGATGCAGAACTTCAACCCGCTGCCGGCGAGCATCCGAATGCCGGATCGGCCGGTCGACCGGGAGAACTACGCGCCCTTCGACGAGAACCCGATCAAGCTCGTCGCCGAGCATCCCGTCTCCACTTTCAGTATCGACGTCGACACCGGCAGCTACAGCAACGTCCGCCGGATGCTGCGCGAAGGCCGGCTGCCGCCCGAAGACGCGGTGCGGGTCGAGGAGCTGATCAATTATTTTTCCTACGACTACCCGGTGCCCGACAATAACGACACACCGTTCAACGTCAACGTCGAGCAGGCGGTCACGCCGTGGAACCCGAACACCCGGTTGCTGCAAATCGGCATCCAGGGCTATCGTACCGATCCGGCAACCATTCCGGCCTCCAATCTGGTGTTCCTGCTCGACGTCTCGGGCTCGATGAACAGCGAAAACAAGCTGGGGCTGGTCAAGAACTCGCTGAAGATGCTCGCGCGCCAGCTCGATGCCGACGACCGGATCGCCATTGTGGTCTACGCCGGCGCCACCGGCGTGGTGCTCGAATCCACGCCCGGCGACCAGCATGCAACTATCGCTAACGCACTCGACCGCCTCTCGGCCGGCGGCCGAACCAACGGCGCCGCCGGCATCGAGCTGGCCTATGCACAGGCCGTTCAGGGCTTCATCGAAGGCGGCGTGAATCGGGTCATCCTGGCCACCGACGGCGACTTCAACGTCGGCACGGTCGACTTCGAAGCGCTCGAGGACCTGGCCGAGCGCAAGCGCGAAACCGGCATCGCGATCACCACGCTGGGCTTCGGCACCGGCAACTACAACGATCACCTGATGGAGCAGCTGGCCGACGCCGGCAACGGCAACTACGCCTACATCGACACGCTTTCCGAAGCGCGCAAGGTGCTGGTCGACGAGATGAACGCGACGCTGATGACGATCGCCAAGGACGTCAAGATCCAGATCGAGTTCAATCCGGACGTGGTCGCCGAATATCGTTTGATCGGCTACGAGAACCGGGTCCTGGAGCGCGAGGACTTCAACAACGACGCGGTCGACGCCGGGGAAATCGGCGCCGGGCACACCGTTACCGCGCTGTACGAAGTGGCGCTCAAAGGCGCCGGCGGCGAGCGCGTCGACCCGTTGCGTTACGGCGATGATTCATCGACGATGCGTGCAACCACAGCCGACGGGAAAACTCGCGAACTCGGCTTTTTGAAGCTCCGCTACAAGGCGCCGGGCGGCAACGTCAGCAAACTCATCGAGCAGCCCATAGCGCGCAACGCCGATGAAGCCACGTCGAACAACCTGGCGTTTGCCGCATCGGTCGCCGCCTTCGGCCAGCACCTTAAGGGCGGCAAGTACCTCGAAGGTTTTGGTATCGAAGACATTCACGACCTCGCCAGCCGAGCCAAGGGCGACGACCCGTTCGGCTACCGCGGCGAATTCCTGCAGCTGATTCGGCTGGCCGAAGGCTTCCAGGTGGCCGGGAACTGATCGTCTTCTGGTCGTTTGGTCGCTTTGTCGCTTCGTGGGTGGCGGTAGTCGCTTTCTTCGAGACGACGAAGCGGCCAAACGACCAAACGACAAGCGTAAGCTGACCCGATGACCGACCCGCGCACCGACGACGACCTGATGCTGGCTTTCGCCGGCGGCGCGCCGGATGCGTTCGAGGTGCTTTATGAACGCTATCGAAAGCCGCTGTACCGCTACCTCTACCACGCCGTCGGCGACAAAGCCGCGGCCGATGATCTGTATCAGGACGTCTGGTCGCGCATCATCGCCTCGGGCGAGAAGTTCCGGCGCGGCAACGGCTTCAAGCGCTGGGCGTTTCGAATTGCCCACAACCGGCTGGTCGACCACTGGCGCGCGCTGGGCCGTCAGCCCGGTATGGATGCCGATGCACTGGACACGGTGCCCGGCGACGGCCGCCAGGGGCCCGACGAAACGCTGGAAAGAGGCCGGCAGGCCGAACGCCTGCGTGCCGCATTGATGCAACTGCCGCCCGACCAGCGCGAGGCATTCTTGCTGCAGCAGGAGGCCGGTCTTTCACTGGCCGATATTGCCAGGCGCGAAAACGTCGGCAGAGAAACCATCAAGAGCCGGCTGCGCTACGCGGTCGGAAAACTCAGGGGAATGCTGGAGCCGGGCCCGGAGGCGGCCGGAAAATGACCGAACAGCGAAACGACAAGCACGATGCCGCGCTGGAGGCGCTCTACCGGGAGGCCGGAGACGTCGAACCCGATGCCGGGCTGGACCGGATCATTCGCGCCCGGGCCGATGAGGCCGTCCGCAACGGGCGCTCATCGAATCGGCTTCCGTGGCTCGGCGGTCTGGTCACCGCCTCGGTCGCCGTTGTCGCGATTGCCGTGGTGCTGCAGCAGACGCCGCCGGCCGGTCCGGTGCCTTCAATCACTGCACCGCCGAGCGAGGATGCCGGCGCGTTCATGGCGCCGTCCGTCGGCGCCGAGGCAAGGCTGGAGTCAGAATCGCGCGAAACCCGGCCCGTCCTCGACGAGATTCGCAAAATGCAGTCGTCGTCCGAAGCCGCCGAAGCCGAGCCGTCGCCATCCGCATCCGCACTTAACGCTCGCGGCCGGTCCTTGAATCGGGCAACCCAAGCAGTGGAACAACGCAATACCCGGCAATCGCCTATGGAAAAGTCCCAGGACAATGTTGCAGAAAAAGACAGCCTCGGTGACGAACAATCGGAAAATGCCGCCGAACCTGCGCGATCACCTGTCGCGGAAATCGCAGAGAATCCTGAGTTGATGCTGGCGCGGATAGAGATGTTGATCGCAAACGAGGAAATCCAGCGCGCCCGCGACCTGCTGGAGGCCTTCCGCCAAAAATATCCCGAATACACGATCCCGAAGAAAATCCGGGAGACCGTTGCGCCGGAGTGAGCAGACCTGCCCCATCCAACGTCATCGGCAACCCGGTTTCATCGCAATGGGGGATTCGCTTGACCTGCCCCTTCAACGACTCGGACCCGGACACACGCGCCGATCTTCGCAGATGCAAGCCAGCCGGGTTCGATTTTCCCTGAGCCTTTAACCCTGAGCCTTGAACGGGTCGCCAGGGAAACGATCCCAAGGCCCGCTGGAAGGCCGGAACAAAGCCGGAGCCCGGTGCTCCCGCCTATTTGAAGTGCGATTTGAAGTAGTTGAAGGAATTGCCCAGCGCCTTCCACGCATGCTCGGCCTCGTCCTTGAACTGCTGCCACTTTTCTTCACCGGCGGCTTCGGCTTCGTCCATCTTGCGCTTGGCCTCGCGGCGCTTTTCGCGTAGATCGTGCAGGCGGTTTTCGTATTCCTTCTTCGCTTCGCCCTCCAGCTTGTCGCCCCGCTGCTTGAGATCCTCGATCTGCTTATCGAGATCATCGAGACCGTTCTTCATTTTTTCGATGAATTCATTACGCGTTTGACTGGCCATTCGAGACTCCTTGCTGTTGCATTTACGGGCTGCTGCATTAACGAGCGACGGCCGAGATTCGTCCGTCCCACATTTAGTAGATTCGTGCCACAGTCGTGGTTTTCAAGCCGTGCCGCATCGGAACACCGACGCGATACGACGAACCAGCCACCGCGTATATCGTCGATAAGCTGCACAGATCGGTGTAACCTGAGGCGCCTGAGTTTCCACTCCGTCGTGACCGGATCAACAGGAGGAAGTACCCGCAATGGCCGAAATCAAGTTCTACACCAATCCCCGCTCGCGCGGCCGCATGATCCGCTGGATGCTCGAGGAAGTCGGCGCCGACTACGACCCCGTCTACCTCGAGTACGGATCGATGAACGCCGAGGAATATCGGCACATCAATCCGATGGCCAAGGTGCCGGCAATCGTTCACGGCGCCAACATCGTCACCGAATGCGCCGCCATCTGCGCGTACCTCGCAGACACGTTCCCCGATGCCGGCCTGGCGCCGCCGCCCGATGCTCGCGCCGACTACTACCGCTGGCTGTTCTTTGCCGCCGGCCCTCTGGAGGGCGCAATCATCAACCAGGCGCTTGGCGTGGAACTCGAGGCCGAGCAGAAGGGCTTCGTCGGCTACGGCGACATGGGCCGGGTACTCGACACGCTGGAACAGGCCGTCGGGAAGCACAAGTTCATCACCGGCGACGACTTCAGCGCCGCCGACGTCTACCTGGGCGCGCAGTTGAGCTTCGGCCTCCAGTTCGGTACCGTCGAGAAGCGCAAGACCTTCGAGGATTACGTCCAGCGCGCCACCGATCGCGA
>Ga0209924_1000368_pt1 | contig 20206 bp, 14 predicted proteins | sample SalPonR1_C_D1_MG_FD_185700 | JGI IMG/M metagenome (GOLD analysis project Ga0209924, IMG submission 185700) | Salt pond soil microbial communities from South San Francisco under conditions of wetland restoration - Salt Pond MetaG R1_C_D1_MG... ...
GTTACATCCGGTGGTGATTGGCGTCGGGCAGTGCACGTACCGCGATACTGACGCGACACGGACGCCCATTGACGCGTTGGTCGATAGCGCGCGTCTCGCCATTGCGGATACCGGGTGCGACGGTCTGCTGCAGAGCATCGACTGTCTCGTTACGATACCCTTCCTGGCGCGTCAGATTCCCGAGCTCGGGACAATGTTTCCGACCACAGCAGGTTCCGGTGTTGCCGAAGCACTGGGTATAGAGCCAGACGTGCTGCTCACTTCCGACTTTGGCGGCAACCTGCCGCAGTGGTTTGTCAATCGCTGCGCCGATGACCTGGTCCGCGGCGAGGTCAACGCCGTGCTGCTCAGCGGCTGCGAGCTCATGGCGACCCTGTTCGCCGGCCTGCGTAGCGGTGCTGACCTGTCTTCATGGCAGCAGGGTGGCACCCGCGAGTCCCGGGATCTGGGGCTCGGCCGCGCGCCCTGTCTGCCGGCAGAGCGCACACATGGCCTGTTCGAACCCATCAACACGTACCCCCTATTCGAGAGCGCGCTGCGACATGCTTACGGCTGGTCAGAGCGAGAACAGGCTGCGCGCCTCGGCGGGCTCGTCAGTCGCATGAGCCAGGTGGCGGCGAGCAATCCTATGGCCTGGAAAAGAGATCTGCTGTCAGCGGAGGCTGTTCTCAGCACCGAAGCGGGAAACCGCATGATTACCAGTCCCTACACGCGGGCGATGAATGCTATTCTTGCCGTGGATATGTCGGCCAGCGTCATCCTGACAACGGATGCCCATGCCCGCAGTCTGGGTGTCCCGCCCGAGAGAATGGTGTATCTGCAGGCAGGAGCCGAGGCAAACGATGTCTGGCATACGTCTGAGCGCGTGGATTTTTATCGCTCCCCTGCGCTATCCGGATGCTTTTCCCAGGTGCTGGACATGGCGGGTATTTCCGTCGGTGACATAGACCTGTTTGACCTTTACAGCTGCTTTCCCTCTGCGGTTGAAGTCGCCTGCGATGCACTGGGGATAGCGCCGGATGACCCCCGGGGTGTCACAATTACCGGTGGTCTGATGCGCTTCGGCGGGCCCGGCAACAATTACTCACTGCATGCCATTGCCGGCATGGTCGAGCTGTTGCGCGATGCCCGCGGTCGCCGTGGTCTCGTCAGCGCAAACGGCGGTTATTTGACCAAGCATGCCGTAGGTATCTACGGTCTCTCTGCGCCCGCCGTCCCCTGGCTTGAGCGGGACCGCGACAGCGTGCAGCGCAGTGTGGATGCTCTGACACATCCTTCAATCAACGCGCATCCGGATGGCGGACGTCTCGTCGTGGAAGCGCATGCCGTTCCCTTTAAAGACGGCAAGCCGAGCCACGGGATTGTCGTCGGCCGCCTTGATGATGGTCGGCGCTGTCTCGCCCATGCCCTGGATGAGGCAGCCCGCGACACGCTGCTGCACAACGATTGCGTCGGGCGCGAAGGCCGGGTAGTTCCCGATGACCCGGTGAACCGGTTCAGCTTTGATTGAGCGGCCTCAGCGCAATGGTTCAAAGCGATTTTTCTCGAGGTTTTTCCTAACGTTTTCGACGGGAAAAATCCGGCCGTTCATGGCGATGTAAACCCCTGGCTCAACGCACTGCAGTGCGCCGATGGCGCAGCCGATATTGAAAATGGCATCCGAGCCCGCAAAGGCGGCTGGCTGCAGAGCCCCGGTCAGCACGACGCGCTTCTGAGCGGCGTTGCCAACCAGCGCGAGGCCGGTCGCTACCATGCCATCTGTGCCATGGGTGATAAGGAGGTGGTTACTGTCTGCAGACTGCACGCGATCCCTGATCAGATCGCGGTCGGCCTCGGTCATGTCGAGGCTGTCCTTACGCATCGCCGACTCCACGGTGAACTCGAAGGCGACGCCCATCTGTCGTAACAGATCACCGATGACAGGCTCGCCAACCTGATAGTCGCTCTTGGCATCGAAATAGATCTTGTCGATCGTGCCGCCCGTGGTAATAACGTGTGGGTGCATCCGGTTTTCCTGGCTGGATCATTGACCGATGCGTCAGGTCTTGCCCAGCGCATCCTCGAAAAGGTCGCACAGAGTACTCAGGATCTGCACCCGTGCAAAGCGTTTGTCCTCCCCCGCAACCAGTGTCCAGGGTGCATGGGCGGTGCTGGTCTTTGCCACCATATCCTCAACGGCGATCGCGTAATCGTTCCAGCGATCGCGGTTGCGCCAGTCGTCGTCTGTTATCTTGTGGCGCTTGTGTGGGGTTTCCTCGCGTTCCCGAAAGCGCGACAGCTGCTCCTTCGGGCTGATGTGCAGCCAGAACTTCGCGATGATACAGCCGTGCGCGGCCAGCTGGGCTTCGAACTGATTGATCTCGCTGTAGGCACGCTGCCACTCCGCCTGCGTCGCATAACCTTCTATGCGTTCCACCAGCACACGTCCATACCAGGATCGGTCGAACAGGGTTGCGCAGCCGTCGCGCTGCAGACGCCGCCAGAAGCGCCAGAGGTAGTGTTGTGCTCGTTCCTCGTCGCTGGGTGCGGCGAACTGCAGCAGCTTGTAGAGTCGCGGGTCGATAGCGGAAGTGACGCGCCGGATGGCGGAGCCCTTGCCTGCTGCGTCCCAGCCCTCAAATACAGCGACCAGTGATCGCTTCTCCCGGTGGGCGCGCCAGGCGTGATCCTCCAGGGTTGCCTGCAGTGACGCGAGCTTTTTCTTGTACCTGTGCTTTTTCAGGGATTGACTGAGGTCGACCTGATCCAGCACGGTCGGCATCCGTCCGCTGGAGGGCTCGGCGGAATCTTCGCCCAGATCCTCTACCGCCGGCGCCGCCACAGGCGCTGTGCCACGCTGCGCCCGTCGTCTGTCGTGTGCCTGCATGGCTTTAAGAATGACATCGGCAGCTGCAATATCGCGATAGTTGTGGTTATCCGCCTCAATGCGATGCCAGGGCGCATGGCTGGTGTCGGTCAGGCGCAGCATCTCCTCGGAAACCTCCAGCGCGCGCGGGTAACGTTTCCACCAGGCTTTGGCATCGGCGGGCACTCGCGGATTTCTGGCCTTCTGGGGCAGTTCCTCCGCCAGCTGTTTGCGTTGGGTCCTGCGCGTCACGTGCAGCCATATCTTGACGATCAGGGTGCCGTCAGCGCTCAGCATGCGTTCGAAGGCCTCGATGTCGCGTAGACGGGAGACAAACTCCCGGTCGGAGATTTCATTCGCCATTGCCCGATAAGCGGGTTCCTGGTACCAGGCGCCGAGCATTACGCTGGTGCTTCCCTTCGGCGGCATGCAGCGCCAGAAACGCCAGAACCGCGGTCGCGATTCTTCCTCGTCGGAGTGCAGCCAGAATGCGTAGGTGTCAATCAAGCGTGGATCCATCCACTCATTGATGCGGTGGCTCACGCTGCCCTTGCCGCTGCCGTCGAGGCCACCGAGGATCACAATTACCGGGTATTGCCTTGCCTGGAACTCGAATTGCTGGGACAGCAGGGCAGGGCGCAGTGCATTCCGCAGGCGCTTGAACTCTTTACTGTGCAGCTTTTTCCCGGTTTCCAGCGCTTCAAACACGCGATTCAATCCGCTGGTGCACTACTGCGTCTGGTCGTCTGCACCATATGTGGACCTCGCCGCGGTGACCGCGCTGCCAGGCGCAACCGAAATGGCGCCCTGGCGCGAGAGTATGGATTCGAGCGCGGACAGACAGGTGAAAACATTTCGCGGCCGGCTGCTGTGCCCCATCAGACCAATGCGCCAGGCCTTTCCGGCAAGCGCGCCCAGGCCGGCGCCGATCTCCAGGTCAAACTCGGCCAGCAGGCTCGCACGGACCGAGGCATCGTCTACGCCCTCGGGGATACATACTGCATTCAGCTGTGGCAGCCGATGCGCCGGCGCTACTGCCATATCCAGACCCAGGGTGGCAAGGCCGGCAACCAGCGCTTCATGATTGCGTCGATGACGCGCATACGCCGCTGCCAGCCCTTCTTCTTCTACCATCAACAGCGCTTCATGCAGTGCATACATTGCATTGACCGGTGCAGTGTGATGATAGGCGCGCTTGCTGTTGCCGTCCCAGTAGGCCATGACCAGCTGCATGTCGAGGAACCAACTCTGGACCTTGTGCGATCGTGACCGGATGCGCTCTACGGCGCGCGGGCTGAAGGTGACTGGCGAAATGCCGGGCACACAGGACAGGCATTTCTGTGTGCCCGAGTACACTGCGTCAGCGCCCCAGGCATCTACCGTGACGGGAATACCTGCCAGTCCGGTGACCGAATCAACGATACTGAGCGACCCGTTGTCGCGTGCGAGCGCACACAACGCAGCCGCATCACTGTGTACGCCGGTGGAGGTTTCCGCGTGCACAAAAGCCAGCAAGTTCGCCTCGGGGTGGGCGGAAAACGCGGCCGCGACCTTGTCGATATCGACGGGGTCGCCCCAGGTATCCTCTACCATCACCGCTGTCGCACCGCAGCGTTCGACATTTTCCTTCATACGGCCACCGAAAACCCCGTTCTGGCAAACGATGACGGTGTCGCCGGGCGATACGAGATTCACAAAGCAGGCTTCCATGCCAGCAGAGCCGGGCGCCGAAATGGGCAGTGTCAGGGGGTTGTCTGTCTGGAAGACGTACTGCAGCTGCTTCTTTATCGCATCCATCAGTTCAATGAAGCACGGATCAAGATGGCCGATGGTCGGCTGAGCCAGGGCGGCCAGCACCCGTGGCGGCACGTCGGAGGGACCCGGGCCCATCAGCGTTCGCTGTGGTGGATGAAAGCTATGGCTCATGCAGCGGACTCCTGTTCTGGTCGGTAGTCAGACTATCGCGTCAACCTTCGGACAGAACCTGCGCCTGCGCCGCGGCAACCCGTGCGACGGGCAGGCGGAAGGGGCTGCAGGACACGTAGTCGAGGCCAAGGTCGTGGCAGAACTTTATCGAACGCGGATCGCCACCGTGCTCACCGCAGATACCGTACTTGATGTTCTTGTTCGCGTCGCGCGATTCCTCCACCGCCATTCGCATCAGGCGGCCCACCGCGCGCTGGTCGAGGCTGACAAAAGGGTCGTACTCGATCAGTTTTTTCTCCAGGTAGTCGGGAATGAAACGGCCGGCGTCGTCTCTCGAAAAACCATAGGTCATCTGCGTGAGGTCATTGGTACCGAAGCTCATGAACTCCACTGCGGGAGCCAGCCGATCGGCGCCCAGGCACGCGCGCGGCGTCTCCATCATGGTGCCGACCTTGTAGCGCAGCGATACGGACTTTTCCCTGAGCATCTTGCGGATGCTGCTGTCGATGATCTCCCCGATCAGGCGTATTTCGCGAACGTTGATCACCAGGGGAATCATGATTTCCGGGTAGGGCTGGTAGCCCTGCTCGATGGCCTCGATCGCTGCGCCAATGATGGCGCTAACCTGCATACGGGTGATCTCAGGCATGACCACCGACAGACGGCAGCCGCGGAAGCCAAGCATCGGATTGACCTCAGACAGCGACACTGCAGCCTCACGGACCTCGTCTGCTGAACGGTCGAGTCGCCTCGCCAGCTCGACCACGTCCTCCTCCCCGTGGGGCAGGAACTCGTGTAGCGGCGGGTCCAGAAGGCGCACCGTCACCGGCAGGCCATCCATGACCTTGAATAGCGCGAGCATATCTTCCTGCTGGAAAACCCGCAGTTTCTGCAGGTAGGGCTCACGCTCCTCCTTGTTGCGTGCCAGTATCATTGCGCGCATGAGATCAATCCGCTCACGGTCGAAGAACATGTGCTCGGTGCGGCACAAACCGATGCCCTCTGCGCCGAGGTCACGCGCGCGCTGCGCATCCTCGGGGGTTTCAGCATTCGCCCGGACTTTCAGTCGGCGATGGGTATCGGCCCAGGACAGAAGTGTCTGGAAGTCGTCACTCGAGCTGGCTTCGGTCTTTGGAATATCGCCGAGCATCACTTCGCCGCTGCTGCCGTCGAGGGTGATCACATCGCCGCGCTCGATCACGTGACCATCCTTTGTGGTGGCCGTCCCCGCCTCAATATTTACGCCAAGTCCCGTGGCGCCCGTAATGGCACACACCCCCATGCCCCTCGCAACAACGGCGGCGTGTGACGTCATGCCGCCGAGTTCAGTCAGTATGCCCTGTGCGACTTTCATTCCATGAATGTCCTCTGGAGTCGTCTCGCGGCGTACCAGAATGACCGGGCGGCCATCGCGAGCCACTTCCACTGCCTCGTCAGCCGAGAACACCACGTGTCCGGTTGCCCCTCCCGGGCTTGCCGGCAGGCCCGTGGCAACGACATCCTTTTTTGCGGCGGGGTCAACCATGGGGTGCAGGAACGCTTCGACGTGCTCGGGCGATACCCGCAGCAGCGCTTCCTTGTCGTTGATCAGGCCCTCTCTAACCATGTCGACTGCGATCTTGATGGAGGCGCGCCCGGTGCGCTTTCCACTGCGGGTCTGCAGCATGTAGAAGCGGCCTTCCTGAACCGTGAACTCTATGTCCTGCATGTCGCGGTAGTGTCTCTCAAGCAGGCGCTGGGTTTCATCGAGCTGCTGGTAGACCTCGGGAAGGCGATCTTCCAGCGTCGAGATCGGCTGTGGTGTACGCGTGCCGGCCACCACATCCTCGCCCGCGGCATTGAACAGAAACTCACCGAAAAAGGTGTGCTCGCCGGTAGAAGGGTTGCGTGTAAATGCCACGCCAGAGCCGGAGTCATCGCCAAAGTTACCGAACACCATGGCCTGCACGGTTACCGCCGTGCCCAGCGAGTCCGGGATATTGTTCATTTCTCTGTAGACGTTGGCGCGGGGCGTATGCCACGAGAGAAACACCGCCTCTACGGCCTTGCGCAGCTGCACGAAAGGATCCTGCGGAAAATCGGCAATGCCCTTGAAGATCTCGACAATGGCGCGCCAGTCTGCGGCGCTCATGTCGATATCGCTCTGATAGCCTCTTGCCTGCTTGTAGTGCTCAATTTCCCGTTCAAACTGCGCGCCGTCAAGATCCATCACCACGTCGGCGAACATCTGGATGAAGCGTCGGTAAGAGTCGTAGGCGAAGCGAGGGTTACCCGTTTTGTCGGCAAGGCCGGCTGCAATCGCATCATTCAGCCCAAGGTTGAGAATTGTGTTCATCATGCCCGGCATCGAGATGGGCGCGCCGGAGCGCACTGAGAAAAGCAGCGGATTCTCTGGGTCGCCAAAGCGCGCCCCCATTTTCTTTTCGACCAGGTCGAGGGCAACGCGATATTCCTGCTCCAGCAGGTTCGGCAGATGATTGCCGTTTTCAAAAAATTCCCGGCAGGTCGGCGTGGTGATAACAAAGCCGAAGGGCACAGGAAGCCCAAGGTTGGTCATTTCACAGAGATTCGCGCCCTTGCCTCCCAGCAGGTCCCGATCGTCACGGTTGCCCTCATTGAAAAGGTAAACGCGCTTTGCCATGGTCTCTCCAGATGCTGCTTGCAGCTTGAGTCAAGGAGCGCGAGTATACTGTTTCATGTACCATGCGTCATTTATCTGAGACGACAAGACGACTATGCGCGTGGTGTTATTCGAGGATCGCAGCGGTGGGTCAGGGCGTCGATGTCTGCCACGCGCAGGCTGCCCCGCTGGCGCTGCCTGCACCCGCCGCGACCTACGCAGAATATGGACGTGGTGCACTGCCGTTATTGCCGCTTTTCTGGCGTCCTGCACGCAGACGGTGCAGGAGCGTAGCGAGCCAGCTGCCGCTGCCCCCGTCGATTTTTCCGGCCACTGGGAGCTGAGTTTCGCCGAGAGCGATAACGTCCAGGCGCAGATGAGCGCCCTGGTGCGTAATCTGCGCAAGCAGGCTGAGCGCCGGGCGGCGATGCGCGGCGAGCGGGGCGGTCGCGGAGGACCGGGTGTTGTGCTCGGCGGATCCGGCACGGACAGCGCGCCCTCGGTGATCGGTCTGGCTCGCATGGCTGAACTGATTACAGAGTCTCAGTTGTTCGAGGTGAAGCAGAGCCGCACCCGCATAGAGGTTAAACGCGAGGGCAATTTCGCGTTGACCTGTGATTTTTTGCGCCAGGCCACCAGCGTGCGTGATCTTGGCGTGGGTCGCGAGGCCTGCGGCTGGGACGGCTCACAGCTTGTGTTCCGCATAGCCCTGCCGGAGGGCCTGTCAATACGTCATCGCTTCAGCCTCGCGCCCTCGGGCGATCAGCTAGGGGTCTACACCACGGTATTCTCGGATCGCGTCAGTTCGCCGTTCAACGTGCAGCGTGTCTACAACCGCTTCGAGCCCGGCGATCGCGGATACCGCTGTGAAATGACGCTCACCCGCGGGCGAGTCTGCACGACGGAGAGTGAATAATGCGTGGCCGGTGGATTGGTGTGCTGATGTGCCTTTGCGCTGCGTTGCTGAGCGCCTGTTCGTCGGTGCCCTCGTCGCGGTCTGCGCCGGTCACCAGGCCCGCCGCGGCGGACGCCTCCTGGCCTGACCCCGTGGCAGTGACCGAGTTGAAGCGCGCCGGCGGCGCGATGGAGCACCCCCTGTTGGACGTTGCTGTGCTGGTTTTCGACACCGGTCTCGATACGGTGCAGCAGGGCGATGTCGACACGGTGTTCGCCGAGGTGCGCAAGGCGGAATCGCTGTTCATTCCCGTGCAGCTGCGCCGGACGCTGGAGGAGAGTGGTCACTGGGGGGTAGTCCGCGTTGTGCCGGAGCGCCCGGATTCAACTGCGCTCAGCGTATCGGGGAAGATTCTGCATGCCGATGGGCGCGATCTGGTGCTGTCGGTCACGGCAGTGGATGCGGCCGGCCGTGAATGGCTGTCGCGCATCTACCGGGGACGCACCTCTGCGACCGACTATCCGGTTGATGACGGCCGCGATCCGTTCGCAAGCGTTTATAATCAGATTGCCAATGATCTGCAGGCCGTGCGGTCAGGCAGTGATGCCGCCACTATTGCCACGCTGCCCGACATCGCATTGATGCGCTTCGCCGAACGCCTGGCGCCGGCGGTGTTTTCGGACTATCTCGAGCGCACGGAATCGGGACGCCTGGCGCTGACGGGGTTTCCTGCAGAGGGCGACAGCATGCTACAGCGGGTGCGACGCCTGCAGCGCCAGGAAAATCTTTTCATCGATACGGTGGATGAGCAGTACCGGGTTCTGGTGGAGGAGTTTGCCCCTACCTACCACCTGTGGCGGGAGTACAGTCGCGAACTGGTGGTGTACGAGGAAGACTACGTGGCGCGGGCGTCGCAGCGAGAGATACAGAGCCGACGGGGAACTTTTTCAGCGATGCAACAGACTTACAACACGTTTCGTCGGGCGAAGGTACACGAGCAGGACCTGTATGAGCTGGCCACGGGCTTTGATAATGAGGTCACCGCAACCGTTGTCGATGTCGACGATCGCATCTTTCGGCTACAGGGTTCACTGCGCGAGCAGTTTGCCGAATGGCGCAGCCTGCTGGAGCGGATATTTGCTTTGGAGACCTACCCGACGCCATGAACGCCGATACGACGCGCGAATACCTCGCCCTTTGCCCGCGTGGGGTGGGTTCTCTGCTGACGCACGAACTTGCTGCCCTGGGGGCATCGGACGTGCGCGAGACCCCGTCGGGGGTTTTCTTCGCCGGTACTCGGGCGACCCTGTACCGCGCCTGTCTCTGGTCCCGGCTCGCCAACCGGATACTGCTGCCGCTGGCGGATATCGAGGCAACAGACCCCGATGCACTGTATCGGGGCCTGAGGGAGATAGACTGGCCCGAACTGTTTTCTGCGCAGCGCTCTTTTGCAGTGGATTTCCACGGTCAGACACCGGCAATTCGCAATACGCAGTTCGGTGCTCAGCGCAGCAAAGACGCCATCGTCGATACGTTCCGTGATCGTGGCCATCCCAGGCCGGATGTGGATCGGCGGCAGGCTGATATCCGTGTCAGTGTGCAGCTGTTCAAGGGGCTGGCCAGAGTGGCGCTGGATCTGTGCGGCGGCAGCCTGCACCAGCGGGGATATCGGGTTCGCGCTGGAGATGCGCCGCTTAAAGAGAATCTCGCGGCGGCGCTGCTGTTGCGCGCGGACTGGCCGGGAATGGCTGCCCGCGGCGGCGCCCTGGTCGACCCGATGTGCGGATCCGCGACCCTGCTTATCGAAGGGGCATTGATGGCCGCGGACTGTGCGCCTGGACTCTCTCGCCAGCGATTTGCCTTTGAGGCATGGCTCGCACACGATCCCCGGCAGTGGGAGGCTGTGTTGGGTGAAGCGCGTGCCCGCGCTGCCATCGGACGCGCGCGGGATCTCCCGGACATTCGCGGCTACGATGCCGATCCGACTGTCGTGCGCTATGCGCAGGCCAATATCGCGGCGGCGGGCCTGCAGCGCCAGGTCAGGGTCAGCTGCAAGCCCCTCGCTGAGCTCCGCCGGCCCAGTCACCGGCCGATGTCTCAGGGGCTGGTTATCTGTAACCCGCCCTACGGCGAGCGGCTGGGGGAAAAAGCCTCGCTGCGGCACCTGTATCAGCGTCTCGGACAGGTTCTGCACGATGAATTCGATGGCTGGGACGCGGCGGTGTTTACCGCTGATCTGGAGCTGGGGCGGGCGATCGGACTGCGCAGTCATCGGCAGTACGCGCTCTACAACGGCGCGCTGAAGTCGTCACTGCTGCTGTTTGCGCTGCGCGAAAATCGCCTGCGGGATGCGCAGCGACAGCGCGGGCCAGAGGCTGCATCGGCAACAGAAAAAGCACCCTCGCAAGACAGGCCGTCACTCAGTGAGGGTGCGGTCATGTTCGCCAACCGTCTGCGCAAGAATCGTCGTCATCTGGCCAACTGGGTGAAGCGCAACGCGATTGAGTGTTACCGCGTCTACGATGCCGATATGCCCGAGTATGCGGTGGCGGTCGATATCTATGCAGACTGGGTGCATATCGCCGAATACGCCGCGCCGGCGGGCGTCGACCCCGAGGCGGCGCGGCTTCGCCTCGAGGATGTTTTGCAGGCTGTTCCCGGTGCGCTGGATGTTGCACCGTCGCACATCGTGCTCAAGCAGCGGCAGCGACAGCGCGGAACGTCTCAATACGTGCGCCAGGACAGTAGCGACCGTCTGCTGACTGTCAGGGAGGGGCAGGCGACACTGCTGGTCAATCTGCAGGATTACCTCGATACCGGCCTGTTTCTTGATCACCGGCCCCTGCGTCGTCGTCTTGCAGAGGAAGCGCGAGGGCGGGATTTTCTCAATCTCTTCTGTTACACCGGCTCCGCGACGGTGCACGCAGCATTGGGCGGCGCCCGCTCGACCACCAGCGTCGATATGTCGAACACCTATCTCGACTGGCTGCGTAAAAATCTGGCGCGCAATGGGCTGGCAGAAAACCGTCACCAACTTGTGCGCGATGATGTCCGAGCCTGGCTGGAACGTGGTGGCCAGGACGCCGACCTTATCCTTCTGGACCCGCCATCCTTTTCCAACTCGAAGCGACTGGAAGATGTGTTTGACCTTCAGCGCGATCACCCGGCGCTGATCCGGGCCACCATGAGGCGATTGCGTCCCGATGGCGTGATGTACTTTTCTAACAACAAGCGCAGGTTTCAGCTCGATCCGGCGATGGCCGAGGAGTTCTGCTGTGAAGACATTACCGCACAGACACTCGATCCCGATTTTCGTCGAGGTAAAAAACCACATGTCTGCTTTCGTTTCTCGCATCGCCACAGGGCGCTGCCATGAAGACCCTGCTTATTGCCTACCACAGCCAGAGCGGCGCCAGCGCGGCTCTGGCGCTCGCTGCCGCCGGCGGAGCAACAGCGAGCGGTGAGCTGGGTGTACGCTGCGATCGATGCGCGGACCTCGGCAGTGCGGACCTGGCCCGGTCGGATGCCCTGCTGTTAGTCTGTGCCGAAAACAACGGGCGTCTAAACGGCGGCGCGAAGGATTTTCTCGACCGTATTTTTTACCCGATGATAGGCAGAAACCTGGTGCTTCCCTACGGACTGTTGATCAGCGCTGGCAGTGACGGGCAGGGCGCGGTCGCCGAGGCGCAGCGGGTATTCAAGGGTATTCCCTTTACACTGGCGACCGAGCCGCAAATACTTCACGGCCTGCCGGATGAGCAGGCGCTCAATGCTGCCCGCGAGTTCGGTGAAGCTTTCGCCACCGGGGTGGCGATGGCCATATTCTGATCATACAGCCGCAACGGCCTGAGACGGCCGATACAAACAGGAGGAAACCTTGTCATCAGATAGCGTACCCGAAGGTTTTGAGCCAATGCCGGAAGGCCTGGCCTACAGCGACAGTCTGCAACCCTATTATCGCTGTGTGGGCGCCAGTCGGGAGGTAATGTTCGGTCTGCGCGTGCTTGACCAGCATTGCAACCTGATGGGGATATGTCACGGCGGCGCCCTCATGACGTTGGCGGATATTGCCGCGGCCTCAACGGTGAGCTCTCAACTCGAGGCGCCACGCGGTCTGCCCACCGTCAGCCTGTCTTTCGATTTCATCGCGCCTGGCCGCAAGGGCAACTGGCTTCAGACGCACACAGATCACGTGGAGACCAAGCGTCGCTTCGGGTTTTGCTCGGGTGTCATTCGCGATGGCGATAATGTCATCGCCCGCTACAGCGGCACTTTCTATATCCCTGATCATCAGGGCGTATGGAAAGACGATGCCGGCCGTGCCGCCGCCGCGAAAATTTTCAGCGCCTGACTGCGCCATCGCCGGCAGTACGTAGGGCCGCAATCAGGGCGCTGGTGGCGCGTGACGGTGAGCGCTGGCGATGAATGGCATAGCCCAGGGTGCGCTCAAGCTGCACACCCGCGACGGCGAGACGGTGCAGCGAGCGGCCCTGCATGCGGCGCGGCAGCACTGTCCAGCCGAGGCCTACGGTTGCCATCATGCGCAGCGTTTCAAGGTAGTTGGTCGACATGGCGATCTGAAGCTGAAGCCCCGCCGCGTCAAAGCAGTGTGAAACGCGTTGACCGGTGAAGGTGTCAAGGCCCGGTAGCACTGCTGCGTGGTTCGAGAGCGTCGTCAGCGTTGTGTGGGAGCCGCTGGCCAGGGGATGGTCTGCGGCCACCATGAAATCCAGTGGATCCCGCCACAAGGCGTGACTGGCAAGTTGCCGGCCGTCTCGAGGCGCCAGCGTGGCGATGGCCAGCTCGATGTCTCCCGCGGCCAGCGCCGCGTAAGCCTGCTCGGAATCGAGGAACTGTATATCGAGCCGCACTCGGGGATAGGCACGGGTGAAGGCGCTCAGAATCGGCGGTAGCCGGTGCAGCCCGATATGGTGACTGGTACCCAGGTGCAGCCGACCGGATACCTCACCATCAAGATCTCTCACTGCCTGCTCGGCAGCGGCAAACGACAGTTCGACAGCAGCAGCGTGGGGCATCAGCGCGGAACCTGCCTCGGTCAGAAGTACGCGTCTGCCAACGCGATCGAAAAGGGCTACCCCGAGATGGGCCTCCAGGAGTGCAATGCGCTTGCTGATTGCCGGCTGAGACAGGTGTAGGCGCACTGCCGCTGCCGAGAACGAGCCAGTCTCGGCGATGGCGCGAAAGGCGCGCAGGTTGTTCAGGTCGAGATCGGCTGACACGGGGGAGGCTCTTACAGTGCGTCAAACGATAGTATTTGGTTATGCTATAAATAAAAATAATAAATTGGAGTAATTATAAAAGCCGCGATACGCTGCACTCGGGCAGTTTGCCAGGAATGTCGGAGAATCAACGATGACTGCAATGACGCTGTACGACAAACTCTGGAATCACCATCTGGTAGAGCAGTGGGATAATGGCTCCGCGCTGATCTATATCGATCGTCACCTGCTGCATGAGGTGACTTCGCCACAGGCATTTGAGGGCCTGCGTCTCGCCGGTCGCAAGCCGTGGCGCCTGGGGGCCAATCTGGCCGTCCCGGACCACAATGTTCCAACCGGCGCCGATGAGCGTCGTGGCGGGGTGGCGGGTATTCTCGATCCCATATCCCGTCTCCAGGTGCAGACGCTTGACGATAATTGCAGCGCGTTCGACATTGTCGAAATTCCCATCAATGATGTCCGCCAGGGCATTGTGCATGTGATTGGCCCCGAGACAGGAGCCACACTGCCAGGCATGACGCTGGTGTGCGGTGATTCCCATACCTCCACCCATGGGGCTTTTGCTGCGCTGGCGCACGGCATCGGCACCTCCGAGGTGGAACACGTCCTGGCCACGCAGTGCCTGGTCCAGCAGAAAATGAGGAATCTGCTGGTACGGGTGAGTGGTCGCCTGCAGCCAGGCGTCAGCGCCAAGGATCTGGCGCTCGCCATCATTGGCAGGATAGGCACTGCAGGGGGTACGGGCTACGCCATTGAATTTGCCGGAGAAGCGGTGCGTGCACTTTCCATGGAAGGCCGCATGACGCTTTGCAACATGTCGATTGAAGCCGGTGCACGCGTGGGCGTGATTGCGGTGGATGAGGTCACTATCGACTACGTACGCAGCCGTCCCTTCGCCCCCCGGGGCGCCATGTGGGATGCGGCGGTCGCAGCCTGGCGTGACCTGCACAGCGATGACGGCGCGACCTTTGATCGCGTGGTTGAGCTCGACGGTGCGGCCATCGAGCCACAGGTGACCTGGGGCACTTCGCCCGAGATGGTGACATCGGTGCACGGTCACGTACCGGATCCGGCGAGCATGGACAGCCCGTCGCGCGCAGCCGCCGTGCGGCGGGCACTCGACTACATGGGGCTTCAGCCCGGTATGCCGATCTCGGATATCAGGCCCGACAGGGTGTTTATTGGCTCCTGCACCAACTCCAGAATTGAGGATCTGCGTCAGGCGGCGGCCGTTGTCCGGGGCCGGCGCAAAGCCGACTCGGTCAAGCAGGTACTGGTGGTCCCGGGCTCGGGCCAGGTCAAGCGTCAGGCGGAGGCCGAGGGTCTAGACCGGATATTCCTGGCGGCGGGTATGGAGTGGCGCGAACCGGGATGCTCGATGTGCCTGGCCATGAACGCCGACAGGCTCGGCGCCGGCGAGCACTGCGCCTCGACCTCCAACCGCAATTTCGAGGGTCGGCAGGGCTCTGGCGGTCGCACCCATCTGGTAAGTCCGGCCATGGCGGCTGCTGCAGCCGTCACCGGACATTTTACGGATGTTCGCCAGTTGGCGGAGGTCGCCGCATGACGCCGTTTACGCATCACGAGGGCCTGGTCGTACCCATGGACCGAGCCAATGTAGACACCGATCTGATCATTCCCAAGCAGTTTCTCAAGTCCATCAAACGAACAGGTTTTGGTCCCAATCTGTTCGATGATCTGCGCTATCTCGATGAGGGACAGCCCGGCCAGGACTGCAGCGGGCGACCGGTGAATCCAGACTTCCCTCTGAATTTTCCCCGCTACCGTGGCGCAACAATACTCCTTGCGCGCGAGAACTTCGGCTGCGGCTCCAGCCGTGAGCACGCTCCCTGGGCGCTGGCGGATTACGGCTTCCGAGTGATTATTGCACCGAGTTTCGCGGATATTTTCTACAATAACTGTTTCAAGAACGGGTTGCTGCCGGTGGTGCTGACAGCAGAACAGGTGGACACGTTGTTCGCCCGCGTCGACGCGAGCGAGGGCTTTACGCTGGCGGTCGATTTGCCGGCACAACGCGTGACATCGCCTGCGGGAGAGGTGTTTTTCTTTGAGGTTGACGGCTTCCGCAAGCAGCGCATGCTGGAAGGCCTTGATGATATTGGCATGACGCTGAAAAGCGCGGACGTGATCCGGCGTTTCGAGGACCGGTGGCGGGAACGGTCGCCATGGCTGTTCGGCAGTCTTGATGAAGCGGCGGAAGAGTAGCGTGGGCCGCCGGATTCTGATGTTGCCCGGCGACCATGTCGGCGGCGAGATTGTCGCGGAGGCTGACAAGGTGCTGCGCGCGGCCGACAGGCGTTTTGGGCTTGATCTTGATTTGCATTACGGGTTGATCGGGGGGGCTGCACTGGACGCCGACGGAGTGCCGCTGCCGGAGCATACGCTGGCAAGCGCCCGGCAGTCGGATGCCATACTGCTGGGCGCAGTGGGCGGGCCAGAGTGGGATGGGGTTGCCCGAGAGCTGCGGCCGGAGCGTGGGCTGCTGCAAATCCGCAGTGAACTCGGACTCTTCGGTAATCTGCGCCCGGCGCTGCTTTATCCGCAGCTGGCGGAGGCCTCGAGCCTGAAGCCGGACATCGTCGCCGGTCTTGATCTTCTCATCGTGCGAGAGCTGACGGGTGGTATTTATTTTGGTGAGCCGCGGGGCATTCGCACGCTGGAAAACGGTGAGCGGGAGGGGTTCAATACCGATATTTACCGGGAGTCAGAGATACGTCGAATCGCGCATCTCGCTTTCAGGCTGGCGCGCCAGCGCGGTCGGCGCCTGTGCTCTGTCGACAAGGCGAATGTGCTAGAAGTCACCGCGCTGTGGCGCGAGATTCTCGAGTCGATAGCGCCGTCTTATCCCGATGTCGAGTTGACGCACCTCTATGTCGATAATGCGGCCATGCAGCTGGTCATGGCGCCGAAGCAGTTCGATGTCATGGTCACGGGCAATCTGTTTGGCGACATTCTGTCGGATGCGGCCGCAATGCTCACCGGGTCCATAGGTATGTTACCCTCTGCATCACTGGATGAGGCGGGTTTCGGTCTGTATGAGCCCTGTCATGGTTCGGCGCCCGATATATCGGGGCAGGGCAAAGCCAACCCGCTGGCGACCATATTGTCTGTTGCCATGATGATGCGTTATACGCTTGCCGAGCCCGATGTGGCTGTCGCCATTGAGGCGGCGGTCGGCGAGGTTCTCGATGCAGGTTCGCGCACCGCGGATATCTGCGCGCAGGGACAGACGCCGATCACAACCGAAGCGATGGGCGATGCCGTCGCCTGCGCACTTTTACGTTATAGCAGTACCAGAAGCAGTTGATAGGAGAGATACCGCCAGATGTCAAAAACCTACAATGTGGCCGTCGTCGGTGCAACCGGCGCGGTCGGCGAAGTCATGCTTGAGATTCTGGCAGAGCGTCAGTTCCCGGTGGAAAACCTCTACGCGCTGGCGAGTGAGCGCTCTGCGGGCAAGACGATCAGTTACGGAGACAGGCGTATTACCATCAGCAATCTGGCCGATTTTGATTTCAGCCAGGCGCACATCGGGCTTTTCTCCGCGGGAGGGTCCATCTCGGCGGAGTTCGCGCCAAAAGCGGCGGCCGCGGGCTGCGTTGTCATCGATAACACGTCGCATTTCCGTCGCGACGATGACATACCGCTGGTCGTTCCTGAAGTGAATCCGGAGGCGCTGGCTACGTGGAGTGATCGCGGCATTATCGCCAACCCCAACTGCTCCACCATTCAAATGCTGGTCGCATTGAAGCCTATCTACGATGCCGTCGGCATCAAGCGCATCAACGTGGCCACCTACCAGGCTGTCTCGGGCACCGGGAAAGAAGCCATTGAGGAACTGGCCGGCCAGACTGCCCGCCTGCTGAACGGGCAGCCCGCGGAGCCCGACGTCTATCCCAAGCAGATAGCGTTTAACGCCCTGCCGCACATCGATAGCTTCCAGGATAACGGGTACACGCGTGAAGAAATGAAGATGGTCTGGGAAACCCAGAAGATTTTCGGCGACAGCGAGCTCCTGGTGAATCCGACCTGCGTCCGGGTGCCTGTGTTTTTCGGGCATTCAGAGGCTGTGCACATTGAGACAGTCGACAAGATCTCGGCCGCAGAGGCGCAGGAACTGCTGCGCAAATCCCCGGGGATTACCCTGCTCGATGATCGCGCCGATGGAGGATACGCCACCGCGGTCACCGAGGCTGCTGGCACGGATCCGGTATTCGTCAGCCGTGTGCGCGAGGATATATCGCACCCGAGAGGTCTCGACCTCTGGGTGGTCGCTGATAATGTGCGCAAGGGCGCAGCGCTCAACAGCGTTCAGATCGCCGAACTGATGATCCGTGATTATCTTGATTAACGCAGGGCCTTACTCGATACTTGATCTCGTTGCCGCGGAGGGTTGGCCACAGCACTGAGGCGTCTTTCAGCATTTTGTTCATACTGCGTTGCAAGCCGTTGTGAATAATGGCATTTTGCAGTGTATTTTGTGAGTCCCTGAGGGGGGGTCCCAGGCAATATCGCCTCCGGGAGTCAGGACAATAACAAGGCGTCGATACATGGCAAAGCGAGTTCACCTTTCATCAGCTGTTCTCATTGGCAGTCTGCTGCATGCTGGAACGGTGTCCGCTCTTGGCCTTGGTGACATCACCCTGAAGTCATATCTCAATGAGCCCCTTGAAGCCGAAGTCAGGCTCAACGACACGCGCGATCTGGTGGCAGACGAGATCAAGGTTCGCCTCGCCAGGGCGGAAGATTTCGAGCGGCTCGGCGTCGAGCGCAGCTATTTCCTCACGCGCATACAGTTCGACGTCAGTATCGACCGCGACAGCAACACCGGCGTCATCCGCCTGACAACCACAGAGCCGGTGGTCGAGCCTTTTGTGGACGTCATTATCGAGGCGCGCTGGCCCTCTGGCAGGCTGTTGAGGGAATACACGGTTCTGGTTGACCCCCCCGTGTTTCGCGAAGAGCCGCTGATAGTCTCTGCATCCGCGGAAGTTGCCGCGGCTGAGGGCAGAGAACAGCGTAGCGATGACGCGTCCGGCGTCTCGACGGAGCCCGACACGAGCGACGACGGGGCTGGCGGGCAGGCTGCCGCCAGCGGCAGCGAACTACCGCCGGGCGAGATGCCACGGCGGGCGTTTTCTGCCGAAACGGCTGAAGTTCCGGCGCCGGGTCAGCGCTACATGGTGCGGCGCGATGAAACGCTGTGGCAGATTGCCTCCCGGGGACGCCCGCAGGGCGTCAGTGTACAGCAGGCGATGCTGGACATTCAGCGTCTGAATCCGGAAGCGTTCATCAACGGCAATATCAATCGTGTGAAGGCCGGTTACATCATTTACCTCCCTGCCGATGGCGATATCAGCTCGGGGGATTTTTCCGAGGCGTTGGCCGAGGTGAAACAGCAGAACGCCGACTGGGCGAGTCAGCGGAGGGGTACCCCCGGCGTGACGGCAGCGGCTTCCCTGCGCATTTCTGCAGATCCTGCCGGCGCTGGAGACGCGCCGCCTGAGGGCGAGCCGTCACGCCAGGCGGTTGATGTCAGCGCCGCTGGCGGTACGGCAGACGACACCGAATTGCCTACGCAAACCGGGCAGGTACGTGCAGTTGACGAAGCGGCGACAGCCGAACCGGGTGATGGAAGTGCCCGGGCGGGGCAGGCCGCTGCACAGGGTGAGATTGCGGGTCAGCTGGCACAGATGTCGGAGAGGCTGGACACGCTGGAACAGATTGTTGCCCTCAAGGATGAGCAGATCGCGACGCTGGAGCAGGCACTCCAGGAAGCCCGGCTCGAGGCGCAGCAAGCGTCTTCGGCGCAAGTCGAAACCGCGGAGCCGTCTGCTGTGGCACCATCGCAGTCGTCGCCGGTCGTGGAAGTGCGCACGCCAGCGCCAGCGCCGCAGCCGCCCGGTCTCCTCGAGCGTCTGGGCAGCTGGCTTTACGCTATCGCGGCTGCGCTACTGGTCGCGCTTCTCGGCCTGCTGTTCTGGCGCCGACGGCATGAACAGGCGGCGCTCGACGACGACAGCTTCGACCCCGATGGCGTGCACGACGATGACAGCGACGATGTGTTCGCTGGCGTTACGCTTCGCGATGAACCGGCGGCACAGAAGCCGCCAGACGAGCCTGCCACGCCGGTTGTTTCCGCAGAGTCTCAAGCGGGAAGTGCTGATGCGGTACCCCCGCGGAATAACCGCGGCTACGGTGAGCGTCGCTACGATGATTACATTGACGACGCGGGCGCGGGCGATGCGCTTGCCGAAGCTGATATTTACATTGCCTATGGACGATATCTGCAGGCGGCGGAACTGCTGACCACCGCGATTGAGGCTGACCCCGATAATGCGGCCTATCGCCTGAAGCTGATCGAACTCTACGTCGATATGGGTGAGCCGGATAAAGCCGGGGAACAACTCAGCGCGTTGAGTGAGCTCGGCGATGCAGACGCTATGCGTCGAGCAGAAGCGATTGTCGGCAGCAGCGTTGTGCCCGTACCGTCCACTATGAAGCCTGAGCCTGAGCCTGAGCCTGAGCCTGAGCCTGAGCCTGAGCCTGAGCCTGAGCCTGAGCCTGAGCTGGAGCCTGAGCTGGAGCCTGAGCTGGAGCCTGAGCTGGAACTGGAGCCGGAACTGGCGCCGGAACTGGCGCCTGAGCCTGCACTCCTC
>Ga0209924_1000370_pt1 | contig 20167 bp, 16 predicted proteins | sample SalPonR1_C_D1_MG_FD_185700 | JGI IMG/M metagenome (GOLD analysis project Ga0209924, IMG submission 185700) | Salt pond soil microbial communities from South San Francisco under conditions of wetland restoration - Salt Pond MetaG R1_C_D1_MG... ...
TCGCTTTTAAAAAGACACCGCCAATTCCGGTTGCTCGTTTTTTCATGGGTTAGTCATTATGCTGATCAAAAAGGATCTGGTTGCCATCAGGGTCGGCAATACAAAAATGACACGGGCCTTTCTTGTCGCTGATTGATTCCGATTCGATTAAGAAATCTACGTCTTTATCTTTTAAATCTTTATAGATGCTTCGGGCATCTTCAGGGTTAAAGGTAATGATATTATCTTCAAACATGCCCTGGAACAGCCCGATTTTGGAATGGCCCCTCGACATGATAAGCCAGTTATCTTCAATAGGGCCGGTACCTTCTATCGGTTTAAAACCAAGTTTTTCATAAAATGCTTTTGATGCATGGATATCTTTTACAGAAAGTGATAGCGAGTGATTATCCGGGTCCATGGCGATTTGATTGTTAATTACGGTTTGATGGACTCTTCGTAAAGTGTAATCCATTCCCGGGCCGACATCTTGCCGGTTAGATCACCTATTAGTTCGAGTGGAATTTTATCAGGGTTTTTGAATCTGATACAGCTTTTGCCCATATCCAATTTCGCGTCTGAATGATTTGGGTATTCTGCAGTAAACCACTCCAGCAGCTGTTCATCTGCATAGAGACCCAAGTGATAGAGTGCAATATGATTTTTCTGAGACGCAATGCTCATAAATGGCAGTGGAAGCGATGGGTCAGTGTGATAGCCATCGGGATAAATTGAATGCGGGACAACATACCCAATCATCCCGTAATTCATAGTTTCCTCAAAACCACGCGGCAGATTTTCGAGAATAACTGTCCTGAGTTTTACCATTGCCGATTTGCGTTCATCAGGTAGCTCCTTGATATACTGTTCGACTGTGTCTGCTTTGCTAATCATAAGTGTCTTATATCTGATTATAACTATTCGGAGGCTTTGAAATACCCATCAGTCGGTTGTTTTTACCGGCCGGTGAGTGCCCCTAACCCGTCGGACCACACATAAAGCGTGCAGATGGGTGGTAATGCTAAGCCCTCTATTCATATATAATAAACTTTTAAAATGAACACGACAATTTTGTGTAAGTCTGCAAGAAATTAATACCGGGTAACGTAATGGCGGGGATTTGGAATGAGTTTCTTTGAAAACACTACAAAGCTATCTCTGTAAATATGATACTGTTGTTTCTATTTACTTAATTTAGAAATACATTACAGTATAACAACTGAGGTGAGTTTAAAATACACCCCTTGACCTATGAGCAAAGAAGAGGCTAAAGATTCTTCCACTCAGGGACGCGGCCTACTCGTTCTGGGGCTTGCCGCCATCGGTGTTGTTTATGGTGATATCGGCACAAGTCCGATTTATGCCATTCGTGAATCTTTTCACACCTCGTATGGACTTGCAGCTACGTCTGATAATGTTCTTGGGGTCCTTTCGCTTATCTTCTGGTCACTCATTCTAGTGATTTCAATTAAGTACCTGGTTCTGGTACTTCGCGCCGACAATAATGGAGAGGGGGGGATCATTGCTTTAACTGCACTTGTCAGTCCTTCTTCTGAGAATGCCAAAGGGCGTAGATGGATACTGGTTCTGGCCGGACTTTTTGGGGCTGCCCTGCTTTACGGTGACAGCATGATTACACCTGCCATTTCTGTATTAAGTGCCATAGAAGGTCTAAGGGTGGCAACTCCAATTTTTGAACCCTATATCATTCCAATTACAATTGGAATATTGATTGCACTCTTTGTGGTACAGTCGTACGGAACAGCCGGTGTAGGCGCTGTCTTTGGCCCCATTACTCTTACATGGTTTTTGACTCTGGGAACGCTGGGAATAATTCAGATTGTGCAGTTCCCGGATGTTCTCTGGGCCATGAATCCTACAAACGCCATATACTTTTTCTTAAGAAATGGCTGGGCGGGATTCCTTGTCCTTGGATCGGTCTTCCTCGTTGTGACAGGTGGCGAAGCATTGTATGCAGATATCGGGCACTTTGGCCTTCGCCCCATCCGGTTAACATGGTTTTGTGTGGTACTCCCATGCTTACTACTTAACTACTTTGGCCAGGGAGCCCTTATCATAAGCCACCCGGACACTATTGAGCATCCATTTTTTTATATGGTTCCTGACTGGGGGCTTTACCCGCTTGTTATTTTAGCAACAGTGGCCACCATCATTGCATCCCAGGCCGTAATTTCCGGAGCTTTTTCACTTACCAGGCAAGCTGTTCAGCTCGGGTATCTTCCCCGGCTTAAAGTCGAGCAGACTTCAGAAACACAATTCGGACAAATATATATGCCGGCCATAAACTGGATACTTATGATTGCATGCATAGGGTTGGTTCTTGGATTTCGATCATCAAGCAGCCTTGCTTCAGCTTATGGAGTAGCAGTCACTACCGACATGGTGTTTACGACTATTCTGTTTGCCGTAGTTGCACGCACAAGGTGGGCCTGGAGCAAATGGATTGTAGCATTAATGGGCCTGGGGCTTCTTATTATCGATCTGAGTTTCTGGGGAGCCAACCTTCCTAAAATACCTACCGGCGGGTGGTTCCCGCTTGTAATCGCAGGAATCATGTTTGTTACGATGACTACATGGAAACGGGGGCGCGAAATACTGGGTAAGCGGTTGAACGAAAAAATCATACCGGAAGACAGGTTTTTAGAGATTGTAGAAGAGAAAGAACCGATACGCATCCCCGGCACGGCAGTATTTATGGATTCCAATCCCAAGGGCACACCTCAGGCTCTGTTGCATAATCTGGAGCACAACAAGGTTCTTCATGAGCGGGTTGTACTGCTTACCCTCATTACCAGTCATAAACCATATGTTTCCGATGAGGAGCGGTTTGATATCAGGGAAATAGGTGAAAACACCTTTCGAATTAACGCTAATATTGGGTTTGCTGAAGATGCTGACGTTCCAAAGCTTCTTGGTGAGTGTAAAATAGGCGGGGATACTTTCGATATTGAGGAAATGACATTCTTCCTGGGACGAGAAACCATGCTTGCAACCAAGAAACCAGGAATGGCTCTTTGGAGAGAGAAACTTTTTGCCAGAATGTCTCGCAATGCACAAAGAGCTGCTTCATATTTTAACATCCCCTCAGAGCGAGTTGTTGAAATCGGTACCCAAATAGAACTATAGGCATAATCCATCTAGACGACCTTTAAGCAATATGTACAGGGCTTTTCTAGTAATTGTAACGCGACATCACATCTTTATACTGGTCCGGCAATAAGTGACTGTGCCAGCGACACAACTCAACCCGTGATAGAATATAATGCTCGCTTTAGCCCGGAAGCAGCAGCGAAGCTCCGCTACGTTTGTTTTTAACACGTTTCAAAAAATTGCTTTAATTTTTGTCAAACACCTCTTCATACATTTTGTAATGCGTTTCAGTCATTCCAAGGGATTCGTATGTTTTCTGTGCTTTAACGTTCTCTTTCTCTACGTAAAGTCGGCAGCCACACACTTCCGGATGATTCATCGCAAGCTTCAGTACGGCTTCATACATAGCCCTGTAAATTCCCTGCCGGCGAAATTCCGGTTTTACATATACGCTTTGAATCCACCAGAACAGACCGTTACGCCAGTCACTCCATTCTTTGGTAATCATAAGGGAAGCTGCAACCTCGCTCCCTGCTTCAGCAACCATATAGAACCCGTATTCCGGTTTTTGAAACAGCGATATTACACCAGCTGAAATTATCTCCTTATCAAGTTTCTTCTCTTCAGTTTCCCACGCCATATTAATGTTAAACTGCGAGATTTTATCTGAGTCACTAATAATAGCTTCCCGAACGGTAATTAGCTTATCCATAATTTAAAAAGTCGTTTCTTAGATTTCACTGATAATATACAATACGGAGATTGATGACTGTTCTCAAACGTCTGAAATCTTCATCAGTTGAGTATTCTTGAAGAAGGGGAAAGACTGAACCAATGAGATGCCACAGCGCGTTGTATTGGCAACCAGAAAACAATCATCGAAATTAGAGTTAAGTACTGACTAATTTTGAGGCAGGTTGTTTAAACCTAAGTTCTATTAATAAAAAGCACGGGAAAAAGTCTTCCGCCGCCTGGCGGAGAGATTCCCCCATAGAGATGCATTCGGCAAGAGGGGGGCACTGGATTTTATGACATTTCGATAAACATCCCCCTGCTTTCTTCTTTGTAAGGGGGGACTCTCAGCAAATCATTTATTAATCGAGCTGAAGTTATAAAGGATTAGTTGGAACACTCTGGCAGTAAAAACTTTTGTATTAGATAGAGAGACATAATTTTAATTTTTATTGATTTCTTATTATGGATTACGATATAAGTGGAAAGAAAGTAGCTGTATTAGCTACCGACGGATTTGAAGAAATTGAATTAACAGAACCTATTAATGTACTGAAGGAATCTGGCGCAACCGTACATATAGTTGCTCCGCATGCAGGCACTATAAGGGCATGGGATGAAGATAAGTGGAGCAAAGAGTATAATGTAGATGTAGATCTGGACTCAGCTGACGCCGGGGCATACCATTCTCTGATGCTTCCGGGTGGTGTGCTGAACCCCGATCAGCTTCGAACAGATGATCGTGCGATTGAGTTTATTGCACATTTTCTACATCAGGGAAAGCCAATTGCAGCCATCTGTCACGGAGCCCAGTCGCTTATTGAAACCCGGGAACTGGACGGAAAAACCATGACGTCCTATCCTTCTATTAAAACCGATCTGATCAATGCAGGAGTGAACTGGGTTGATGAAGAAGTAGTAGTGGATCAGGGATTAACAACAAGCAGAAGTCCGAAAGATCTGCCCGCCTTTTGTGACAAAATGCTTGAAGAATTTTCCGAAGGGGTTCACGAAGAGCTAAGCCCAACGTAGGAAGAAAATCCGGTTAGTACAGAATTAATAGTACGCTGAGTTTGCCGTGGTTCCCGACAGCATGCTCAGCGTTCTTTTTTTCAACCATCTGCCCCTGTTTATTAAATTACTTAGTGGAGGCTTTGAAATACCTGTCAGTCGGTTGTTTTTACTGACCAATGAGTGTCCCTAACCCGTCGGCCCGCAGATACAGCGTTCAGACGGGGGGTAATGCAAAGCCCTCTTAGTCAGATATTTACAGGATTGCTTCTGACTATTGAATTATATAATCATCTTGTCCATCAGGATATGAAGTTTGTAGCTTAAGGTTATTTTAGATCTGAACTATATTGGGGCAAATTAAAACCAACTATTGAGTATAGTGCACTATGAAAAATATCTATTTTGCAGGATCAATACGGGGCGGGCGCGGTGATGCAGCTCTTTATAAACAGATCATAGATGAATTGAGAAACTACGGAGCTGTTTTGACAGAGCATATTGGAGCAGACGATCCCGGTTTTGGTCCGGAGCTGTCAGATACGGACATTCATGATCGTGATATGGACTGGCTCAAAAGTTCAGATATTATTGTAGCAGAAGTAACCACGCCATCGCTGGGGGTTGGCTACGAAATCGGCCGTGCGGCTATTATGAAAAAGCCCGTTGTGTGTCTTTACCGAAAGAAAGAGGGTTCACAGCTTTCTGCTATGATAAGCGGGTCTGAAGCTGCAGAGGTGTACTACTACAAAAACATCGATGATGTAAAGACAATACTATCTGAAATCTTTGAATAATAGTATAGTTCTCTGAAGATATAAACATTTATCGGAAGGGTTAGAGATTTCTCTGATAGTGCAATATATACAATGAAGTCACCTTTACCGGCCAGGCATGTCATGGCTGTTACTACAAGCAGAACAGTAATATTTGATAATTTAGCCTTTTAACAAATAAGTCCAAATAAAAAAGGGACCCTGAGTGGAGCCCCTTTCTGTAAGAAATGAAGATAGGTTAATCACAAATATCTGTGTCGACCACAGCGGTATACACCGTTTGCTGCCCGGTTATGGTTAAGGTTGTTTTTTCAAAATTGTTATCATACGTAACGCCAAACACATACTCAGTTCCCGTTTCAACACCTGTTGCTGTGAAGCTTCCGCCCGTCAGAGCCTGAGTTCCTTCATCATAGTTCCAGGTCAGATTAGACGCAACTCTCCAGGGCGTACCCGGTGAATGGTTGCTCTCTCTGTAAAGGATTGATGCGGCAGGAATGTCAGTCACACGAACTTTTTCTGAAGGGTTTGTACAGCTCAAGGTGGCTGATATTTCAGAGTCGATCAATGCGGGCGGAGGAGATGGTAACTCAATCGTTGGATTACCTGTGCCGCACAGATCGATACTTTGTTCAATAGTTGTGTGTGGAAGTTTGATACGAATCGATTTTGTACCCCTGGTAATATTTCTTAATGCAATTTTATCTGAATCTGCTTGCAGATTGCCGGATCTGAAAAAGCCTTTTTCCACAATTTCATATTCAAATGTTCCCTCATTTCCGTTTCTATTGATACTCAGGGTGGAATTACAAGGCTGCTCCGAAAAATATACAAGAGCCATGCTTCTGAACAGACTTGAGTTTAAAAGATATCGTAACTCCACTCTGCCATTATCAAGCTGTTGTACTTCGGGGACTTTGTATATAATGAACCGCTCTGCTGTTGTTGGAGAAATGTAGGCCAATCGAAGAACTTGTGTCAGTTCTGAATAGGTATTGGCATTGAGAATAAAGTTAACAATATAGTCACCCGTATTTGATACTGCTTTTCCGGCTGAGCTGCCTGAGGTCTGTACCGACGTAGCTTCGTTTCCATTTGAGTCTTTGATGGAAATATCCACAGCTCCCAGCATTGTAGCAACGCTGTCGCCTGAATTTGCCAGCAGCTCACTCTGAACGGCGCTTACCGCAGCGGGCTCATCAGCGTTGTAAAAAACAGCTTCCGTCCGGAGTGTGCCGGTTAAAGGTGTTCCGTCTCCGGTAATGAATACCGATCCGGAAGGCACACTCAGAGATGCCCCTGTTTCTTCATTTGTTTCGGTTGCTGTACTGCTGATTGTAACGGTCACATCCTCGGAAGTAACACCATTAACGTCAGTTGTTCCACCCGATCCATTACTTACTTCAATTCCTGCCGGACTGTTATCTCTTCGGACCAGGCTTACGGTATATGAGTTGTCTCCCGTCTGTGATATTTCTACGTTCCTTGTTACAGACAAATAGCCGGGTGCACTCATACGCAGAGAAACCGTGGCGGGATTGTTTTCGTCAGCCTCCACATCATTACTGAGGCCAAAATTCAGGACACCGTTGTCCACTTCAGCCTGCTGTATAGGATCACTGTACATGTCAATGACGTCAGATCCGTTTGCGCCTGAAAAGACGGTTTCTACCTTTGCATTAACCAGCTCTCCTGTAACGGCATCGGTTATCACTACAGTGGCCGACGTGTTTATGGGTTCCAGACCGATTACGATGGAAAAGTTATCTACAGCGTCTTCAATTTTTGTAAGATCGCACGAGGTTACAGCAAAAAATGCAATCAGTATAAGTAAAAGGGTTCTTAGCAGTTTCATAAGTGTATAGAATGAAAAGTTTTCGAGGGGGGTTAGTTTATGAATCGGTAGGAAAGTCCAAGGTTAAAGACAGGGAACCACTCAAATTCATTGAGGCCTTCCTGGAAATTCACGGCCTGGTCGGTCGTTGGTGAAATCAAACCGTCTCCGTTCATTGTCAGTTCAGGCGCCCCGCTGTACATTAATCCAAGAGACATATTCAATTTGAGTGAGGATCCATTGCCTACAGGATTCCCAAATCCAAGTCCTGCATAAGGCATCAATTTTCGCGGATAGGTCACCAGTACATCCAGCTGTCCTAAACGCTCCGGACCAAATACCTTTTCATTGACGGCACCTTCGTTAAACGTATACGCCTCGTTTGGAACGGCGCTGGCCGCTATATCGAAGTTTTGATAGTATAAACCGGCCGTAATTTTAAACCCACGGTTTTTGGGATAGAAATCAGCCAGAAGGGAGAAATTTGTTTGAGACAAATCGCCTGAGTAGGACACACTGGGCTCATCGTCATCATATATGCCGCTATCACCATAGCTGAGGGTGTTTAGCCCAAACCGAATGGCAATCTTTTTTGTCATGTTGGTCGTGATTTCACCGCCAATACCTGTTGTTCCGGCGTTCAGACCGAGAGCATAGCGGTTGGCAAAATTATCTTGAGCCGATAAGGTTCCGGCAGAGGAAAAGAGGAAAACTGCAAGCAGGTATAGAGATGTTGTCGTTTTTGATATCATATGTTTTTAAATGTCAGGTTGAAAGATCTCGCATCGGAATCCAGAAAAAGTCACAATTAATGGATAATTAATATTTGACGCCAGCGGTCGATGAATTGACCCGCTTGCTAAGCCACTGGTGTAAAATCAGATGGACCGTATTTACATCTGCTACAAAGTAGCTGAGCCGGCTATCGTCAATATATATAATAATATAGTAGCCTATTATCGGTCGTTTTAGCCTGAGCCTTAATTCCGATTATTATCACACCTTCTGGCAATCACTACAGAATAGAATTAAGCGGTCGAAAGAGGGTATAATTAGCTGGCTATAGTTAAGTGCCTACCGGATTAATGGTGGGGGTTATGATTGGTGATACTGAAAAAGATCATGACATCGTTAGTTCCGGGATGTTGTTGTCTCCAAAATGCTTGTGGTTGAGTATGTCCACGAAAAAATTCTGAAGTCTCTATTTTATCACGATGTACCAGCGTCGATCTGATTACCAAAACCTGTGGTTGTTCCTAATAAAAAAAAGGTGGGGCAGGTTTATTTTCAAAACGGCCTGGAAAAAAGATTCCGATGGATGTACAGAATTATTATCTGTATGGATTCTCAGAGCCTGGAAAAATACGATGCGCTGACTATGATCAGTATACACGCAGCCAGAAGCGCGGCTGAAGACACAAATTTACGCCTGTCAGATCTGTACAGCTTGTAGTTACTGTAGATGGTAAATGGGAGGCAAACAACAAGGAGAAGCAGTAAGAAAATAAAATCATTTTGCACATACAGCATAGACATGATCAATAATCCCGTAACCGTGTTCGAACCAAACTGAAGTGCTTTAGCCGTGCTGTCTTGTTCTCTGCTGGCTGATTGAGTCATTTGCCAAACGATCCACAGGCCTATCACGACCGCTATCATAAAAAGGGACACAATATTCATGGGAGAATTTCAGATTGCTGTTTCAGGTCTTTCTATTAAATAAATATCTCAGGCAATCTTTGCAAGACCGGAAATTAAGTGCCGCATGCTTTGTTGATATTATTCACTCAAAAATGGATGATCGAGAAGCTTTTCGCCTGAGTCGTTGTAAAATTCTATTCGCTTCGATCGATCCGGGTAGTAGCGCAGTATGGCAAATCCCTGAGTTTCGTAGGTGTAGACCGGCCCGTCTTTTTTTCGAACATATGAGCTTCGGGTACCTGATCCACTCACAATTTGATGGAACTGTTTTCCATTTTCCTCAACCGGAATAAAACTGAGACTGTGCTCGTGTCCCGCAGTGAAAATCGTGCTTTGGTTCTCTGATGCGGCCGCCAGAATGCCCTCTTTCATCCGGCTGTAATACTTATGCGTAATGTCGTTTGGATACCCCCAGATGTTACGGTAAAGCGCGTAGGCAGAGCCGAAAACCGGTGGGACTAGATGTGTTTTAAGAGGGAACTTGCTTCCGTGCCTGCCAAAGGAGTAGAGCGGGTGGTGTGCTGAAAAGACCAGTTCATCACTCTTAAACTGAAGCATCTGATCGTTCAGCTCTTCAAGTATAAGCTCTTTAGCCTGTTCTTCGGTCTCTGCTCCGAATGGCATCGGTTTCTCGTGGGGATGAATCCACCAGTGCGTATCCATCATGATCAGACCGATTGTATAATTTATACCTGCGGCTTCATTCTTTTCGAGCAAAGTAACTGATACAGGGCCAGGGTAGCCGTTATCAGGCAGAAAGGTATTGCCGCGGTTCATGTGCTCTTCCACAAATGCTTCCTGCCGGCGGATGTACTCCAAACCCTCTTCACCGGATGATGCCCAGTCGTGATTACCAGGAAGGAAATAAACCGGGCCGCCGAACTCTTTAACAGTTTCAATTTGTGCGAGCAGTCGTTCATCGATCTCAGGACGGCGTTCGGAACTTTCCGGAGGAAGACCGTCCGGATAAATATTATCTCCGAGGATAACCACGGCACCGCTGGAATCGACCTCAGCAAGTTTTTCACTCATCACCTTAAGGGTTCCCGACAGCGGATTCATGGTTGCATCTCCCGCATCTCCCATCAGAAAAAGCGAGTAAATATAATCATCAGGCCGTTGTTCAGCATCGCTGGCTTCAACCTGTTCATCACTAACGGCAGTAGTATAGTTAGTGCTGCTGCAGGCTGAAAGCATTACCAGCAGAAGCAGGACTGAGATTAAGTGAAGATAGAAATACTGTTTAAATAACTTCATCGGATACTTCGATTAATTTTCTGATTCGTTTCACAAAATACTTGAGCAGCCCGCGGCTCAGATGTACGCGGTCTTCAAGAAGATCAAAGAAATCGAGCCTGTCGATCCGCAGGAACTGGCAGTCAGCACTGCAGGTAATGGTCAGCAGCCGGTCTCCATCATCAAAGAAACCCCAGACGCCCAGTGCCTCAGGACCATCAAACTCTTTATTCTTTTCGCCGTTTCGGGTAATGGAAACGGTGCCGTTGATCAGCAGGTAGAGATGCTGAGATTTTTCGCCTTTACTGAATAACAACTCATTTTTTGAGAGCGTAAAATAGTCGGTTATACCAGCAATCTGAGCCAGTTGTTCTGAAGGGATGTCGGCAAAAAGCTCGATACTCTGTAAAAAAATGACTCGTTCAATGGTTGTATTCATGATTGGTGTTGGCTCTCAGTGGTGGATTTATCGGTTCCGTTCCGTTTTTGATTCCGCTTCTGAACCATCAGGGCAGTTTCCCGATAGAGTGGATCATCAGACCGTGTATACTCTTCAACACGTTTCTGTAAGTTCGGCGGACAAACGGGTGATACACTGTAAATGGCACAAACTTTTAACCAGCGGTCGTTGCCGTCAAATAGTTTTGTAAGCGCCCGGTCGTATTTTACTTTTTCGATGTTAAAGAGCTTATAACCCGTCTCCATCTTTTTATCCTCGCTGATGTCGTCCACAATCGGGAAGATATATTTGTGATCCACGGGTTTAAGAATGTTGTCAATAAATTCTAAAGCGGCAGACCGCTTGTCAGATGAAATGCTTTTCAACGCCAGGTATGAACTGTAAAGATCTTTTTGATTGTAGATCAGACCCAGCAGACGGAACATTCGCTCCAGTGTCTGATCCATTTTTTCAGATAACGCCCGCAAGAGAATATTGTTGGGCCGATTTTTCGGCTGGATTGCTTTTATAGCCAGCAGATTAAAGTAGCTGTTTGATTCAGACCTGAGGCAGCTGTGTATGCGGTCAGAGTTCGGTTCAAGGTCGGGATGCTGTCGGTGAATCTTATTTACGGTTTTGATGACATGGTATCGAAGTTCAGGTTCATCTGCCTCAATCATATCCTCCAGGTGCCGAAGTGACGTTTGATTTGGGCGATAGTAGAAAATACCGGGAATCTGTTTGCGGACAGTAAGATCCAGTGATGAATCCAGGAATTTACTTTTGTATAGCGTCAGGTAGTCGTTGCCGTAAGCGCCAAGTGTCTCTCTTATTTCAACTGTGTACTCTTTGGTTTGCAGCATCTGAAGCAGATCAGGAATCAACCGGTCGAGCTTCAGTTTTGAAATACTTTTAAGTGCTTTTGTCACAACGGTTCGATTGCTGTCCCGTATCAGTTTTGACAGATGCCGGCTGGCCAGTGAGCGGCTTTTGACATACCCGAGGGCATCTGCAAGCTGTGCCTTTATGACGATTTGTTCTTTGTCACTTTGAGGCAGATTATCGAGGATTTTATCGAAAAGTTCAGGGTTCGGGAGTTCTGCGTTCTCTTCTCCATGCTTACAGGTACAGCCAAGAGCGGCAGACTGCATATAGGGTTTATCTTCTTCAAGAAACGACCTGATGACAGATGACGGGTCGTCTTTTGAGTGCATGCAGAGATAATAGATCGTTTCAACCCGGACCTCAGGACTCTCATCATTGAGCAGATTTTCTACATCGTCTGCCCAGTTTACACTCTGTACGTCCTGGAGCTCTCTGAGTGCTTTAAGCCGAATTTCAGTGTTCGGATGTTCTAACAGGTTGTGCAGTTCATTGGCAACCGGTTCAACGTCTGTGTTTTCGAGCAGTAGCAGGGTGTGGAGAATCTGGTTGTCGTTTTGGCTGCGTAATGAATCTTTGATCAGGGTCAGCACGGAGGGCTCTTCCAGGTTCAGTTCGATGCTATCCGTATCAACCAGCATTCGCTGCAGAGAGGTTCTGAATGTGTTGACATACTCTTTTTTTGCTCGGAATCCCAAGAGAATCCAGCATACAATGGTAATCAGCAGAACGATAGTAATAACCGTAATAGGGGTCTCCATCAAAAACAATATCGATAGCAGAAATACACCGGCAAGCCCTCTTGAAAACCGATCAACAAACAGGTCGATGAATACCTTTGTACGTTCTTTAATATGCTGGGAAAGAGGTAAAAACAGTAGTTCACGACCCGTTTTATCAATGGAATAACGGGTTGCACTGTCAAATCCGTTAAGCAAGATAACAGAGGCAAGAACCGGCTCTATCAGCATGAGCACACCGCCTGCCATCATACCAGCCGGGCGTGTTAATACGGCTCCGGCCACGCCCCATTTTTTGATAATACCGGACGAGAAGAGCACCTGTATGGCCAGTGATGCAATACTGATACCCGCATAAAAGGTTCCAATGAAAGCAGTCAGGTTCTCTGTTTCGGGATACGCATTGAACGACAAAACTTTAAACTGGTAGTCTGTAAACGTGGTGGCTATGGTTGTGAGCCCGATAATTCCGGCAATCATCAGCTGGTATCTGGACTGCAAGATTGTTTTTGCTGCCGAAGGTGCTTTCCGTTCACTGGCTATCCTGGTTTCTGACCGGTTACTGGTTTTTGAGTCAGCGCCATTACCAGGGATAAAATTCAGTATGACTACCGCAAAGGTCAGCAGGACAACACTAATATAGAGAAGATCTTCGGTGATTACAGGCGTATAGGTAACGACAAGACTCGAGGCTTCACTTCCGAAAATAGAACCCAGTATGGCCGCAAGTGTCAGCAGGGAGAAGAGCCGTTTAGACTGGGCTGCATCAAAAATAGAGTTGGCCAGCAGCCAGAACAGTGATATAACCAGAATGCCAAAAATTCCCACCCAGATATAGAACAACATATAAATAAGAGGGTGGTCAAAAAGAAATAGCCACCTGAGAAGCAGAAGGTTCAGTGTCAAAAAACCAAGTACCCAGCCAATGACCAGGCGGGTCGGATAGCGCGTTAGTATGTCCGATACCAGGTAGGTTACGGGCAGAGAAACCAGCGCCAGCACAATGTAGACGACTGGCAATTGATCTGGTCCGGTCTCTACCAGAAAGAGACTGTCGCGTGCGGGCTTGAGGAAGTAGAGAACCACCATCAACAAAAAGTGGAGGCCAACCATCAAAAAGACAGGTTTCCACTCGTCGTCACGAACATCGTAAAATCTGGAAATCAGTTTTTTCAAGCGCTGTTTGTTGAAGAGATTAAGTTTCTTGAGGCATATCGCCGCGATCTGCACGCTTTTCGAACTCCTTGCCAGCATAGCGTACAAGCAGAATCCAGAATATAAGGATGATTAACGTAGCAAGGGAGAGCCAGTGTACCTGACCAAGCCCAACCATCGCTGCAACAACAAGGTTCAGAACCACGGCAAGAACTTTGGCAAACCGCTGTACAAACATATCAATAAACGCCTTCGCCTTGTATTTAGCATCCTGGCTTAGTGGCGTGTAAAGCGTCTCCTTTGCCGATTGATTGATGGAGTAGTTCAAACTGTTGTCGCTGGCCGACATGATGGTAACAAACAACAGCCCCGGAACGATCAAAAAGCCCATTGCACCGAACGTAATTGCCACAGGCAGAAAAAGAAGGGCAACTCCTACGCCAAACCGTTTCATCACAAAACTGGTAAAAAAGAGTTGTACAATGAGCGATAAGATACTTGTGATTTGTCCAACGAAACCAAAATAGGCATCTTTTTCAACGTCGCCTGCTATCTCAGATGCTATTATGGCTGAAAGTTGAAAATCAACAATATTAGAAACCATTTCATAGAGCCCGAGGATACCTACGATAGTGAGCAGATATTTCGATTTAAAAACAATTTCAGCTCCTTCAAATAATGCATTGCAGCGTTTACCCGGGGCACAGGCGCTATCTGATCGTGTATCTTGCTTTCCTGTCCGGTTGTGTACCCAATAACCAATACCTGTCATGATGATGAGAGGAACAATGCTGGCAATCAACAGGGAGGGGCGACCAACCTGACTCACAAGACCTACGACAATGGAGGATCCCACTATCCCTCCGATAATGCCCCCAAGGCCCACAACACCGTACGTACGTTTGGCCTGATCAGAGTTGAAAAGATCGTTTGTGTAGGCCCAAAAAAATGTAACCATTGCGGAGTTAAAGATATCACCAAGGATATAGAACGACCATGCGGTGGCTTCGCCAGGCTCGCTTACCAGAAATGAAAAGAGAATAAACAAGCCTGCAAAAAAGGAGCAGAGAACAAGATTCATCTGCTGACGCGGCATCTTTCGGGAAAGCACCGTAAAAGCAATTACAAACAGGTATACCACCAGCATATTACCCACTTTTGCCAGCTGCTCTACCTCGGCTCCGGCAAAGCTCATTCCCCACACCATAAGAGGTGCCTCCTGATAGAGGTTGACAAGAATTCCTCTCTTCATGGGTTTAAGCACCCAGAATACGGCAATGACCAGAAAAAAATAGAGTGACATCATGAGAACGTCAGGCCACTCTTTTTTCCTGATATCAAAGAAGTTTTGTTTTACTTGCTGAAGTAGTTTTACAGCCATAATTTTTTTGCCCGGTTATTTATTCATGACGTTTGATACCGCCAATTCGAATGCCATTATCATCTTCAACAACGTACACATCTGCTTTTTTTTCTGATGTATTCACTCCGTCCCGAATCGTCCTTATCTCGTAGTGTAGGATAAGCGTTTCGCCGGGCTGAGGGCCTGCAACGCTGTTCGTGAAGGATGGGCGTTCTGATGTTACCGTCGTTGCTAAAGACGTTCCATCGGACAGTTTCAGCGTGTAAACGTAACGGGTTGAGTTACTGTTGAAGATCCCTTTTTCTGTCCCCAGATCAGTAAATGCTAACGTAACCTGATCCGCATGCCGCTTTGCCATGAATTTGTCGATTGGGTTGATTTTTCGGAACCAGTAGTCTCCGATCATATCACGTCGTTCAATCAGCGTTTGTGTAAGATATTCTTCCGCATTTTTGTTACTGAGCTGACCAGATTTGACTATTGCTATGATATCTTCATCACTAAAACTCATCACCTGTTTAGCGCCCCAGAAAGCATCCCGAAGCGTCATATTTTCAAATGCCGGTATGGGGTGCACCGACACCCACTGCCCCGGCCGAAATGTTTCTGACCTGAAATAGCCAACCGATGGATGTGGGATGTAGTCCTGTGCATCTATCTCGTCCCATGGACGCACATACATGCCAAGGGATAGTCCCGATATCATCATATAGCGTGGATCTACAAGATAGGCCTGCCCGTAGATAGGGTAGTGAATGGAGGCTCCGTTGGCTCCCAGTGTATTACCAAAATCCTGCACGAGATGCCTGATATAGCCCTGATCTGTGTACACAGACATCGTGTTTGCATCACGTCGGTCGGTGTCATTTAGCCAAGAGCTGATCACCCGCATGGCGCGAATCTCGCGACGATGCTCATGGGCCACACGGTCGTTCGGATCATCATTGCGGGTGCTTTTAAAATTCCACGGGCCAAGCGGCACACCATCCACAAACTTGCTGGCGAGTGCCCTGACGTACCCACGGTCATCTCGTGCGGCTACGGATATAATGTTCCTGTAGTCTTCCTGCGTCATCTGGCGCTCTTCACCCATCTCTTCAACCATCACGCCTTCGCCAACCTGAACCTTATCAGGGTTAAAATAGGTGATGGTGGATTCAGGGACATAATAGCCTGCGGCATAAAAAATCTTTGTGCCAATCACTTCGGCAGAGGTTGTCAGCTCCGGATAGTCCGGCCCGTCAAACTTGATCAGAAACCGGTTGCCGCGGGCATCTTCAGCAAAAAAACCAGGATTGGCTCCTTCCAGCTTGGCCGAAAAGATTGTCCAGATCCCGCTTGTGTCGGGCTGAACCGTGTTGGGGCCACGGGCTATTTCAACTGGAGTCATCGGGTTGTAGTAATGGCGGTAGGTGTACCAGCTTGATTCCGGAACCTCGTCCAAGAGATTTATATTGTCTGCCTGTTTTGGTCCAGAGATACCCAGCGTTTCACCTGCAAACCGAAAGACACGGTTCAGGTCAAGGGGTTTCTCAATCTGATGAAAAATCGTGTTGTCTACACGATCCCAGTATTGGTAGGAAGGCTCTTCACCCGGCTGCTCAATAGCCGTTGTATCAGGATCAAATGTTTTTATCGCCCCGGTAGTATAGGGTTTGGATGAGGCACAGCCACTCATAAGCAATATTACGCCAAACAGCACCGGAAAATAGTCTGAAAAGTTCATTGGTTTGATTGATTTCAAATCTGGCATCAAAAATTTGGAGAAATTAAAAGAATGAATCGTGAGGTTTCGCGACTAAAGGCAAACTCGGAGCGGAAAGCGAATCCCTTTGATGAAATGAGATGAAAACCGAACCCATAACTTGTGTGGAAATCATCGATGCCAATATCAGAGTATTGGTCAAAAACCTGTCCTTCATCAACAAAAAAGACGATATCAGAAAAGTCCCAGAGCGGATAGCGATACTCAAGTGTAAATAAAAGGGATCCGCTGTCACGAAACCTGTCTGTAGAAAAACCACGCAAATCATCAGAATTTCCAAGGCTTGGGTTTTCGAAAAAAGGAACCTCTTTATTACCCAGCGCTTCTGCTTTGCGAAGCACTGATTTGAAAGCCAAACGGCGGCTGTCTGGCAAAAAGGGAATCGGAATAAACTGGTTCCATTCAGCCCGGTAGTTCACATAATGGAAAGTGTTGTTCGTTAATGAGCGACTCCACTGCAGATCGGTTATTAATCGATATCCGCGGTTAATACGAGGCACACCCCTCGAGTTATCGATCATGAACAGCGCACCCGTGGAAAGGAGTGAATTAGTGTTAAGAAACTTTGAAGGAAAGGCTGGCGCACCTGCTTCAAGAGTTCTCTCACTCTCTGTGATCTTTCGTCTTAAGTAATCGGCGTTAAAAGCCATTAATACCCCGTCTGTAAAACGATAACCGTACCGAATACCTGCTTCGATATCTTCCCTGTCAAAAAAGCTCCGGTCGCTGAAGGAGGCATCATTTCCGAAAAGAAAGGTACGGTCTGGCCGGTTTCCATATGTTGCCTCAATTTCGAGCCGCCCCCTATCAGAAAGAAATCTGTTTATGGTGTACTCAAAATCAAAATCGTTATAGTCGCTTGAACCGAAAAGCGCCTCTGCACGTGCACTGTGATTATCATAAAATGGCCGGTTGTGAAACAGCAGCAGACCAAACGAATATCCGGTGGCACCTCCAAGTTCAAAAAGTGGGAATACACCGTAATCACCGCGTTCACCTTCAAGTAAATAAGGAAGGAGGTTCGTCTCTGCCTGTTTAAATCCATATTCTATCGGGTACGTTACCGCCTGGAATGTATAGGAGGGAAGAGAAAGCAGATGGCCACCAATGGATTTTCCGGACTTATAGGTATCAGGCTCGCGTTGAGTGGTATCGGCGAATGTGGCAAGCCATGGCGATGCTCGATCTTCTGACAACGATTCAAGAGGTGTCAGAAGAATAATGGCGCAGACACAAATCACATGTTTTAAACAGTTGTAGCGATTTATTGTCATAAGCAAGACTCTTTTTTACGGTTCAGATAGAGATATTTCATGAGTATTGTTTAATCAAAACTACCGCAGATTTTTGAGATGGCAATCCAGTAAAATGAACAAAATGGGAATCTGTTTCGATAACATTTCTGTAATTATTTTTTGAATAATTACAGAATATCAACAAATCGCAAAACACCATTAGTATTTTAAATGTTAAGCTATAAAGATAGGCTAAAGATTACCAGAATTTCACCTGTAAATCAGATTAACCGATAGCATGAATAAAGTGGATGAATCATTGATACCCCATCAAAAGAGGGCCAGGATTTGCCTTGAGGGGTCTTTACAGGATTTTACAGGGCAGGCTCAGGTTAATAAGACATTCAGCCTGAATCCATCAGCAAAAGATATGATCGAATCGTGCGGAGTGCCTCACGTTGAGGTGTTTGGCTTGATTGTGAATCGCAGCGAAAAACCTCTCTCGTATAATGTGCAGGATGGTGATACGTTGATTGTGTTTCCCAAAAAAGAGTCCGGCCAGTCAGTTAATTGTGATAATATCAGAAAAGCTGACGATTTACCCTCACAGTTTATTGCGGATGTCCACCTGGGTAAGCTGTCACGCTATCTTCGGTTGATGGGAATAGATACACTGTACAGTAATGACGCGGCGGATGCTGACATTGTTGATACTGCAATCAGCCAGCAACGGGCAGCACTGACCCGGGACATCGGGCTGCTGAAGTATGGACGCCTCAATTACGGTTACTGGCTCAGGTCCACAGACCTTGACACACAGCTCTCTGAAGTGATACGGTTTTTTGATCTGAATAACCATTTCCGGCCATTTACGCGATGCATGAACTGTAATGGACGTCTTGACCCGGTTGCTAAGAAAGCCGTTGAGTCTGATCTCCCTCCGCGTGTAAAAGAGAGTTTTGAGGAGTTCAGGCAGTGCAGAGAGTGCGGGCAGATCTACTGGAAAGGGACTCACTTCGAAAAGCTGGTAAAGAAAGTGAAGAGGATCAAATCATGAGTATAGGATTAATACATTAATCATGGATGATTCATCCGATGCCTCGCTCACGGCATCACACCAATACAATGACGCTCGTTTGGTTTGAGAAGTCTGATGGATACCTGACGGTCTGAAAACCATTCTGCCCTGACTTAAACCTTTGAATTACACCTGTAAAACACTGAACGGAACATCTCTCTATATTTCCAATTTCTGTGGAAGCGGTGCCACCTATAATAATCAGGGACTTACAAGGTGAGAATGACTGTAAGATATTGCAAACCAACTATTTTCGGATTATTTGCAAGAGATTATCCCTACCTTTGTCAGCTTAAATTATCATCAGTATAAACGACAGGCACGGGCTCAATTATTTCATGATACGGCATTTGATGATGCGCGTACATGGTCACTCAACCTTTCTGCCCACCCCGATTTTTAGATTTTTAATGAAAAAGATTTTTTCGCTGTTCGAATTCTCCAAAGACGTAGACTATAGAATTGAAGTACTTGCCGGTATAACCGTTGCTATAGCGCTTGTCCCCGAAGCGCTGGCCTTTGCAATCATTGCAGGGCTCTCTCCACTGACCGGTCTGTACGCCGCTTTTGTTGTCGGGCTTGTAGCAGCGGTTATGGGAGGGCGTCCCGGCATGATCTCTGGCGCAACGGGAGCCATAGCGGTGGTTGTTGTGAGTCTGGCGCTGAATCATGGGCCTGAATACGTTTTTGCTGCAGTGGTACTGGCCGGTATTATTCAGCTGATTGCGGGTGCACTGAAACTCGGTAAATTGATGCGTCTTGTACCGCACTCCGTAATTTTCGGGTTTGTAAACGGCCTGGCCATCATCATCTTTATGTCTCAGCTGGATGAATTCAAAAATCCGGCAGGGGAGTGGCTCACCGGTCCGGCGCTCTATATGCTTCTGGGGCTGGTGCTTCTCACGATGCTGATCATATGGGGTCTGCCGAAAATCACTACGGCACTACCGCCATCACTGGCTGCTATATTGATTATCTTTGGAGTTGTGACAGTCTTTGGAATCGACACCCGAACCGTGGGCGATATCGCTTCAATCCAGGGAGGGTTTCCTCCATTCAATATTCCGCAGGTTCCATTTACGATGGCCACCTTTATGCTGATTCTCCCTTATGCAGCAATTATGGCAGCC
>Ga0209924_1000383_pt1 | contig 19779 bp, 21 predicted proteins | sample SalPonR1_C_D1_MG_FD_185700 | JGI IMG/M metagenome (GOLD analysis project Ga0209924, IMG submission 185700) | Salt pond soil microbial communities from South San Francisco under conditions of wetland restoration - Salt Pond MetaG R1_C_D1_MG... ...
CTGAAACCGAGTTAAAAACGCCAGCAAAAATTTAAAAGCGGTTTAAACACTCTGGCGGTACCGGACGGCCGCCGGTTTCCGCGCCCCTACTCATATCCGGCCAGAATGCGGCTGGTTTCGCGGCGGCGGCGCGAGGCAACGCTGGGCGGGCCCGCGTAGGACTTGCCGGCATGCAGGCCAAGCGCCGCCGCCCAAAAGCGGTCGGCATGCCCGTCGGTGTCTCCTTCCTGCGAAAAGCGCACGTTGCCCGAGGAGGTAACGCTGCGCTTGATCGAGTGCAGGTCTTCGCGGATATCATTGCGTGCGGGAATCAGAATACTCTTTGACTCCACGGCCCGCTTCAGGTCGAAGGCCAGCTCCTCTTTCACTTTTCCGCTGAAGGTAACCCCTTCCACCCGGTACTGCCCGAAGTCGTAGATGGCCTCTTCGGCCAGCTGCATGCCCATGCCGGTCTCGTCAATGCAGGCCCGCCGGAATCGCGGGTGCTGCAGAAACCGGTAGAGCTGCTCGCGCTGAATCCGGAACGGTGTTCGGTCCATCACCACCACGGCGCGCGTAAAAAACATTTCTCCAAGCTTTTCCCATACCCAGATCACGGCCAGATCCTTCCGCCGGCCGATATCCATGCCTACATACAGCCCACCGGGTACCTGCTCCGGGATCTGCCCGGCCGGCCACTCCACGGACGCCTGTTCCACGGAAGCCAGCTGCTCGAAGGTAATGAAGGCTGATCGCTCATCAACAGGCACACAGCAGTACTCTTCCAGGAAGGTTTCCTTATCAAAACAATCCTGCTCAAGCGAGGTGATCCACTCTGCGCGCTCGGCCTCACTGGTCGGCCGGCCGTTAATCTTATCATAGAGCCCCTGTTCCGTGGCCTGGTAGATATCTACTTTGTGGTGTCCCCATTTCAGCTTACCGGCGTTTACGCGCTCCACGAACTGGTTGAACAGGCTTCGCTCGCCGTTATGCGTGGATAGAATCCGGATCGGGAACCCCCATGTGGCAGCGGGCTTGGCGGCTTTCCAGAGTGTCTTGGCGTCGTCATGAAAAGCAAATTCATCAAGAACCACTTTTCCGCCCTTGCTCCGGAACCGCCTGGGGCTTGAGCTCATGGCGTGGATTTCTGACCCGTTGGCCAGCCGGATGGCAAGAGACTGCAGCCCGGAGTCTTCAACGACCACCTCGCCCAGGCGTTCGGCTGCCATGTTAAAAATCCGGCACCATTTGGCGCAATCATCGATATACTCTTTGGCAGCGGACTCATCGGCGGAGGAAAACCATACCTTGGGCACCTTCTTTTCCACGCAGTCGCGCACATCCTCATAGCTCTGGCAGTGGGTGGCGCCGATCCGCCGGGACTTCTCAAAAATCTTGACCGGGGAATCGTCGCTCAGCCAGGCCCGCTGGTAGGGCAAAAAGTAGGTTGCTTTTTCCATATCAGGCCCCCAGCTCTTCCTTGATGGCCTGCAGGATGGTTTGCGTAAGATCTTCTTTATCTGATGGTTTTTCCTGCTCGGGACTTGCAAAAAGGGCAAGGGCGTCGCGCTGGTTGAGCGCACTGATGGCCCTTGAAAGTGCAAGCATATTCTTCGGGGTGGGGTTTTCCAGGGCGTTTCGCGCTGCCGTCTTGGCGATTTCCATTACCATTTTCTGAAGACTTTCGTTCTCTTCGAGATATCGTTTTCGTTTGTCTTCCCAACGGCCGTCGGTCTTCCAGTTGTGGAGCTGCCGGCGGGAGACGTTCCCGTCGAGCATGCCCTCGATGGCCGTAAGCGCCATGCCCTGGGTAACGAACAGGCGCTTGGCCTCGTCGTAGTAGATTGCTTTTTTAGCCATGGAGCGCCTTATCTATTTTTTTGAGTTTTTCGGCGGCTTCGCGGGACTTGGCCACAAGCACCTTGAGGGAAATCATGGCCTGTTCGGCCCGCTCGATTTCGTAGTCGATGATGTCGTCCAGGGGATCAACCACATCGCGGATCGTGATCACATGATTCTGCGCACGGATTTCATATTCTTTGAGTTTTTCGCGGAGCTCGGCGGCCCGGCCCTGCAGCTTAATTCGTTCCATCATCGGAGGCTCTTCGGTCTTGTACGTTATAGGGGCAGCGCATGGGCTGGTTCAGTTTCTCTTCCATCCGGGTAAGTACGCGGATCAGGTGAGTTTTGAGTTCGAGATCTTCGTTATGGGAATCCCGAAGCTGTGTAAGCAGCTGCTTATTGGTAGCCTGAGAATCGGAAATGGCCGTCTGGTAGGCGGTGGTGGTCTGCTCGGCGAGTGCGCGGATACTTTTATTATTATCCTCGGATACCTTGGTGTTCATCTTGAATGTCCATACCCAGACAATGAACAGCAGGCCGGCAACGCCGAATTGAAGTATTTCGGGGGGAATCGATGCTAACATAGAATGATATTACTTGTGATTACAGTACGCGGGTAAGGTCGGCGGGCGCGGGGCGAAAAACCAATGAACCGTTCATTCGAATCCGTAGCGGGCCGCTCGTATCATCCTGCATGGCAATTGCCGATGAGCTGAAAACAAGTTACTAAAATATCTCTTATGAAAAAGTTTTTTCCGATATTCCGCGCTGGCACATACCCCCAGGGTACATTTTCTGACGATGACCTGAAGCAGATCGTGGATTCATACGATCCCAATTACCTGTCGGCGCCATTTTCCACCGACCACAAGAAAGACGGCCCCGCTTTTGGCTACGCGGGCCAGCTCAAGTTCGAGAACGGAACCATCTACGCCAACAGCGATGATATGAACCCGGCCCTTCGAAAGGCGGTTCGGGAAAAGAATTACGGCCGCGTGTCGATCGAGCTCTTCCGGCACCTGCCGGAAAAAGGCCGCTACCTTAAAGCGATCAGTTTCCTGGGCGTGAAGGTCCCGGCCGTGAAAGGCCTGGAGAATCAGCTTGCCCAGGCCGAGTTTGAAGACCAGGAATCCGACCAGGTGGAGTTTACCCTGGATATCGCCGAAAATGAGATCTCCTTCCAGAAGGGCGCCGAGGGTGATGGAACGGGCAAGAGTGTCCGCGATGAAATTCAAAAGCTTCGGGACGCAGGCATGACCCTGCAGCAGATCGGCAGCCAGGTGGACCGCTCGGTAAGTACGTTGCAGCAGATTATTGCCGGCGATATTGCCAACCCGCCCGAAAGCCTTCTTACCGCGCTGCGGAAAGTAACGCCCCCCGATGATGAGTCCGATGATAGCGAAGACCCGGCCGCGGGGCCAAGTGATGATTTTCAGGCCATGCAGGATCGCATCGCTGCCCTGGAGGCGGAAAAAAACGCCCTGGCCGATAAGTTTCAGGCCACCGACGCCGAACGCCAGCAGGCCGAGGAGCGGCTGCAGGAAATTGAAATCAACCGCCGCAAACTCGAATTCGAGGAGTGGCTGAACGCCCGGATCGCCTTCGGCAGCGTGATGCCCCGGCACAAGGAGAAGCTCATGGAGCTGCTGCTTGCCCTGGAGAGCGTGGAGCTGTTCGAAGAGGGTGAGGCCGACCCTGTAGCTGCATTCCAGGAGTTTGTGGAGTCCCTGCCGTCGGTGATCGACGGCACCGAGAAAGTGAAAAAAGGCGATGGGCCGAAAGAAAATACAGGATCGGATGATCTCGCCATGGAGGCCCGCGCCTACCGAAAAAAATTCCAGGAGGACACCGGCAAGCTGATCAGCTTCGCTGAGGCTGTTCACCGGGTTCAACACGAAACCAGCACCCCCTAACTTCAATTACTGAAACATGAGTCAACAAATTCCCATTAAAAATTATCTTGCAGGCGCCGACATTGCCCGGTACCTGATCGTAAAATTCGGCGCGAATGACGAGACGGTCGTTCCCGCCGCCGCTGCCACCGACGCCCTGGTCGGGATCTCCATGGAGACCGATGCATTAAACGGTGAAGGCATTGATATCGCCCACGCGGGCATTCACCAGGTGCGTGCAGGCGGGGCCATTACCCGCGGCGCCCTGATTACCGCCGATGCCAACGGAAAAGCCGTTGCCGCTGCCCCGGCCACCGGGGCCAACGCAAAGGTGATCGGCGTGGCACTGGCCACGGCCGCCGCAGACGACATTATCCCTGTCATTATCGCGCCGGGCGAGACCCAGGGAGCGTAACCCTCAACCTAACGTATAACATACAGACAGACGAATATGCCTACTACTCAGATTCCTTTTCCCGTGAACGAGACCCTGACCGGGGTCGTCGTAGCCTTCAAGAACGACAATCTTGTTGCTGACAGGGTTCTCCCTGAAATGACCGTCCTTTCCAAGAAATACAACTATATCGAGTACCCGAAAGGGATGCTTTTCACCATTCCCGAGACTCGCGTCGGCCGCAAGAGCATGCCGAACCAGCCGGATTTTGAGGGTGAGGAGAAAACCGATACGGTTGATGACCGCGGGCTGATGGATTTCATCCCGCAGGATGATATCGACGAGGCCCTGGAGACGGTCGACCCGCGAAGCCTGGTCGCCGAATGGCTGACCAACCTGATCGACCTTGACCGGGAAGTAAAGGCCGCCAATGTTGTGTTTGCACCGGGTACGTACCTGGCAGGGCAGCAGGAAGAGCTGACGGGCACCGACCGGTTCGACGACCCGGCGAATTCCGAGCCCATCCAGGTGATCAGTGACGCCCTGGAGGTGCCGCTGATCCGCCCGAACCGGATTGTGTTCGGCTCCAAAGTCTGGACGAACTTCCGGCGCCACCCGAAAATTGTAGAGGCCATTGTGGCTACCGGCGCCAGCCAGGGAATGGTTTCCCGCCAGGCGGTTGCCGAGCTGTTCGAGGTAGACGAGGTGATTGTTGGCCAGAGCCGCCTGAACGTAGCCAAGAAAGGCCAGGATGTGAACCTGCAACGCGTATGGGGCAACCATATCTCGCTTGTGCACATTGACCCGACCGCCAGCACCCAGCGCGGGATTACCTTTGGCGGAACCCCGCGATTCAAGCAGCGGTTTGCCGGAAACTGGCAGGACATGAAACCCGGCACCGAAGGCGGTGAGTGGGTGAAAGTAGCCGATCATTTCCACGAGAAGATCTTTGCGCCCGATCTTGGATATTTCATCCAGAACGCGGTGAGCTAACCCAAACCCTAACATTTAACCCTTTTTTTTAATGGCTAAGAAACCCGTTACCGCAGTGACCTCGCTGCGGATCAACACCAACATTTACCGGCCCGGCGAGCCCGTAAAGCCCGCCGACCTGGCCAATCTGCCTGCAGAGGAGCGAGAATCGCTCTTCGAGCAGGGAAAGCTGAAAGGCGGCGAGGAGCCCGTTCAAGATGATCCTGACCACTCAACCGGTGAAGACGGCCCGTATACCAAAGAGTTTCTGATGGGCCAAAATAAGGCCTTCACGCAGAATCTGCTGGAGGCGGCCGGGGCTGACCAGAGCGAATGGTCTGATCTGAATAAGGAACCGCTCATTGATTTTTACCTGGATTTTGTCTCCTGACGCATCCCAACGCTGACGACTCCTGCCCCGGCCGGTGCCCAAGCCGGCCGGGGATTTTTTCAACCCAAAAACGCAACTTTATGAAATCATCCAACTATATGACATCCTTTTTTCTGTTTTTTTCACCCCTAATTTTTGCCCTTATGCCCTACGCAACCAACGCCGAACTGGTAACCGCCACCGATGAGCTGCAGGTTATTCAGCTGCTCGATGACGACCAGGCAGGCTTTACCACGCTGGCCGATGTTGAAGCGGCTGCGGCCGACCAGCAGGACCCCAAACAGGCCGAAGCGCAGAGAATGCTTGACCGGCTGGAGCGCGCACGCTCTGACGCCGATGAGCTGATCGATACATTCCTGAGAACGCAATACGAGGTGCCGATCAACCCGGTACCAGGCATCATTGAATCCGTGGCCATTGACCTGAGAATCCATAACCTCTACCAGAGGCGCATGCGCTCGGATATGCCGGAGAATATTGCCGCCCTGGAGAAACGAGCCGTGGCAACCCTTGAGAAAATACAGCGCGGCGTGATCAAGATTACCGAGTCCCCGGATATTGCCGCCGGGCAGATTGCAACCAACAAAAAGGCATCCGACAAGCTTTTTAACGACGATCTCCTGAATCGTTTCTGAAATTCTTGATTAAACGCAAGCCCGTGAAACCATCCGCGAAGAATCGTGTGCAGTGAGGTGGCGGAGGCGATAGAAAAAAAAGCCCTCCGGGGAGTTCACGAGCCCCAGAGGCAAATTTTCTGAACCAGATAACACCCGTTATGAGCCGATACACCTATTTTAGCGAGCGTGATTTTGCCGGGGCAGACCCGGCCTGCTCCATAGAGCAGATGAACCCGGAGTTTCTCTCCCGGCTGGACCGCGCAAGGGCTATTGCCGGTGTACCGTTCGTGATCAATTCGGCTTATCGCAGCGTAGAGCACGAGAAATCCCGTGGCCGCAATGGCACGAGTACGCACACAAAAGGGCTGGCCGTGGATATACGCACCCGGCATTCGCATGAGCGCTACCGGATTCTGAAGGGCCTTCTGGATGAGGGTTTTTCGCGGGTCGGCATCGGCGAGGGGTTTGTGCACGCAGATATGGACCCTGAAAAACCACACCAGCTTGTCTGGGACTATTACCCGAAACCAAAAAAATGATACCACTTATGTTTCTGAAAAAGATCTTTAAATCGAAAGCGATGAAAACCGTTGGCGGCGTGCTTGGCGGCGTTCTTGGAATCGGCGGGGGAATGAGCCTTGGCCTGGACGTGGAGTTTGCGCTGCTCGTCGGCGCTACGGCCGCCGTTGCCTGTTTTGCAGGAATTGACCAGGCGGAGAAGTTCTACGAAATTTTTAAGGACCGCCGGAAGGATAAGTGATTGGATGCTCCGGATATTGACATATTGACCACTGCCCAGGCCGGAATCCTGTCGGCCCTTCGCACGGCGCACGGCGATGAGTTCCAGATTGATCCCTACCCGGACAGCCCGGACGATTTTGCCCTGACGCACCCGAAAGGCGTGATGCTGCTGGTCTTCAAGCGCTGGCGGCTGGACGCTCCGACCACGGCCGTTGGCTCGGATCAGCCCACGCGGCTGGAGTTTCAGCTGAGCCTGCTGAACCGGAGCCTGCTTCGCGGCAAGGAAAACCCCGGGGCGTACGATATGATCACCAAGGCGTTTTCCACGCTGCAGGGAATGATCATAGGCAACGCGGCCCTGGAGTGCCGGGACATCTCGCTGGTAAGCATCCGCGGCAACCGGTACCATTATGCGCAGCTGTGGCAGCTGCCTGTATTCTTAATTTGATTTTACTGATGAAACCACAACCCATGAAATCCTACCGCCTGCTGCCGCCTTCACCTCCGGGCGATCGCCATGGACAGGGGCCGCTTCCGAAAAGCTGGAGATATATCGCAGGTGACGGTGAGGAGACCGAGATTCCTTACGGTTCGGTCGCCGAGGCCCGCGAGCGATGCCACTACCCGGCCGAATGGAGCGAGATGGAAGGCAAGTGGCTGGTACATATTGATTTTCTAAAGACAACGAAAACCCGCTGGGAACAGCTCTAATTAAAACAAAACTATTATGCCCGAATCTATTTTTTCCGGAGTACAGGCAGCGCGCTACCAGGACGCCGGTGGCGACTGGTCGCTTGCAACTGTGCTCGATAAAGTGAAAGCCGACTCCGAATCGAACCCCGAACAGCCCGGTGACGACGTACTGGGAACCGGGGATGTACTGTTTGCCGGGGAAAACCGGCAGGAAACCCTGCGCATCTATAACATCAGCGAATTTGACGCGCTGCGAACCAAGATGCTGGCCGATGGCAAAATCGACCTGCAGATACAGGACCTGGAAGGAAACTGGAACGATGTGGCACTTAATTTCATACCAAGAGTACGAAAACCAAATAATTATGCCACGGGAAACCGGCGGTTCTTTGAGCTGGAAGTCAACAAATTTGTGATCAGCTGATCGTTGGTTTTGTTTTGGTTTGGTTAGTTACACCTCCGGCGTGGTGAATCGCGCCGGGTGGATTCTATCAATTTTAAACCCCGTTAAACCCCTTTTCAATGAGCATTGAAGGCCTTTCAAAAATCTCGATTTATGAGCCGGTCAGCAAGACCGTGGCACAGTTCAACCAGGTGCGGGCCGAAGGCCAGCTCAATATCAGTCCTGCCGAAGCTGACGCCGACGCCGACGGGTCGATTCCCTACGGGGGAGACATCTCCGAGCTGGAAGCCGTGATCTATGACCTTGGAGCGGCCGAAGACCAGGTGAAGGCTTGGATGCAGGCCAATACGCCTGTGGCCGCTGTTGGCCTGGGCCTGCAGGTAAATTTCCTGTGGCAGGATACGGCGCGGTTCCGGATCATCCGCCCAAACTTTTTTGCTTCCGGCCAGCGCCGCAGAGCCACCATCACGGCTAATCGTGAAGGCGGCATCCACAAGATTGACCACCGGATGAACCTGCTTAGCCGCGATGATCTGCTGGAGACGCCTTCGGCCAATGTAAAACGCTTGATTTTCCCCGTGGAAGGGGCAACGCTGACGCTCAGCCGTGATTTTTCCGGGGCTGATGCCAATGTAACCCTTCGGGCTCTCGACTCGGCCGGTGTGGAGCTGGCAAGCGCTGCCGGAAGCGCTGCCGATCCCCGGACGGTGGCTGCTCTCACCCTGCCGGCAGCCACCTGGCACGTAGAGGCCGATCTTGGCCAGGCCGGCGGGCAGCCCGCTTTGCGCTCGGACGGCGTGGGTGAATACGTGGGAGAGTAGCCCGTGAGCCTCGATAAGCTTCATATCCCCCGCTGTTTTCTGGAAGTGGCCGGCGATCAGACCTACACGTTCCCGGTGGACCGTATGACCGTGACACCCGAATTTGATGTGGAACAGTGGGAGTTTTCGTCCGGAACCATTGCCCAGGCCATTGGTGACACAAGATTGTTTTTTACGCTCGAATACGGACGGTTAGAACCGGCGGCCGGCAGCGCCGGATTAGGCCTGGCGGCCCTGATCCAGAAGTTTATGAGCGGAGTGGATATTTTTCTTGGCCCCGACGCCGATCAGCCCGCCACCAAGTTTGCGGTGCTGTTCCGCTACTCGCAGGCCGGGCCGCTCATCCGCACCGATAAAGGGACGATATCGAGGCGGGCATTGATACCGCTGGCCACGAAAGACCGCCTGAGCGCAGCAGACCTTCAATTTTTTAATTTCATCTGACCTTATATATATATGGACGAAAAAAACGACGACTCAGCAAAAAAGGATCCGTTTTTCAGCATTCGCCTGTTTTCAGGGAGCGAAGACCAGTTTACGGTGCGACGCCCCTCGGCCGGGGCATTCAAAGCGGTTCGAAAAATTGCGCTGCAAAGCGCGGATGTGCCGCTGGCCCGCAAGTTCGAGATTTGCACGGAGCTGTGCCTGGACTGGCGGGAGCACATCGAACTGGAAAACGCGGAAAAACTTGAAACCATATTGAAAAATATGGCCCATCCCGATCCGGCCGCCCTGGGCGAGAAGGTTCTGGACGGCCACGATATCACCGAGCGGCACACCGACAAGACCCTTTCGGTGATTGACGCCCAGATTGCAATCGCCCGGCTGATCCTTGCAAATGAGAAAGGCCTGCCCCCGAAAATTAACGAGGAGAACCGCGAGCAGGTGCTGCCCGGCAATATCCGCAAGGCCTCAACCGAGTGGTTTTCTATGATTAATATCGGGTCCGATGAAGACCTTTCCACGCGAACATCGTTCCGGCCGTTTGCCGAACATGACGAGCAGTACCCGCTGGAAGAGCCCTCCGTGCGGACGATGATGGACCTGGCCGAGCTGCAGTTGGCCACACCGTCCATCCCCCGGTCCGACCGCAAGACCCTGGCGGCGGAGATGAAAATGCCCTTCACCGATCCGGATCACGAAAGCGGGGTTTCCAAGCCCGAGTACTGGATACGGGCGGCCGAAATCATCCTGACCGGTGTGAAGCCCTCGCAGGGTGATCGCGAACTGATCGACGCCGGGGAGATGAACCGGGCGCTGACCGTTTTTTTTTCGCGAAGCGAAGGGCTCTTGTAGCCGCAAATAACATTCTGGGAGGCGCCGAAGCTCTTGAAGAGCTGCTTCGCCACCGGTCGCGGGCCTCGCGCCGCGAATCCAGGGGAAAAGGCGAACAGGGGCAGATTGAGGAGGCGCTTGCCGCGCAGCGAGAGGCCTCGGCGGAAGACCTCTGGGTATGGCAGCGACTGGCTTGGTATACGGCTGGCAGCCCGCACGAGTTGGCCTGGCTGGAACGCCTGCCGCTTGACGGACTCGCAAAGATGAGAAAATGGAAACTTGTAACCGGAAATTAAACGCCTGAATCATGGCTGATCAACTTGTATCACTGGTATTTCGAAGCGTAACGGGCCAGGCCCAACAGGGCATCCGTGGCGTTCGCCAGAGCCTGTCGGGTACCGGGCGGGCCGGTGCGGCCGCGGGAGCCCAGGTGGAATCCGGGTTCAACCGGGCCCGACGCGGAACCCAGCGGGCGGGGCAAACCCTTCGCCAGTACGGCATTCAGATCGATGGGCAGAAAGTCTCCATCAACGATCTTCGCGAGCGGCTGGCGAGGCTGGAAATCCAGCGTGATAAGAGTTTTGACCCCCGGTCGATCGCGAATTTTAACCGGGAGATCTCTGACCTTCAGGGCAACATCCGCCGCATGCAGACGCTCGATTCGGAGCCGGTGCGGGGAATGGGATCGCAGCTGGCCGGACTGGCCGCAGGAGCCGGACTGGCCTTTGGCGCTTTTACGGTTCTTCGCAGCGGCATTAGCCGGTCCATCGAACGTGGCCGCGAATTCGAAAGCCAGCTTGCAGGCCTGGAGGCCATCACCGGCATTACCGGGGCAAGCCTTGAGCAGCTGGGCGATGAGTCACTGGAGCTGAGCAAGAAATTCGGCGAATCGGCCTCTGATATCATCGAGGCCAACAAACTGGTGGCGAGCCAGCTTGCCCAGAAGATTGATTTTGGGACTGATGAGGGCTTTCGACAGCTCCAACAGGTGACTGAACAGGCGATTGTACTCAAAAACGCCGCGGGCATCGAGCTGGCCGAAGCGGTGAACGCGGTAACGAGTACTATCAACCAGTTCAACCTGTCGGCCGAAGAGTCCGGCCGGGTGATCAACACCCTGGCGGCCGGGGCGAAATTCGGGGCGGCCGAGGTGGCCGATATCGCCTCGGCGTTTCGCGACTCCGGAGCGGCGGCCGAATCAGCTGCCGTGGGCCTGGAAACCAATAACGCGGCCGTGCAGGTCTTAGCTGCTAATGCCATCCGCGGCGAAAAAGCCGGAACAGCCCTTCGTAATATCTTCCTGCGGCTGCAGACAGCCGGGGAAGATCTGGCCGAGCTTGGCATTGAAAACGTGGATCTGAAAGCCAATGGCCTGACCGAGACGCTGCGGCAGCTTACCCCGCTGCTCGATAACGCCGCGGGCTTGCAGAAGATCTTCGGCCAGGAGGCGTTCAACGCCGCCGCTATCCTTATCAATAACGCCGATGCGCTGGAGGATCTGGAAGAGAAAGTGACCGGCACCAACGTGGCCTACGAGCAGGCTGCTGTGCGATTAGACACCTTCGACGGAGCAACTGATAAGCTTTCGGCTACCATCGACTCTGCTCTGATTCCCGCCTTCACTGAGACAGGCGGGGCGATTGTCAAGGTGATCAATGCCACCTCAACACTGATTGAAAACTTTGCCGGTGGTATTCGTGTCATTAACTCCTGGGTGGACAGCCACAGTGATCTTCGCAGGGAGATTGATCTTAATGAAAAAAAGGTAAACTCTTTCATTAAGGAAATGAAGGATGCACGTAAGGAAACCGCAGAGTTTGCAGCTCAAAATGAGCTTACAGCGGCCGAGGAAAAAGATTTCCGAGAGTCTATTGATGCCACCAATGAGGCGATTCATGAGCGCAGCGTGGCCATTCTTGAAGAGGGCAATGCCCTGCGCGAAAAACGCGGAGCCGTGCAGGATGAAATCGATGATCTTGAACGGCTGAAACGTCAGTTCGGCTCGCTTAGCCTTGCCCAGCAGGGCCGGCTGAATATACTGAAAGAAGAGCTGGCGGGGCTGGATCTTTCCATTGAATCGAATGAAAAGGTGTTTGACTCGCTGGTTGAGGCCATGCAGAGCGGGGAGGCCGATTTTGACACGTTCATCCGGAACATCCGCATTGCCCGGGACGAACAGGAGCGGCTGAAAAATGCCAACGAGGAGACGGGAGACAGTTTCACGCCGCTGAAAGAGCGAATTAAGGGGGTGAATGAAGAAATTGAGCGGCTGCTGAACCAGAAGAACATAAGCACTGACGATCTTTTTCAGATTGGGCAGCAGCTTGGTAAAAAGGAAAGGCTGGAACAGCAGCAGAAAATAAGGGAAGAGATCCTGGCTCGCCAGCTAAGTATTGTAGGGCAGGAAAATGAGGTTGAACAGGCACTGATTAATGAAACGGATCAGGTGGCTCAGACAGCACACGAGCGAAAGCTGCAGAGAATTTCCGATGAGAATGCGGCTGTTCAGTCACTTGCGGCCAATAGTATCGCCGCCGCTGCCGGCATTGCTGACGCGGAAACCCGCCGGTCAGGTATTTCGGCCGCTGCCTGGCAGCAGACCTTCGAATTCATTGCACAGGCTGTGGCACAGGAGATTATCTACGGCAAGACCGTCAAGGACACGACGCGCGGAGTCATCAAGGCCATTAAGGCTGAAATCATTGCCCTGACGATAAGAAATGCAATCCAAAGCAGTTTTAATCCTTTTGCGGCCGCAGTAATCGTGGGGCCCGCTGTTGCCCTTGCCATTAAGCTTTCCGATGCCCTGATCCCAAAATTCCAGACCGGCGGCATTGTCACCGGTCGGCGGCACCGCGAGGGGGGCACCCTCATCGAAGCCGAAGAGGGTGAATTTGTCGTGAACCGCGATTCTACCTCCTCGGCCCCGCGGGCCTTGTCGCTCATTAACGAAGGGCCCGCGCAGGCCCGCCGCGTCGAAGCGGCTGTGGATCGGGGCGGCCCGCTTCCCGGCCCGTCCGGCCCGATTGCGCCCCTCGGCGGAAGTGACGATAGCCAGCTGCTTCGCGCGCTCGAAAACCTGGTCGTGCGGCCGGTCATTTCAACCAGCATGTTAGATGACGCCCTGGCGCGCCATGAGCAGCGAAAAACGCGGGTGGGGGTGTAGCCGATGGCCTTTGAACTGATTGCAAGCGAAAGTTTTGACCGGCGGAGAGAGAACGGCAGCATCGTTACTATTCTCTTAGAGCTCTGGGAAGATGGCGGCATAGCCGGCGGGGAAACCCTGGGCGTGGTGGGCGAAATCGCCTGGGAACAGGGCCGCGATACCGATGACCTGCACACGCCTATCGTGCCTGCACAGGCCGAAGTGGAGCTGCGCAAGCCATCTTCCACTCTCATCAGGCGGATGCGGGCGATTGATTACCACGCCTTCAAGATGCGCATTACCATTGACGGGACGGTGCTCATTGACGGGCCCGTGATGGAAGACCTGTCCGATTACGAGCTGTTCGGCCTGAGTGATTCGGTTCGCATTGTGGTCACCGATGGGCTGAGTGACCTGGCCAACGAGCCGGGAGAGTCCGACTCCGGATTCGCTACCACCATTGCCACCGGCCTGCAGCAACTCAAGGCGAAAACACTCTCCTCCTTTCCCGTGGATGTACTCACGCGGTGGCGGCATGACGGGCGTCCGGACACGGAATTTTTCGGTGATTTTGTACGTACGGATTTTCCGCGTCTGCTAACTCTGCTCGGAGGCAATGAGGATTATCTTTCGCATCTGAAAGCCGTCTGTGAACATTTTGGCTGGCGGCTTGCCCAGGTAAACGGGCGCTGGGTGGTGCACGAACCCTTTGAAATTGCGAATTCGCCCGGTTCAATCCAAGCCTATATCGATGATGGTACAGGAACCTACTCCCTGCAGCCCATATCCTCTTCGTCTATAACGCTCAACCGTGACAATACCATCAAATTACCCGGGGGGCGGCAATCACCAACGGCTGGCCGGATGATCCATGAGTGGATACTGGCCCAAAGCGGGCTGATCCGTAACCTGTGGAACGTGTGGAATAACGGGTTTGCCCAAACCGATCTCGGGTGGGAACATCAGAACGTGGTGTTTTCAGGATCGCCGGGCAATACGGCCGTGCTTCAGGCCAAGAATAACTCGTTTCTACGCCAAAACGGGTTAACCGAAGGCTCAGCCGAATTTTTCAACGCATGGGGATTGGCTATTGAAGGGGATCAATACCAAATTGCCTCCGCTCCCAATGAAACGCGCGGCCGGTTGCTGATCGATGATTTTGCCACGATTGACGCGCAAATCACTATTCTGAAAATACGGGCGGTTTCTTTGACGGGCGGCCCTACGCTCTTTCACGATTTTGACGCCGGCGAATGGACCGAGCAGGACACCGGCCTTACGGTTCGGTTTCAGGCAGACGGCAGCAGCTCCGGCGATATCGACTGGCTGGCGGCCGATGAAACGCAAACCCTGGTAACCAAGCCTGTGCCGAAAGGGTTCTTCGGGTATTTCGAGGTGGAAGGCCGTTTCGATATCGAAAGCGGGGATTCAGCGGCCATCAATAATATGGTCTTTGAGGCCATCGTTGGCCGCAGCATCGAGGGCAACAGCCCGACTATGTTCCGGAAGTTCCGGAGTGAACGCAGCCCGGCCAGCCCGTCGGTCGTGCACCAGCACGTATTCGGTGACCGCAATCCCTGGGGCCAGAATCAGTTTACGTTTCTGCCTTCCGGCGGGGGCGCGGTGCCGACAACGGCCTGGATCGACCCGCAGGGAAACGGGGACTTTGGGACGGTGGCCGCTCGCAGAAAAGGCCGGGTGATGAACGGCACGCGGCAGCGATACAGCCTCGAGATCCGCGACCTGCAGCCGGTGAGTATGATTACCCCTGTGAATTTCATAGATGAAGACCAGGTAACGCATCTCTGCCTGCCGGTGCGAATCCGGCGCGAGATTGTGGCCGGCTATACCGAGGTGCTGATCAAGGAAGTGGATCTGAGAGATCCGTCCACAGAAGACCAGTTCTGGGATGCAGCCTCAGAGGATGGCGGCCAGATTACCGGCTCCGTATCCGGCGGGGGTTCCGGCGGCTCGTCTGCCCTTGATGAAAACAAATTTTTGAGACGCGAGCTTAACCTCGGCGACCTGCTTGATCTGCCTGCTGCACGCGCGAACATGGGTTTGGGAGCCGATAATCCGGTAGTCTTTGCAAGCCTTGATACCGGTCAGGGCGCCAACCAGCTGTATGCAATGAACCAAAATGTCCGCTCGACAGACGCCGTAACCTTTGCCACGTTGAATACCGGCCATGGGGCAAATGAGTTGTACCCGATGAATCAGGCTGTCCGTACGACAGACGCTGTAACCTTTGCCACGTTGAATACCGGCCAGGGAGCCAATGAATTATATCCGATGAACCAAGCTGTGCGAACTACAGATAACGTGCGGTTCAATGATCTTGAATTGACAGGTACGGTTGATTTTGTGAATGAAACCAACTTGCAGGTTGAAGATCGAACGATCACAGTCAACAAGAACGGGACAGCCGGAAGCGCTGAGGGAGCGGGTCTGATTATTGAGCGTCCGGGAGGCAACCGGTCAATGCTCTGGGATTCGGTGAACGGGTTTGTTTTTGGTGATGACGTTCAGATGGCAGGGCTTACGGCGACTACGATTATTGGAGCCTCCATAGACGTATCGGGAAATAGTGATGCCAACCAGTTCCGTATCAACGGCACCACAGTCATTGACTCGAATAGGAACGCTGAATTCATTTCAGTTCAACATCCTTCTTTCCAGCCGGGATTCACAGGACAGAACTGGCAAATCAATACCGAAGGTGATATTGTTGGGAATTCAATTATGGTGCGTGGTCCCGCACTGTTTCAGGAATTGATCTTTGATCAGCTCTCAGCCGTTGGGGGTAGGCGTTTGAACTCAAGTGCAAGGGGAAAGATTGAATCGGTCAATACAGGTAATTCAACCGTGACATTAGAAAGTCCGACAGGATTAGATGCTACTCAATTTTCCGGTGGGGATAATTTCTGGATACAAGTCAATGATATTGATGGTTCGCAAACCGTGCATCCAAGTATTATTTCCGCAAAAGGTATAGTGAGCTCGGTAAGCGGACGAACATTAACACTTCAAACAGATGTCAGTGGTAATTTCACCGGCACTGGTGCATCGGGTAATATTAATGATCTGTCGCAAGGTATGGTCATTGTCCAGCGAGGCGGTTCAGGAGCCGGCAGGCAGTCATTGATCTATGAATCCGTACAAGAAGCAGGATTAACAACCGTTCCCTTCACTCGATATATGGATGGGGTTGCTACCCTTAACGATTTTACAGATCAATCCAAGATAGTCACACAGATTGGAAATCTCTCCGGTCTTACCAACACGCCTGATTTTGGTGCGTTGGATGGTTTTGGTTTCTATGCAAAAAGAGGTTTTATCGCAAGTGATGTAACCATTGGCGGTAGAGGGGTTGCGATAGATAGTTCCAATATTGGGCTATGGCATTTCGATGATTCATTCCTGTCCAATAAGGGTCAGGTTCCTGCTTTACAAGACGCTATACCGTTTTCAGATTCTGAATTCGGAAGAGGTGTTGCTGTTGAAAAAGCTGTTACTAATATACAAGGTGATGCACTTGTCAATAATTGGGGTACATCTCAAGTTACTGTAACCACAGAGACCGGAATGCTTTTGGATGGGGTTCAAGCAAAAAGATTAACAAAAACATCAACTGAGTCGTGGAGATTTATAATCAATGATATTAATGATGATATTCCGGCCGGGGGGAACGCTACGTTTTCAATGAGATGCAGACGTGGGACAGCAAAAGAGATAAGATTTTTTCTCCGTGATAGTGTCACTTTTGATAGTGATCGGGTAATAGTGATGTTGAATATGGAAACGGGTGGAACAAGTATTTCAACTATCGGTACTTTATGGAGCCATGTTCGACATCAAGCCATTATAAAAGGAGAATATTATGAGTTCACCGTAACGATTAAAAATGAAGATACATCAGCACGAAGAATTGAGACTAACATACGGTTTAATGAAGAGGGCACTGGTTTATACATGTTCGTTGCAGGAGTTCAGGCAGAGTTGGGAGATGTAGCCACAAGATTTACAGAAACATCAAGAGCAAAAGGGCGATTAATTTATGAGAAAATGTGGAGGGGCAGGGGTACTGTTGTTTTTTGGGATGATATGGTGAAAGACAATACCGTGAATAACCAGCCAATTTTGCACAACTCCACGAATAGCAATGGTATGTCTTTGTTCCGATTATCAGATGATAAAGTTTTATTGCGCGGGGATGACGGTACTAGTTCCTCAGCCCCTGCTATATGGCAGCCTGAAGGTGAAAGAAAGCGTTGGTTTTTTGCGATCACATATAATGAATCTACGGCGCAGTTATATCGTGGTGATATGGAGGGAAACTTTGAAAAGTTACTGGATTTTAGTCACGGAGCTTCACTTTCGACATTACCTCAGAATTTAAGGCTTGGTATGGATAATGATTCGAACAGACAAACCTCACAGATCTATGACGAATTGGCTGTTATGGATAGGGTTCTTAGTGAAGCGGAAATTAAAAGAATATGGGCTTCTCAAATGCCATTACAGGAGTCACCGGCTGAGACGTATATTAGTGGAAACAAAGTCAGAACAGGAATCCTCGAATCTCAGAATCTTATCACAGCATCAGGCAGAGCGACCACTGGCAGTTTGTTTGACCTGAACGCGGGGAAGTTGTCAATGGGATTTGGTGGTAATAATATCTTTCATTTTGATTCTGAAAACTCCTTAGCTGAGTTGTCAGGATGGAAAACAACTCCTCAAGCTATTTGTCAAAACATTGATGGACTTGGGAATAGATTTGTTACAATTTCGTCTGAAAGAACTGATACAAGTAATCCGATTGGGTTTTCCTATCATAGACGAGCGGGATCAATGGGCGGTACAGAGATACGGTCGATTCGCGCTGGCCAGATAAGTAATGTCGGTAAGTCCGGATCTGAAAGTGCTGATTGGAGTGATGGTGCGTTTGGATTTCAAATTACGAGGGGTGCCGGTGGTGGGTTCAAAGAGATTTTCCGGGTAGATGATAATGTATTCAATGTAGATATTACGGGCGGGTTCTTTAAGGCTGATGATTTTGACCTTTCCACTCCAGATTATCAGATCAATTCAGGTGGAATCAATATTGAGGCTTCTTTGGACGACCCGGCGAGATCTTTGCGATTTGGCAATACAAAAATCAGGTATGACTTGGCGGGGATTCAGGCAGCCACCGGAACCGCATTTTCGATTGGAACAAATGATTTTAATATGCTTCAGCTTTTTGCTAACGGCTTGGTCAAAGCCAGATTTGGTCCAACCGTGAATGAGCTGTTACAGAATACAAGAATGATTGGAGAAATGTTTTTTGAAACCGGAGAAATAAAGTCCTTCAATATGCCCACATCAGATCCTGTTGATCCGGGGGTTTGGTACGTAGATAATGGTGTTGTAAAAGTAAGCTCTGGAGTTCCGGCCGCACCGAGTACACCAACTGGCTTCAATGTTTGCAAGGTTGATGAAGGTGGGTTTGGGTGGTTTCAGATAAGCTGGAATAGTGTACCGGATGTCGATGAATATGAAGTACAGAGAAGAATAAATGGAGGCAGTTGGAGCCTATGGGCGACTCAGGCTTTCACATCAATTACAGACGATGATCCGTTCAACAATCAATCAACATCCTATCAGTACCGAGTCAGAGCCTGTAATGCAGGCGGTTGTAGTTCTTATACATCCATCTTGGGCGGCACATGGGGTCAGGTGGCGGGCTGTTAATGGCAATAAAAGTTGAAATATCATTCAAGGTGTATCGGGGCGGGTTTCGTATTCGTAGTGTCCGAAGGGCTACGTTTGTTAACAACTGGCAGGATACAAGAGATCGGCTGTTGCATGAAATTGAAAAGGAGATTCCGGATATACGTGATGTAGATTTACAGGTTGACAGAAATTCTCAGGCGTCCGGAAACCGGACAATGATTGGACGGCTTCGCAATCTGATTTTAGTACTACAAATTGATAAATTAAAACCATAATTAAGGCCTATATACATGAAGCTATTTGAAAAAAAAGGAAAAGTAACAATTAATATCATCCAAAAACGTCTTGCTGATATGGAGCAGGTGGCTAAGGAATTTATCTGTGAGGAAGAATCTCACCGCCAGGCGAAGCAAGCACTTTTTCATAATATGAGTATGTATCAGGGAGCTATTGATGCATTTGTGTCTTGGCTCAACAAACCGGGTCAGAGATTCGCAGAATATCAGAGAAGAAAGTATGAACTTGCTATCGCCTGCGGCGGCAGGGAAACACAACTTTCGAATAACGCTACATCAGTAACGGATGTGAAGGATGTGGATCAGTTTTTTACGGAACTTCAGAAACTCAATCTCGAATACTCAGAGGAAATTCGGGAAGCCGAAAAAATCAAAAATGAAAATGAGCAGCTGATGAACGACGAAATAGAAGATCTCCCTGAACCAAAACTGACCTCATATAATAATTTTCCAGACTCAGTACCTGTAAATGATCTTCGCAAGATTTCCTTTATGATCAAGGAAATTGATGAGGTGACCACTGATCGCTAAACCGCATAAAAGCGGCTTAAATTCTCATTTTAAATGGTGTAAATTCTCATTTTAAGTGTCGCGTTATAGTTT
>Ga0209924_1000384_pt1 | contig 19723 bp, 10 predicted proteins | sample SalPonR1_C_D1_MG_FD_185700 | JGI IMG/M metagenome (GOLD analysis project Ga0209924, IMG submission 185700) | Salt pond soil microbial communities from South San Francisco under conditions of wetland restoration - Salt Pond MetaG R1_C_D1_MG... ...
GGACCTTAGATGCATTGGCCAGTGGTGGGCCCGTAGGACTCCCGCTTGGAATTCCCTACGCCTTGCAGGGAAACCAACTTTATTTAGGTCTTACTGATTTTGTGTTGCGGCCACAAGGTGGTAAAGCCAAAGTAATGTTGAGTGCAAAGTTGGCATTATTTGATGGGGAGGAGCGATTGATGATGGTCGGTGATTCTGTTTGTATACACCCCGATGGGTTCGGTGGTCAATATACAATCGGATTGATGCAAAATCTTTCTATTACCCATGAAAATGTAAATGATTTTGATCTGGTATTAAATGGTCAGGATAACAATGAGGGCGCTTATTGCAATATAGAAATGGGTTGCAATGGATTGGAAGCCCTGAATATTCACGGGCATGTCAATTTCCCCAGGAACGTCCTGACACCCTACGAAGAGGGTATGGTGAATCTTCCTCCTCCTGAAGAAAAAGTGCGGGCTGACTTTAGTCTTTCGATCAACCGAGGACAGGGCGATGGTCAAGACTCAGCTGCACTTTCAAATAATGTGAATTGGATCGCCGCAATTGAAGTAGATCCCTTTACGATTACAGGCTTGAAAGGGTGGAAATTTGAAACACAACAGGCCTATTTAGATATGAGCGACCTGGCCAATCCGGCCGATGCTGTATTTCCGGAAGGGTATCACACTACGACTCCAGATTTTAGAGGATTCTACTTAAAAGAAGCGAAACTGACTCCGCCGCCGCATATCCTTTTGGACTCCTCTTATGCAACAGTTTCAGACCTATTAATAGACCCTGCATTATATGGAAAAATTGAAGTTGCGAATATTCTTCCTATCGAAAAAGGAAGCCTCGCAGGTTTTGCTTTTGGGATAGACTCCCTAAAGTTGGATTTTTATGACAGTAATTTACAGATGGGACGAATGATTGGCCCTATTCAACTCCCCATTACCGATCAAACAGACAGTTTACAATACACGGCCTTAATCGAAAGTATGCAGCCGGCCGGCGAGGCCCCTGAGTATGGTTATGTCTTTGACTTAATGCTTCAAGAAGATGTGAAGTTTCCGTTTATGATCGCTGAAGGTGAAATATATGACGACTCCTATATGAATATTGCGTTCTTACCTTCTACGGATCAGGAAGTATTTGTGCAAACCTATTTACACGGACAATTAAATATTGATACCGAGCAATTGTACCCTGAAGATCTGCCGGATTTGCCAGCGCAGGCCAAGCTCGTCGAATTGGAATATGAATTTGATTACACTTCAGGAGTAGGCTTTAATCCAGACAATACCTCCATTGGATTTGCTAGCCCACAAAAACTGGTAGGAGGATTCCCGGTCAATATGGACAATTTCAATGTGGATCTCGATGCGAGTTATGAAACCGTTGCCGTTCAATTTGATGTGGGGGTATCCTTTGGTGTGGGTGAGTTAGACCTGGCCGCGGGAGCATCTTTTGATATCATTTCTAATTTGGAGCCTATCGACGCGGCAGGTGATATTTTGGAAGAGGGTGGTGAAGGCGCTTTATCTGTCGTAAAAACCTTCAAATTGACAGGCCTCCAGTTTGATTCCATTTTTATTGAGCTGGACAAGGGATCCTTCGCTTTTGAAGGTATGATTGCATTTTACAATAACCCTCTGGAAGGCGGGGGAAGAGATAAAGGAGTCAAGGGTGAACTTAACGTCGTCTTGCCGATTGGTGGTATTCAAGGACAGATAGAGGCTGTTTTTGGTAATACGGGCAACCCACCGGATGTTGCTGAAGGCGAGCCGGTGGTGTATAGTGAGGATTTCTATGCTTATTGGTATGTGAGAGGCTTGATTGCCATGGGAACGGGTATTCCCATCTGTTCAGGAGTGGGGCTTTATGGCCTGGGTGCCGGAGTAGGATATAATATGATTCAGACGGATACTCCTCAAATTGTAAATGGTGAGGTAGTTGGAGATGCGGTTTTCGAACCTACATTTAATTCCTTTCGCATTGAGCTTACTGTCGTCTTAGGTACGCATCCCAAACCAGATGCCTTTAATGCTGATGTCACCATAGGGGCTCAATTTGAAAATGGCGGATTAGATATGCTCTTCATTGAGGGCAAGGGGTATTTAATGACGCCAATGGCAGATCGCAATGATCCACAAGTGTACATGGGGGTTGGAGTATCTTTCTATACCCAAAATGAGGAAAGAGATTGGTTTATCGACGGGTTTCTAGAGGTGGCTATTAACGTGGCTGAGGGTAAGTTCCGCGGAAACATGCCGAACACTGATATAGAAAACCAAATGGTGGATGCCCAGTTTTACGTCAGTGAGCAGGAGTGGTATTTCTATGCCGGTGAACCGGATTTTAATCCCAATGACGATGACGATCCGAGAGGTAGTGCTGAATTTGCCATTAGCGATAACCTTAAAGCCGAATTCAAAGCCTATATGATGGTAGGACATGGTGTGCCCACTTCTTTACCCCCTCTGCCACCGGATATTCAACGCATTTTAACCAATCCTTCCGGGGAGTTGGGCGAAACAGAGTCAGCAGCTAATGTGGAAAGTACAGCTGGTGGAGCTGAGGTTGCCGAAGGAGTGGGCTTCGCGCACGGTTCATCAGGAAGTTTGGAAGCAAGTATTGATGCTAATATTATTTATGCAGACTTTTGGGTTTGCTTAGGCTATGATATGAATATAACCAAAGCCGATCCCCCGGATTTTTGTGCGAATACAGGCCGGGTTAAAGGTGTAAATGGATGGTATGCCGAAGGGCAAGCTTATGCCGGGATTGAAGGCGGTTTAGGTGTAAAGGTGAAACTCTTTGGAAATGATCCAACCAAGTTTCATCTGATGGACCTGGCTGCTGCTATAGCGCTATATGGAGGAGCGCCGGCCCCGGCTTATTTCGGGGGCACCGCTAGCGTTTACTATTCTCTTCTGGGCGGAAAGATTACTGGGGAAGAGAGCTTTCAGTTTTCAGTAGGGGAACGGTGTGCCGCGGCACCTCATGACCCATTAGCCGGCATCCAATTTATCGAATATGTAGATCCGAGCGATGGGGATAAAGATGTTCCTCCCTATCAAAGGGCGCTCTGTAAGTTTTCGTTGCCCATTGATGAGACCATCATCGTTCCTGTGCCGGTTACCGATGCGAACAATCAGGTTATTCGAACGGATGAACTAGCATATACGCCTAGAGTAGAGTACAGTCTTCACAGAGATTTCAGAAATGATAAATCGGAAGTTGAATTGCAGCCTAAACCCTGGATTGATGAGCAAATTCATGATGCTTTAGCTTTAAGACCCCGAGAACTATTGCAGGAAAATCGATGGTATAAATTAAAGGTCACCGTAAAGGCAATTGATGAGCAAAGAGGTGGTTGGTTGCGTGTTGATGATAAAATATGGAGCCAGGATACGGTTGTTCGATTCAAATCCGGACCGTACCCCGAAGACCTCTATCAATTGGTGAAGTACAGTATACCCATGAATTACGAACGGTATTATCTACAAGATGAAAACACTTCCGGAAAACTTTTCTTTACTTCAGCGCTTCCGGCTGATCATTATTTCCCTGAAAGCAGTCAAAATGGCCTAGCGAATTATCAATATATTGTCCGGTTTACTAATCTGGAAGATCAAAGTCAAGAAGAGTTTCCACTGAATATTAGCGCTTGCTGCAACGCATATATCTCTCCCGAATTGAGTTTTCCCATTCCAGAATTAGTGAACGAAAATATCTATGCACTGCAAATCATACGAAAAAGCAATTTGTCAAACAGATCCGGAGCGAGGAATCAAAGTGGCAATCGGAGCATCAGTCTGTTTTCTGGAGAAGATGCCTCTCAAAATCTAAATACTCGTGTATTGGCACCCGGCGAGATGATCGCTCCGAATGAGTTTTTGCTCTATCATACCTATTTCAGAACTTCAAAATATGATGATATGGCCGATAAAGTTGGAGATGCTATTGTGAATAATACTCAATATTTCGGGAATCATAATCTATTTGGTTCAAAACTAAAAGTCAATTTTGAACTGATTGAAAAGTTTGAGCAGCGAGACTTTCAGTCTTTTTATCCTCTAATTGAAGGATCAGAAGATCTGGAGTTTTCTCCCAGAGTAAAGATGACAGATATTTTCAGCACGAGCTACCACAATCAAGCAGAACAGCAGATTGGAGACGTATTGAATTACTTTGATCAACATATGCGGGCATACTGGTTTTTTCCGACCTATCCAGAAGATTTATTGATCGATTGGACTCAAAACTATCCCTCAGATATTTTGCCTTCCGGCAGATTGAGCGGTGCTTTGGATCCTCCATTATCTGAAGAAGAGATCGGCTCTCTTTGGACAAATTATCTTGAATCCGGGACGCTTGGCTATGCCCCCCCAACGGCACAAGGAAGCAGTCAGGGAATCACTTTTAGCATTGAGCTTCCGCCTGCTTACACTTTACGATATAACACCCATTTTCGAATATCGAAAGATCGAAAGCAGGTGCTTGACTGGACCAATCATCTGCTCACAGATGATAAATGGTTTTTACCGCCTATGGAAGTTATTGTAGAGAACGATTTTCCCGAGTTCATGGATTTGCGGACTCATTTACAGCAGTCTGATTTTACGATTAGGGAAAACACGGGCGACTATTCTGTTCACTTCAATCGAAACAACTCCTCTCAGCCCGGAGGTGAAGATTGGTCCTGGTTTGTCAATGATATTGACTTTTCAACGCCCCCGGGCCTAATAAATCTCGATCGAAATCAAAACCCCCCACGCATATTTTTAGGAAGATGATAAGATTTAGCCTTTATATTACGCTCTGCATTTTAGCCCAGCTTAGCTTGACCGCTCAGGATTCCATATTGGTGCAACATTCAGGATTACGGCCGCTCGACACCGTACCCAAAGTGGCAGTTATGGCTGATTATGAAGAAGACCAAATCAAACTTCGGTTTGCTATCGATAAAGCTTCGCTTTGGTATGCCAACATCCCTTATGGCTATAAAATTGAACGGTACGAAACGGATCCTAAAACAGGATTGGCTGACAGGACTACGCGAGATACCACAATCGTTAAGACTTGGTCACTGAATCAATTTGAGCCTTTGATGCAGAATCCCGATCAATACAAGTATCACCTCACAATAGCCGAATGTTTATACGGCAAATTGGGTGCGGGAGGCACTAACCCGCAGTTTGGCCGGGCTGCAAAAGAGATTCAGAATAAATATGGATTAGCTCTGTTTTCGGCAGATATGGATTTTTCTGCTGCAGTTGCAGGGGGTATGGCATGGACAGATACGGATGGTATCCTTGAGGGTAAGACCTACTTTTACAGAGTGAGAGCATTATTGCCTGACTCTACCATTTTACCTGCATATACTACAATAAGGGCGACTCCTTCCCCAGAGCTTCAGCCTCAATTGGCAGTTTGCATAGAGGGAGAGGGCAAAGTAACACTTCAATGGGAAAGATCCCTTCATGAACCGTATTTTTCAGGGTATTGGGTGGAGCGTTCTCAAGATAGTTTGAATTTTAAACCTGTTAATCAAATCCCTTTTGTTGGAGGGCAATCAAAAGCATACCCATCACCTTATTTCTCCTACACAGACAGGATCTCTTCATATGAGCCTTACTATTATCGCATTCGTGGAATTACTCCTTTTGGTAAAAAAAGTCCCCCCTCCGTTGCTGTAAGGTTGATGGCCAGAGACAGAACACCTTGCTCTGCGGCAGACGATCTTTTGATTACCACCGATGGGGTACTCAAACAAGTCAACCTCAAATGGCGTCAATTGAATTGTGATGATTTGCTGGGTTGGCAAGTGTATAAAGGTTCTTCACCTGACTTGCCTTTTGAGCCGGTCGGACCTTTTATTCCGAAAGAATCTACCCCTGCTTTTCAGGAAACTGTCAAGAGTACGAGAACTTCTAAGTATTACAAGATTCAGACATTGGATACGGCCGGCAATGGATCTTTTACTCTTGCTCGATTAGCTGCTTTCAGAGACACCTTACCTCCGGCGATTCCCGAAGGCTTGGAGGGAAGCATTGATTCGGCAGGCGTGGTCCATTTAAAGTGGACTCCAAATGAAGAAGAAGATCTTAGAGGTTACCACATCTTTAAAGCTAATGCAGCAGATCACATTTTTACTATGGTTAATGCCAAACCTTTCTCCGAAAACAAATTTAAAGACACGATCACCCTACAAACTTTAACAGAGAAAATTTATTATCGGGTAAGTGCTGTAGATTTTCAGGGGCATATTTCGAAATATTCTGAACCTCTAGAATTGATAAAGCCTGATACCATTGCGCCCTTTCCGCCAAGTATAACGGGATATGGACAAACGCAAACACATATATATATCTACTGGACTCCAAGTCGAACTAAGGATGTGGTCCTTCATCGTCTATACCGAAAGGTGAATCATAGAGAATGGGTTGAAATAGAGTCCCTGGATATTGAAAGAGAGAAATTTATTGATCGCGATGTCCAGCATGATTCAATATATACCTATAAAATCATTGCTTTCGATGATGCGGGATTGAGTTCTGTTGATCATGCCAGTATAAGGATCAAATTCAAAACCCGAAAAATACCGGACCCACCCCTTTTGTTAAGCTGCACCCGTAACGACAGAGGCCTTATCGAACTGACCTGGGCACCCATAAGTGATTCCGAGGCTAATATTGTGATTTACAAATCAATAAACGCTGGGCCATTTACAGTTTTAGAACGGGTCTCGGCCTCTAAAATCAGTTATATGGATCGACCAGGCGGAAGAAATTTGGGTATTCAATATGCACTCAAAATCAAGAATTCGGACGGTAAGCGATCCCCCTTCAGTAACATTTTACAACCTGAAAACAGTAAAAAATGAGAAGGATACTATTTATATCGGCGGTGCTGATATTGATTTCAGGAGGGTGGGGATGTAGATTGGATCCCTTACAATCTCCAAAAAATGAAGAGAATCATTTTGAATTGAAACCCGGAACGATAGTTCTCGAGGAAGACTTACGTCAGAAAGTTCAGACCGTAGAATCGGATCGAGTTGTCATTCAAGGGGTTGGCGCTCAATCTCCTGATATAGAGATAGGAAGCATCATTCTATCGCGCCCCACTGAAGGAGCACCAGCCGGATTTTTGCGTAAAATAATAGATGTAGAGGAGCAAGGGGGAGAAACTATTTATTACACTGAACTTGCGAATTTACCCGATGCTTTTGAATCTTATTCCTGGAATTACAATACCAGATTTAATTCAGGCCCGCAGTTTCGCAATAGTGAGAGCGACAATATAGAGTCGATAGATACAGTATTTACTTTCGAGCTGGGCGAAATTCGAGGGCTAGAATTAACCATGGATTTAGAGTTACGGATGGATTATCAGTTGGAGCTGTTAAGCAGGATAGACTATTCCTTTCCGGACGGCGTATCTTCCGCTGAGATTGGCTTTGATCGATTCCTGATCAAAGAATTAAGTTTCACAAAGACTTTTAAGCTGGGTGGAGATCTCTTTCAAGGAGTGGAAAGCTATGATGCACTTCAAGAAGCCTTAGAAAAAGATATTCTCACTATAACACTGAGCCCATTTCCCGTCGATCCTTCCAGTTTGGTATGGATTCAACCGGTGATTTCTCTAAAGGGAATTTTAGATTGCATGTTTGAGGCGAAATATTCTAATCAAATCAATATGTATCATATTACACCGGGCAGGGGAATCATGCGATATAACGGCATGACTGATATGACTACCATAGATCAGCAGCAACCTGACAACTTTGTTATGGATCTTACGGTAGGTTTAGAAGGTAGCATTACGATTGAGACAGGTTTGCGTCTTGAAATTGGTTTGGCACCCTACACCCGCAACTTGTTTACCGTAGGGGTGGGCCTGGAAAATAGCTTAATTAATACGGTGTCCGGTAATATTGAAGCCACCTTAAGTTCGGAAGAACTTAACAGCGAGGTGGCGGGTCAATTAGAATACAGAGGTGATGTTAGACTCTCTGCTGATATTTTCGTGGATGGCGACTTCTTTGGTTTTATTCCGGACGCCTTAGATGCCAATATTAAAGCGTATGAAGGCATTATAAATATTATTAAAGAAGGTATTTCAATAGAAAATTGCTTCACCGTATTCAGAGGCGTTTCTGTTGCGGCTATCTGTAAAGGATCTGAAGAAACGGAATTGCAGTTCAGTGCACTTACTACTGAGCAAATTTTTCAGGAAGGAGGTCTTTATGATCTAATTTTGACCTCTGACACTGACACTTTAGTGTTGGGACCTTATGACTTTGGAACTTCATATACGGAACAAATTTCTACATTGCCTCCTGCTAATTATACGGCCACCTTTTCGTTTTTAGATGTAGCGGGTAATTTTGAATGTGTCAGGACTACCTCCATCACTCTTCCTGATTGTAATAGTATTAATGATAATAATTGCGGAGAAGATGGTTTCGTGATTATATCGGATGAACCTTATTGTCTCTACAGAGATTATCTGGGCCGTGAATGGCTAGCCTCTAATATACGAAGAGAGGATAGAACCTGCTATGAAGACCTGCCAATTAATTGCGAGGTGTACGGAGGATTATACTCATATGAAGAAGCACTTTCAATTTGTCCTACGGGCTGGCGACTGCCGACCAAACAAGAGTGGCAGGAATTATTAGAGTTAGGATCCGCAGATGTGACAATCGAAGGAAACAAGACAATTATTCCCGGCGCTTATTTTTTCAAGGATAAGAATTATTGGGGTATCCAGAATATAGGTGAACCTGGATTCAATGTAAAGCCTTCAGGTTATCAATCGCCCACGGGCGGCTTCAGTCATTTGGGGCGCTATGCCTATCTGTGGACAGCTTCAGAGGCCAATGACCCCGAAAACGCTAATGCTATGGCAGTAATTTTCTCTGATTCTACGAATAATGTTATTATTTCTCCTAATTTAAAGACCAATAAAATGAGTTGTCGCTGTATAAAAGCCAATTAAATGAAAAATTATCTTCATCAATTACTAATCATTTCAGGCTTTGTATTCTTGTTTTCACTAACAAGCAGCGGTCAAAGTTGTGAGGATGTTCAAGTTTTCATCTCTACAGTGGTGCAAGAAAAAAAGCTCCCTCAACAAAGTCAATTAGACTCACTGAGCGAATTGGAAGATCTGTTTCGAGAAGGGCGTTGTTTAGACTTGATCTATACATGGTCCAATACTTTATTTAATTTATACAGCATGAAGATGCAGTTCCAGGAAGGGGCAGCATTCTATGAAAAAGCATATGACATTAGTAAGCAAAGCGAAGATCGGAACCTGATCGCTCAACTGGGAATTGCCCACGCTGAAGCCTGTTTTGTTCTGGAGCGGCATCCGGAAGTGTTTCAAACTTATGAAGAACTAAAAGATCTCGATGTAAAGAGCAAAAGCTTACAATCCCGTATTTATACCGGCTATGGAAAATCATTATTCTTTATTGAGCGTAATTTAGATTCAGCTATACCACACGTGGAACAAGCCTTAGAATGGGCACGATTGCTTGATGACTCGGTCTTGATTAAAAATGCGCATGAGGCCATGGCTATCATGTATCTTATGAATGGTTCTTTGCTCGCGGCTTCCAAAGAATATATTTTGATGGAAAACTACTTGCCACCACATCTTTATTTACCAAAAGCCGGAGTTTATAGCCAGTTATCGGAAATATTTATGGAATTGGGAGATCATGAAAAAGCAAAATATTATGCAAATAAAACCTACGAAGTTGCGGAAGCCCAGAAGTTTGCCAAAACAAAAGCCAGAGCACAACTCAATTTAGCGCGTTTGGCATCCAGGGCTGATGAGCCTTATGCGGATTCATTATTTCAAGAGGTAATTCAATATGATGAAGAAAGGGCAAAAAGCTTGTTCAGTTTAAATATTTTTTACGCATACACCAAACACTTGCTTCGTAATGGAAGAATAACAGAGGCAACCTCTATCCTGGAGCAAGTCAAATCTTTGCCTATTAAAATTTTAAATATAAAAGCTAGAGACCTCCCATTTTTAGAGGCAGAGATTGGCTTTGCTACAAATAACCAGCGAATGGTGAGAGCTGCAATCGATAGTTTAGAACATAAGCAGATCATCACCGAATCATTATTGGATCGTGTGGCAGTCTCAAAATTAAAAAGAAAATATTTTGATCTCGTAGGCAATTTGGATAGTGCGTACATCTATGCAATCGCCACATTGGATGCATCGGAGCAATTATTTGAAGAGAACCGGACCAGATTCATTTATGATGCAGAATCGCGCTACCAAAAGGGAAAGCAGGATCAAAAAATTAATGATTTATTAGAGAAGCAGGAATTATCTGCTGCTCTTTTAGACCTTAAAAAGAGACAGAATGCTTTCATGTGGCTCGGAATCTGCGCTTTACTGTTCATTAGTGGATTGATCTTTGTTCTCTATCGAAAGAACAATAAAAAAAGTGTCACATTGACTCGACAAAATGACCTAATTAAAAAAACCCTTTCAGAAAAGGAAATACTGCTAAAGGAGATTCACCACAGGGTGAAAAATAACCTTCAGGTGGTCTCGAGTCTTTTGAGCTTGCAGTCGCGCTTCATTCAAGACGAGCAGGCCCTCAGTGCGATCACGGAAGGAAAGAATCGCGTGCGTTCTATGGCACTCATTCATCAAAACCTGTATCAAGAGAACAATTTAACTGGAGTTGCTGTAAAGCCTTACTTTGAGAAGTTAATCCGAAGTTTATTTGATAGTTATAATATTGATAGAGAACGGATCAAATTGTACCTCGAAGTAGATGAATTAACCCTGTCTGTGGATACGGTTATACCCGTAGGCTTAATTACTAATGAACTGGTCAGTAATGCTTTGAAACATGCATTCCCGAAAGGAAGAAAAGGTGTATTAAGCGTAAGTGTAAAGGAGGTGGGCCAGCAACTAATTTTAGAAGTTGCAGATAATGGAATTGGCATAGTTGATGAACGGATCATTGAAGACTCAAATACTTTTGGGTACAAAATTATCAATGCATTTAAAGAAAAGCTAGAGGCGGACTTAAAGATTGATCATGAGGATGGAACTAGAATTCGGTTGTTTATTGCTCAATACGAAGCGCCGGGAGAGGGTGTGATGGCGAAAGTGAGTTAATTTAAGTTTATATATGGATACACCAAAAACAAAAGTAGTCATTGTAGAGGATGAGCCTTTAATTGCTGAGGACTTGCGATTTTTATTGAATAGCATGAAATACACAGTAGTTGGCGTGGCTCAAACGAGCACAAAGGCCATGGATATTATAAATAACAGGATCCCTGACATCGTTCTACTTGATATTCATATTAAAGGAGATAAAGATGGAATAGACATAGCTCAAAGGTTAAATGATGACTACCGTATCCCGTTTATTTATCTGACTTCATATGCAGATAAGGATACTATTGATCGAGCAAAGACGACCATGCCTTATGGATATATAATAAAGCCTTTTGATGAAAGAGACTTATTGAGTTCTATAGAAATGGCACTTTATCGTTTTGAACAACAAAATGGTAAATCCATTCCGTCCTTAAGTGAATTTAACGACACACTTAGGGAAAAGGTTACCGGAAGAGAATACGAATTGCTTTGTGCTTTGGCTCAAGGGTTAACGAATCAAGAAATTGCAGAGCAACTCTTTATTTCTTTAAATACGGTTAAGTTCCACTTGAAAAATCTATTTGTCAAAATAGATGTAAGTACCCGTTCTGCAGCAGTGGCCAAATTGTATAAAATGAAGTAGATGGTAATCATGAAAAGCACCAAAAAGGCTAAGGTGGTAAATATTTCAAAAATTAAGTGCAAACTCTATAAGCGGCAGATAAAGGAACAAGACAATCTTAATAATAGAGATACTGAAGCAACCATAAAGCTGTTGAGCGATATTGTTGCTGACCAAATTAAAATTTTACGCGAAATCGAATTTTCATTGCAGGGATCAAATTGGCCCAGCGCTGAGTAGGGGTGCGCAGCAGACCGACTGGAGCGCAGCATAGGGAGGGCCGAGCGAGGCCGACGGAATCCCGAAGAAGGCCGTCAGGCCTTTTCGAGGATGAAGGCGGGGCGCCTGAGCGAGCCCCGGATCATAGCGGCCGCGCGCCAAGCCGGCGCGCGGCGGGCCCCAAAAAGCCATCCTGATTCATAGGGCTCTGAACCTACTCATCCACGCTTTGGTCTATTCCTTAAATCCTGTACGCTGCGGGGTATAAGGCACGCCCTGCTCGTTCAATTGGCTTTCCAATGCTTCGATGGATGACCTGACGTCCGCTACATCGGTTTTGATCGTAGCGTACTCTTCCTTAGCAATTTCATACTGTTCTTTTTGCGTCGCCGTCGGATTGGAAGTGGAATACCAGGTCTGATATACAATGCTGGAAATACGACTCCCCGTGCCGGGTAGGGTCTCGATTTCTCTTTTCGATTTGTGGGAATCACCCCACATGGCGATATCGATCGAATGTATGGCGTCTTCAATGGATTGCACCTGGTCCATCAAATTGAGATCAGTGCCCGGATAATTTTGTATGGCCGCTTTTACGTACTTTAATCGTTTCTTGAGTTCGCTATAGCTGCCATTGGTACCGCGAAACTGCCGTCTCAACTCGGCCAGTTCTTTCTTGAAAGCCACATTCGCTGCTGTCTGTCGGGCCAGAGAAGAGTTTTCTAAGGCATGGATCGTAAAGGACTGTGCATCCGCGATCTGTTCCAATTTGCCGTTTGTGGATTGATAAAGCTCCGTTGAATAGGTGCCGGGCAAAACCAGAGGTCCATTGCTCGGCATGCTGTAGCGCCCCACTTTTCCTTCCTTTAATTTGATGGGAGTGGTGGCGGGGTATCGCATATTCCAAGTGATGCGATTCACGCCTGTCTTGACTCCCGTTTTCATGCGCTGCACTTCCATGCCATCACTATCTTTTATGATAAAGAGTAAATAGGGCTCTTCATAGCGGTCTTCGGCCACAAACTCTTCGTAGGTCGGATAGTCGATATCACTTCCGGCCTCTCGGTCCTTCTTTTCGGCTTCGCGTCGCTTATCTGTTGGGCTCTGCGGCTTGTCTTTGACATAATAAGTGAAGGTCACTCCGTAAGGCGGATTTTCCGCGGCATAGAGTGAGGCTCCCTGCGAACTGGTTCCTCTTCCACCTAGCGGGTTGGACTCGATGTATTGCAGGCCATCTGAAATAGGGAATATCCTGGCTTCTTGCTCCAGGGTTTCTGTGGAGATCTCGCGCAATGGCGAATAATCATCCAAGACATAGAACCCTCGTCCAAAGGTACCGAGAACTAGATCGTTCTCTCTTTCTTGAATAGCTATATCCCGAACGGCAATGGTAGGTACGCCGGACTTCAATTGCACCCAGTTTTCGCCACCATCGGTCGTAAAGAATACCCCGAATTCAGTTCCTGCAAATAAGAGATCCTCATTTTCATGATCTTCAGCGATCGCATAAACGGAGCCCCGCTCGGGTAAATTGCCGGCAATCGATGTCCAGCTTGTTCCTTTGTTCGTGCTTTTTAGAATATAGGGTTTGAAATCGCCTTTTTTATGATTATTGAATACGGCGTAGACGGTACTCGTATCTTGCTGGGAAGCTAAGAGCATATTCACATATGTCATGGATGGGATACCCGGGAAGCTTTCCTGCTGTTTCCAATTGGCTCCGCCATCCTCGGTGATTTGAATGAGGCCATCATCTGTACCCACGTAGAGCAGGTTCTCGTTGAGTGGCGATTCGTCCAGAGCTACAATATTTCCAAAGATGGTGGTCGACTTATTTTTCATGACCACATCGGGCGACTGGATTTCTCCCATGACTTTCATTTGATTTCGGTCCAGCTGCCGGGTGAGATCTCCCGAGATGGTTTCCCAGGAATTTCCGCGATCTTCACTTTTGAATACCTTATTGGCGGCAAAGTACAGGCGTGTGTGCTTATGATTTGAGACGACCAGAGGCGCATCCCAATTCCAGCGGTACGCCTTTTCGCCTTTGCCGGGCATGGGCTGAATCCCAATTTTCTCACCGCTTTTCCGGTCATATCGCACTAACCAGCCATACTGTGCTTGCGAATAGACGATATCCGGATTTTCGGGGTCGACCTGCGTTTCGAATCCGTCGCCCCCGTTGGTAATGTACCAGTCTGAATTCAGGATGCCGGCATTATTGATCGTTTGAGAGGGGCCACCTATGGAATTGTTATCCTGTGTTCCGCCATAAATATGATAAAAGGGGAGGTCGTTATCAACGCTGACTTTATAAAACTGTGTAATGGGTAGGTTGGGTTTATAATGCCAGGTATTGGCGTGATCCCAGGTTTCATAGATTCCGCCATCACAGCCCACGATCCAGTGGTCGGTATTCTCCGGATTGATCCACATGCAGTGATTGTCCACGTGTTTCCCTTTTTCGCCGGTTCGCTTAAAGGTCTTACCACCATCTTCGGTGTGGTGCAACCAGGTATTCATGCTGAATACTTTGTTGACATCATGGGGATCGCAAACGATTTCCTGGTAATAGTTCCCCGAAGTTTTGTAGCTGCTTCTTTTGGACCAATTCAATCCCTTATTGGTGGAGCGGTAGAATCCGTGTTTATCGTCCTCGGCCTCAACGATGGCATAGACGTAGTTGCTATTTGCCGGCGAGATCGCTAAACCTATACGCCCCATTTTTCCTTTGGGTAAGCCGGTTGTTATTTCTGTCCAGTTTTCACCGCCATCTTCCGTTTTGTACAGGGAACTCTCTTTCCCACCTCCGATATACGTAAATACATGTCGTCGGCGCTGATGGTCGGCCGCATAAAGCACATCGGGATTTTCGGGGTCCATGACTAAGTCAGCTGTTCCGGTTTGATCAGAGATATAGTGGATCTGGGCCCAAGTTTCGCCACCATCGGTAGATTTATAGACGCCTCTGTCGCCGCCGTCAGACCAAAGAGGACCATAGGCAGCTACGTAGATGACGTCCGAATTTCGCGGATCGACTATGATTTTTGAGATGTGCTCTGACTCCTTGAGGCCCATATGTTTCCAACTTTTGCCTCCATTGACCGATTTATAGACGCCATCACCGTAGGCAACAGAACGCTGGTTGTTGTTTTCTCCTGTTCCCACCCAAATGGTATTCGCATTATTCGGATCAATAGTAACACAGCCGATAGAGTAGGAGCTCTCTCCGTCAAAAATAGGCGTGTAGGTCGTTCCGTGATTGATGGTTTTCCAAACCCCACCGGAAGCTACCGCCACATAATATTCATTCGGATCGGCTGGATTGACTGCGATATCCGCTACGCGCCCGGAGGTCAGGGCGGGACCGACGTTTCGAAAGGATAAGCCCGATACGGTTTTGGAGCTGAGTTTGGGGAGTGTGTCCTGAGCGAGGATTGTGAATCCAACACATAGGAGAGTGAATACAAATATTGATCTCATTTTCTGTGATTTTGTCTCAAAATACAATCTTTTAATTATTTTAATAAAAAAGGAGCTACAAGCGATCAGTTAAGAGTCATCAACGTCAGTTACTAGCAGGTTTTCTTTCCTTTATAGTTAATGCTCGAATTGGATTGCGATTTACTCATGTAATTCAGATGATAAGTGCGTGATATTATCATATGTAAGGAACAGCAAAAGGAATAATCTTTTCTGTATAAAGATTTTCCCACTCATGATACCTGCATTCTGAGTCTGTGAGTAAATGCTCGAAGAGGAAGGAGAGGGGGCTACTACATTTTTATAAACTTCTGCGTTTCTCTTCCCACCTGAATCAGGTAAATGCCGGCGGGCAAGTCAGCGACGAAGATTCGCAAAGTGGAAGCGTTTCTACCTTTACTCAGCTGACGGATCAGCCCCCCGGAAATGCTATGGATATAAACGTCTTCGGTCAGACCAGGCTCGTTAAACTGTAAAGTTAACTCCTCATGCACCGGATTTGGCATCAGGGTGAAGGCCGGTACTTTCGTGTTTGGTCCATAAGCGGGGAAATCTCCGCTGGTCGTTGTGCGATCGCAGTAGTCATCCGCTGCCGATCCGCCCGGAACGAGGTTATAAGCCAGTTGAGGTTCGTTTGTCCGTCCGGCTTCTTCTTTTGATGAATAGGCATGAAGTGTAGCTCCTTCCTGGGAAGCCGTGATCCGTAAGCTGAGAACGCCATCGCCTTGCATCTCCGCTTCCACTGCATCGGTAAGATCAAACTCAATCCATGCGCCATTGGGCGGCACCATGGCGGTATCTATCAATTCCCCTGCATCGGGTTGTGTATTATAGGTCATTTCGCCTTCAGACCAGCTATCATCCGAAACGTAGTGTATAGCATCCAGTGTAGGATTGGGCGCATCATTATCGACATTCAGCCGTAATTTTACATCATAAATCGGCGTAGGTAAGCTACTGAGGTCAAATTTCAGAAAGGTCCTCCGATCATTAGGATGTCCCTCACCGCTATTTTTAATGGTCAATTCGGTGCTTTCTCCAAAATTCGTGTCGCCATTTCCGCCGCCTCTGACATAGGCATCTTCTGCAACGTACAGCACTTCATCAAAATCAGCTTGCTCAAAGCCGCCACCGCCGGCCCAGCTCTCCAGCATCTCGTAAATATCGCCGCTTAGTTGTTCGGGGATAGTAATATTACTTACGGCCTCAGCCCCGAGGCGATCTTCCAGCTGCTGCAGATAGAGGCTACGCGGTAGTACGGGGGTATCCCACATTTCCCAATACCCATCACCTTTTTGCTCTATTCCTCTACAGCCTATTCCCCAATTCATTCCGCCCGCAGGGCTTTCTACTTTGATATCCTCGGTATAGGAAAGCAGGTTCCAAAACATTGTCGTATTCCCGGCCCATCCGTGTCCACTGCCTGAGGTGCCTCTATCTTGAACGCGAATTCCTCCCCCTCTTACATTATCAAAAAGTAATCCCGTTGCCCATCGGTGATGCGGACCACTGTCACTGATAGTCTCTGCGCTGTAATTATCGAGGAATACATTGGGGCCAGTGACACGAGAGCCCGTCACGAAATCATGTCGGCCCTGCATGGTGTAGTTGCGTTGAAATAAATTACCCATGCCGTCACTGATATTAAATGAATATCGTCGTCCGCCGCGCACCTGAGAGCGCGGATCGATATTGGCACAATCCTGAATGGTGTTGAAATTAGATTCGCTTGTGATTGAGACCGTTCCATAGCCCAGAAACTGTCCCGTCACATTTTTCACCCAGCAATCCGTAACGCGACTCAGCTTGACTCCGACCCAGGCGTGATCTTCATCGGAGGGGTTGTTGTCCTCGTAATAGGATCGGATTCGCAAGTTTTCTACACCACATTGGCTGATCCGCCCCGGGACCGACGCCTTATAAATTTCACCCCCGCCGTATTGATCTTCGATGACATCCACGATAGGTACATTCAGTGTTATCGTATTTCCTGAGATTGCAGTAATCACCCGCTCGTGAAAGATGGAGTATGAAGAGGTCGTCCAGCCGATCTCATCCATGCCGATATCATCGATCCAGAACTGATTGGGCGTTCTACGTAAAGCAATCGTATCACCCTCCGCATATCCCGAAGCGTCTGCAATAGAAAAGCTGTAGGACCCCAAAGGGACATAAGAGGTCGTTATATCTTGTCTCGTCGAAGACCTGCGATCAAATCCACCACCTTGCCCCCTAAGACTTATGAAATCGTGCTTTTCTTGCAAATTGGCATGTAGGATAGTACCGTTTAGAGTTTGGCCTTCTCCGCGGAGGACTACGCCACTCTTTTCAATGAAAAGTTGGCCTTCTATATCGTAGCATCCAGCCCGCAGCAAAACGGCTCCGCGAAACCCATTCGCATCCGGAGTCATAGCTTCCACTTGATCTATAGCGGATTGAATCCGTTCCGTATCATCTCCCTCCATAGGAGAAAGCGTAATCATTGTAGGAATTTCCGGAAGAGCGACTCCACCACCCTTATATCCGGCATGGGAGTAATCCGGGATGATATTGACAGCATTCGACTGGCCTTCCATGGCAAAAAATGTATACTGCAATGAGTCTGCTTGCAAATAGACCAGACTCGAAGACTGAGCAGGGCTTGCAGTGGTCAGGCAAAGTAGAGTGGGTAAAATGAAACCCATTTTGATAAGTGAGAAGCGTATAGATTTCAACGGAATTTTTAAGAGGTGCATAAAGAAGGGAGTTGAATATGAGATTAGATGCTAAGGTCAAATATATAGTAAAGGGCTACAAAATATGGGAAGCGTCTAGATATTATAGTAAAATGTCCTTATTCTATCCTTTTTTTTAAGAAATGGAGCCCATCTTCCAGATAATAGCTTAGGGTATACATACAATTTTTTATACTTTTCTATTACGACCATCCTTTATTGTGGAACCCAAATAGACTATGCATAAGGGTTGCAGAAATGCAATTTGAGTTGATTCTATCCAATAGTATTCTCAATACAAAATTTACTTTTTATTTTTTTGGGCGTATCCGCCACGCTTACGGTCTTCTGAATATTCTAATGCTGCGCTTGTGGAATAGCGTGGCGGTCGTTACGTCCGGGGCTCGCTGTTCGCTCGGTCGTGCACCCGCCTCACGCGTGCCGCGTGCCCGGGCTTCGACGCTGGCGCCCCCTGCCATCACTTACGCAGGCCGTATCAAGGGATAAACAACAAGGGAATTCGAACTGATATGCCTAATTCATTGATCTGATTATTGAGCCTGACATTGTCGACATACCGGATATAAAAAGGTAGTTCCAGTGCTGCGATTGGGTAGCGCATATCTTGCTGTTGCCTAACACCTGTAATTCGGCCATAGATAAATATAGAAAAGTAATCAAATCTTTTTCCTACGCTGAGTTCAATAGCACCAAATAAAGCTGCTCGATTGGGCTCAGGCATATTTTGACCATCCTCAAAATAATTGACCTGATCAAATAATGCATATGTTTCTTCCCGGCTTTCTGTGACGAACATCTCCGGGCTTGGGTCAAAGCCGGCACTAAAACGTAACCCCAGCATCCAATTGTCTAAAATCGAATGGTCATAGCCTACTCTGAGTTGGTAGAAATTGAAGGAAGTTTGATATTTGACAGTTTCCCTTATCTTCTCGACACCTATCGCCTGATCAAAGGTGGTAATCAGACTATACGTAGTCTTCAAACGTAAGGTTTTGAAGCCCCCTCCTATATGAAAGCCAGTTACTCCTTTCCTTCCCAAGATCAAATCAAATTGGAGCCCGGCATTTCGTTGTTGCGTAAAGCCTTTTTCTTTAATGTTATTGACAAAGGATTTATTTGTTGAAAACGAATGATTATATAGCCCGGTATTCAGATCTACGAACCAGGAGCTCTGGCCTTGAACAATTCCTATGCTCAGCCAAAATAGGACAGAATATTTTATGAACTTTGTCATCATAATTCTACAGGCATACGCATTAAGAAAAGGAATCGATTCTGAATAAAAATGATTTGGTCTGATATGTTATCGTAAAAGAGAAAGTCAAGTCCTGGTGGGACAGATCCGAATTCAGCCTCACAAAGCATTTGTCCACTGGCGAGATCGCGGATCGCTATTGTGCTTAAATCGCCAACAGGCCGATCAAAATAGAGTTCTTTAGAGGGATGAAGGAGTAAGTTGAAGTATCGATCCGGTTTAAGAAGGATTTTCCCTGTCTGTAGATCGATAATATGATTTTCTTGA
>Ga0209924_1000422_pt1 | contig 18802 bp, 14 predicted proteins | sample SalPonR1_C_D1_MG_FD_185700 | JGI IMG/M metagenome (GOLD analysis project Ga0209924, IMG submission 185700) | Salt pond soil microbial communities from South San Francisco under conditions of wetland restoration - Salt Pond MetaG R1_C_D1_MG... ...
TAAAATTTTGACCGAAATTTATTCAGGTCTGGAAAAGGATTTGGAAGATCTGAGAATTAACAAGATCGGACATGAAGTAGGCTTGAAGTCCTCCTCATATTTCAAAAAATTAGTTACTCAGCAAGAGGTAGCCATGGACTCGTTCCCTTTTCATTATTTTAATCTCACGCGAGATTTCATCTCTGTTTTAAATACTTCAGGGTACGAAGCCTTAAAATCGAAGGGTCTAGAGCTCATTCAAAGTGACTCCCTTCGGAGGAAAATTATTTCCCTTTACGAATATAATTACCACCTACTCCGAAAATTTGAGGAGGAATATGCGGAAGCCCAGTTTCATCAGAGTTTCTTCCACGAAATCAATCCTATTTTAGCGCCACACATGACTTTTTCACCTTCGAACCAACTGAGTGGCGTCCGACTTCCAATAATATTATCTGTAACAGAGCGTAATTTGCTACTTAGTTATTTATGGAAAATTGAGGTGAATCGAAATTTCATAAACAATTTCTATCCACAGGTGGAAGCGGAAGTGGAAGCCGTACAATCCCATATTCAAGCCGTCCTTCAGTCCGGATGAGTTCGCGATAGTGATGTGAAGGGTGCCGCAGCTATGCGGCAGTGGGAGCGCAGCGACTACCGAACGCATGTGCAGCCCGTAACGTAACGCCCCCGTCCCGACGATCGCGTAGCGATGTCGAGGACGAGGGGATCGCCCAAAAAGAAAAAAGAGATTGGATATACGCTTTGTGTTGTGTAGCTTCGTTATAAAAATAAAATGAAATACGGAATACTACTGGGATTATGTGTGTGGATGACGGCCCTTTGGGGACAGGTTGAGGGCATCCAGTTTTTTCACGGCAGTTGGGAGGAAGCCTTGGAAAAAGCAAAAACAGAGCAAAAGCCCATTTTTGTCGATGCCTACGCTTCGTGGTGCGGGCCCTGTAAACGCATGGCTGCCAACGTATTTCCACAAGAGGAAGTTGGCAAGTTCTTTAATGACAAGTTCATTAATGTGAAGATGGATATGGAAAAGGGCGAAGGCCCGGACTTTGCTAAAAAGTTTCCGGTTCGAGCCTATCCTACATTGTTATTTATTTCGCCGAAAGAAGAAAAATTTCACGAGCACGTAGGGGGATTAGATGCTGAGGGTCTTTTAAAAACAGGTGATTTGGCGGTTCGGAAGTTTGGCGGAAACAGTGAGTATGCCGAGCAATACCTTGCCGGAAACCGGGACTTCGAGGTGGTACAAGGATACTTGAAAGGCCTGGCTAATAGTGGTCAATCTGCCGTGGAGCCCGCAAATACTTATCTGCGCGGAGAAGGGGGTGATTTAACTACCGAACAGCGCGTAGAAATTGCGTTCGCTGCAGCTACAGAAGCCGATTCTCGGCTATTCGATATGGTGGTAGAGCATAGGGAGTACATTTTGGATTCCTACCCGGAAGAAGAAGTGATAGAAAAAGTGCAAAGTGCTTGTATTTCTACTGTGGATAAAGCAATCAGCTATAAAGCGCCGTTCTTAATTGAGGACGCCGTAAAAAAGTGGTTTTTATTTGAGAAGGACCGCAAAAAACGCACTGCTTTTGAGGCCGGTTCTTATCTGCGATATTATGCAGCTCACGAAAACTGGTCTGCATATAGCGAGCATTTAGAGCCTTACATAAAAACCCTATCCAAGGCGGAAGTTACCGAAAGAAAACGGCTTGCCTTTGAGATGGTGGAAGCCTTTGGCGAGCCATGCTACTCTTTTGCGACAGACTTATGGAAAAAGGTTTGCGAATTAGAGCCTGAGGTCGGTGACAACTACTATCGATTAGCTCGATTGTATGCTGCCCAAGGGCAAAACTCGAAAGCAAGTGATTCCATTGAAGCGGCGATAGAACATGCTTCGGAAGATAGAAAGGCTGTTGCCCGATATCGAGCATTTGCACGTGAGCTTTAAGCCCGTTTATCTTACAGGCTATAGGTCTATTTCGAGATAAACCGGACAATGATCCGAGTGAACCACTTCTGTCAGTTGATGAGCCTTTTTGATCTTCGGTGCTAAGGCTTTCGATACCGACTGATAATCGAGTCGCCAGCCTTTATTGCGCTGACGTGCCGCCGCCCGATAACTCCACCAGGAATATTCTGTTTTTTCCGGATGACAATGGCGAAAAGCATCGACAAACCCCAAATCGAACCATTTAGATAGCCACTCCCTCTCCTCAGGCAAAAATCCCGAGGTTTTCTTATTGCGTTTAGGTGCGTGAATGTCATTTTCAGTGTGGGCAATATTGTAATCGCCCACAATAATCACATTCCCTTGATCTTTTAAAATTTGCTGGGCTACTCCATAAATATGTTCTAAAAAGTTCATTTTGATCTCCTGACGAACATCCCCGGTTGTTCCTGAAGGAAAATAGCAGTTGAGCAAGGTAAAGTCTTTGAAATCTGTTCGTATCACGCGCCCCTCTTCATCAAATGGTTGTTTATCTACACCTCTAGAGACCGCCTGGGGTTCCTGCCGGCTTAGCGTAATGACACCGCTATACCCTTTTTTCTCTGCTGAATACCAATAATCAGTGTATCCCAGGGTTTGGAAATCGCTGAGATCTACCTGCTCCGGCTGAGCCTTGCTCTCCTGAAGGCATATAATGTCGAAATCCTGATCTGCCACCCAATCGTACAGCCCTTTTCGAAGTGCTGCGCGGATGCCATTTACGTTATAGCTTATGATCTTCATGTACGATATTTTTTGAGTCCTGAAGATACAATAAGCTAGGAACTGTATTTGTTTACCGTGTAAACAAGAGCTGTGCCTTTTGACCTCGGGAACCGAATAGAATAGCGAGTTGACGATATCGATGAGCCCAATCAAATGCCTCTGTTTTAGTAACAGGAAAGATCAGAGCACTAGGCTCCTCCCAATCTGCGTCACTTCTAAGGTCATACCCTAGACCGGTCCATAGTTTTTTCTCTTTTTTATCGGCCTCTCGCAACAATCGTTGTTGGGCCAATCGATTACGACGTGTGCTATATTTCTGACCCATCGGCTCATATGCAGTCATGAACATCCATGACTCTGTTGGAGCTAAATACTCATCAAGCTGAGGATGGTTTGTGCCGACTTCAATACAAAAAGAAGAGGCTGAATGGGGATACTGAACCTCATAAGCTGCTTTCAAATACAAAGATTTTAAGCGGGCGCGTTCCTCATTTGATATTTGCATATAATCTAGGCTTCGTGGTATGAGTATCCCTTTTTATCCAAAAACTGCTTAATGATATCTGCGCGAATACATTGGCCGAGATGTAAAAAAGCGTAATTATTGACCTTCCGGCGGCCATGCTTTGTAAGGATATCCTTGTTTTCAATATCAAAGCCGAGATGAAGGTGTTTGGTGCTTTGCTGCATGCCAAAGATGCGACCTTTAGGGTCGAAAAGTGGTCCGCCGCTCTGACCTTTCAAGCCGGGTGTGCTCAATTCTATGGCAAAAATCTCACCTTTTTTTGATGCTATATTTCGGGTTACCATTCCTTCTAGTGGAAAAATGGGAATATTAGGGCTTGTCTGAGGTTGAAAAAACATCTCATCTTTCCCCGGATCAAAGGCATAGTTAGAGTATTCGGGGAAGGGAAAGCCGGCGCGACACAATGATTTTCCCGCTTTCAACTCGCTCATGTCCTTCAAAAAAGTAGCGTGACCCTTGTATTGAATTTGATTATGTCCTTTAAAATGCAGAATAGCCAAATCGTGTTCGGGGTGATGGTGCACTTGAATTTGGTGCAAGGGATATACACAACCTACAAAGTTATTCTTGATTTGAATGACCGTATCCTCGGTGTAGTTATATTCTTGTATTAAATTTTCAAAGGCCTCTTCAAAAGAGTGATCCCGATTTAATTTCGATAGTTTTTCTTTAAACTGTTGGTATTGTTGCAGTTTTTGATCAGCAGCCGTGATTAGATGTGCGACATGCTTACAGGTCACCGCCACTCCCTCTTTATTGACAAAAAAAAGTGTGGACAGTCCCGGCCGAGGCGATTTAGAGCCATACGTTCGGATGAGTGATTGTATAGGGCGTGTGAATTGAGAGATATGTTGGATAGCATCTACAAACATGAAATGGCTTTTTTACAAAATGGGAGATAATGGAGTTAAAGTTCTTTGCGCAGTCGCGCCACTGGAATACTGAGTTGGTCGCGATATTTGGCTACCGTTCGGCGAGCGACGTTGTAACCTTTTTCTTTAAGCGCTTTCATCAATTTTTGATCGGAAAGTGGCTTGCGTTTATTTTCATTATCCACAATTTCATTGAGTACATTCTTTATTTCCAATGTACTCACCTCTTCCCCCTCTGCATTCTCCATAGACTCTGAAAAAAAGTCCTTCAGCAGCTTGGTCCCAAATTCCGTTTGAACATATTTGGCAGAAGCGACTCGAGAGATCGTAGAAATATCCAGGCCAGTGACCGCAGAAATGTCTTTGAGAATCATCGGCTTGATACGGGATTTATCACCCGTAAGAAAGTACTCGCGCTGATACTGCAAGATAGCATACATGGTTTTGTACATCGTTTGCTGCCGCTGCTGAATAGCATCAATAAACCAGCGCGCCGAATCTATTTTTTGTTTGATAAAAATCGCAGCTTCTTTTTGCTTCTTTTTGGGCTTACCTTCCGCTGATTTTTGGTCACTATAAGTCTTCAGCATGCGTTGATACTGATGATTTACCTGAAGTTCAGGGGCATTCATACTATTAAGGCTCAAAACCAAGTCTCCATCTTTATTTTCAACAATAAAGTCCGGGATGATGTATTGGTCTTGCAAACTCGCTCTTCCCGATGAAAATGCACTCGCCGGACGCGGATTTAAGGAGGTAATAAGTTCAATCGCAGTTTTCAGTTCGTCTTCTGAACACTGAAGTGTTTTTAGCAGTCGGCTGTAGTGCTTCTTAGAAAAAGCATCAAAATAATCTTCCAGAATAACTTTGACACGAAGCCAATCGGGATCCGGGTCGGGTTCCATTTTCTTAAGACGTTTTTGCGTTTGTATTACTAAACATTCTTGAAGGGATCGAGCCCCAACACCCGGTGGGTCAAAACCCTGAATAATCTCTAAAACTTCCTGAACTTCTTCTTCTCGAAGTTCGATGTTGTACGCAAACATCAGATCATCAATAATGGAGTAAATCTCTCGCCTCAGATACCCATCCTCATCCAGGCTCCCGATAATCTGCCTGGCAATTTTTTCTTTTCGATCACTTTTCAATCGGCGCATGGCCAATTGCTCTTCGAGGTAGTCTGAAAAGTCATCCTGTGCTACCGCCATTTTTCTTCGATCATCCTCGGTCATCCCTCCTCCCGATGACGATCCCTGGCTGTAAGTCGTAGGATCATCCTCTATGTATTCTTCCAAATAGTCATCGAGTTCAAACTCCTCCTCCTGTTGATCGTCATCTGAGGTTAATTCATCTAAAGACTCCTCAGCGGTTTGCATATCTTCTTCTAAGGCAGGATTGTCCTCCATCTCCTCTTGTATACGCTGCTCTAAGGCATAGGTAGGTACTTGCAACAACTTCATCAACTGAATTTGCTGCGGCGACAACTTTTGCGTCATCTTCTGTGACAGCCTTTGTTTTATGTCTACCATTTGCGAGTGAATTCTCTTGCCAACCTTTCTAAGATACTAGATTCCATGAATAAATTACCTTTTTTTCGATTTCTTTGAAAGACGTATCTTCGTCTTAAACGCATTAAAATATATTTGTAAAACGTCTGAGCGAAGATAATAAATATATTACAAAAAATAATAATATATACAGCATGCTAGAAATAAAAGAAAGAATAGAACGGCTCCGAGTTGCCATGAAAAAAGCAGAAGTCGATGCCTATATCATACCATCTTCCGACCCTCACCAAGGTGAGTACGTGGCAGAGCGCTGGCAATCCAGACAGTGGATTTCTGGTTTTACAGGTTCGGCCGGAACTGTTGTTGTTACTCAAAAGCACCTCGGCTTGTGGACTGACAGTCGCTATTACCTTCAAGCCCCTGAGGAGCTTCAGGCCTCCGATGGCAGCTTACACAAAATGGATGGTAGCCGAGAATCGTGGTTTGTAAATTGGTTGATTGATCAACTTCCGAAAGGAGCAACACTTGCTTGCGATGGACGTCTCTTCACGGAAGCGGGAATTCGGAAAATGGAAGAGAAATTAAAAGAAGCTGACCTATTTCTACAAACTGAAGTGGATCTCATTGATCAGGTTTGGGAGGATAGACCCGCTCTATCGACTTCACCCATTGAGGATTTCCCCGTCAAATACGCCGGCGAAAGTCGGGAGCAGAAACTCATGCGCGTCCAACAAAAGTTACGCGAAGAAAAAGCTGACGGTTTGTGGCTATCCGGTTTGGACGATATTGCCTGGACTTTAAACTTACGCGGTTCCGATGTCCCTCTTAATCCCCTTTTTTATAGCTACCTTTTAATTACATCTGATCAGCACTATTTATACATTGATGAACATAAGGTGCCTAAGGAAGTAGCTGACGATATTGCAGCTGCAAAAGTACACATCCGACCCTATGCAGATGCGTTCTCAGACCTGAGTAGGCACTCGAAGTCCATGCGTTTGTGGATAGACCCGAATACGGCATCCAGAGCCATATTTGATGCGCTACGGTCGGAGAACTTCCTTGAAAAATCAGGCCCAGTAAGAGGAATGAAAGCGATAAAAAATGAAACGGAAGTGACAAATATTAGACACGCTATGGTGAAAGATGGCGTGGCCCTAGTTCGCACTTTCCGCTGGCTGGAAGATCAATTAAAGCAACGTCCCGTAAAAGAAACAGAACTTGCCGATAAGCTGGCCCATTTTCGCTCACAACAGTCTCATTATCGAGGAGAAAGCTTTGATGCCATAGTAGGATACCGTGGAAATGGAGCCATTGTACATTACCATGCCAGTCCCGAGAAACAGTCACTAATTCGAAATGAAGGCGTACTGCTAGTGGATTCTGGTGGGCAATATCTCGACGGAACAACAGATATCACGCGAACATTTGCTCTGGGTGAGGTCAGTGAAGAGGTTAAGAAAAACTATACTCGTGTACTTAAAGGACATATCGCACTTGCTCAAGCCGTTTTTCCAGAGGGAACGCGAGGCGTGCAACTCGATGTATTGGCTCGTCAGTTTCTCTGGCAAGAGGGCTTAGATTACGGCCATGGCACAGGCCATGGAGTTGGTTTTTTTCTAAATGTGCATGAGCCCCCACAGGGATTTGTGCCTCAACTTACAGAACGAGGAACTACACCTTTGCGCGCCGGCATGTTTTCTTCAAATGAACCCGGCTACTACGAAGCGGGCGAATATGGCATCCGCATAGAAAATCTTATTCTCGCTGTGCAGCAAGGTGGCAATCCCAATTCAAAGGACTTTCTCTGCTTTGAGGATCTAACATTGTACCCCATTAGTAAGACACTTATTGATATACACATGCTTACCGATGGGGAAAAAAGATGGCTAAACAGTTATCACGAGCGGGTATTTCAAGCCATTTCACCTCAGCTTTCGGAAGCAGAACGCGACTGGCTAAATCCTCAATGTGCTCCTATTTTGTAAGTCTTTAAAAAATGTGATTATATTGGATGCTAAAGGATTGCACAATATTTAAGCCCCTGCTAAGTTTTGGGCTTCCATCTGGGTTTCGCTCTATACCATCAGGCGCATCCCAGTCGGTTTTCTGAATGAAAATATCGTGATCGTAGAACATGTTGACAACGAGATTTAAAGTTAGCCCCTGAAAAATTTCATAACTCCACTCATTGCGCCAACTTACGTCTACATTTTCGGGCTCCATGAGGTAGTTTGTGAAAAGAATAAGTTCAGATTTTAACTTCATCTTCTCTTGTGTAAAACTGTTCTTATACATGGTTCGTACGCTCGCGCCCAACTGCAAAAGAACATTTTCAAAATCATTCTCAGATCGCCAGGCTGTTCCATGCAAACCGACCATTTCCTTTTCACTACCCGGAAAAGAAGCTATGTCATCGTCGGCCACCACTATAGTTTTTAAGGTGGCGGGTGACAAAATAATTTGCCAATTTTCGTTGGGTTCGTAGCGAGATCCCAAGGCTAAGGAGATCTGAGCAGGAGATAAAAATCGCGAAATCGGACCCTCCCCCTCACCCGACACGTCACGTAAAAAATTTCCGCGGTAGGTAGGAACAATTTGACTTGAAAAAATAAAGTCTGCTGAGTAATTCCATTTAGAGTTGGAACATTTTGCATAGGCAAAACTGCTCACCCATCGAATTTCGTCTACTGTTTTTTGAAAGGGCTTTGGTACGATATTATTTCCTATCGAAGTCGAACCAGACCCCAATCGTTGAACACCAAATAGTAAGGTCCCGATATTCTCCCATTGCAATCGATTTTTTCGATATGTACTAAAGATTGTACTCAAACCACCCAATTGGATGCGATCTTCTCCCGCGCCTACTTTTGGATTTATTTGTAGCAACTGGAAAAAATCCATTCCGAAAGCCATACCCACTTCCCATCCGCTAGAATCTGCCGTTTGTTTTTCTTTACGTAACTTATTTGCCCGATCGTGATCTATTTTTAATTGTGCATTCAGCATAAACGAAACGCATAGAAGAGCTAGCATGAGTAAGGAGCGAACCATAAATTATTGTTTGATCAATCAGAAATTTCACCATTGGACTATTAAACAGCCTTTAATATAGCAATGTTTTATAATATATATAAATCTATAAGTAAGCTCATAAACGCGATTACCTCCATATCATATTTTACTGCGTCGATACCTTAACAAAAATTTAATGATTGAAAGGATGAAAACGCTCGAGGGTTTGGGCTAGAAAAGATTTCTGAATATGCGTATAAATTTCCGTTGTTAATATGGATTCATGACCGAGCATTTCTTGAACAGCCCTCAAATCAGCTCCGCCTTCTACGAGGTGGCTGGCAAATGAATGTCGGAAGGTGTGTGGACTAATTTTCTTTTTCCATCCCAATAGCTTTGTAAGCTTTTGGATCATCAGAAAAATCATCTGCCGACTCAGGCCCTTTCCGCGGGCACTAAGAAATAGAATATCTTCACCTTCTCGTTTGACATGCACGCGAGCACGCTCGTGTTGCTCATAGGCTCTAATGGCCTCCAAGGCAGGTTTGCCTATTGGAACCAACCGCTCTTTATTGTTTTTACCGAGCACACGCAAAAAACCAGCTTGTTCAAAAACTTGAGATTGTTTGAGTTCTATTAGCTCAGAAACGCGAAGACCACACCCATATAATACTTCTAAAATTCCTCGATTCCTATAGCCGTGCCGTGCATTCACATCAACTGAGTCTATTAAGGTAAACATTTCATCTACTGAAAGTATAGTAGGAACTTTCCTGCGGATTTTAGGTGCCTCAATCAAATCCATAGGAGATTGCACAATGAGTTCTTCAAGCAAACAATAGTCGAAAAACGCGCGAAGACCCGATAAAATACGATTTTGAGTGTTAGGTCCTAGTTCCAAATCGTAAAGTGCCGCTAAAAACTGTTCAATATGGCTTCGCTGGACAGATTTTAATTTAGTTCTCGAAGGCTCATTATCCAAAAATTGCCTCAGCTTTTCAACATCACGTATATAAGCATCAATGCTATTTGCAGATAGTCCTTTTTCAAGTCTCAAATAAGTTGAAAAGCCAGAAATTGAAGTCTTCCAATCCACCGGGGATATTCTAAAAAATATAATTGTATTGTAGCGCAAATGTTTGAATAACATTTAAGCCTCTTCCTAGTATTGGATTCCCCATATCATCGCGCTCTATTCCATCAGGCTGATCCCAATCCGTCTTCTGTAGCAAAATATCGTGGTCATAGAAAAGATTAATCACAACGGTCAATTTTAAACCTTTCACGATTTCATAGGCAAATTCGTTGCGCCAGTCAAAATCTACGTTTTGAGCTTCCTCCAGATAGTTTGAAAATAAAATCAATTCAGATCGCGTAATGAATTTATCGTTGAAGTATTTGTTCGTATATAAACCGCGTAGACTGGCTCCAAATTGAAACAAAACCTGATCAAAGTCGTCTGGACCTCTCCACTCTGTTCCGTGAAGACCAATCATCGCATCCTCATCTCCGGGAATGGAAGCAATAGCTTCGTCAGCAACGATAATCATCTTGATGGTCGCCGGCGAGATTCCTACAGACCAGTGCTCATTGGGTGCATATCGAAAACCTGGAGCAAAACTAACCTGCGCTGGAGAGAAAAATTTAGAAATCGGTCCACTGCCCGACCCTGTCACATCTTTGAGAAAGTTTCCTTCATAAGTAGGAAGCAACTGAGAAAAAGCAATAAGGTCTGCAGAATAACTCCATTTCGATTCTTCACCCATTTTATAAGATAAAGAACTTACAACTCGTAATTCGTCAATCGTTTTTTGATAAGGCTTAGATATACTATTCCCACCAATAGTCGTTGTTCCCGAGCCCAAACGCTGCACACCGAATAGGAAAGTTCCGGTATTTTGCCAGTCCAATAACCCTTTTTTGTAATTCACAAAGCCCGTGCTTAATCCACCAAACTGAATACGGTCTTCTCCCGCGCCTACTTTAGGGTTAATTTGTAATAATTGAAAAAAGTCTAACCCCAGACCTACACTGCCTGACCAGCCTTCCTCCGTTTTTTCTACTTGATCGCGCAATTTTTTAGAACGATCTTCAGAAACATCAATTTGGGCTTGCCCATAAACTCCCACAAATAAAAGTAAGGAGAGAATAGTAAATATTCGAATCATAGCTAATGGCTTTTAGTTTATACCCTAAAGATAAGTAAAGTATAAAAACCATAAATAGCTAAAAGACAAGCCGATCAGCCCTTAAGTCGAAAATCCTTACCTACTTGATTATTAGTCTTTACTGAGAAGTGAAACTATGCATCATACTTCTCCAGGGCAGATAAGTCGTTGATTAAGATACGCTGACGGTTAAATTTAATAATCCCCTCTTCCTTGAGTTCATTCAAGACTGAAGTGACTGTTTGCCGGGATGTGGCCGTCAAACTGGCCAGCTCTTGGTGCGTTAGTGCATGACGGAGAAGATACTCGTAGCCGATACGTTCGCCCTCTCTTTCAATTAAATCCAACAGACACTGAATGACGCGCTGTCTGGCATTGTCAAAAGCCATAGAACGAATACGCCCATCCATCATATAAATTTCATTAATCAACAACTGGTTGAGCTTAAAAGCCATCTGACTATTCTCTTGAATAGCAGAATTGATGAAACTCAAAGAAATTTCTTTAACGGTAGCCGCACAAAGACTAATCGCTTGTTCACAATAGGTACGGCGCTCTCCCAGTGCACACAAGCCAATTACATCGCCGGGCTGCGCGATCTTTTTTATAATTTCTTTCCCATCACGATGGATAATCACCTTTACGCGACCCGATTTTATTTCATATATTGCATTTGCCTGTTCTGAGGTGTTATAAATGCATTCTTTCTGCTTGAAAGATTTCTCTATTCCCTCGAGGGACAATTTTTCAGTTTGCTGTACAGTCCCGTTTTTACTCTGATATCCTACCATGGCGAATTTGATTAAGCAATGAGAGGTTACTTATCAAAAGTCAACTTCCACCGATCCATCATTTCTTTAAAGGTTTCGTTTTGCTGAGCAAAACCATCCAACACTTCTTTCTGTGTTTTAGGACGTTCTGGTGCTCGCTTATCAGCCTCTCTTTCAGGGTCAATGTCAATATAAACTTTCAATTTTCCCCGTCCGAAGCGATCGCGCAGATTTTGAATTAAATCCACCTCTTGAAGAAGCGTTGTTTTCGCCACCTGACTTTCTACGAACAAGAAAAGTTCCTCGTTTTTTATATTCACTTTTATGTGGCTTAAAACGAGTTTTAGTGCTCCAGGGTTGGTTTGATCGGCCATTTTTTTAAAAAACGACTCGACAGCATCCGGTGTAAATTTTGTTTCTCCAAGTGCTTTTGATGATTTTTCAGACTCTACGGAAGCCTCTAAGTCGGCTAAAGAGCTTAATCCTGGGGTGGTGCGGCGTGGCTTTCGGCGTCGAGGTGAAGGACTGGGTGGTGCAGGAGATGATTCACTTTTTTTCTCCTTTTCACTTGAAGATGTCTTCTCTCTTTCAGGTTCTTGCGGGTGCTCGGATGGCGGATTTGTCAGTTTCGGGGCTTTTGAAGAAGACTCCTCAGACGAAATGTCTTTAGGTTTAGGTGAATTTACAACGCGACTTTTTACAGCTGTTTCCACCTCTGTAGTCGGCGCGTCCTCTTTCACACCTTCATCGCGGGCTTTTTTTTTCCAGTCGCAAAGGGATCCACTTCCCGTGCATCCTGAATATGAGCCAGTTTCGCCAGCGCCAATTCTACATGCAATCGTTTGTTCAGCGCCCGTACATAGTGCATATCGCACTGATTGCAAATTTCCAAAGCACTTAGCAAAAACGGCATATCCACTAAGCGAGCCTGGTCCAGATAGCGCCCCTTCGTTTTAGAACCTACCTCCAGCAAGGACACTGAGGCCGGCTGCTGGCATAGCAACAGATCTCGAAAATGCTCGGACAGACCATTTAATACCTGCTGCGGCTCAAATCCCTTTCTCAAAACTTCCTGAAAACCCCGCAAAACAGCAGGAATGTTCTTCTCTAAAAGTGCATCCGTTGTATCAAAATAATACTCGTAGTCTAAAATGTTGAGATTATCAATAACGGCTTGATAGCTGACAGGACCATCTGATGCACTCGATATGCGATCAAAAAGGGACAAGCTATCGCGAAGCGCACCATCTGCCTTTTGGGCAATGAGATGCAAAGCTTCATCTTCAGCATTAATGGCCTCTTGCTCGCTGATATATCGCAAATGGGCTGCGATGTCCTCTACTTCTACACGCTTAAAATCATAAATCTGACATCGCGACAATATCGTAGGGATAATTTTGTGCTTCTCTGTCGTTGCTAGTATAAAAACGGCATGGGGTGGCGGCTCTTCCAGCGTCTTCAAAAACGCATTGAAGGCCTGCGACGTTAGCATATGCACCTCATCGATGATAAATACTTTGTAATTTCCATGCGGCGGCGGAGAATTCACATGCCCGATCAGGTCCCGGATATCATCCACTTTATTATTCGATGCCCCATCCTGCTCAATAATGTTAAAGGAAGCCTGCTTGGCCATCCGCAGACACATATCACAGGTATTACACGGCTCCATATCCGCCGTAGGTTGCTCGCAGTTCAGCACCTTGGCCAGGATACGCGCACAGGTCGTTTTTCCCACTCCACGCGGCCCACAAAACAGGAAAGCGTGTGCCAGGTGATCACTTTTCAACGCATTTTTCAGCGTTTCCGTAATATGCCCTTGTCCCACCACTTCCGAGAAGCGCTGCGGCCTGTACTTCCGCGCCGATACCACATATTGATCTGCCATAGCCCCAAAGGTACGAAACCTCTCCTTTTCCCGAAAAGCGATTTTCGCTCCCCGCTTTTGTTTTTTATATTTTTTGGCCGTGCCCCCTCGTCCGCGCAGCTACGGAGTGTAACTGCGCAGTCTCGCGGTCGGGCCCCTCCAGGGTCCGCTTATCGCTCCGTCCTTGAGCGACGCGACGCATCGCGTCGCTACAGCGGACTGCCGGCCCTCCGGGTCCGGCACCCTCCATACCCCTCACGGAAAGGCTGCTCCGCAGGCTTCACCTCCCGGCCTTTTTTGATCATGGTACAGAAAGGTTCCGGTTTCACGCGCCGTTCTATCGTTATGCCATAGCGCTGAAGCGTCACCAGGTTAGTGTTTCATACGCAAGTGAGGCTATAGAGCGGGAATCACCATGATTAAAAGGTAATGAATTCTCGATCTTCAAATACACAGTTTTAAAGGTAAGTTCAGTACTACTCAGACTTCAATCACAAAATTATCCACATAAAGTGATAAATGGTGATAAGCTGTCAACCCATACCATATCATGAGGCCTCACCCTTTATCCTTTATCCTTTCACCTTTATCCTTTCACCTTTATCCTTTCACCTTTATCCTTTCACCTTTATCCTTTCACCTTTACCCTTTATCCTTTATCCTCTTCTTCCCAAAAAATTTCCGTATATTCAAACGGTATGTGTAAAGCAATAACAAGGTTTCTTCAAAGAATAGCGATCCCATTCATCCTGGTCAGTTTCCTACCCCTCGTCCCTCTTAGCGCGCAAAGGGTCTACGAAACAGATCACCAGCATCGAGCCGATCTGGTGGTGTATGTAGAGGATCACGCCCATCGTGCTGATCTACAGGTACATAAAGAAGCCTATCGCCATCGCGCCGGGGATAATAACGGGCGCTGGTATTTCACCGAATACAGGCATCGAGCGGATTACACCGTATATTTTACAGATTCTCGACATCGAGCCGACCTCTCCATTCATTATGTCGATGATGCGCATCGGGCGGGGTGGAGGGATGGAGAGAAGAGAGCGTTAATGGTGAAGTAATGTGAGAGGCAGATATCCGGGAATATTCGCTTTTCATCATTATGGTGCTCCATAGGATGACTTTTTCGCAATGATTCTCAAACATAGAAATTTTATTGCGCCAAACTCTAAACCTCTAACCTGAATATCAGTATTTATTTTTCTTGGCCTCTTTTCTCCACATACTTTGTTATCCACATACCCAGAAACATACCGGCTATGATAAATAGCAAGGCGTAATCTTTGATGATCGTCGTATCGGTAAACTGATTAATGACGACCAGAATGATAGCTACAATGATAATTCCGACTGCGGGTAAAATTTTTTTGTTCATGGAGTATTTCACTTAAATCCTGAAAAGAATCGAATGCCGACGGCTAACTTACAATCTACAAATCTATTATTCGGATTTTATTCCCGGATTCCATCCAAAATTAATGTTGCTTTAATATTGAGGGATATTTTGATGACCATTACATTCAAAGGGAGTACGGCTTGACCTCTTTCCTTCGACACTGCCTGTGTTCCTCAATTTTATAGCTGGGCTTTGCTCCCTGGTCGCGCAAAACCCTTAAAAGGCACGCATTTGAAGGGTTTTTCATGAAAACAGAAAGCCTGTGCCCGTATTTTTTTATCTTTCAGAAAATAATATCACCTCTATGATCCAGCGTACCATTGGACTATTCACTTTTTGCTTGTTTTGGGCCTCAAACCTGGCCGCTCAAGTCCACGAGATGCCCATATATACCATTACCTCGACCCAGGAAGCCCAGCCGGGATCGGAGGCGGTGAATGCCATGAACCCGGACCTCAGTCGCGTCTACCACTCTCGTTGGGGACAGTTGGGTATTCCGGATACCTTACAGGTTTATTTTTCAGATCGGGTGCGCAGTATTTCGGAAATCGTATACGTTCCGCGGACTTCGGGGCTCAATGGGGTTTGGACAGAGGTGCACATATCCTACGCCACTCGCGATGAGCCCGATGTATTTATTCCACTATCTGAACCGACGCACAGTTGGCCTGCCAACAATGATTCCAAATCTATTTTTTTGGAAAATCCCATTCAAGAGCCATCAGTAATCCGAATTGCCGTATCCGAAGGATTTGGTGACTATTCCAGCTGCGCCGCCTTGCAGTTTTACTCTGAAGAAGAGGCCGAAATGGCAGACGGGAAAGATTGCCCGTTGGATATGGGAGATGTGCTCAGCCAGCGTGAGGCGGATATAAAAGCGGACATTCAAGCTCAGGGTTCTTTTGCTTCGGGTTTTCAGCCGGGATCTGATATCGATCGCTCCTTCGACGGGGATTTAAATACAATCTATCACTCCCCCTGGGGCGGTGCAACGGTTTTTCCGGTGGTCCTAAACTATCGGTTCGATGGTCAGACTGATTTGGACTATTTGAAATACTACCCTCGTATCTTCGGTAGCAATGGGTTCTTTGGTCGGGTGGCGATCTCCTACAATACTTCGGAAACAGGGCCCGGTAGTGACTTTATTCCGCTGATGACGTACGATTTTGCGCAGTCGGGTTTGGCGACTCGAGTCGATTTCCCAGCGCGTATTCGCCCCCTTAATATTCAAATCGAGGTTTTTGACGGGCGTGGAGACTTTGCGAGTTGTGCCGAAATGGAATTCTATACCGACCAATCCACACAGGCGGGGCAGCAGCCGTATGCAAATATATTTACCGATGAATTGTACACGGCGCTTCGACCCGGCATCGGACAGATGGAGATCGATACGATGCAAAGCCCTTTTTATCGGACCCTGGCTCAATGTCTGTTGAATGACAGCTATGCGCTGCGCTATCGCCATCAATCCTATGAGGTCTACACTCCGCCGGCAACCATTCGCAGGCAGCTCAAGGTCTCCAACTATAACGCCTTTGAAAATCCAACGGGAATCGCTTTTACAGCTGGCGATACCGTGGTCCTTTTTGCGCGGGAGATTCCGGCATCAGTTCCGGTCTACCTCCGGGTGCGAGATTTTGCCAATGAGGATAATCAACAAGACCGGGCTTATCAATTGACAAACGGACAGAACATCATCGTATTGGAAGAGGCGGGTCTGGGTTACATCAGTTATTTCGATGAGGATCTGAACCGACCCGAGGTGGAAGTGCATATCGCCGGCGGAGCCGTAAATGGATATTTTGACTGGCAAACCTCAGATTCTACAGATTGGGTGAGCCTGCTGGATGGCGAAGCGTATTCTAAGCTGGACGTGAGAGGCAAATACACACATTTGATTTATGATAAAGGCGCTATGCGGTTTGGTTCCCCCTTCGATGGAAAGCGATTGATCCGCACCTACGACACCATTGTAGACCACGAGCGAATGATGATGGGAATGTATAAATATCCGGAGCGCCAGGTTAAGAATACCATGCTTGCGCGCAGTGGGTTTAGTGGTGGGTGGTATGCCGGTGGCCTGGGTATTCATCTGGACCTTTCCTGGGGTGTTCCCAGCATTACCGATCCCCGCAAACTAGGGCTGTGGGGAATCGCTCACGAATTCGGGCATGTCAATCAAATTCGGCCGGGGGTAACCTGGCACGGTACTGTGGAGGTAACAACGAATATATATTCGACCTGGGTAACCTACCATATGAATCATCAAAACAATCCCTACACCCGATTGGAAAGTGACGTCGTCGCCCCTGATGCCCAATCTGCACCCATTGCCGGAGGACGTATCAATGGCTTTTTGGAGGCCACGCAAATACGTCAAGAGGCCTTAAAAGGTGCAGAAAACTACGATGTCTTTAAGGTTTTGGTCCCCTTTTGGCAGCTACAACTTTATTATCAACTGGCCGGAGCGGCGCGCAACGCACCCATTCTGACCCTGGATGATCCCACGCCCGAATTCGATACGGTGGACTATGCCAATTATTTTGGAATTGTCGCGGAAACCATGCGGCAGTCTGAGCTCGACGATCTCAGCCCCGGTGAATTACAACTGCATTTCGTCCGAAGTGTTTGCGATGCGGTGCAGGAAGATTTGACTGATTTCTTTATTCGCACGGGCTTTTTAAGGCCTATCGATCGCATCATTGATGATTACGGAGAACGCCAATTTTTGATTACGCAAGCGCAGATCGATGAGACCATAAACTATATTAAAAATAAAGAATATCGAGCTCCGGTGTCCCCCGTTCTGCATTATATATCTGCACACAGTTTGGGAGCATTTCGAGACCGATTGCCACTCACGGGTACTTCTGGCCAGGGAGTGAGTGTTAGTAATCCTCAACAACTAACCATAGATATGGATTTCTGGCCGAATGCCGTTGCTTTTGAGACCTACGATGAACAGGGAGCACTCGCCCACATTGCCATTGCAGGAACGGGTGATCCAAGCTTAGAGTTTTCCCAAATAAAAGCCGATGTAGAAACGGATACGGTATTTGCAGTGGGGTTCGACGGGCAACGCATACAGGTGTATCCCGAAATGACTACGGGAGGTGAAACACTATTGGTCGAGAAACAGGCTATAAAAATATTCCCTAACCCTATCCTCCAGGGCGAGCGTCTGGATATAGATATACCAAGCGGTTCAGGGCTCTATAAAGTGAGTCTACTATCTGCCAGTGGAAGACATATTTTGACCATGGAAGGGAATGAGAATGAACTCAAAGATGCCGTGAATACAGTTATCCACCAACAGCCTGCGGGAATGTATTTTATGCAGATTAGTGACCCGAACCAAAGGGTATATCGAGCTCAAGTGGTTAAACAGTAACAAATGGTAATACCCTTTTAGACCCCATTTGTTCCTCATACGGTAAAACACACTGTCGGTGTCTAAAAACTTTGCTATTTTACCTATTCATTGTTGACACTAACCAGGAGTTTTATGCAAACGATTTTAGGAGCAGGCGGCGCTATTGGAAGGGAATTGGCCAAAGCACTTACCAACTACACCTCTGATATTCGCTTAGTGAGCCGAAATCCGGAAAAAATCAATCCGACTGACCAGCTATTGGCTGCAGATTTGTTGAACCCAGACGAGTTGGATCGAGCCATTCATGGCTCAGCTATTGTTTACGTTACGGTTGGCTTCCCCTACAGCTACAAGGTCTGGCAAAAAGCCTGGCCCGCATTCGTTTCTCATTTGATTGAAGCTTGCAAGAAACAAAACTGTAAGTTGGTCTTTTTTGATAATGTATATATGTACAGCAAGGATCATCTGAATCCGATGACTGAGGACACCCCAATAGATCCGCCCAGCAAAAAAGGGGAGGTTAGAAAACGGGTAGCCGATATGATTTTGGAGGAGATTAACCGAGGAGATTTAAAGGCATTGATTGCCCGATCA
>Ga0209924_1000427_pt1 | contig 18717 bp, 21 predicted proteins | sample SalPonR1_C_D1_MG_FD_185700 | JGI IMG/M metagenome (GOLD analysis project Ga0209924, IMG submission 185700) | Salt pond soil microbial communities from South San Francisco under conditions of wetland restoration - Salt Pond MetaG R1_C_D1_MG... ...
TGAGGATCGTCGGCGATCTCGGCGGGATAGTGGCCGACCAGTCGGCTCAGCGGAGATTGAGACTTTCGAACCATTTTGGAAACGGTGTCATTCGTCCAGCAGGCCGGCCTCGCCCAGGCGCTCCCGATAGCGGCGCTTGTTGGTTTCCATATCCCGGCCCAGGCGGTAGAGAAAGTCCCAGGAATAGATCCCGGTATTGTGGCCATCGTCGAAACGCAGCGAAACGGCGTAGCTGCCGATCGGCTCGATGGATTCGATATCGACATTCTGCTTGCCGGTCAGCAGCTTCGGCTCGGACAGACCGTGTCCGCGGACCTCGGCCGAAGGCGAATGGGTGCGCAGATACTCGCAGTCGAGCTCGAAAGCCTGGCCGTCGGAAAATTCGCACACCAGCACGCGGCGGGCGCGTTCCAGTCTGAGTTCGGTCAAAACGGGGGCGTTCATTGTCCGCTAGTGTAATACGTGGGTGACCCGGGCCCGACAGGCAGATCCAAGCCAAAAGTCCAGAGCAGGAACAGCAGCGCCCAGCCGGTCATGAAGAATATCGAGTACGGCAGCATGGTAGCCACCATTGTGCCTATGCCGAAGTTCTTGTTGTAGCGGGTCGCCCACGCCAGGATCAGACCGAAATAACTCATCATGGGCGTGATGATATTGGTAGAGGAATCGCCGATGCGATAGGCGGTCTGTATGACTTCGGGCGAATACCCGATCAGCATCAGCATCGGCACGAATATGGGCGCGGTGACGGCCCACTGGGCCGAGGCCGAGCCCAGGCTGAGGTTGATCAGGCCGCACACCATGATGAAGAACACGAACACCAGCGGCCCCGTCAGGCCTATGCCCTGCAGGAAGTTCGCGCCGGTGACCGCGGTAATCGCGCCGATATTGGTCCAGCCGAAGTAGGCGACGAACTGGGCGGCGAAGAATACCAGCACGATATACAGACCCAGCGTCGCGATCGCCGAGGACATGCCGTTGATCACGTCGCGGTCGTTCTTCATCGTGCCGACGGTTTTTCCGTAGGCGAAACCGGTGACCAGGAAGAACACGAAGATCCAGGCGACGATGCCGCGAAAGAACGGCGAGCGGATCATCTCGCCGGTCTCCGGATTTCGCAGGGGACCCCACTCGGGTACCAGCGTGATGGCCATCAAAGCGAATACGCCGGCGGCCGCAAGCCCTGCCGCCAGCAGACCTTTCTTTTCATCGGACGACAGCGGCTGCATTGATCGGCCGTCCAGGATTTCCTCGTCGGCTTCGGAGTCGTCGTACCGGCCGAGCTTGGGTTCGACGATGAAGATCGTGACCAGCGAGCCGACGATCGTGATCATGAAGGTGGAGATGACCATGAAGAAATAGCTGGCTGTGGCGTCGACGGTGTAGTCGGGATCGATCAACTGCGCGGCTTCCTCGGTGATGCCGGCCAGCAGTGGATCGATGGTGCCGATCAGCAAATTGGCACTGTAGCCGCCCGATACGCCGGCAAATGCCGCCGCCATCCCGGCCAGTGGATGCCGGCCCAGCGAATAGAAAACCGCCGCGGCCAGCGGCACCAGCACCACGTAGCCCATTTCCGAAGCGGTATTTGACAATACGCCGGCGAAGACAATCGCGACTGTGACCACGTGCTTTGGCGCGTTGAGCACGATGCCGCGCACCAGCGCCGACAGCATGCCCGATTTTTCGGCCACGCCGACGCCCAGCATGGCGACGAGCACCACGCCTAGCGGCGCAAAGCCGGTGAAATTGGAAACCAGGTTGGTCACGACCATGCGCAGCCCGTCGGCGTTCAGCAGGCTTACCGCGCGGATCATGCCGTCGTCGGCGCGGCCTCGCATGCCCTCCGGTCGCGGATCGGCGACGGCCAGATCCAGCCAGCCGAACAGACCTGAAAGCAGCACCATCGCGAGGGCCAGCAGGGCAAACAGAGTGACGGGATGCGGTAGCAGGTTGCCAAGCCACTCGACGGCGTCCAGGAAACGCGTAAACCAGTTCCTGGATTCGCCGGTTTCGGTGTTGGAAGCGTTATTGTCGGTCACGGGGAGGCGTCCTGGCTGTTTTCGAATCGCGCATCATAGCAACATCGCGGCGCGACCTCCGGACAACGCCGGTCGGCCCCGCGGTCGTGTCATCGCTGGCCGCAGGCGCAGATCATTCGTTGCGCGCCAAGTCGGCAACGATCCGGAAGCGTATCCGCATGCGATCGGAAACGCGCAATGCGCCCCCGGCGGTCGAGAATGGTTGGATGCCAAAGTCGGACTGCAGAAGGTCGATCGCACCGCTGGCAATCAGCCGCCGCTCCGTTCGCTCGACCGCAATCGGCACCACAACCTCGCGTATCTCCCCGCGAAGACGGATGCGTGCCGTCACATCGGGTAACCAGGCAGGTCCGTCGACGCTCAGCGATCGAATCGAGATCTCGGGGTGGTTTGCCACATCCAGAACGCGCTCGCCGCGCATGTTGGCCCGGGTGCCGGAAATCGCCGCGTCGTCAAGCTCTGTCTCCAGTCCCTCGGCGGCGCGCCATTCCGGCCTGTCGACGTCCAGCGCCGATGCGTCGATACTGAGATCCAGGCGCGTACTCTCGTGCTTGCCGTTGAGCACCACTGTACCGCTGATGGCGTTTCCACCAATGACGTGGCTGTGGCCCAGGCGCGCCATGGGCCCCTCGGGGTCGACGCGGATTCTGAGCCTAGAGGCAGCCGGATCGACGCGGTATGTCGTCTCGCCCGGCTTCGGAGGCGCAAAGCCGGGCCAGGGCACGGACGCCGATTCCCCGTCAGGTCGCTCCGGCACACCCGCGCAGCCGACGAGCAGGGCGAATGTCGCGACGACGAACACTCGCAAGATCCGCGGGCCCGACGATTGGCCTGCCGATTGGCGAGACAATTGGCGAGACAATTGGCGTACCGACGGGCCCAACAATTGCAACAGCATGTTCATGGCCGATACCGTATGGTTTAAACAGGAAATGAATAGTAGCGTGCCTCAATGAAAATGCCGCTTGAAAATACACCGAAGGCCTACGGTCTGGTCGCCCAGGCGTTGCACTGGCTCGTGGTCTTCGGGATTACCGCCCAATTTGTCTGGGCCTGGCGCATAGACGAGGCCGACTCGATTCGTACCCAGTTCACGCTGGTCAATCAGCACAAGTCCATAGGCATGACGGTCCTGGCGCTGGTGGTCATTCGCCTGCTCTGGCGGGCGTTCAATCCGCCGCCGCCGTTTCCGTCGAGCATGTCGGCCAAGGAGAAATTCGCCGCGTCCACGGCCCATTGGTTGTTGTACGCGTTGATTCTCGCAATGCCCTTGAGTGGTTGGATTTACACATCTGCGGCGGGTTTTGGCGCAGAATTCTTCGGCCTTGTCGATATTCCGGGGCTGGTCGATCAGAGCGAACGCCTCGAAGAGGTTTTTGGAGAAGTGCACGAATGGCTTGCGATCTGCATCCTGGCGCTTGTTTCGGTGCATGTGCTCGCAGCGCTGCGCCACCAGTTCGTGCTCAAGGATGGATTGCTGAAAAGGATGCTGCCGCTATGGAAATGAGGTTTTAGATGATGAATGTCTTCACGCCAGTCGCTATAGTCATGCTGGCCGCGTCATCCAGCATCGCAGCCGAGCAGACATGCTTCGTCGGAAGCCACGAGACCGGTGAGTTGGCGTTCTCCGGCGCTGTGGAAGGGACGGGCTTCACCGGTCGCTTCGGCGAGTTCTCGGTGAAATATTGCATGCCCGAAAGCGGTCCGGCAGATGGCCGGATCGATGTGCAAGTGAATCTCTCCTCGGCCGATACCGAAAACCGCGAGCGCGATGAAACGCTCAAGGGCGAAGAATTCTTTGCCGTCGGGCAATACCCGGAAGCCGTGTGGACAAGCCACTCGATTTCAGCTGACGCCGACGAATATGTTGCAGACGGCGACCTCGAGCTCAAGGGTATCAAGGCCTCGCAGCCGATACGGTTCACATTGACGCCGGACGGCGACGACCTGTTTGTCAGTGGGAAATTCAGCATGGCCGGGGATGCCGAGGTAGAGCGCTTGCGCTTCGACGTGGGCACCGGAGATTTCGCCGACCCGGAGTTCGTTCGAAACCGAGTGGATGTCACGTTCGAGATCAGGCTGCAGGCACAGGACTGAATCTGAACGCCCCGCATACTTCGCCGCGCGCTCGCGCCGTGGAGGTTGCATCATACGAGCCGTCAGGCGTTAGAATCGATCGGTTGAAGCCACTGAACCTATCGGAGATTGCCTGTGAAGCTTGCTCAAATTCCCCTTTTCCCGGCCCTGGCGCTATTCGCCGGGTTTTTTGCCATCAGCGGTTGCGACCGCCCGGAGCCTGCCGCACCCGAACCCGAACCCGAGGCCGTCACCCAGGCGCCGGCCGCTGAGGAATCGGCGGGCTACGACATCCCGCCGTTGCCGACGCCGGGATTCGATATCGAACGTTATTCAAAGGATCTCCAGACGATGGCCTCGGATGATTTCGAGGGCCGCGCCCCGGGCTCGCGCGGCGAGTGGTTGACGGTCAACTACCTGGTCGAGCAGCTTGCCGATGCGGGTTTGCAGCCCGGTTTCGGCGACAGCTACCTGCAGCCCGTTCCGATGGTGGAGCTGACCAACCAGGAGCGTTCGTCGATTTCGGTAGAGCAGGGCGATGACGCCTTCGAACTGACCTATCCCGATCAGATGATCATTGGTTCGCGTCGACTGGGCACCGATTTCCACGGCGTCGAGGATTCGGAGCTGGTGTTCGTCGGCTACGGCGTCGTGGCGCCGGAGTACGATTGGAATGACTACGCCGGGCTGGACGTGGAAGGCAAGACGGTCGTGATCCTGGTCAACGATCCGGGCTTCGCCGCGCCGGATTCCGGTCTGTTCAACGGACGGGCGATGACCTACTACGGTCGCTGGACCTACAAGTACGAAGAGGCTGCCCGCCAGGGCGCCGCCGCGGCGCTGATCGTGCACGAAACCGAGCCGGCATCGTATCCCTGGGAGGTGGTCACCAACTCCTGGTCGGGCGCCCAGTTCGAGCTCGCTGCGCGCGGCGACGAGCCGGTCATGGCACTGGAAGGCTGGATCACCGTGGATACCGCGCGCGACCTGTTCGCCCGGGCCGGGCTGAACTACGCGACACAGAAGGAGCGCGCGGCCGATCCGGAATTCGAGGCGGTCGGGCTGGGTGCCCGAGTGACTGCGCGCGTTCGCAACAGCGTTCGGGAGGGCATGTCGTACAACGTCGCCGGCCGCCTGCCGGGGACCGAGCGACCTGACGAGGCCGTGGTCTACATGGCGCACTGGGATCACCTCGGGCGCAACATGGCATTGCCGGGCACCGCGGGTATCTTCAACGGGGCCATCGACAACGCTTCGGGCACGGCCGCGGTGCTGGAACTGGCAAGAATGCACGCGGCCGCCGGCCCCGCCAAACGCACCGGCATGTTCCTCCTGGTCACGCTGGAAGAATACGGGTTGCTCGGGTCGCGTCATTACGTGAACGAGCCGGCATTCGCGCCGGCCGACACGGTTGCGGCGATCAACCTGGACGCGTTCAGCTTCATGGCCGGCCCGACCGAGGACATGGTCGTGGTCGGCTTCGGATCCTCCGAACTTGATGAGATCCTGGCCGCGGTGCTCGAGCCTTCCGACCGCTATATCGTGGAAGAACCCACGCCCGAGGCCGGCTACTATTACCGCTCGGATCACTTCAATTTCGCCCGCGGCGGCATCCCGGCGCTTTACGCCAAGAGTGGTGTGGAGCACGTCGAGCTCGGCGCCGAGCACGTGCTCGCGATCGAGCGCGAGTACCGCGACAACCGTTATCACAAGCCCGGCGACGTCTTCGATCCCGAGTGGGATCTGCGCGGGATCGCCGAGGATGCGTCAGCGCTCTATCAGGTGGGACGCTACCTCGCAGAGTCGGATTCATGGCCTAACTGGTACGAAGGTAACGAATTTCGCGCAATTCGCGAACGTCAAAGGCCGTAATTCAGTCCAGGGACTGCGGTCGGCTTCAAATTTTCGGAGACTTGTCTGCACATCGGGCGAGTCTCCATAAATTGGCATGCTGATTGCATGATAGTGGCATGACCAAAGTCTGCCATCATATTTCACCTGCATCTGAATCCAACGGTGACATGACTGAAAGCGAGATTCGTCGGCTTGCGCGCGCGTTCGAGCATTCGGCGGCCGGCATCGCTCTGCAGTCGCCGGATGGCCTCTGGCTGGAAGTGAATCCGGCATTCTGCGCGCTGGTGGGATATTCGCGCGACGAACTGATCGGCAATTGCTTCACCGAAATCACCCATGCCGAGGACGTCAAGCGAAGCCTGGAACAACTCGAGCGTCTAAATACCAAAGAAATCAGCAGCTTCCGGTTCGACAAGCGGTACCGGCACGCTAGCGGTCGTGAGGTCTGGGTTCGGCTGGATGTTTCCATGGTCCTGGATGCCGAGGGCCGGCCCGAGCTCATCATCACCCACGCCAACGACATTACCGCGAGCCGGCAGATTCGAGAACAGTTGGCGGAGAATGAAGCCCGATTGAGTTCCATCATCAAGTCGATGGCCGAGGGCGTGGTTGCCATAGAGAGGGATGGAAGCATTTCGGTCGCCAACCAGCGTGCCGCCGAGATTCTGGGTGCCGTTCCTTACGCACTGAAATCGTTGTCGCTGTCGGATTTCGAATCTGATTGCCGGCGCCTGGATGGGACACCGATGACCCTGGACGAGTTTCCTGCGTCTGTGACGCTGGCGACCGGCAGGCCACAGCGCGAAGTCGTCATGGGTCTGGAGCGCCCGGATGGACAGGAGGTCTGGATCGAGATCAGCACCGAGCCGGTGCGCGCCGAAGGCACCGACGACCTTCTTGCAGTTGTCGCTACGTTTTCCGACATCACGGCGCGGACTCGCACCGAGCGGGCGTTGCGCGAGAGCGAGGAGCGACTGACGCTGGCAGTGGACGGCGCGAAGCTCGGCATGTGGGACTGGCATCTGGATACGCGCAAGCTGAGCTTCAACGCTATTGCCGAACGCCTGCTTGGTTACCAGGAAAAAGAGGTGGCCTCGAACGTGAGATCGGTACGGGCACTGGCCCATCCGGACGACGAGGCTACGCTGGTCGAGGAAATGGAAGCGCACCTGGCCGGCACGTCTTCATTTTTCGAAACCGATGTCCGGATGCGTCGAAAGTCGGGCGCCTACGTCTGGACCAACATTCGCGGACGCGTCACCGAACGGGACAAGAACGATGCCCCCGTTCGAGTGACCGGAATGCTGATCGACATCAGCGAGCGCAAGGCGCTGGAAGCGCGGCTCAACGAACTGGCCACGACGGACGAGTTGACCGGGCTGTTCAACCGAAGACACGGTACCGAAGTGCTGCGGCGGCAAATCGACAGGGCGAAACGAACGGGTGGCTCGTTCGGGCTGATTCTTCTCGACATCGATCATTTCAAGCAGGTCAACGACCGCTTCGGACACGATGCAGGAGACAAGATGCTGGCAGATGTCGCGGAGCTGTTGCGTTCGAGACTACGAAAAACGGATGTTGCCTCGCGTTGGGGTGGTGAGGAGTTCGCAATAATCCTGCCGTCTACAGATCGGGAAGGCGGCCGGACTTTTGCCTCCGAGCTGTTGGAAAAAATGCAGAACATCCGAACACCGGACGGTAACGCGATCTCGGCCAGTTTCGGGGTCGTGGACTACTGCGGAGACGAATCGGCATCCGAACTGGTCAAGCGCGCCGATCGGTTGATGTACAGGGCCAAGCACGAAGGCCGCAGCCGGGTGGAGGTCGAGAGCGAGAGCTGACTTTGACTGGACCGGCGTTCAGGCCCGGCCAGCGTCACGGTCGTTGGGCGAGTGCAAGTATTCGCTGTCGATGGCCGATTCGCGTAGCAGGCCGACAAGCGCGTCGATGCGCGCCGAGGCCGTCATCATTCCTTCCATTTCCTCTTCATCGGCCTGATCGTCCGGCTGATGCGCGTACAGCCAGAAGTGTACGGCCCCTGCAATCAGGCCGTCGGCCACTGCCCAGAGGTCGCCTTCGGGATTGGCATCCGCAATCTGGTTGCCGAGATCGACCGCCTGATCGGCCGCATCGTCGAACAATATGTCGTTGTCATTCATCGGTTTGATCCCGGAGTCGGTCAAGAGCCTTGATTGTACGCCGGTAGCCAAGATCGATCAGTTCGTCTGCGCGGTGGAATTCGTGGATCATGCAGGCATCCTTGGGAACTTCAACCACCAGGTTCGGCCGGAACACGGCCAGGTGCTGACGGGTAATGACTTCCTGCATCGTTTCCAGCGATTTCATCAGCATCGCGGCCAGCCCCGGTTCACTCTCCTCTACCGCCGGGCCGTCACGTTCGATCAGGTCGTTGAAGAAGCGTCTGATGCGTTCGGTGAGCGTTTTGTCATCGGTCGCTTCGCTGCCGCCTTCTGTCTGTTTTGTGGCCGCTCGCAGTCGGCTCGCCGATATCGGACCGTTGACGTTGACGACGACCGTCATGTCGCACAGCGACCGCATGGTCGGCGCCACCGGCACGGGATTGAGAATGCCGCCGTCGACCAGCAGCCTGCCCTCATAGCGGTGCGGCGTGAACAAGCCCGGGATTGCAATGGAGCCGCGGATTGCGTCGAACAGGGATCCCTTGCTCATCCAGATTTCGCGTCCCTGCTCGATGTCGACGGCGACCGCGGTGAAGTCGATCGGCAACTCTTCGATGCGTACTTCGCCGACCATCTCCTTGAGGCGCTTGATTATCTTGTCACCGCGAATGAGCCCGCCGCCGGAAAGCGTCCAGTCGACAAGCCGAAAGACATCGGACTGCTCGAGCCCCGTGACCCATTCGGCATAGTCGTCAAGCCTGCCGGCCGCGTGCACGCCCCCTATGACCGCGCCCATGGAACTGCCGGCAATCGATTCGATGCGGTAGCCCCGCTCTTCCAACGCGCGAATGGCGCCGATATGCGCCAACCCCCGCGCCCCGCCCGACCCCAGCACGAGCGAGACGGTTCGCGATTCGTTCGATCGGTCGTTTGACATGGTTACAGAATACTACTCCAGGTTTCCGGTTTCCGGTTTAGGGACACACCGTTGGGTTATCGGTATTCTTCATTGGGACGAGGCTTGGATTGCTACGGGACCCGGGTCGCTTTTTCCTTGAACCCTTAAACCTTAAACCTTAAACCTGGTTTTCATTCCGGCACGTCGAACGCCTGGCGCACCCATGCCAGGTAATGCTGGTCGGTGGACACGATCTTGCCGGGCGAGTCGGAAAGCGTTTTCATTCCGGCACGTCGAACGCCTGGCGCACCCATGCCAGGTAATGCTGGTCGGTGGACACGATCTTGCCGGGCGAGTCGGAAAGCTTGACCACCGGCTGCCCGTTGCACGCGGTCATCTTGATCACGATGTTGATCGGGTCGGTGCCGGTGTCGTGGGTCAGGTTGGTGCCGATACCGAAAGAGACGTTGATGCGGTCGCGGAAGCGCTGCCAGATTTCGGCGGCGCGCGGAATGGTCAGCGAGTCGGAAAAGACCAGGTTGCGCGTTCTCGGATCCACCCGGTTCGTTTCGTAGTGCTCGATCATCGCTTCGCCCCAGGCCATCGGATCGCCGGAGTCCTGACGGGCGCCGTCGAACAGCTTGCAGAAGAACATGTCGAAGTCACGCAAAAATGCCTTGAGACTGTAGGTGTCGGAGAGCGCTATCCCAAGGTCGCCGCGGTACTCGCGTGCCCAGACCTCGAAGGCGAACCGCTGGGTCTCGGCCAGCCGCGGCCCCAGCGCCTGGGCAGCCTGGATGAATTCATGCGCCATGGTGCCAATGGGTACGAGATCCAGTGCCTTTGCGAGACGCACGTTGCTGGTGCCGCGCAGACTGCCGGGAATCTCCCGGGCCAGGGTTGCGACCACCTCGTCGTGCCACGCGCGCGAAAAACGCCGACGGGTGCCGAAGTCGGCGAATACGAAATCGGTCGGCCGGTCCAGGGATCGGACCTGTTCGATCTTTTCGTCCAGCCGGCGCTGACCTTCGGAAAGATCGGTGTCCGGATGGCGGTATTGCGTATACAACTCGCTGATGATGGCCAGCAGCGGCACCTCGAACAGTATGGTGTGCAGCCACGGCCCACGGATGGTAACCGACAGCTGGTCGCCTTCTTCTCCGACCTCGATGAACCGCGACTGAAGTCGGAACAGGCGGAGAAACTCGATGAAGTCGGGCTTGAAATAGCGTTGGGATGCGAGGAAATCCAGTTCTCCAGCGTCGAGCTGCAAGGCGCACAGGTGATCGATCTCCCGTTCCAGGGCCTGCTGAAGTGGACGAAGGTCGAGTCCCGGCGTGCGGCAGCGAAACCGGTATTCGACTTCGGCGCCTGGAAACTGATGCAGGACCGCCTGCATCATCGAAAACTTGTAGATGTCGGTATCGAGCAGCGACTGGATAATCATCCAATAATCATCCGGTCGATTCCAGGGCGCCGGTGCCGTCGAAAGTCTCGATTCCGGCCTCGCGCATTTCCGCCAGCGCTTCGGCGACGCTTTCATCGTCGATGCCGCGGCAGGCGGCCAGATTGAGCAGCACCTGAAAACCGGCGGCCTGAAGCTGCAGTGCGGTGGACTTGACGCAGTAATCCGTGGCCAGACCGCCGACCAGCACGTGACTGACATCGCGCGAATGCAGCCACTCGATCACACCGGTGCTCATCTTTTCGGCCACGTCGTGGTAGCAGGCCCCGTACGGATGCATGTCCAGCTCGACGCCTTTCCAGACGAAATAGTCGTAGTCGGCTGGTCGCGGCAGGCCGGGCACGAGTTCGAAGCCCTCGGTTCCCGGCACGGCATGCACCGGCCAGTGTTCTTCGACGTTTTCGCCTTCCACGCCCGGTTTCCCAACCTCATCCGGGTCGTCGGTCACCCAGACAGCCTTCGGACTGTGCGAATCCTTGGAGCCGAGGCGCCAGCGTGCCAGGCCGGCCTGCCGGTTGAGCTCGGGTCCTATCTCGTCGCCGCCTTCGGCCGGAAGCTCGTCCGGGCACAGCGGCGTGAACGTGCGCTGCGAGTCCACGTCGAAACTTGCGATCTTGTCGATTGCCGGCAGTTGCATACGTCCGATCCTTGAGTTCGAGCCTGACTTCAAGGATACAGGAGCGAGGGTCGGTTTCCGGTTTCCGGGTTCGGGATTCCGGCGTTAAGATCCTGGAAGTCGGAGGTCATTTCGACCACTGACTACCGATCACCGCCTACCGTATTTCCGGAAACCGAAACCGGAAACCGGAAACCGTCACCCCTTGGCTAGCGTTGCCGGATCCAGACCACCGAGTTCGTCCCAGCGATTGACCACCGCACAGAAAAGCTGCGCGGTGCGCTCGGTATCGTAGCGATCGTAGCGCGCCGAATGCGCCTCGGACTGATCCCATTCCAGGCCGGCGGCCTGGACCGCTCTCGCCAGTACGGTCTGTCCATAAGCCAATCCGCCCATCGTCGCGGTATCGAAACTCGAAAACGGGTGAAACGGACTGCGCTTGAAGTCGATCCGGGCGATGGCCGCGTTCAGAAACGAAAGGTCGAAGAATGGATTGTGGCCGACCAGGATTGCGCGCTTGCAGCCGGTTTCGCGCAGGCGCCGCCGAATCGGCTGGAAGATGTCTCTCAGCGCCTCGCTTTCGGACACGGCAAGTCGCAGCGGATGATCGGGCCGAATGCCGTTGAACTCCAGGGCCGCCGGCTCGAGGTTGGCGCCCTCGAACGGTTCGACGTGGCGCGAGATCATGTCTCCTGGCGCCAGCTTGCCGTCCTCGTCCATTTCGATCACGCACGCGGCGATCTCCAGCAGCGCATCGGTGGCGGCGTTGAATCCACCTGTTTCGACGTCGACGACAACGGGAAGAAAACCGCGGAACCGGTTCTTGATTTCGATCATCGGGTTACAGCATGAAGAAGAGCCGTTAAGCTACCAGATTTGACGGGTCCGCGGCGAGCCGATCCTGCCGCCCGCGCGATTGGACGGATTGATGCGAACGGCGGCATGTCGAAATCGCATCTGCTGGAATCGCATCTACCCGAATCGCATCTACGATAATGATCAGGATGAAAGGACTCTCGCTTGCGCACCTGCTGATCGCGACGCTGCTCGCCGTTTTCACGACGGAGGCCTGCCGCGCTCAGGTCTTTTACTCGGTGGTTTCGCCGGAAGGTCGTCAGAATTGGCTGCTGGGTACCATCCATTCCGAAGACGAGCGGGTGCTCGCTTTTCCACCGGTGCTGGAGCAGGCATTGAAGCAGGCCGAGACCGTCGGACTCGAACTCGTACCCGACCGCGAAATGCTCGAGCGGCTTGCCGAGGCCATGCGCCTGCCGGATGGCACCCGGCTCTCGGATCGGCTGGACGAGGCGCTTTACCGAAGGGTACGTTCGGCCTTGACCGAGTCTGGAATGAACGCCGACAGCGTCGATCAGCTGCGGCCCTGGGCGGCTGCCATGACGCTCGGGCAGCCGCCCGTTCGGACCGGGCGCTTCATGGACCTGGTGCTGGCCCGCACGGCCGCCGAGCACGGTGCGGTTTCGGTGGCGCTGGAAACGATCGATGAGCAGCTGGCGTTCTTTACCGGCTTGGGCGAACGGGCTCACGTGGCCCTGTTGCGCCAGGCCGTCGAGGACCGTGAGCGCGGCCTGGCCGACTTCGAAGCGCTGCTGGCGGCCTACCTGGAGTCGGACCTGCAGCAGTTGCAGCAACTGGCGCGGCGCCAGTTGTCTCGGCTGCCGCAATCGGTGCAGGAGAAATTCCGCGTGCAGGGCATCACGCTGCGCAATATCGAAATGGCGCGTCGTGCGCAGCCCCTGCTCGATCAAGGTGCCACGCTGATCGCTGTGGGCGCGCTGCACCTGTCGGGAGAGAAGGGGCTGGTCGCCCTGCTCAGGGAGCAGGGCAACCGGGTCGAGGCGATTTACTGAAGACGGGCAGCGTCCGAGCGATCGCAGGTCAGGCGGCGACTTTCTGGTAGACCGCTGCGGCCACTGCGCCCAGCAACAGAATGATGCCCCACAGCGGAATGAGATATATGAACACGATGCCCGGGATCAGAAGAGCCAGCGACAATGCCAGGAAGTCGCCTTTGCGGTCGTGAATCAGGTCGCTGCGCTGGGTCAGCTTAAGTATCAGATGGTCGAGACTGAGCTTTCCGCTGCCCATGAAAACCAGCGGTAGCAGCATTGCCAGAAACAGCATCGGTATCCTGAAATTGCCGCGGAATTCGCCGTCTTCGGTCACCCGCGAGACAGAATAGCCTTCCCAGAGCTGGGCAATGCCGGACCACGATTCGGGCCAGTGAGTGGAAACGATGGCGATTGTGGTCACGACAACCAGCGCGAAGGCGAAGAAACGCGTGAACAATCCCAGTATGAGCGCCACTGCAGCCAGGATCTCGGTCGTATAGAGCATGGTCCAGTTCATGCTGGCAGGAAACCAGTCGAAAGGCGCCGGAAACGCCTTGTTGGCAAACCAGCCCGGCGTTCCGTCGACCCCGGATTTCATGGTGCCGGCGCTGTAGAACTCGTAGGCCAGTAGAAGGCGAAGGCCCAGCGGGGCAACCCAGTCGCCGGCCGCGCGCAGTCGGTCGGTAAGACGATCGTAGAGTTCGGTCAGGTTGTTCATGAAGAAAAGCTCCGTATTTCTTGTTTGAATTGATGCAGCGGCAGTGCGACGTCAGGCTGTGGCCTGCTTCGAAGCGGTGCCCAGCAGCGCCGACTTGCGCACCAGCGATTCGAGAATCCGTGAACCGTGTTCGATCATCGCTGCCGGGTCCGCGTGGCCGATTTCGCCGGCCAGTCTTTCCAGGCATAGCTGACCGCTGATTCCGGAATTTTCTTGCAGCAATTCGAGCAGCCGACCGGTCACAGCGTTGATCTGCATCCTGCCGACTCCGTCATCGGGCTTGCGGAATATGGCCAGCACGAGCTGTTTCGGTTCTGTCGGCGGCTTGCCGGCCCGGATTTTATGCACCGGCCACTGGTACTGCGCAAGTTTTAGGGTCGGGTTGACGATCGGACGGCCGACGAGCAGATCGCCGTGCGGATCGGCCGACACTTCGGCCGGCTCGGCTTCGTCGTTGCGCACGCTGGTGGCCAGAAACTGCCAGTGGCATATTTCCGCCAGCCAAGGCCAATCTTGATAGTGCTCCGGATGGTCGCCCAGGAAACGCACGAATTCACGGCCGATTTCAGGAAACAGCGGGGTGGTGGGGCGATGCTCGACCATGAACGCCCGAATGATTGCGCGCCAGCGGTCGTCGGGCACGGTCTTGCGGGCGATCGGGAAATTCTTGCCGAACAGGCTTGAAAGATTGTTCAGAAACAGTCGGCGATAAATGGCCAGCCGCCTGTCCTCGATGCCGGCCGGCGCCGGGTTGTTTTCGGGGTCGCGGATATGGTCGGCGAATTGCTTTTGCAGCGCCGCGAGCGCTTCAGGAGGCGTGGGCATACCGGATCGGTGTGTTTTGATAGCCTGCCTGCATCCGATTGATGGTATGGACCTCTTCCATCAGTTCTTCGACGGGTGGAAAATTGAAATCGCGTTCCAGCAACGTGGGCACGGGCCCCAGTCGGCGGTATGCCGCATCGAGGAGTTTCCAGACCGGGTCGATCACATCGGCGCCGTGGGTGTCGACGATCAGGTCCTCGGCTTCGTTGTAGTGCCCGGCGACGTGGATATAGGCCACCCGTTCGGCCGGCAGCCCTTCGAGGAACTGCATGGCGTCGTAGCGGTGATTGACGCTGTTGACGTAGATGTTGTTGACGTCCAGCAACAGGTCGCAGTCGGCGCGTTCGAGCACCGCGTTGATGAATTCCAGCTCGCTCAGCTCGTAGCCGGGCGATGCGTAATACGAGATGTTTTCCACGGCCATTCGCCTTCCGACAAGATCCTGGGTCTGGCGGATGCGTCCGGCCACCCAGTCCACCGCTTCCTCGGTAAAGGGAATCGGCATCAGGTCGTACAAATGTCCATGCTCCGAACAGTAACTGAGATGCTCGGAATAAATCTTGATGTCGTGCTCGTCGAGAAATCTGCGCGTGCGGCGCAGGAAGGTCTCGTCCAGCGGTTCGGGCGCGCCCAGCGAAAGGGAAAGCCCGTGGCAGACGAACGGCTTGCGCTCGGTCCACTGCCGGAACTTCCGGCCGCGAATGCCACCGACGCCGATCCAGTTCTCCGGGGCGACTTCCATGAAGCCCAATGGCGACAGGTCGGCCTGCTCAAGCGGGCCCAGGAGGGCCCGCCTGAGACCGAGTCCCGCGCCCGAGATCGGGAATCCAGGGAATCTTGCGGTACTCATTACTTAAGATCCTTATGCGAAAAGGATCAGGCTACGCCGCAGGAACCTTCACCGCAGCTGCCTTCGCCGCACGAACCTTCCTTGTCGTCGCCTTCGCCGCAGCTGCCTTCGCCGCAGGAGCCTTCGGAGTCGTCGCCTTCGCCGCAGCTACCTTCGCCACAGGAACCTTCGGAGTCGTCGCCCTTGTCCTTGTCTTCGCCACACGAGCCTTCGCCACAGGATCCTTCCTTGTCTTCGTCGCCCATGCCGAGATTCTGCGACAGCGAACCGGCTTCCAGATCATCGGCCTGGAACGGGTTGGCGGTCTGGTCGGCCGCGATGGCGGCGGTTGCGAACGATGCGCCGGCTACGGCGCCGATTGCGGTAACGAGTTGCGTTTTCTTAAGCATTTCAATAGCCTCCAACAGCATTGATAATTTGTTTATCGGGCCACGTGACCCATTTCCGGCGCGCGGCAAGCGCGCTTGTCCGATTGGACCGGGAGGTGAGTTGATTTCTTTCGCCCATCCGGCAACCAGGGCATGATTGATACCACAGCAGCTGTGTGAATTACAACCTGCCATTGGCACATGCGGCCGGTCGCTCAGCTTGCGAGGCGTTTCTTGTCGGGAAAATTGCAGAGGTCGAACACCGGACAGATGCCGCACATGGGTTTTCGCGCCTTGCAGGTATAGCGCCCGTGCAGGATCAGCCAGTGGTGCGCGTGCCTGAGATATTTTTCGGGCGTGCGCTTGATCAGCGCCCTCTCGACCGCCAGCGGCGTCTTGCCCGGGGCGAGCCCGGTGCGGTTGGCGACGCGGAAGATATGCGTGTCGACGGCCATGGCCGGCTCGCCGAAGGCGGTGTTCAGCACGACATTGGCGGTCTTTCGGCCGACGCCCGGCAGGGCTTCCAGCCCCTCGCGGTCATTCGGCACTTGCCCGTCGTGCTTTTCCACCAGCGCCTTGCAGGTGGCCATGATGTTCTTCGCCTTGCTGTTGAACAATCCGATCGTGCGGATGTGCTTCTTGAGGCCTTCCTCGCCCAGCTCGAGAATCTCTTCGGGAGTATTGGCCACAGGAAACAGCCGTCGGGTCGCCTTGTTGACGCCCACGTCGGTGGCCTGCGCCGACAGTATCACGGCGATCAGAAGCTCGAATGTCGACGCGTATGCCAGTTCGGTGGTCGGCTCGGGGTCGAGTTCCTGCAGCCGGCGAAAGAACTCCGCGCGCTTTTCGGGGTTCATCGGACGGCTCATGCGGCTTGCGGATGTGTCTGTGCCGCGGCTTCGGTGCGTTCTGCGCGACTGCGGATAATACGGTTTCTTGCCGCCACCATCAGTCCAAGCCCGATGAACGCGCCGGGCGGAAGCACGGCGAGCAGCAACCCTGTCTGCTGCGGCAGGAACGTGATCTCCAGCGTGTGCGCCCAGTCGCCGAGCAGCAGATGGGCGTCGGCCATCAGCGTACCGTGGCCGATGAGCTCCCGGCCCGCGCCCAGCACGATCAATACGGCGGCAAAACCCGTCCCCTGGGCCAGCCCGTCTACCAGCGCATCGCCGATGGGTCGGCGCGAAGCGAATGCCTCGGCCCGGCCGAGGATGGTGCAGTTGGTAACGATCAGGGGAATGAAAATGCCCAGCGTTTGACTCAGACTCGAAAACCAGGCCTGCATCACCAGGTCGACCACGGTGACCAGCGTGGCGATGACCAGCACGAAGACCGGAATCCGGATTTCGGGCCGGATGACGCCGCGCATCGCCGATACCGCCAGGTTGCTGATCACGAGCACGAACAACGTTGCCAGACCCAGGCCCAGCCCGTTGACTGCCGTGCCGGTCACCGCCAGCAACGGGCACAGCCCCAGAAGCTGCACCAGGCCCGGGTTGTTGTCCCAGAGCCCCTGTCGCCAGATTTCCAGGTTGCCTGATTTCATTGCTTGCCTTTATCTTCGGATCCGGAACTCGATGCGCTCGATTGCGCCTCGAGTTCGAATGCATTGTCGCGGTTGGCCGAATACCAGGCAAGTACGTTCCGAACGGCCCCGATCACAGCCGCCGACGTGATGGTGGCGCTGGACAGCGTGTCGAACGCACCACCGCGCCGATCGGCGGCCCAGGCCTCGGCCGGGGGAGCGCCGAGCGACTTGCCCGTGAACTGCCGGAGCCAATCCGTGCGCTTCAATTCGATCTTGTCCCCCAACCCGGGGGTTTCGCGATGTTCGAGGATGCGAACGCCGATCACCTCGCCGTCCGGCTCGATGCCGACCAGCAGCCGGATGTCGCCGCTGTATCCGTCCGGTGTGGTCACGTCGGCCAGCAAAGCGACCGGTTCGCTTTCCATGCGGGCGCGATAAATGGTCGACGGTGACGAAAGCCCGGAAATCCAGGCGCTGAACCTGTCTTCGATGAGTTCGTTGTCGTACCCGGATTCCGGCACCAGCTGGTTCAGCGTGGCAAGCGCCTGTCGCTGCTGCTCGCTGGCGATCCGGTCGCGCGTGGCCAGGTGCACGCTGGAAAGCAGCGCGGCGGCCAGGAGCCCGATCAGGCCGAGCGTGAGGAGGGTCTTGAGCATGGTCGACGCGTTGCGGGAACGCGGGAATTATCGCACGACCGGGGTTGTTGGCTGGTTGATGACAAGGCGGGTTCGGGTTTCCGGTTTCGGGTTTCCGGAAAGTCAAAGGCAGAGCCGAAGGTCGGAAGTCGGAAGTCGGAAAAACCGGTTTCGAATTCTTCGGCGACTGACGACTGACCACTGTTTTTCCGGAAACCGGAAACCCGAAACCGGGGTTTTCAATGCCCGTAGGTGCGAGGCCGGGTCAGCCGGTCGATCAGCGGGACTGCCATGTTCATCAGCAGCACCGCGAACGCCACGCCGTCGGGATAGCCGCCGAAGCGTCGGATCGCCAGCGTCAGAATCGCGACGCCGGCGCCGAACAGCAGGCGCCCTTTCATGGTCGAGCAACCGGATACCGGGTCGGTGGCGATAAAGAATGCAGCCATTACCAGGGCGCCTGAGAAGATGTGTTGCAGCGGCGATGGATTGATATCCGGCCCCATCAGCCACATCGGCACCGTGACTACCACGACCGTGGCCAGCAGCGCGACCGGCACGTGCCAGGAGATGACCCGACGGTAGACCAGCCAAAGACCGCCCAGGGCGTAGAAGTTGGCGATCCATTCCCAGCCCAGGCCGCCGAAATCGCCGAAGATTGGGGCATCACGGATCTCGGTCACCAGGCGATTTTCGGCTACACCGGTCTTGAGCGCGTCCAGCGGCGTGGCCTGGCTGAGCGTATCCCAGGAAAGCGATTCGGGCAGGCTGCCGGTGAAGATTGCATGCGCGGTTTGCCAGAGCCCCGGCAAACCCGGCGAGAGCTGGCGCGGCGCCAGCCACTGCGAAAG